>Ga0307982_1001361_pt1 | contig 19876 bp, 17 predicted proteins | sample OrgLakmetagen989_FD_201847 | JGI IMG/M metagenome (GOLD analysis project Ga0307982, IMG submission 201847) | Saline water microbial communities from Organic Lake, Antarctica - #989 | ecosystem: Environmental > Aquatic > Non-marine Saline and Alkaline > Saline | place: Antarctica: Organic Lake... | reverse complement strand
CATGAGCCTTTTGGGTAGTCGACTCTTGGGCATGCGTGCGACGTGACCAGCCCAGAGTAGAGTTCGGCTTGCCAAGTAGTGCTCGATCGAGAAGACGCCCGTACGCTTCTGTAGGCTCGCTGAAGATGTGGTATCCAGGCGGCTGGTTCTATTAGTTGTAGATATTAGTTGTAAAATTCAAAAAAATAGATAATCAGTGTGAAGACTTAAAGTGGTAAGGGAAAAGAGGGAAGCTGCATCGCATTTCAGAAGAAGCCGGGTTCGCGCCTGAGATAAAGAAGTGCCTCCCAGATTCATTATTGATGTCCTTCGTTTCTAGCAGATTCTTCAACCAAGTTACATGGGCGGGCGACGTGGTTTCATTTTGTTGTTTGCGGTATTGCGGAACTCGAACTCGAACTAATACAAACCCAAATGGCACTGAAGCCAATGCTGCGGGCAGAAGTTTACGCGCATGCGATGCGCGCAAGTCAAAACCGTAAAAAGGAAGTGCGTAGAGAGAAGGAAGTATAATACTTTCAACCCTCTCTAAAGTGGAAACTGTTCATGAATAAATTTGGAATTGCGGGATGTGAGATATGCCCACTATAGACTTCTCGAGTGACGTGGTAATCGTTTATTCAACTGCACAAGAGAGAAGAAGCAGAGCTCTGAGTCAATAGCCAAGTTACAGGAGCGCACCCCAGCACCAGCAGCGCCAGGAGGCCAGGAGGGAGTGTCGTCTAAAAGCAACAAAGCAACCTGTAACCAGCCGAGAAATGGTCATAAGTCCTCAACATCGGACAAACATCAGCGAAAAAAGAAATCAAAGATCACTGAAAAATGACGTCTCCAAGTGCGTTCGTAATGGGTTTAGTTTTCTAAGTCATAACACGGATCCAATGCCAGATCTAGCCAAACTTTCACTGACTTGATTGAATCTGCGGTGCACGCATTGTTACTTTGCACCCTTGATCTGCCGTACCAGTGCCGAAGCGGTTGCGTGGAGAAGGAGGACGGGCGGTGACAAGGGCGTCTGGCGAGGACGACCTAGGGTCGCTAGCGTGCACATGGCTGCTCGTGAAAGAACGGTACAAATAAGATTGAATGAGTGCTAGACTTTATGGTTTGTCGAATTTATGCGCGGTCGTCGGCAGGGACAATTAGCTAGCCAAATCGAGCTTTCCCAGTTCACGAACGAGAGCCAAACGCTTTAGTCTCTACCGCTAGGCCAATGCCTCATAAACCTTGCCTATTTGGCCTTCTTCGGCTAGGTCTGAGACTATGGTGCCGTATTTACGGCTCATGGGCCTGAGCGAGATGGCGATAGAAGCCTGGACCAAAGCTGAAATGGAGACTGACACATATAAGGTGCGCATGCTTTCTATGGTGGCTCCTAGGCTAGCTAGCGCCTTCTCTGCCACTGCTTTGACCCATTGCGCATGCTTCGATAATATATATATATATTGTTATACTTCTCCACTGTGTGTGTGCGCGCATTCAAATTGGCGCGTGTACTGTTTATAACCGAAACGAAACAAGCAGATGATTGATTTTTTGGGGCCTGCCGCGCGACCGAACGGCGTAAGAATACTGAAGCAAGACCGCGTTCAAAACCAGGTCAGGAACATGGCGCGCAAGTGTAATAAAGGAATTCAAGTCAATTGATTTGGGTGGTTGATAGCTAACCTAAATTCCGTCGGTATACATAAAATAAGCTACAGCAGGATGAATTGTATTGTTTGAGAACGAAGTGGTACTATACTCACATGTTGATCCTTTTTGTCTCAAAATTTCTCCACTCTTCTACAGTCAACAGAATATAGCTTTTGCGTCGAGCAACGAACGGATTCAAAAGTGAAAGGGCAGCCCAAGAAAGTGCTCGTAACATTCAAAGCAAAGGGACATCTCATCATCAAATCGGTAAGCGTAATGACTTCTCTTTTGTCTCAATTCTCTCCTTCGAATTCTCCCAAATTAAGACTCCTACTTTACAACTTCGCTTACTTCCATCTTGTGTACTATATCAACTCAAACACGCAGGTCCTGCCCCTAAAAAACGGCTCTATTTGTTCGCTGGTGGAAACCTTAAGGGCAACCCAAGGGCCAATAGTCGGCGAATCAGGAGTGCGAGAAGACACCATGCACCAGGTATTCCTCAAGCGTGTGCATGTATGATTCCACTTTTATTTCGGAATGCGAATATGGTTGCCGCGGCCATGTACATTTGTTTACGAGGAAACTTTTACTTCTACTTGTTTCACCCTACCTTCTCGGGTCCAACCACGCAGGAGCTTTTTGCAACTAATTTGACGGGTGGTAAGACCGTCACAGTGCACCGTTACTACAAAAAGTCGGAGCTGCCTCCTGAAATCGAAGATGATGCTGATGACGACGAGGCCTGATTCGCTTGAAAAGGACTAGTAGCTATAGTCATTGAACCCTCGCTGTTTTAAGAAGGGCGGGTGTCGGGGCTATTTCGATTACATCCGCGTATATTCCTATTCGCCATAAATATCGATTTTTATTAAAATTTTGTCTGCTTACTCGCCTTCTAATTCTAATTCCGGCCCCTCGGGGCCCGAACCAAAATGTATATATTCCAGCCAGTTGCCCAGAGTTGCCTCTTGGGCACCAACAGTAGTCTTAAGTTCAGGCAAATGCGGCGTTATTTACAAATCTCTATTCATCACAGCCATGCTTAAGCCATTCGTACTCCACAAGCGTATTCCTGTGGTGTTCTGCTTTGCTTCTTGTGGGTGTTGGCGCGCTTTTAAATCAAATATATTCGCCGTTCGCTTGCCTGCGATATTCGCAGCAGCTACGCGCAGGAGTAGAAAGTGTGTCCTCACAAGGAAGCCATCACAAGACCACGTTCGTCTCACAGCTCTAGTCCAGTAAGTTCCCACGCTCGCGGAGCACGTGAAATCCACCAGGCAACTGCAAGGAAATCCAAGCGTAGGAGGCAAGCAGGGACAAGGAGATAAAGTGGCCATGAAAGAAGAGTGACGGACTAAATCACCCACAAAGGCGGTGCTCTACGCTTGTGCCGGTATAATAGTTACTCATTTAAGGCAGGATCAAATAACATATCAGGCGCCCCTTTCACCTCGTCGTAGTGCTCCCACACTTCCACTTCGTCCACAAATTTCGCAACTGCTAGGCCAAAAGGCTTCCGCAGCGACGAGGAGGACGACTTTGAATCGCTAACACCGCTTGCGTTTCCACCTGCGCTCTTCTGTCGCTGTTCTTGTTCCTGCGGTGATATTGCGTGTTGACCGCCTAAGCTGTGCAGGCTCAGGGGCAGGCGCAATTCGAGAGCGCGCGTCAAGAACTCGGGCTCCACCACCACCTCACTAGGCAGCGCCACCGTCGCCGAGTACAGGGCCACGTCGAGGGCTCCGAGGACTTTGGTCTCGTCCTCGGCAGCGCTGTAGTAGTCCGCCTCAGTATCTTTCGCCACCGCTTGTCCGTTGACCCCAAGCAATCGTGCTTTCAGGACCGGAAGCGCCAGGAGCCGCCCGTCTGCGGTTTTGAAGAGCACTGAGGCATGGCTCCAATCCACCGCAAAGGGGTCGCCGCCACTCTCAATCACCACACCGCTGCCACTGCCGCCACCGATAGCGCTGTTGTCAACCACCTTGAGCATGCCGCTGTGGCACCGGCTGCCGCTGATGCTCGTGCTGCCGGTCCCGCTACTGCCGGTGCTGATCACGGTGCCGTGGAACGGGTGACGCGAGCACTGGCGAGGCCTCGGCCCCCCAGAAGTGTTCTGCACCAGCACGCGGAGCTCGAGCCGCCGGGGGTACTGCTGCCGCAGGGCTTGCTTGCGGCTCACTCGAGGCTCTTCCCGTGGCCAGTTGGTCGTCGTAGTCGCAGCAGCCGTAGTAGCGTTTCGGTTGATTCTTGGTGGCGTCGCCGCGCGCGTGTGGCAGTTCGACGAGTGGTGAAGCCCTACCCACACGTCAGCGGAGACATTGCCACTGCTGTAGCTGGAAACTTGCACAGGGAGATTGGTGCCGCTGCCACTTCTTTGAGGCGGCATGTTGTTGCGGGTGCGTGCGCGTCCTCGAGCAAAGATACGGTCACCTCGCATTTGACGGCCGAAGAATCTTGGCAGCCGCTGAGCTGACTCTAGAGCACGATACGCCTACATTGGATCCACACGCACATTTTAATGATGATTACTAGAGATGCAGAAGCTTAAAATAAAAGTAGATGTCATTAAAATTGCAAAGAATTTAAGTACCATAACACCGGTATTGTGATTCTAGAGCAATTTGAGTCCTCTTAGCAATGCTCTCTACAGCAAATCGTTTGACGCACCAAGGGCCATGTGGATCCACCGAAGACTTTCGGATCTGTGTTGCTCGAGCGAGGCAAGGCCCATCGGCGGCGCACGAGTTCGAGCCAGAGGCGGTCATTCTGTGCATCGGCTCGGAGCGCGACTGACACTGCTGACGCAGTAGTCAAATCAATGTGCGATGAAAACTCCAAAATGAGCCACCAAAGCGTCACAAGAGCATGAGATGCTGAAGGATTCGAGCGGCCTTCTCCCCAATCTTTCTCGTCAGTCTTACAATTAGTGGACTCGGCAGAAACTAGTGCTGCCATTTCAACCGACTAGAATCCGATTGCAAAGCTATGGCATCAGCAAGCAGCGGAGCTGACGCTGCACAAAAAAAGATGTTCTTGATATTCTTCTTGCTTGGATCGGTGATTCTTGCGTTCTCGCGCAAAAATGCACCAATTACAGAATTCTTTGACGACACCACAAAGGATCAACAAGCAAGAAGGAAGGGAGCGGAGCAAGAGGACACGACAAGAGGGGTCGGGTGTCACAAAGATGGCGTCGAAAGTTCTTCTTGCGTTGTTGCTGCTGCCCGCCGCAGGGGCACAAGGCGGCGTGTACACTGATACATACAACTTGCTGCTGTCGGAGACTCTGCCAGGCAACCTTTTGCCGCAGGTACGGCCACTCTTATGCTCACCCACGCAGACATGTCATTTCCTGAAAGCGTGAAGGTGTGCACCACCCGCCGGAGCTGTTACAATCTTTTGAATCTGCGACGCGATGCAATCTTTCCACAAGCATATTATGCGTTGGATATCTATGACCTTGCTCCTCTACATATCTTGTCACATTTATTTTGTCTGATACACTCTTTCTTTTTCGTTCTTGCATCTACATTCAGTTCAAGTTTCAATTGGGGGCTACCGAGGGCGGCTCGCTGGAAGTGAAAATCGGCGGCGGTGACACTGGACCTGAACCGTGCGTTTTTAAGGACCTTCTCCCATTTATTCCATCATGAACAACTGCACATGCGCAAATAGGCATTACCGATGCGCTCCCTTTTTAAGCAGAGTAATGTCTTGATTAGAGTCATGTCTTTATTCCCCTCTGCTTGTATGATAATTTTATGATATTCACCCGCTCCTGTGGATAATTGTTGACGCCATTTCCGCTCCTGTGGCAGGTACGTGCCATACGACACGGCGCCCGACGACATTTGGGACCACGCTAGCACTGACCTGCGGGCGCCTTCGCTGCCCTACCTGCTGCAGGACCAGTGGACTTGCGAACGCACTCCTACCGATGTGCCGACAGTAGCGTACGAAAACGAGCGGCTGAAGCTGAGCATTACGCCGCAATGGGGTGCTCGCATCTGGAGCGTCTATGACAAGGTTCGCTCAAATCATTTTGGTTCGAAAAGAAGATAACGCGCTCTCCTTGCTTACTGTAGAAGTGTATATCATCAGATTCGCCGTCAGAATGCTGTAGCTGCTGTATACCACTTCGTAATTTTCTACTGTCACTATGCTTATGCAGGAGTAAAATGTGTGCGTCTTTCTTTACTTCAATTTTTCTTTGTAAGACGTTGTTCATGCAAGTGGCGTGCCTCTTTGAATTCTGCTGAGAATACTTCAAACCTTACGCGCTACACTCCGCCACTCGCTCAGGAGCTGGAGCGCGACTGGACCTTTGCCAACCCTGCGCACCAGCCCGCCAACATTGGGGTCCTCAAGTCCTGGTCGGCGGGGGGCATTGAATTCAACTGGTCGCCTGGCATGATCGGCCACTCAGTCTTCAGCGAGTCGCCTGCGTACTTGGGCCTTTTGGAAACCGACCAAGGGCCGGTGCTGCGGGCCTACGAGTACGACCGCCGCAACCAGTCGGTGTGGCAAGTGGACGTGTTCCTACCCGCTGCGGACGCCGCTCACCGCGCCAAGCACGAAGCGCCAAGGCGGCCCGCGCCCCAGGAAAAGAAGAAGCAGAAGAAAGGGGCGGGAAAGCATGAACACGAGAAGGACGCGGCCGCTTCGAAGGGGGAGGCATCGTCGACAGGCAAGACAAGCACAAGCACGAATCCCGACGAAGATGTGGCCAAACTGTGGCTGCACCCCAAGGTCACCAACACCCAGTCCTCCACCGATCTCCAGGGCTACTGGTGGACTTGCGTGGCGGTGCCCGCGGCCCCCTCGACGCGGGTGGTGACCCCCGCCACCTGGAACCTGGAAACCAGCTCGGACCATTCCGTGGGGTCCCCCTGGCCAATCTTCAGCATGGGCAACGACAACGCCTCCTTCGTGGGGACCAAGGGGAGCGGGTCCACGGACAACTCCTGGCTCTCGGCCATTTGGAGCGGGGACTTCTTCATGGGCCCCCTCGAGCGGGGGGGCTCGGTGGTGAACTACATCAGCTACGCGGAAGAAGCAGGCTTCGTGGGGTTCCACGGCCACCCTCTCAACGGCACCAAGTTCTTCACCTGGGGCCAATCAGGCCCGGGGCGCTTCATGCAGGTCTCTGGAATGATAGCTCATTGGTTTTAAGGGGCAGGCATCTTGATGGATACAGCAATACTGTTCACTGAACTCTCTGTCCGCATCGTCGCTTTCATTACACAGAGTCTGCTTCGTTTCGAAGTGCTGTCGTCAAAATCAACCTTTTCTCTCGTAACCCGTGGTCATTTGTTGCATACAACCTTTCACCACTACCTACACTCTCTTTCTAATGTATCCGCCAGGACTTTTTGGGCGGCATTTCCGGCCCCAAGCCGGCGGCCAACCGCACCGGCGATTACATGGAGCTGCAGGTGGGGCCCGCCTACACCCAATTCCAAACCTTCGACCTGCCCGCTGCCACCACCCTGGAATGGACCGAGGTGTTTGGGGCGTTTGAGGGCGACGCCACGCAGCTGCACTCGAGCCAGTACAGCGACGCGTTGAGCGAAGTGGAAGGCTGGCTGGACTCCCCGGAAGGGGTCAACGACACGGCGTTCTTGAACACCGATGCGTGGTTGGCTACCCTGGCTGACACCCCGCTGGACTCGATTTTGGCCTCTGGCAGCCCGTGGGGCGCCGTAGAAGAAATTCGCCGTGCGGCCGCCACGACTTCCTCCTCGGCTTCGTCGTCGTCGTCGTCGCCGCCGCATTCCAAGCACGCTAAGCACGGTCACGCCCACGATGATGGTCTCCGCCGTGGTGCTCGTCAGGCCACTGGCAGCAGCAGCAGCAGCGACAGCGCTCGGCTCGCGCCTGGCTTGACGTTTGACCACGACGCCGCTTGGAACAGCCCGGAGTCGCGCCCCTGGTGCGAGCTCGCGACGGACGGCGCGTTCAGTGCCGACACTTTGGCGTCGCAGCCGCTGAGCTACCAGGTTTGTGCGTTGATGTGTGCGTGTGTTGATTTGTTAGTGCCTCTTAATTGGGCATGTAACTGGCATTGTATGCTGATTTGCGTACTACATAAATACGTACGTAACGTACTTTGATTATTCACCCTCATCAACTTGCATCCTCTCTAGTACTCATCTCGTGCGTCTGCTCCTCTTCCTTCGCTGCTGCTTCGCAGATCGGGGACGAATGGCTCAACCTGCTTCTGGCTGCTGAAGACGCCGCCCAGAGCTCCAACTGGCTCACCAACTTGCACGTGGCGGTGGCCCTCATCGAGCGGGGCGACGTGGACGAGCCCAAGACGCGCTTGGCAAAATCGCTGGAAGCCCAGCGCCTCAACCCTGTAGCCGCGCGCACTTTGGCGGTGCTCATGGATTCCGTGGAGGCGGCGTGGCCGCTGTACCAGAAAGCCTTTACCATGGCCCTGGAACTCGCCAGCGGCACTGCGGACGACGATAACACCAACGGAACAGTGTCGGTAGCGAGCGTGAACGTGGCGGCGGGCCAACAGCTGCTGCTGAACTTGGGGTCGGAAATGTGCGCTTTCTTGCAAGGGGCTGAACTGTGGGCCGACCTTCAGACTTTCGTGGAAGGCCAGCAATTCGCCGACGCGATTGCCCAGGCCCCCTCCCTCGCCACCCTCGACACCGTCCTCCTCTCGCAAGTGTACGTTGCGCTCCGGGCAGAATCCCCCGCCAAACCAGAGGATGCTCTGGCCGTTCTGGGGGCCTCCGGCCCCGCGGGCTGTTTTCCCACTTTTGGGCGGGCGCGCTCGGTGCTGATGGACCTGTGGTTCGAGGCCAACCAAATGATCGAAGAAACCACTCTGGGCCGCCCTCTGCTCCCCATTGAAGCCCGCGACAACCGCGTAAGCATCCCCGTTCCCCGCAATATTGGCTGCCCGTACGCATCGTGGTCGGGGGCCAACAAGTGCCAATATTGGTAACCAGTAAACGCACGAGAGATGGGGGGAGGCTCGCGTTCCTCTCTTTCTCCTTTGATTTGCCTATCGGAGAACTGGCGTTCAAATACTGAACACCACCCGAGGTGAAAGGCGAAACGGCCGCCAATGGAATGATATACCATCCCCCTTTTGCTGCTGAATGATGAATGAATAAACAGGCGCCTAATTCCGAATTGCGATTTGCTTTGTTTCATTGCCACTGTAGTCCAGTTCGCAGCTCAGTTATACTTTCAAGATAAGCCGGGGTCGAAAATAATCATAAGCCATATTATGCCATATCTCTAAGCCCACGAGGAATACTCGTAATAAGTACCCCGTTAGTTCAGTTCCAATGAAAGGGGAAATGGGGTTTGACACGCTGCGCTTATATGTTCGCCCGGCTAACTACAGTTGTGATATTAATGTTGATGTGGGGAACGGGTTTATTCAAAGGGCCATTTTAATCCCGAGACTTGGTTTTGTTTTTTGTTTGATTTGAGTCAGCCCGCATATCGGAATTGTCCTCTTTGCTCTTTATTTTGCTACTCCAAGTACGAAATGGCCTCCTCGACTGCTAGTTTGAATTCCTTTGCGTCACTCGAACGAACGCCTCGATTCTTTGGTATCTTGTCTTGCCGGGTCATAACGCGCACCTGAGTATCCATGTTTTTCACGATGCCATAGGTCATCTTCGAGCCACAGAAGAGCGCAACGCGGCCGCCGTCAGGGATCATCTCCTGAAACGCAGGTGTCGGCGGCGTCAAACCCCATTGGGACACTGCGTCCCAGGACTTGAAGAGCAAGCACGGCCACCACCACCCTTGACCTTTGTTGGCCGACCCATTGTACTTGAACCAAATCACTTTCCCGTTGTCTTCGTGTTGCACCCCATCACCGGTATTCACGTCGCTCGTATTTTTTTCTTTCACTTTAGCATAGGAAGAGGCGCTGCTGCTAAGGACCGTAGCGCTACTAGAGCTTGAGCTTGCCACTTCCTTTGGCGGCTCTGAACTTGTACCCTCGTCGAATTCACCGCTAATTCTGGCTTCTACGAGCCGCTGAGCTGCCTCAGCTTCACTTTGGTAATGGCCCAAGAAAATGTTCTTCCCACGCACCAAGATGGACGCACACCACTTGCTGTGCTGCGGTGCCCAATGCACACCGCAAATGTGCGACGTGCCACCAAATTTGATGGCTTGTGCATCGCCTGGTTCAGGAAAGTTGAGCGGTTTTCCGAGCGGCCGCACGGCATTGTCGTACGCACGAGCGGCGTCTTCTTCCGTTTCATAATACCCATGGTGTACGGTTGCGCACTTCACAGTGGTGCGGACTTCCCACATGCCTTTGCTATTTCTCCAGCTGACGCCGCAATACGTCGAAGTGAACCGTTTTGCATCGGGCCGTCTTGACTGACTTTCGATTACGCCTAACTTCTTCCGTCGAATAACTCGATCCCTTGGGACCTCTGTCTCATAGTCACCGTCGTCGTAAGCAATGTCGTAGGAGCATTCGCTAGGGATTTTTGCAGCGTTCACTTTGGCTACTTTCCCCTTGTACCACCACTCACCTCCTTGAAACTGAGCATCGACCTCGCAGCCAACTTCAAACAAAGGTGCTGAAGTTTTCAGAAGGGATGATGGCTCCTCGGCCCCAACGCACACTCCGTCAATCTCACTTCTAAGGAGGGTAAACTTCTTTTTTGAGGCCGTACTTTGGCTAGAAGAAGATCCAGGTCCGTTGCACTTCTTTACTCTTGTCCTATGGGTGCTTGAGGCTTCAAATGACTTCAAACCTCCTGAGGTGTCGTCCTGAATCCACTGCCCTTGTCCCGACCATAACCCAGATCCTCGAGCATACGCTTCCGCAGCAGCAACATCTGAGTCATACCGCCCAAAGAAGGAGTTTTTACCTGACACAGGATCTCGATACCGCGCAATCCATTTCTGAGTTTTAGATTCCCAACTGACACCAACAAATTTGCTGTTCTGCGTGCCCATTTCAGCGAGCTTAAGTGCTTTGTCTCGATAACGAACAAATTCAGCGGACGCAGCTTCTTCAGTGTCGAAGCTACCCAAGTACTTTTGGCATGCACCGCGCGTAAATTTTGCCAACCATGTTTGTCGGGTTTTGTCCCAAACGACTCCCCGGTAACGTGAAGAATGCACTTCATTCCGCATCCTTTTTACAATAGCATCTTGCTTGTTTGACTTCGAAGCGCCATCTCCACAACTTTGCTTTGGTATTGTCAGGGTATCGTCAGCGCACGTTCCAGAGGCAGGCGCTTTACTAATACCTACATCAGACTCTCGTGCGCGTTTACGAGCTACGCTGCCATTGTGCCTCTTGTACCAAGCAACGAGTTCGGCACGTAGGATTACGTTGGTAACTTTTGCATATTTTCCAATCTTCACAACCAAGCGCTGCATGTCCTCTCGCGACAGACGGTTTGGGCCCTTCAGTTTACTGGGGTGAAAGTCAGCGAGATCTGGATCTTCGATAATTTCGTTAGCAACATCCACCTTATCTTCAGCGCTAGTCAATTCACATTTAGAACAACTTTCGGCTAAGCGCACATGTTGGCGTTTTATTTTCCGATTGATTTGATGATGACAGTCATACCAGGCAACAAGCTCGGCACGGAGTGTGTCATTGGGGACCTTAGCAAACCTGCCAATCTTGACCACTAAGCCCTGCATTTCTTTCCTTGATAGGCAGTTTTCGCCTTGTAGCATACTTGGGTCGAAGTTTATATGTTCTAATCCAGTGGAATGTGTAGACTTTTGCTTCTTTCTTGAAGTGCCACTGCGCCTCATATACCAGGAAATGAGTTCAGAACGTAAGGTTTCGTTGGGAACTTTCGCATACTTCCCAATGTGTACAACCAAGCTCTGCATTTGACCCCTTGACAGGCAATGTTTACCTTGTAACATGCCAGGGTGGAAGCTTCCAAGGTCTGGGTCTTCGCGCACATTGTTGTCGGAGTGAACTTTACTAGCCGCGCCACTTACCGTCGTGGAAGCAGATGCTGAACGCCGACGTCCTTGATTCATACCCTTGCTGGGGATGTGTGTCGTCGAGTACCAATCATTGAGCTCTGCTCGAAGGACGGAAGTTGGCACTTTAGCAGGAATCCCGGCCCTCACAGCTAGGCGCTCCATATCAACTCTCGACATGTCTTGGTCAGGATGAAAGGTGGCAAGATCTTGATCTACTTCTCCGTCATCAACTATGTTTGCGTCTCTTCTGTCACAAGGATAGGTGTTTACTGACGAACCTGAAGACTTGGATATAAGTGACAGACCATTGCTTTGCAGATGCTTAACATTTAGATCGCGCTTGCGCTCCGTGTACCATTGAATGAGATCAGCGCGCAACTTGTCGTTTGTGACCTTGGCATACATCCCAAGTTTGACAACCAAGCCCTGCATTTTTTCTCGTGGCATACGATGTTCGCCTTCAAGCTGATTAGGATGAAATTTAGAAAGATCGGGGTCCTTAGCCCATTCCTCTTTTGCTAGACTCCTGTCTCTATGGTGGCCAGAACTTCCGGGCGCAGCATTCATGGAGATCTCGATGTCAGGATCAACAGCTATTCTGGGAGAAGCAGCAGCACTTGGCCATCGGCAGCTCTCCAAAAACGATGCTTGTCTCGTGGAGGGCTGACAGCTTCGGAATGATCGACGAGGTTGATCAGATCTCCATGCCTGCTCTCCGTGGAAGCTATCAATAGTTGCAGAAGCATTCGGAACTACATCGGATGAATATGCCGGGGGATGAGCGTTGGCCTCGATAACTAAGCCATCGATGACCTCCCAGTCGGACTCGTAAACTCGACCTCGTTTCATGTTCGAAATGATTTAATAGCTCCACGGTGGCTGGATAGCGTGTTCTCTTCTGATTATGGTGGCACCTTTTTTGGCACTACTGGTGGCTTCAGACGATGCGATGTTCACGCAGGAGGCGGCGACAAACAGCGAAACAGGTGATGAGGTGGAAAAGTAAGTTGTTCAGTTGTTCAGCGGGTTATTAATACAAATCTCCACCCTGTAAATGTGCATCTCTTTTTTCTTCTCCTCATTTCAAAATCCACCCCAAGAAACAATGGATTGTCGCACGGAGCTACGGCTTGCGGCAGCTGCCTTGCAGCTGCGTGGCTTGAAGCACGCTGCAAAATGGTGCGCTGAGCAGCTCACAGGCCTTGATCATAATGGCAATCACCCCGAGCTAACACGCGTCAGCTCAGAGCTACAGCCTGAGGTGTCTGCACTCCTACAACATGGGACGGTTGACTGTTCAGATCGGTATTGCTAGCAAAGCTAATCGCAATGCGTCTTACATCTGGATGCTATCATACTTTTTCGAAGAGCTCTAGTAAAATCACAGCGCTACGAGTAGCGTTTGAGTGATCTTGTGAAGCCACTATGGGTTGCTCAGACGCTGTGCTACATGTTCACTTCAGCTACATTAACTTACCTCTTTTTGAACGTTGTTGTGGGGCACCGCAGGTATTTACTGGCCAAGACTTACTTTGACCTCGGCGAATTTCAGCGCTGTGCGCATGTGCTCTCGCCTTCCGACTCTTTTTACCCAACAGCTCATAGCGTGACGTCACCGCGGTCCAACAATGGGCCAAGCTCCGGAGCTGGGCTATGTGGGCTAAACGGCGAAGAGCTGTTTCTGAAAGGGTGCGTTGCAAACGCGAGATTGATTGATTGATTATTGGTTCGTGCATGATTTGGCGTTCTTTCGACTGTCCACATCTGAATCGTCTAAGCTAGGTTGTTATTGTAGAGCGCTAACCGGTGTCCTAAAAATCACTTTTATTCCTACGCGCATTTCCACGAGAACTTGTTTTTATGCTTTATCTCACGTGTCATACATGCCATGCAGGTATGCCTTGTACTTGGCCGGGGAAAAAGCGAAGGAGCAGGCGGGCTTAGAGCAGGGCGACGCCTTAGAAAGAAACGTGGTGCGTCCCGTGTGCATTGCTTGTCAGTGGAAGAAAATGCCGTTGCCACCACTACTCCCGAAATACTGCCAGAGTGTGTTGCGTACTCCTACAAGCCTAGCATTCGCGAATATCATACGTTCACCCGCTAATTTCCTATATTTCCGTGTCTCAGGCCCAAAACCCCAACCTCGACACGCTCTGCGCCGACCTCACTGTGCTGCACAGCGACAAGAAGCTCGACGCGTTTGGCCTGTACTTGTTTGGGGTGGTGCTCAAAGAGAAAGGCTTGCTAGGGCCCAGCGACGGCTGCAAGCCCAAAGTGGTCACGAAAGATCGAATAGGATAAGTCTTGTGTCCATGTTGCGTGCATGGTCCTCTTTGATTTGCCCATTTCTGTCGTGTGTCTCAACCATCTACTGGGTTTGAATGGTCCTGTCAACTTCTCGGCCTGTGTACCGTCCTTGTGGTTGCATTATCTCAATCAATCAAACTTCTCCATCGTAAACCGTAAACTTATGCATCTACAGGAGGACGCCCACTCGGTTCTGCAGGAAGCATGCCAGGCTTTTCCCTGGAATTGGAGCGCCTGGCTGGACCTCGCGGAAATCTGCGTCAGCGGTGGGGACAGCACCAGTGGAAACAGCAAAAGTGGCAGCAGTGCATCTGCGGTTCCCGAAGGATTCAACGGACAAATGAACAGCGGGAATGCTGGCAGTGGCAGTGGGGACGCGGACAGCGTGAATGCGAGTGACAGCAGCAGCAGCCAAGGCGGCGGCGGTGGAGCCGCTCCCGAAGACGCGTGTTTGCAAGTGGCGCTACAGGGACCGGCGCCGTGGACTCGGAAAGTGTTCCTGGCTCACGCACTGGTGAGACGAACAAACGAGCGAGGAATGACGATGATTGCTTTCACTATTTGGTTTAAAACTCGACAATATCCAGAAGCAAAATCATCATCAAGCATTGATTTGTGCGTGCTCTTTGTGTGTACTTTCAGATTGCATGCCGTTTCTTCAAATCAATATTGCATGCCGTTTCTTCAAATCATGCCATACCTTGCCGCCGTAGGTGGAGCTAGGCGGTGCTGCGGATTGCGCGGGTGCCCTCAGCGAGCTCGAAGCGTTACATGTGCTCTTTCCTCGCAGCACCTACCTGCAAGGGCAAGCCGCCCTGGCGCATTATGCGCTGCGGAACTACGAGGCAGCCGAACAGTTGTTTGAAGAGCTGAGGCGACACGACCCCTATCGCCTGGAAAATTTGGACACTTATTCCAACATCTTGTGAGTCTTTACGTTAAGGAGAGAACCAACGACTTGCCTAGAGTCGTACCATCTACTTTTGTTCTGATTCTCTTTCACCAAAATCGTCAAAGTTGAAGTTTTCATCAAATTCTTTACTTCGTTGTCGTCGGCATACTTACGAAGTAGTATGCTATTGCCTTTGCACTGCCTGCGACTCACGTATTTTACCACTTACCTACCTGACACGCTAAATGCTAGGTACGTGAAGGAGGCGAAAGCGTCGCTGTCGCATTTGGCGCATGTGTGCATGGCCGCCGACAAGTATAGGCCCGAAACCTGCTGCGTGGTGGGCAACTACTACAGCTTGAAGGTACTAAAGACATGATTGTACTGGAGTGATATTGGAGGGATGGGTTGTTGAAGTAGAGCTGCTGCTCGAGCTACATCGATGCTACAGTTTTGCGTTTTTGTGGCTCTCGAATCCTCTTTCTTCTGCCTTTCATGACTTATCACTCCTGCTATTTGCTCTTTTTTTTAAAAATCAGATCCATATGTTGTTCCTCCATTATCTCCCATTGATGTTCTTCCGTGTTATCTCCTCTTGACATTCTTCCGTGTACCTGTGCATGTACTATTATATTCACACGTTAGGCCCACCACGAGAAAGCAGTGCTGTACTTCCAGCGCGCCCTCAAGCTCAATTGCCGGTTTCTGGCGGCCTGGACTCTGATGGGCCACGAGTACATGGAGATGAAGAACACGGGGGCCGCCATTGAGGCGTACAGAAGGGGAGTGGACGTGAACAAGCGAGACTACCGCGCGTGGTGCGTGTGTGTGTGCGTGTGAGGGGGGTTGTACATGTGCCCACACCCACGAGGCATATCGTCAAGCGAGCGGCAGTGGGCTCGCGTGTTCGAAGGGTCTCCAATAGCTGAACGCATGTTGGTGTACTCACCTTTGTAATGAGCTAATATGATTGTGTATTCCCAATACCATCCAGAGATGCCATTTTATTTGTCATTATTGAATCATCCGTGTTCTCTTCGATGCTTCACCTCATTCACTGTCTCTTTTCTTTCCTTCTGTTTCAGGTACGGCTTAGGCCAGTCCTACGAGCTCTTGACCATGTACTTTTACGCGCTGTACTATTACCGCAAGGCCGTAAAACTACGTCCCAACGACTCCCGCATGTGGTGTGCCTTGGCCAACTGCTGCCAGAAACTGGAAAGAAGCGACGAGGCGATTCGAGCTTACGAGCGGGCAGCTACTGCAGGAGACCAGGTTTGATAATCATCGCGGAAGGCGGTCTTGGTTGAAATTTGTAAATGGTTTTGGCTTCAGCGAATCGCTTCTCTGTTTTCTTTCTGCGCAAAAGTTGCTGCGCCCAGCGACAAAAGTGCGTTTTTTCAATGCTGACTATGAATGAAAGCTCGCGTATAGTCTTACCTAAATACGTACTCTGCCTGCATACTTGGCAACGTTGACCTTATCATCCCCACTCAGGAGGGCATTGCGAAATTGGAGTTGGCGCGCCTCTATGTAACCAAGGCCATGAATGGGCAGCCATCCTCAGTAGCATTGACGAGTCAACGCAAAGCCGCTCAAAACTACCTGGCCCATCTTGAGGTCACTGTGGCACGTGTATGTTATAAATTGTTGTACTTCTAAGCCGCCATGAAAGTAGAGCGGCAACCCACATGATTTCGAACCAAGTTCCGCTCTACGTCAATGGCGGCTTAGCAGACTCGTGCAATATCTTCTTGGCTGCGACTCTCCTTGTTTTCTTTACTTCTCTCAGCATCACGCGGTTGCTTTTTGACGCGCTCTTCTTTCCTCCTCGCACATGTGCACAAGGCCGTGGACTTAGGCCCGGACCGCCCTGTACAACGCCACGACGGCGTCGCCGAAGCCCTCAGGTATGACACCAAATCGCGTGAGCGAGAGAACCGAGGACGCTACGGTTTTCATGTCCATTTTTGTGTACATACCTTGAAGAAGCCATTTGATGCTCATTGTCCCCCGTGAACGACTTTTGTGAATACTGTTCTTACCGCAATGGTGCAGGTTTCTGGCGGAGTTCGCGCGGCACGAAGGCGCCGTGGAGGTGGCGGCCCGCTACTGCTCGCGCTTGCTCGAATGTGGTGGCGCGGAAGAAGCCTGGGCCAAGCAGCAGTTGCGGGAACTGCGCGCGCAGGTTTAAGGGTGCTGCTTTTTAAAAAGGTATTAAAGCAGCGGGTCTAGTAACTATGTAGTAACCGAAGCCAAGAAGACTCAGAAGTGGCGCACGCGGATATGCATATTTGTCGCATATAACTGTGCTAATGCATTCTCATCGCTTCTTGCCGAGAGACGCACGAGCAGTGGTCGCTTGCCACACATGTAAATACGCGCGCACTTCCGTGAACTTCCGTAGAAAAGGGCCCACTTTCCTCGTGGCCAACTGGGAATAGATGCCAATGCCAATAACGAGATACATTTCAAAAATTTTTGGAATGCGAAGTATCTCTTCTTGGAATGCACATTAATTTGAATTTCAAACTTCACTGCATACAGCAAGCTGCTTGTTTGAAATACGAAACCCGCACTAAAAACACCGGAGATCGGAGATCAGCGCCGATAGCCCGGGAGCGGAAATACTTATTCACTAAAAATAAACATCAATAATCGTCCCCAAACGCAGCACTACTCTTCATAATCAACATGTAATTGATCGACTCAAATTATTGAATTATACATTATACTTCGCTTCCTTTCTCTGCAGAGCACAGGAGCGACAATTCTCCTTCTCATTGTACTCTTCGCGAAGAATGCCTTAAAGCCATCAAACAAGTGTTTGCGTGTTTGCTTCGCCTTCTTTGGTGTCCGTCGGGTCTTGTTCGCGAAGGGCTAAAAGCTTCTTGAGAATTCCGCCGCTGGCGGGAGCCTCACTGCCAGAGCTAGAGGGCTTCACTTGCGGCATACCACTAGCAGCACCGCCTGACTTTTTTCCTTTCTTCGCGTCGCTCAAGGCCTTTTTGGCTTTGCGTTCTGGCATGTGCGCCAGCATTGCGAGATGAACCTGCCCCCCAGCACTCTTCGTCGCTGGGTTGACTTTCGCCTTCTGCAAAGCAGCAAGAATGCTGAATTTAGCCGTTTTCTTGGTGCCCTCAATCCCTTGAAACGAATTGATGCCTTGATTCTCGGTCTTTGGGCGCTCTTGCGGCAGTGCGCTGTCTGCAGTGTCTTCAGAAACGGAACGAATTTCGCGCCGCAAAGCATCCCATCGGTTCACGGCTGCGCTCGTCGTGGTCTCAAGTGGGGCTTGCAGGCCGTTGGGGCCGAATTCGAGGGGGCACCAACACTCAATCAAGTCCTCTTCGGGCTCCACGATTTTGAAACGCCCTCCTTCTGAGATCGTCGAGTTGCGCCTGATCATTTTTCCCGGGCTGACAGATTGCGACCGCATCAACTTCGTCTGGCGGTTTATTTCGAGGCGCAAGCGCGCCGTGTCGGTCGCAGCGGCGCCGCGCGGGCGCGTGGCCGAATAATTGACCAGAGGTAGGAGGGTGCGCCCCACCATGACGTCTTCGGCGTCGCCGTTGATGAATACGCGCACTCGAATGGACGCAGAGTCGAAACGCACGCTGATGTCGTCGAAGCGAACGGTGTCGTCGAAGTTTCCGACTTTCGTGAACACTTCGGTGCTCGTTTCCACAGCTTCGTCGCAAGTCTGCGCAAAGGAAAGCAAATGAAATCAAATGAGTTCTCTACATGGCAATTGTGTATGACCAAACAAATAATCTCCAGTCAAAACGAACTTTGATGGAGATGGGAGATGATTTGAAACGCCAAATTTCGTGAAGAGGTCTCCCGGAAAAGGTATCGAGTAGATCAGCAATGAACCACGTGACTCCATCGCCGCCTTTCGAGGTCAACTTTTGTCTCTTCTTCGAATAAAGATATTTGTCGGAAATATGAGCCATGTTGACCTTCAGTTCCACTGACGAAAAACACTTCAAATACCTGTGAAGAACAACACGGCAAGTAAAACACCGCATACTGCTAACAAAGTCAAAAAAAAAAACATCAAAGGTACAAAGAAAAACACGTACAATGGTTTGCCAAATTTCGTAGGCGCAGTGGAAATCCTGTCCATGCGAAACTTCTTCACTTCAAGGGCGCGCATTTCATTCAGATTTTCGCGTTCGGTGTCCGTGGAAAATAAGCCAACGAAATCATTATCGGAAAGTGCATAGGTTTCGGTCATCTCACGCGCCACCACTGTCTCAGGGCATTTGTTCCACACGCCAACGGCATGCAAAATGTTCACAGTTTGGCCGGTTAGAACGTGGCGCACTCGCGGCAACACCTCCATCGGCACAGCCGTTTCTGCTTTAAGCACACCAGAAAGGACCACGTACATGTCGGAGGCATCTTCACCCTGCGCGCACACTTTTTCTAGCGGCTCGAAGCTCGTAGGGCGGAGCAGCGGGAGAACAAATGGCCACAGGGTTGGGCTGAGACTCATGAAGAACGACTCGCTGCCCATAAGCTCTTCAACGATGTACGCGGAAACTTCCTTCCTTAGGTTTGAGCTCAGCTCGTTGAAGATTTGAGTCTCATCGATCGCAGACTTCCTCTCGTAAAAGTGGCGGAAGTGGCGTCGAATGTTGCGCGCCATATCTTTAGGAATTTCGCGAGCTTCACAGAAAGAGGAGACCATCTCGAGCTGTTCCTTCTTGTTGCGCGTGTTAGCGTCCGTGGAGGTTATCAATGACGTAATGTTGGCGATGATTGAAGCTGTAACACACAGCAATATTTGAAAAAGAAGTGTAAACATAATGAGCACAGCGATATGAAAACGAGCACAGCCATGCAAGATTATGAGTTCACGCTGGAACTTTGTTGACGAGCTATAAATTATGTACACAAGTAAAGTGAGAGGAGCAAGTGCATAGAGAATCAATATATATATATACCATAGATGATGGCCCCGATGATTTCCAGAAACACTGCAAATAGACGCTCAACATTATTTGTCGGAGTAATTTCGCCGTAGCCAATACTTGTCATCGTTGTAAGTGAGTAATAAAAAGCGGCTAGATAGATACT
>Ga0307982_1001360_pt1 | contig 19896 bp, 15 predicted proteins | sample OrgLakmetagen989_FD_201847 | JGI IMG/M metagenome (GOLD analysis project Ga0307982, IMG submission 201847) | Saline water microbial communities from Organic Lake, Antarctica - #989 | ecosystem: Environmental > Aquatic > Non-marine Saline and Alkaline > Saline | place: Antarctica: Organic Lake... | reverse complement strand
TATATATATCATCTCTATTATTGGACACTTTACAAACTTTCAATTAACACCTTATATTTTTTCTTTCCCATATTCGCTTCCTGCTTTTTATCTCATTGGTTCCTCGCTTTCACCCTGGACGGTTTCACGTCCGGGGCGCCGCCGCCCGGAGGGGCAAGGAACCCTTTGTGCTGGGGCTGCTTGCGATGCAATTTGCTTCCTCACGCGGTATATGTATACGTAGCTGCCAAATTCTGGCAAACCCATGGCCACATCATCGACCATTGGCCTTGCTACACCTGGCCTGGGCAGCAGGAAGAGGTACGCAGCCCCCCGTGTAGCGAGCATGTCACCTGCAAGGCCTGCAGCAAAAAAACATCATTCAGCCTCAGCGTTCAGCCAAGTGAGCTACCCAGTGGGTTGCGAAGAGGAACGGACAGCAAAGCAGGTTGCCCCATCTCGACAGTGATCATATGAGAGCATTTGGCAAGAGAAGTCTTGGCTTGGCTTGGGGGGGCGTGATGATTTCTCTCACACGACTTGTGTGGCGCAGCTTGATGATGCCGAAATCAAACCAGAAACAACACACGGTTTGCACCTATTGACATTTTTCTGCAATCACAACGTCTTTGAGCTCAGCCTTGCCCCTGTCTGTTTCGTCATCTCAAGAGGAGTTGTTTTGAAACTGAGCGTGTACAGCGCCAATAAATTCTTCAAGCCACATCGCCATGAGTAAAATATTTAATATACCTGGCAATGAAATTGAAGAAAAATATGAAATGTTGGAAGTTTTGGGAGGTGGAACCTACGGCATCGTGTACAAGGCGCGCGAGCGTCAAACAGGCAAGCTCAAAGCCATCAAAATGCCGCGTGTTGTGCCAGGACACGACTCATGTGGTATTCCTCCATCCTGTGTGCGCGAGGCTGCAGCTCTGAGGCTCATTCAATATGCAAATGTGCCATTTGTGATGCGCCCGGACCACATCTTCACCAGCGTGTCTGGTTCTGTCATCATTGTCATGCCCCTGGCAGAAGGCGTAAGTCATAATTTGGCGTGTCGCACATCCTAAGTCTTGTGTACGTCACACACGATGCATCAAACCGCAGGATTTGAGACACAGTATTTCTCTAAAGCAAAGAAGCAAGGAGAACCACAATTTGCCGGCAAATGCGCCGGTGCCCATGCAGCAGCGCCGGAAGCTGTTGCTGCACATAGCAACAGCGCTCAGCGCGTGCCACAGTCTAGGCCTGGTGCATCGAGACCTGAAGCCGGCAAACATCCTCATGTTGGATAACTGCCCGTATATTGCTGATATGGGGCTAGCACGCACATTGCATGTGCCTCTACGACAGCTGACCCACCAAGTGAGTGCCCAAAAAGCTATAGCCAGCAGCGCGCTCATCCAGGCCCAGGGGCCAGTGCCGATTGCTGCTGGAGCCTTTCTGCAAATCCGCACGCACACTGCAACTCACAGGTGCAAACATTGTGGTATCGAGCTCCTGAAGTGCTCATGAACACGGCTGTGTACGATTGTGCGGTGGATATCTGGAGCGTGGGCATCATGGCGTGCGAATTCTGTACGTGACTGCTGCTTCGTATCGTGGCTTGATTTGACCTGTCTCTGCAGGCAGGCGCCAGCATGAATTGCACGATCCGAACTGCAAAAATGCACCTGCAGTCATGTTTGCAGTGTTGAATCAGCCCCCTTTTGTTGCTTCCACGCGCTCCGATGAAGAGCTGCCAGTGCTCATTCAGGTGAGTGCTGTGAGTGGGCTGCGGAGGCCAAACCCGCAGCATGCCGCACACTCAGACCCGTTACATGCGGCAGCCACCCAAAGAAATTGCGTCAGGCAGCGCGCGTGGCGCCACCAAACTTGTCGCACTCAAGCAATGTGTTTGCAGATTTTCAGAATGTGCGGCAAGCCAACAGCCAGCTCCTGGCCTGCACTGGCAGACCCTGCAACTTTCTCCCGTCCCTATGACGACGCAGTTTTCCCCCAAATTCCCGAGGGAGCGTTTTCCGCGCGCTTTGTGCAGCGTCTCCAAGCTGCTCATTCCATCGAGGCGGGCTCAGAGCAGCTTGGCAGCGCCGCCCTGGAGGAGCTGCAAGAAATGGAAATTGACTTCATCAAGAAGTGCCTTCAAGTGGTCCCAAGCCAGCGTGCGACGGCAGATGAGCTCCTTGCCCACCCATTCCTGCAGACCACCAGTAGCGCCGCCGGTGGCGGAAGCAGCTCGGGTGCACTGTCCCCAGTCGCCCGAGACTGCAGCGCCGCCTCGCAACACGCCCCCCTCACCTCACGGACAGCAGGAAGCGTGTCCTGGGGGCTTCCAGCAGCACGCGAGGGTGCCTTATCCACAGACAGCGCAGCCAGCGTGGATGTCACAGCGTGGGCTGCCGGCACCAGCATTGCGCCGCGGTCCACCTGCACCTCCAGCGGCAGCGGCGCCTCCCCCGCCCTCCTGGAGCAGGGCCTGGACATCAGCGGCGCAAGCGGCACCATGGGTCGCGTCTCCCTGACCAGAGGAGCGTCTGCAGCAGGCGCTGACCAGGCTCGCTTGCCTGCTCGCCCCCTGCCTCTGCCCCCTGCAGGCCGCAGCATCTCCCTCATCCCCGCCGTGGATGAGCACGGCACGTTCTTGGGCATGGTGTGCCCTGAGGATGTCATGGCAGGGCGCCCTCGGCACGAGATCGCCATCTACAAGCCGGTGCCGGTGGAGGCTGTGCAGTCGGCCCAAGCCAGGGCGGAGGCCCAGGCAGCCCAGGCCGCGCGCGCTGCACCGCACATGCTGCGCAGCCTACCAGGTGGGACTGGTATTGTGGATGATGTCACGTGTGGGGCAGTGGGGCGGCCGCAGCCCACTGTGACTGCCACGACCTCCACGGGGGTGCCTGTGTGGGTGGCGCCTCGCGGTACCAGCACTCGCAGACAGGGACGTCAAGGCACTTCAACTGCGCGGTCACCAGCCAGTCCTGCGTCTAGTGCTGGAAGCGTCTTTGGAGGAGCCAAGCGCCGTCGGCATTGGCCGCCGTCAGCTGCAGGGCAGCAGGCCGCTGCCGGCGGCGGCAGATATTGCTCTGAGCTGGACAACGGCAGGTCTGCAGGAGCAGCAAACCGCAGCAGGGCAGTCACCACTGCACCAAACCATAGTCATGCGTTATATGGAGCAAACGAATCGCTGCACCATGTCGGAGCTTCTGGAATTGGCCAGCTCTCAGCGGGCAAACGAAGCAGAGCCTCGCCATGCTGAATGAGACTGAGCTGATGAAGGCGCAATTGAGCGACTTGGTCTACGGCAACTGAAATCGTGGAGAAGCAGACCTAATCTGGTCTAAACTATGTGTAAAATGTAATCTTGTGTGGCTTGGCAATTCACATGCCGTCAGCATGGCCTTGCGTGCGGGGACTGCAAAAACATAGGTATTATTGGGCAACACTTCACAGATCAAAACTTTCGCAATCTCCCCTCTGGAGTGTGCTGAGCTGGACTCTTGTTCCGTTTTCACAAATCTACTCAGGCTGTGCATCCTTCCAGGCGCCCCGCCCCCTTCTCGTACTCGTCCGGTGTAGGGGCCTCAATCTCTAAACCCATGGGCCTCTTCTGCATGAATGTGACCACGGCCAGCCACAAAAAAGTTGATTCACTGCGCCGCCGCGAAGCGGTCATAATGATGGGTATCGTGTGTACACTGGCGTTTCGTCTGCCGTGCTGCCAGTCATTGCATTTGCAAACTCGTCGAAGAAGATTCCGGAGAATGCAGCGCTTTCTTTCTCTTTCTGCATTTGTTCTGTGCCCCATGAAATACCCACAGCGGAGGGAGTGCAGCCAAAGCACCAATACTCAAAACCAGCCGAGACCTCATGCTTCATTGGTGCTTTGCTCTCAGCCAACAAACAGGTTAGTGAGTTAAAACTCGCCTCGCATCTTGGAGGGGGTGCAAGCTAAGGAGCAGCAGCAAATTTAGCCAAGGGCACTGCAGCCATGCAGATGCCCCTTCCATTTCGGTGTGTTTTTCCCTGTAGAAGAAGCTCGAGCGGCGCAAGGCGCACAGAGTGCTCAGGTGGCCTTGTATGCGCAACCTACGGACAAGCCCAAGCCCAACAAGCCCAACGTGCCTGCCTCACCAGCACGCCTGACAACTTGTGACGCAGTACTAACCTAGAAAACCGCCTTCTTTCCCCACCCTTCTCAGACCCCGTCCACTTCTCTTGGATCTGCAACGCTGGCCACTGTTCATGCTGGCCACGTCCTGCACCCAGGCCACGTGAGGCCCCCTGAAACTCCGGGCCCCTTCTTCATCGGCCGTGGCACTGACCCCCGCCAAGAGTCAACAACCCCACGAAACAAAGCTGGCGCATACACAATCGCCTGCCTTTTAGGGCTACAGATGGCTTCTGCCAGATACGCCAAGCCCCTGGGATAGATGCCTGCGCCGTGAGGCGTACGCTCGTATCCTGGCTTGGACTGCTCTTTGAATACTTCATTGTGTTCATTCAAGTTCATAGGTGTTCAAATACACCTATGAAAAAGTACTGCCTCATGACGATGCCTCGAGCACAGGGCTCTCGGCATTCTCCAGTTGTGTTGGGGCCTCTCGACGCTGGCCCCAACGGACCCCTGCAATCCAGGGGCGGGCAGGGCCTTGCCATGACCCCACAGCGGGGCAAGCAGAGCGAGCTCCCCTCCTGGTGGCAACCTCGCAGCACGGGTCCAAGGTTGTGTGGCTGGGGCCTCATACGCATACCAGCTCCCAGGGGTATGACGCCAGCCAGCAAGATCAAGCAGGCGCGATGGGTGTGCGCTTCGTGTGAGAGCTCGCCCCCCCTGCTTCAGGAACAAGTGCTGATACAGCACGACTGGCGCTTTAAAAAAAACAATTATTTACTTGACATGTAGACAAGTGTGCTTTGTTGCCATTGACTCTAAATCTTGCACTGTATTTGTGGAAATGTCATGACTGCCCCACATCGCTCCACTGCCCTTGCAATGAAGCAAGATTTTTACAGGGCTTTGTTTCCGAAAAGTGGGCTGAGTGTGCTGATGAAAATTGAGTATGTTTCATACATATGCATTTTCACTTTTGCTGTGCTGACGGTAAGTGCTCCAGGCCGTAGTAGTTACTGAATCTTGTGGAAATGTCTTCGACAACACTCGCAGGTCGGTTTGGATGTTCTGCTTCGCGCAATTCCCGAGGCTTGCAAGCGTGTGTACTATTGCAATGAAGAGTTGAAGCCATCTTGGCACCCATATCTACGTGTGGACCACTCAGATGCTCAAACTCGTATTTTTCGACAGAGCTTATCACAGCTACTGCCGTTTGCCGCTGCTAGCATCATGCTACAGCTGGCAAGCAAGGCCGCCCTCGGGAAACAAGCAAAGGAAGCTGCTCACGTTTTCATAGGGCTGATCTTTTCCTTCATTGTGTACGGCGCCAGCGGAACTGTCATTTTGGCAGCCCTCACAGCTGTGGTGTTTCTGTGTGTGATGGCCCTGCGTGCCGTCGTTCGCAGCAGTGCAACGCCGGGAGCCCTGCGCATGGCCACAGCGCTGATATGGTTCCTAGCTGCTGCATTCATTGTCCTGGGCGTGTACTGCAAGGAGTCCCGCGGCGGCTTTGTGCTGCAGGTGTTTCCGTGGGTGCGGCACCTAACCCCCCTTGACAGGCTCTCCGCGGGGGAAGTCCGGTGGTACATGGCAGCGGGCATGCACACACTGCGCCTAGTGAGCTTTGGCATGGATGCGCTGTGGGCAGAAGCTGCCCCTGGCGCTGCTGATGCCCCCTCAGGCGCCCCCCCCCGCCCCCCCGCAGCCCTGGCGTACGATTGGACACAGCCGGCTGTGGCGCGCGTACAGATCGAAGGACGCATGTACAAGCAGCGAGTCAAAACTCACCACGAAGCAGCAGTGTACAGCAACTTCCTGATGGTGCTTGGATACTTTTTTTACCCCCCCCTCATGTTGGGGGGCCCCGTCACCACCTTCAACGCCTGGGCCAGCCACGTGCACAAGCCGCAAAGCAGCTACAGCCAGCGCCAAGTGGTAATTTACTTGCTGCGGTGGGCTTTCTGTTTCCTGCTGCTGGAGGTTGGGATGCACTACTCCCCGCTGCTGTCCTTCGCCAAGCACGGGGTGCCGTTGAAGGACCGCTTCGTGCGTCCCCAGGACATCATTGCCGGCAGCGTGTGGCAGCTGAACTACATGTGGTTGAAGTTCCTGGTGTTGTGGCGCTTCCACCGGGCGTGGGCGCTGCTGGAGGGCTTCGAGACGCCTGAGAACATGACGGCATGTGTGAACAACAACTTCTCCTTGCGGGGATTCTGGCAGGGGTGGCACCGGTCATTCAACCAGTGGCTCGTGCGGTACATGTATGTGCCACTGGGCGGCAGCAGGGTGCCCATTTGGCGCCAGCTGTTCAACACAGGCGTGGTGTTCGGCTTCGTTGCGGTGTGGCATGACGTGAAGCCTGCCCTGCTGCTGTGGGGTTGGATGTTCGCGCTTGCCTTCATCCCAGAGCTCAGTGCAGCTGCATGGGCCAATTCACAGCACTCGACTGCGCGCAGTGCTCGTGACAGCGGCTGGATGCGCGTGTTGACGGCGGTGGGAGGGGCTGTGAACATCCTCGCGCTGATCATCGCGAACTTCCTTGGATACGCCAGCAGCCAGGCCGGCGTGCTGTTCCTGCTCAAGGCCGCGTTCGTGGTGGAAGGTGCTAGTGGCAGCTTCAGTCCCAACTGGGCAACCATCCTGTGCTCCATGGTGATGCTTTACACTGCGGCACAGCTGGTCGCGCTGCGAGCTGCGATGGACAGCGACAGCTCGCTGCGTCTGCTGGGCAGCTCGCAGCCCAAGCCCAAGGGGGCGTAGTGGGCTACCGGTGCAGCATCAGCTCCGAGGTGGCGTCTGAAGGGCGCCTGTTGCCGCCGTGGGCAGCCTCCTTCTTGAGCTGCACGTGCCAGACGTAGTAGCCGCCGGCAACGATGGCAACCAGGGTGGTAGAAACGATGGCCACGGGGCCAATATTGTCAACCTCAAATCGACCAGCTTCAAGCAACTCGATGACATGAAAGTATCTGTACGTTGCGAAGCTCATAAACATAGCAGACAGGAAGAAGCATACCGCAGCGATGCTCGCCCCAGGGCGCCCGGCAAAGAACTTTGCAGCAACAAGTCCAGCCCCCACAAGAGCCAGACTAGTTCGAGTCCATGCCAAAAAGGTACGTTCATTGGCCAGCAGTGGCGATGCTAGGTCTGTATTCACCATGGATGCACTAACTCTAATTACAATGCGCAGTGAGTATTCAAATACCGCAGAAAATTCACTTGTTCACTTTTTCTTGATTTACAGCATGAAGCACCAACAGGAGGTCAATGCTACGAACTATGCAGCGTAATTGGATCACATCGGCTACTTTGCAGCACACTTCATTGCAGGTGTCGGCATTCGATTCAAACTGGCATGGCATCCATGTTGGAAGAAATGTCATTTGTCAAGCAGGGTGTGCAGGGGACTCAAGTTCGCCTGCTGCCGAGTGCATGGATTCAGCAGCCAGCGCAGCCTACCGCATATGACCATGAGCGTCGGCAAATGTGGACTTGTACACCCAGGCCTGTGCCAAAACCTCCTGCAACTTGGCAACATCCCACTCTCGACTGGGCGGAGACTGCAGAAACATGACAAAGTCCTGAAACTCCATGCCCTGCAGCTGCTTGGACCAGTCCAGCAGCATTGCTGCACATGCATACACGTGGAACTCCTCAAATCCCCTGGGCTCTGCGGCGTACGTGTCCCACAGCCGCAGCAGCGCCGGCAGGGCCAGCTCCCGGGACATTTGGCAGTTCATGCGCCTGAAGGCGAACTTCTGGAAGTCCAAGCCTTCGCGCTGCTCGTCGCCCTCCAGGTGTGTCACTAGCTTGCCGTCTATGCGGTTCACCAGCTCCCTTAACTGCCACACCATGCGCTGGATGCCGGGCTGTGTGGGGGTGTAGCAGTCCTGGATGCGGTCAAGCAGCCGGGTCAGGCACCAATACACGTCCGCCTCCACGTCATGCAGTGCATCAGAGGGCACCTGCTGCAGGTCATTCCCCTGTGGTTCCACGTGTGGCGCCAGGAATGCAACCATGATGCCGCAGGCCAGGTCGTTGATGCCTTGCACGTAGCTGCTAGCCGGGTGCCGTACCGCCCACACATACAGCAGGCGCTCCAGGGCCCGCTGCACGAAGTCGGTCTGGGAGACGGGCACTGTGGGCATGGTGCGCGGCAGGTCTACCAGGATGTCCCGCAGCAGGCGCTGCTCCCGCTCAGAGCGCCCCGCGTAGCCCTGCCCCCGCGCCCCCCCGCTGTAGTGCTGGTTGACGCACGACCAGTACTCCTCCCGCTTTCGCTCAAGGGTGCCCTGTGCGCGGCTCCAGTCGGCGGGGATGTACCCAAGCAACAGGCGCCACGTGTCATAGCGGTACTCGTGGGGGACCCCCCCCCACGCCAGGGAGCGGAGGCGATCCAGGTGCACCTCGCCGCCTGCGCTTCCCCAGCTGGCGTACACTCGGCGAAACTTGCGCAGACAGCCCGCAGTTGCATACGGTTCGAAGGTGCGCCATGCCTCACAAAACTTCGGAATATCTGTTTCGTGCCTTGTTTGCTGTGATGCTGCACTTGCGGCTGCTTGTTGGGAGGCAGCAGCAGAGTCGGGCTTGGTATAAACACTAGACACGCCAACTTCACGTGGCGCCCCCTCGGCGGGGGTAGGCGCTAAAGCAGGCATCGGCGATACTACAGGCAATGTTTCATCCGTGGTTTCACCCAGTTTAGAACTGTGAATGCAGCAACGTGAGACAATGGCTAGACACAGTGCTCACGATAGCACACATACAGCTGTGTCGCTGGTCTCTCAGTCAACATGATGCTGCCAGGCACAATTGAAGGAGATGATGCAGCCATCTTGGTCAAGACACGGATATTTCTACTGGTTGTTGAAGCTGAGTGAGACAAATGTGTTGTTAAGAGACTGGTACTGGAGGAAACAGTGCTCCAGTTGCATGTGGTGCACTGCAGCAGCGATTGGGCTGCTCCGGTCTCCAATGCTAATTGTGAAGGCCGCAGATAAGAATTGACACCAGTCGAGATGATGTGTGGCTTTTTGTGGTTGTATGCAATGAAAGGTCTTCATTACACTGCAGAGCCTTTGCGTGCAATCTATGCACAGAGAATCCTTGCGCTCTGTGAGGAGCGAGGGGGTACCAAGGTAGACGAGGCCTGCACCTGCAAACACCCCAATGTCGTGTGCTCGGTACGTGCTTCGGCATGATAAGAACTTTGTGTACTGCTTTGCGCAACCACGGCCATAAAGCGCCCTCGCACTGCAGAGGCAGCTTGGCCGCCAAAGTTGCTGGCAGTCGTCACAGCCGTCACCAGAACTCATACCACTTGCGATTGATCTCGCGCAGCTGTGCCCTTGCGGCCAGGATGTGGTGCTGTACTTGCTGCTGCTGCCCCCCTATGTGCTGCAGCCGGGTCTCCAGCATGTCCTGCTCAATCAGGGGCAGGTCTTCCGCAGAGCGCAAGTCGCTCTCGGCGTCATACAAGTCTTGAAGGGTCGCTTCCAGCTTGATGATATCCTCTTCTGTCACTTGGAATAGTGACGTAGGTAATGTGATGTCGTGGTGAGGGACAGGCTCTGTGCGAAATACTGTCGGGTGGACGCAGAGGGCCAGCACTTGACAGCAGCCTGACACTCACCTGAAATCTTGGCAGTGTTGATAAAATCTTGTTCAGAAATACCAAGCGATTTGGCAGCAGCTGCTGCTGTGCTAGCGCTTGAAAGTGTGACAACTTGCGCTTCACCGTTGACAGGGACGATGAGGGTTTCGTCTGCGTTTTGTTCAGAAGTGTTGTGGGTAGAGGGTGCTTCAGCGTGCAGCGAAAAGGTACCTTCTCCAAACTGGTCGATATTTTGATAATGTGGGTCACTGCGAACTTCGTCCACGTTCACAAGCTGTTTTACAGCTGCAACTGCGCCTGGAAAATGCTCATCAGCGAAGATGCGCAGTTCATCGTCTTCCTTGAGCAGGTATACAAAGTAAAAAGGCCCTCCCACAAGGAACAAGAACAAGCTTCCCCAGGACACATAATACCAATCCGTGTGTCCCTCGTCTTCCTTGCTTGGCTCTGTGGCCTGGCCCAGCTGGTGTGGACTGACTACCACGGCTTGAGGAGCGCTAGTTGCCAAAGCTCGACTTGCCGCTCGTGGGAGGGCTGCGATCCCATACACACGCCCAGGCATTTGCAGCCATGAAGTAGATGCGCCAATTCTCTGTAGAGCTCGCCGATTTGCCTGCATGGTGAGCGGCGTGGCCGCAGTCTGCAATTTCCCTAAACTGCAGATGAGCTAGCAAGCACGAAGAAATAGCAGTGAGCAACCAAGCAGGTGTCGTGCGTGTTGCGTGACGTGCAAGACTTTTCCAACACATGACAGCAGGTTCTTGTTTGACTGAACCAGGTCAGTCACAGAGTTGCAGAGTCACTAGTTTGACAAGCTTGAGGCGGGGAGCATGGACCATGCAAGGGGGGTCCCATTCACAGCAAGCCAAGCCCTGCTCCGCAGCGCACCATGGCGTCACCAGTGTGCAACTGCATCACTCAGCCAGTGGCACACGTGTGAGGGTGTTGTTGGCTGAGTCCGTCACCAGCAGCACGTCCCCGTCTGGGGAGATGGTCAGGCCAGAGACCTCTGCTCCGCCCACGGTGATGTCGCGGATATGGGCGCCCTCGGGCGACAGGACGCTGATGCAGCCGTCCTCTGCGCAGTGCTCGAAGTCGAAGCGGGCGACGTATAGCAGCCCCCCCCGCTGGTGGTCGCATGCCACCGCCACAGGCCCCAGCCGCCCGCTGAACTGATAAAACACACTCATGTGGTACACACCTGGAGGCTTCTGCACGAAGCGCAGCAGGCGATTGGCCAGCGTCTCACACACGTACAGGGCGGCGTCCCCGGGGGACAGGGCAAGACCAGTGGGGTGCGCCAGGCACTCGTGCGCCACAGGGCGCAGCAGCTCATCTGTGCCCACAGTGAACACAGAGCCGTGGGGGTGCTGTAGTGAGGTCTCGCCCAGGGGGCCGCTGTCTGTGAAGTACATGACGCCAGCAGTGTCAAAGGCGATAGAGTGGGGCCCCTTGAACGCCTTGCCCTCGTACTCATTCACGACGGTGCTGTGCTCGCCGTCACCATCCAACGCAAGAATTGCTGCATGGGCCTGGTCTGCGACGAATGCCTGGCCTCCTTGGAATGCCAGACCGGACGGCTGCCCGCCAGTGTTGTGCACTTCAGCAACTGCCTCGTCTTCACCCTCTTCAGCCTGCACCAAGATGCCACCATTGCCAAAAGAGAGCATATGCAGCTGTTCTGTTTCATCAAAAACAGGGCATTGCAGCCCCTTTCCCGCGTGCAAGATGATATCAACAGCTGCCATGAGAAACCGCTGCGGAATTTGCTGGCCTTGAGTGGGCTCTTGATAGTTGAGCTACAGAAGGGTTTACGTGAGAGCAGGCAATACTAAAATGTTAATTGCTAAATAATGGCACACCTGTAGGGTATATGTTTCTGTTCCGTTACCAATTGCAACGATCTGAGCACAGAATAGGATTCGATTGGCCCCTTGCACATGCCAGGCAAAGCAGACTACATCTTGGCCAGCAAGTTTGGCCATGGATGCCCAATCATTCATCTCATTGTTCATGGAACTTTCAATCTCGTGTTCACTGCCCTGCTGTGTCAGCTCTACCTCCAGGAGCTGCAGTGACTGCACTGTGGTCAGGTTTCAGCAAGCCACCACGCCATTTCTCCCCTCAATAAAACACTCCCTTTTTCGTCATGTATGCGGCGCAACTGAAGTTACCTCGGCTTCCAATTCCCCAATTGGAAGCAACCGTCACAAAATATCTTGAAACATTGAAGCCATTATGCACGGCAGCCGAACTTACTGCTGCTTGTGCCAGAGGCCAGCAATTTTTGACAGACCCAGCACAGGGAGCTGCCATGCAGCAACTGCTGCACGAGTGGGCCAAGGACAAGCCAAATTTCCTGGAGCCGCTGTGGGACACAGCGTACCTGGAGACTCGCATCGCCAACCCCGTAAACACGAATTACTTCCTGCACCACGGCCTACCGCCAGCTGGGCACTGGGCAGCCCAAGCTGGCGTGCAGGCTCAGCTGCAGCACGCAGCAGTGCTGGCTCAAGCAGCAGCGGCATTCTTCACGTCCATTCGTGACGAGCAGCTGCCAGCTGAGGACGATGGGCGGGGCAACCCCGTGTGCATGTCGCAGTACCCCCGCGTGTTCGCCCACGCCCGCATCGCCGCGCCGGGCAGCGACCTCCTGCAGAACTTCAACAAGCCGCCCAGCGGTCTGCCCACTTCCCACTACGCAACGCAGTGGATGTGCGAGGAGCCTCGGCATGTGGCTGTGCTGATGGGGGGGCGTGTGGCCACAGTGGACATCCTGGATGAGGGGGGCAGGCCCTTGTCCAGTGGGGGCATCCTGGAGCAGCTGCAGGCAGCAGTAACCAAGGCGCGAGCATCAGCAATCCCAGCGGCACCGCTGGGTGCACTGACGTACCTGGACCGGGACACCGCTGCGGCGGCCCGTGCCGCGCTGGGGGCCAGCGGGGAGGCGGCGCGCCATCTGCTGCACACAGTGGACAGCGCGCTGTTTGTGCTGTGTCTGGATGGCGTCCTGGACGTAAGCGACAGCAAGCTTGACGATGACACCGTGCTGAAGCGTGTGATGCACGGGCAGCCCACGGTGGGCAACCGCTGGTTCGACAAGCACAACCTCATCGTCATGCCCCACGGGGTGGCTGCGTGGAATCTGGAGCACGCACAGGGCGATGCTACTCCAATTTTGAAGCTGTTGGATGCACAAGTGATGCACCGAAATGCTGCAGCACCACCCACTGCCATGGGGGGTGCCGCGGCCAAGGCGGCGCTGCTGGAGGCACAGCTGGACGATGCAGCCCTGAAGCTGCTGCAACAAGGCGTGCAAGCATGGTCGGACATGGACAGTGCTGTGAAGGTGCGCGCTTTGACGGTGCCTGTCGGCTCGTCTGACATCAAGGCGGTGCAGTGCTCCCCTGATGCATTTGTGCAGCAGGTGTTCCAGGTTGCATGCATGGCACTGCACAAGCAGCCAGCAGCTGCGTATGAATCTGTCGCAACGCGCGGCTTTTTACATGGACGCACAGAAGTTGGCAGGTCCACGAGCAGCGCAAGCGTGCAGCTGGCCAGGAGCGTCAACGCGTCCCCGAAAGCGTCCCCTGGCGAAAAAGCGATGCTGCATGCCGCCATTGCAGCGCAGAACGCATACATGAAAGAAGCGAAAGCTGGGCATGGTGTTGATAGGCACATGTATGCGTTGAAGTGCATGGCGCAGATGAACAAGGTGCCGCTCCCGGCGCTGCTTGGCGACGAGCTGGCAACCATGTCGTCCACGTGGCGTTTATCCACAAGCAATGCCGGTACTCAACATACGGATCGCTTTGGGTATGGACCTGTGACGACGGGTGGGTATGGGCTTGGATACTTGATTCATCCTCAAGAGTTCAAGGTTTCTGTGGCATCCTTCGAAGGCAGCGGCTTTCACGATGCTGAGTGGCCTGTAAACACTTCCACATTTTCCAGCGCAATTGAAACGGCAGCACACCGCTTGATGCAAACGGCACAATGGGAATGATTCTGCCGAGAATTGCCTGCCCAGCTGTGCATACCTAGCTCGCAGCCATGGGACTGTTGCTGCACAGAGGGTCACTGGCACGTTATCAGGGAGCATGCTGTCTTCCGCGCAATAGTAAGCTGCCAAGAGGATTATGTGTTTGTGCTGTTTGTAGCCACGACTCAAACCTGAGGCTGCTCAATTCGACGGACCCCCCGTAGGCTTTGAATTCACGCAACCTGCCATACGGTACAAAATGTTCACAATTGCTCGAGCTCAACAAGTGAACTACACAAATGGCTCAATTTATGCACAGCTGCCATTGACCGCATGGGAATTTTCTCTAGAGTGTGGTTGCAGGTGCACAACAGACTGTGCAATTCCCACTTTGTGCGGAATTTGACTTCAACCTTGTGACTAAGCACCCTGAGGCTACATCACATCACCACCGGCTTGCGTCATGGTTCCCAAGAAGTACTTGCAGACAACTCTCACAGCTATTAATGCCCTAGATGTTGATTTACGGATCGTTCCCGATGAATTCCAGCCTTCGGTTGAAGCACCAGGTACGTTTCGAATCGTGTAGCCCATGCCAGCATCTTTGGAATTTCTGAATCAATGTCGCTGCAGTCTGTGAGCAATGCCCAGATTGTATAGCTAACAAAACTTTTAAAGCTGGTAAGGGGATTGAGTGTGCACAACTGTGCAGCAAGACAATTGTTTTGGTGTAGAAACTGGCAACAATGGGACAAGATTGTGTCGCGAATCGGTGAAGAATGCCAAGCTTGCGATACTGGGATACAACGTTGAGTATAGAAGGGCGCGAGTCAATCTCAATTCCCTTGTCGGTGTGCTCAGCAGCCGCCAGCAGGCATTTCGCAACAAAAGGCTCGCCCTGCTTGATGCTCGCCGATTGATCAAGAAGCACACATCCCAGGTCGAAGACGTTCAACACAGACGCGAGACGCTTCTTAAAATGCTTGAGGACCCACAAGAAACTCTTGCTGCACAAGGTCAACAATACTTCGACACAGATGTGATTCATGGAACTCCACAGCGAGTTCGACCAGCGCAGCTGTTTGACATGGTCGAGCCCCTTATCAACCACTCCTCCACTCAACTGAACTACGCCCTGAATGCTGATAGAATGGTTTATCGTCTGTTGATGCATGTTTGTGGAGCAGAAATCAGCCGCATTGGGCACGGCTTTCTTTGGCGAGTGCGCATCGCTGAGTTCAGAAAGCTTTACCTACAAAACGTTGCTGCAATTGCCATTCAGTCGCTTTGGCGGGGCCTTTTTGTGCGCAAGTACATCGTCCCACTGTTCAAGGCACAAAGGTCCACTCGATGTGCCATTGTCATTCAAAGAATCACACGTGGTTGGCTCAAGCGTTTATGGTTCACCAGGGTCATGCAGCATCGACGACAGCTTCTTGAAGCAGCTGCAGCTGTTCGAATCCAAGCCACCGTACGAGGCTGGACCATTTATAAGGATAGAGATGATATCTGGGAGGATGCAAATGATGAACGCGCCCAGTGGGATGAGTACAGGCAGATAAGGCTTGAGAGGGCCAGGCAGCGCCGCTGGAAGGCCGAGAACACTGCAGCTTGCAACATTCAGCGCATGGTGCGGGGCCTTCTAGCTAGAAGGGAGGCCTACATGCGCAGGCAACAAGGTTTCATTTCGCACCCAAGGGTCAGAGAACTTGCCGACGCATACTTGAGTGGAGGTGATTTGTGGGGGCTGCTTGCAACCATCAATATGGACTACGAGCGACGCGATACGGGAGTACGTAATGATCAAGTTCAAATGGATGCTTTTATCAAGCAAATGCAGCGGCTTCGCGAGGAGAAAGCCGATTTTGACCCTGCAGCCTGGGAAGAAGCGAAACAGCAACTTGGCATCGACAACTTGCAGCCGACGGCACAGACAATGGATGCCAAACTTGCGATCATGGAGCAGTTGTATCTCCCTGGACAAGCACGCGGGATTCCTGACTCTCGTGCAGGAACGCGGTTTGTTGTGCAAAAGGACAGCAACAGATACTTGCAGTCTACAGGCCAGGAGCGTATGTCTGCAGCCCAGACACAAGCCGCACATATCAGACCTCGTGATGGAGACCGAAAGCGACAGCCTCAAATTTCACATGTTGCTCGCGGCCCGGAGGACCCAGGTAATTTCACTGTTAAGAGCTCCGCTGCAGTCCTTCAACAGCACAGATTCACCGCATATAGGCAGCCCCTTCACCAGCCCATAGATGGAACGCACCCGATGGATGAATACCTGCCTGAACAACTAACCGCAACGCTTGCAACTAAACCCAACGCTCTTGGCGAAACACCTGAGGAAGTGCGCAGCAAAATGGAGTCACAGGGTCCCAAGAAGGAGCCAGCAGTCCAGCACAACGAGCGAGGCTTTACGGCTTATTCAGTGCAAATGCCTGAAATGGCTGGGCCAAAATCAGTGCAGGAGGCAGCATACCTCGGTGCAAGCTCTCTTGCACAGTTACATGATTCCACTCGTGAAGCTGGGCATCAAGCCGTAGCACCATTCTTTTCGGGCAAGACTACGACTTGGAATAGACCACTGATTCCTGGGGGGAGTCTTGTTGGGAAAGATGGGTACTTCAGACCCAAAGTCATGAGTGCTGCCTTGAGCCAGATCGACCGGCTTGCAAGCAAAGTCATGATCCAAGCAGCGACAGAGAATGACGGCCGCCCCGTTTCACCTGCTACCATGCTGCTCCTCAGAGTGAAGTCGAAGAAGCAGGCTGCAGACCGTGAAACCTTCAAAATGCAGAACCGGCAACTATTTAAAGATGAGTCGAAGCATCTTGAGGGCCCCGACCAGACCTACGAAGACCAGGACGGAAACCGCATGGCCATGACCTCTGGGGATCTAGTCATTCACGATGATGATACCCCGCGCAGTGTTGTTGCCAAAAAGTTGAAGGCATTGGCAATGGAGAGTGCAATGAAGTCAACCGCGGCTGGGGCAAAGGAGGCTCGCGACGCAGCTCAACAGAGCCCTACCAAGCCGCTTTCAGCAGCAGAAGTCCCGACCAAAACCTACAGGCAGGTAAAGTATGAAGCCATTCTGCACACAGCGCGTACAGCTGCAGCAGGGCTTGTCAGTGCAATCGCGGAAACGATTGAATCTATGATAATTAGGGAGCGCATTGATGAGCGTACCGCAGAAGCAATTGCAAGTGGAACAACAGCAGCCGGAGCTGGGCCCGAGGGGTTCTCTCGTCTTGCAGCAAGTGGAGTGATGAACACAGTCAGCCTCGGGGCTCTATCACGCGCAACCTCTCGAGCAACCACACCAGCTCATGGCAGTAGGCCCCCCAGCCGTGCAATTGGGAGCACAGCATACTTGACTGGCCAAGCTGCTACTTCGACAAAGACAACACGCTCCTCTCGTGGGGCACCCCCAACGGCATCTGAGGGCGGTATGAAACCTCACATCCAACGAGAAGGAAGCATTGCTGCAAAAACGTTCTCTGAAATCAAGAAGATGGGCTATCATGTACTTCATGGGCGTTCAGAGATATCAAATCCTGCTGGAGTTCAAGTGCAAGCTCAGTTAGAGGATGCCGAGCGAGTGGCAGATGCAAGGCGAAAAGCTAAAGCAAATGTCAGAAAGGAGCGTTACTATTCTGCCCTCGCAAATCAACACGAAGGTGGACAACGGCTTGCCAACTTATTTGGGGTGGGCACGGGCTCAGTTGCAGAGACAGATGCTGTGGTTGATGAACAGTTCAATGACGAACCTTTGGTCGTTCATGGCGGTGTTCGGCTCGGTGATGGAGTCGAAGAAGCCATCCGAAAAGAGCAGCTGGTTCAAGCTTACACATCCGGCGGTATGCCCAATGTACACTCGCTTTTGCGGGACGTGCGTGGAATGAAGGGGCCACTTGACGCGTTGATTGTTCATGCTGTTCTGCGTTCAATACCAGTTCCGAAGGGCGTCATCAAATGGGCTCAAAGGGCACAGATATCTTTGTCAACAGAAATTGTGCAATTATCCAGGGAAGGCAAGGCGCTGTTGGTGGACCCTGCAACTGAGGCTAGTTCTGTAGTATCGGATACGGCCAAAGCTCATATAGCTGCAGCAAGCGAGATGCAATCTCCTAAAATTGGGGAAGAGGCTGCCAAAATATTTGCAGACATGCCTGCTGGGATGGTGAAAGTGCAGTGGGAGCGCATCATCCGTGAGAAAGCAGCTCCCATCGTCGCAGTTCTGGCTAGAAATGGGTGTGAGACAGCAGGCGACGTTCAAAACATCGACATATCTAAGCTACAGATTGACCATAGCATTTGTGCGACTATTAGACGACTATTGCATATTCTACGAGTATCGCAGAAGTTATCGTCAGCTGGAGTGGTTCGTGAAGTGTTTGCATCAGCCCCTACTCCGATTCAACCGCCACTGATGGGACCGTATTCCGCTTTGAACAATCAAAACTCAACCGCTACGAAGCATGGTGGAAATTTCCTTCAGAAGCCTGGGGCTGGAGGTGAGTTCGACGTGAATGAAAGCAGCAGCCGTACATATGGCAAGCTCCCTTCGTATGACCCACCCGGAGGTTCGAGGCTTTTGGGTTTGAATCTTGATCGAATTGCGGACCAAGACCATAAAAGCCCAGGAAAGAGTTTGGCATCAAATTCCATGTTCTCCTCTGTGATAACACCACGAGCCGCTCCAGCACGAAATGCTGCACCGGCCGTTGTGATGGGCTCTGCGCAGGGAGGCGTTGTCTCGGGGAGAACATCGAAACAACGACAGCCCATCGCGGTGGTGCATGCCATAGACCAACCCACCCATCATAATGCTCTAAAACAAGGAGCAGTGCTGAGCAGGACACAGCCTCACGATGTGGGCCAGCGCCAGGGGGTCTCGGGGCGGCTGCATGCAGCTGTGGCCGATTCGACCAATCAAGAGACTGCAGTAGCAGCTGAGGACGCAAACTTTTTCGTGCAGGCTGGGCTCTACACAGGGTTTGGTGCAGGTTATGCAGATGCAGGTCGGTGTGTTGGGCAGAGCGAGGTCTCACGAATGCTCAAGACTGCCAGTTCTCAGCTCCAGAGCAGTGCAATTTCAGAATCTGAGCTTCTTCGCACTATGCACGAACAGCAGGCCAGGGAAAAGAGCTCTCATATGGCGAAGGTTTTTAAGCAGCCGATCGAATCGGGAATAGAGACCCGTGGAGAGGCGTTTGCGCAAACACACATCGACCAGGAGGTTGAGCGCATGAGGCTACCTCATGGGTGCACCATCCTGGAACGTGACGAAGCACTTTCGGCACCGATTCTTCGCAAGACCATGGAAAAACGGGAACAAATCGTGGATTTTCAAGCTGAAGTGCAAGAGTTGATGGGAAGTAAGTTGGGGAAGGGCCTTGCCTACACCCGTAGAAAGCAAGAGATTGACGCGCAGCAGCGGGCGGAGGAGCTGCAGCAAGCCAGGAAAGACTCTGAAGAGACACTTCAGCAAGCAAAGCGGACAGCCTTTCAGATTTACTATGAGGACAAATTGGGTGGGGGAGAGCTGCCAGCTTCAAGCTTGAGCAGTGTCCAGCATGATATCGAAGCTCGCAAGGTTGCAGAAAGCAGCATTTCAGAGTTGCTTTCCAGCATGGAAACACAGTTGAATGGACTCAGCTACATCACTGACTTGGACAGCTCTATTGATCCAGCTTTGATCCAAGTGGCCTTTACTCTGCCCATTCCGTGCCCCAGGTTGGTGTCCATGGCGGACCACCGTACTCAGCAATCAAGGACAGAGAGTGAACGGCTTCAAACCCTGGTGCCGTACAACCTGTTCCTCCGGCAATTAATCGCGTATCATCTCCCAGCACAAAACAGTAAAAAAATGGATGATACAACTGGAACGAAAAAGCAGCGTATGCTTATCAAGGAGCGGACAAGGTCTGCAAGCATCATTGCCAGGTACTGGGTGGCTGCTCTTCAGCGATGGGGGTACGACCGAATTGGACAACTGGTCAACGTTCCCAGAAAAGAATTAGTCCGAGTTTTGTCGTGTACATACCCGATCAAGCGCTCGCCAGGAATGTCACGACTTAAAAAGGTCTGCTCAGATGTTTGTGGGAGCCTGCTGCCTGCAGATATATCCACTTCACTTGAATCAGTTCTACGGCATTGGCAGCACATGTCACCGAGCACATTCAAAACTGTTCGACAATCATGGTC
>Ga0307982_1001358_pt1 | contig 19921 bp, 4 predicted proteins | sample OrgLakmetagen989_FD_201847 | JGI IMG/M metagenome (GOLD analysis project Ga0307982, IMG submission 201847) | Saline water microbial communities from Organic Lake, Antarctica - #989 | ecosystem: Environmental > Aquatic > Non-marine Saline and Alkaline > Saline | place: Antarctica: Organic Lake... | reverse complement strand
CTTCGTCGCTGTCCTCTGAGGCCTCCCACTGGCGCACCGGCTGCCCGGTGCGGGAGTGGAAGTACTGACGCACCCCAAGGGCGGCGCCGAAGGGACCCGTATCTGCACTGCCGCCCTGCGCAGCCCTGCTACGCCGTGACGCTGCGCCAGCTTTGGTGGCCAGCGCGGGGGGGCATCCACCGGCCACAGCTGCCTGCACTGCAGCAACCGCCTCAGCCGCACCCTGTGGCGCAGCAGCAGACACCCTCGCACGCACGGCCGCCCGTGCCCACCGCGAGAACGAACTTGCATCGATTTCGGTGCCATGCTGGGCTTTGCCCTGTTCGTCTTGCTCGCTGTAAGCACGCAGGTGCTGCATGGCTTGCTCGGAGTGTGCGGCTTGGGGCAGTGGCGCAATGCCCCGCAGGCCCCACACTGCAGCTGCGGTGGCTCGCCTCTGTTTCAGCGCCATTTGGCTAGGCGTGCTTGCGTCGCAGCGTGCAGTGAACACGAACTGCCTTGCGATGGCAGCCCCAGCCACGTCGGTGGCTGCAGCATCGCTGCCAGCGGAGTCCGAGACAGGGGTGCCTGGTGCCGCCTCAGCCTCGTCTCCATTGTCGCCTGCAGCATCGTCTGGCACCAAAATGGGTGCGTTTTCTTGCATGAGAAGCGAGGCTGCAAGCACCGCAGTAGATGCCTCCTCCTGCGAAGGTGGCAGCACACTGCGCGGAAGAACACAGTCCGGGACACGGAACAAGTCGAGGCCGACGGGACTTTGCACACGACTGTGTGTGTGATCGGGGCGCTGGGCTTCGCCTGCGGCCAGTTTCCGGGCTCGTTTGCGTGCCGAGCTGGATGGTGCCGCTTGCGCTTGGGAACGTTTTCTAGCGGGGGAGCTGGCAGCTTGCACCAGCCATGCGCCTGCATTGTCCCATGGGGATGCAAGTGTGGTATCTGGCGTTGATGGCTGCACTGTCAGGGCATCATAAGCTGGTGTTACATGCACATGCAGCGTACGCAGGGGTGCCGTGGTGCCGACATTGCCTGCCCCAGCCACCAAGGGCTGCTGCTCGCTGTGCCAAGCCTGCTCATATACTGCCACATGCAGGTGCTCATGCGTGCAGCGGCAATGCACCGCCATGCCCTGCGCATCGCCGGTGTGCACCCCGCACACTGCACAGTGCATGCTGTGTCGCGTGTCCGTGCAGTGGGCATCACCACTGTCGCCCCAGAAATGCCACACAACCCGCTGTCTCATGTGTCGCTGCGCTGCCCAGTGCCCCTTGTTGCTGCGCATGGCGTGGGGCAGCGCTGAGCTGCGGTGCAGGGCAGACGGCCGGGCCAGTGTCATGCCTGCAGACAGCAGCGGGTCCAAGCGGTGCGCAACCAAGCTTGCGTTGCGGGTACTCAAGCAGTGCACATCAACAGTGTATGCGAGGGATATGTGCGCAGTGCTGGGCGCCACAGCTTCATCAGTGGCGGGCGCCCCTGAGCTGCACTGCCTTGGCGACCAGGGGAGCAACTCGTCCCACACACTGGGGGATGTCAACTCAGCACCCATCATGAACCGACGAGGGGGCCCATTCAAGTGCGACGTTGATGGCGAGGGTGTTCCCTGCTGGTTGTGCAGCACAGCAGCATGCTGCAAGGAGCCCAGCGTCTGTTCTACATCCAGCCGGTTGCTGCCAGATCCCACCGGCAACGGGCATAAACCCACACAAGACCACTGCAGAGGTGCGCCCTCGTCAGACACCTGGACTGTAGAAGCCACTGTCACTGCGCACGCTACCCAGTGCTGCAGTGGGGCTGCCTTGGGTGCGGCCACCCGGTGTAGGCTGCGGGCCACAATTGCCAGAGCAGCTGATGAGGAGGCTGCTTTGGTCCCGCCTGCAACGGTGGTAGCCAGTGCAAGGGGCTTATCTTCGTCTATTGGAGCAAACAGTGCACCTCGGCGCAGTGCAGCTGCCACTTGCTCGTCGGTGGCGCTGTCGCCGTTGGGGGCTCCGGCCAGCTGCGATGCAGTGAGCTGCAGCATGTGCTCAGCTGCCGAGGAGGGGGACACACCGTTCAAGTGCCAGCACAGCTGCACTGTGGGAAGCATGCCAACCGCTGCAGCCAGCCGCATGGCAGAGACATCAGGCCTCACTCCACTGCTGGTGCTGAGTGCCAACGGAATAAGGCACATTTGTGCAGTTTTATTGCGCATAGACACTTCCGACAAAGGCAGCGCCAGGAACTCTGTCCAATTTGCAGTGACTACGGAATTCCCTGAGGGATTTTGCTTGGTTTTCAGCTGCACGAAGTGAACCTCACCGCATGGAGCAGGGTTGGCTCCGCTGTCGGCAGCGCCGGCGGCCGAGCTGGAGGACCCTCCATGCTGCAGAGGCACCGTTATGCGGGCTACAGCTGCTTGTAGCGGCACAAATCGCGTGCTTGCTGCACTACCAGGCACGTGTGGTACTTGCACCAACATCAAAGCAATTGCCAAGCAGTGCTGGCTATCCAGCACACGCGCTTGAAGCGCAGAAGCCGCCTCTGCAGAGCAAATACACCGCACTCCCCGCACCACTGCTGCAGAATCACGACCAGCTGGGAGAGGAGTACCACCGGAAACATTGGATTCACGCCTTGCTTTCAACCGGTAACTGTGCACAAATGGTGCTTGCAGGACGGTGACATCTTCAAACGGTGCGCGCAGCGACTACCTCAGAGTGCGAGGCAGCAGAGATGGGTTCAGTCGCTCGCGTGCACTAAGACGTGCATACAGAGCAAATGTTGATGCAAATGACGAGTCAAATTTCTTCTGTGTGGCATCATCCATGGCTTGAAGATTCTGCAACGATCAGTCAAGTCCTCAGACAGGATTCAAAATCCGCAACCGCAAAAATGTTGTGCCCGGGAAACACTGTTTAGAAAGTATGTTGGCGACCAATCCTGTAGTTTCGCTGTTAACACTTTCAGCTTAGGTTGCTTGATGTGCAGTGTTTCTGATTGCACGCTTTCACAGCAGGTACCGTTTCTCACTTCGGGGGGCGTAATTCATTCAGAATATATACCCCCGATGGCTGCAGCACCCAAATTGCATGCGGTGTCAATAGAAACCCAATACGCACACAGAGACAACCAATTTTGTATTCATGCTCGACTGCTATGTTAGTATTCAGCGAGCATGTTGTTGATCATCGCTCACTGACCCCGTGTGATGGGCGGCATGTTTGCGTCGGGCACACTCGTTCAGAAGCACAGCACCAGCTGCACTGACATTCAAAGAGTCCACATAAAACTCTCCAAATGCGCCATGTGCTTCGCATGCGCCCCACGCCCATTCGCTCTGGCGATCTGCAACACCAACAAACCCCGTGCAGGCTCGCCGCGTCTCATCCGACAGCCCACTGCCCTCGTTGCCCAGCACAAGAATCGTCGGGACTGCAAGCTCCGAGCTATCCAGTGCACGGCCTTGCCCGTCATTCACCGCATTGTTAGTCATTCCAGCGCCTTGCTTTGCAGGACCCGCGGAAGCCGCCCCCAGCACTGACCAGCCAGCCTGGGCAGTTTCGGCCAGGGTGTCAGCGAATCGCCCAGCAGACAGCAGCCTGCCCGAGGCAAGCCATGCTTCTGATGCGCCTGCAGAGGCCTTGGCGCAGGCGGGGGACACAGGGGCCGTGTTGTGTGCCGAGAGCAGCACACCATCCGCCCCCAGAAACAACGCCGAGCGCAGCAGGGCCCCAAGGTTCTGCACATCTTCAACCTGTAAACACACCAAATATGCTGTTGTCCTGGGGCGCGGATGAACCAGCTGCAAGTGGGGGGGCGCAGGCAATGCGCAGGTAGCTCACATGCTCCAGGGCCAGAACTAGGGGGGCAGTCTGTGCTTGCCATGTTTGCTGCCATGGCTCCCATGCTGTGCTTGACAGGGGTGGGGGTGCTTGCTGCTCAGGCGCCAGTCGATGCCTTCGTTGTACTTGCCAGGTCCAGCTGCCTGGCGCATCGGCGCTGTGCCCTGATGCAGAGGGAACCCGCGTCGCCAGCAGACGGGATTCACGCGGTATCCGACGGGTGGACAGTGGGGAACACTCCAGTGCAACACCTTGGTGCACCACATCGGGGCCAACCAGCTCGCCCATGGAGTGGTCTCGTCGATGTCTTGTCACGCCCACTCTGGCTCGTTCACAGTGCTCCAGCAGCCAGGCTGGGGGTCGGCGTTTGATACCAGTTTGAATATGAGCACCCTTGACAATTCTGGTGCCGTATGCCAGGGCTGCTTTGCATGCATGTATGCCGTAAAGCACTTCAGAACGGCCACTCATGGTGTGCGGCTTTTGGGACAGTCTTTTGCCAGCTTGAGGCAGAGTTTTAACCAAAAGCGTGGTTGAAACCAGCTACATATATACAGTTCAACTCAGGATACAATTTGGCGCAGATAGGGATCGCATTGATCTTAGGCTCGAGCAGAGCACTGTTTGCAGCCCCCTCAAATGCACAAGCCTGGTCTCGGGCGGCTGCTGTCACTGCTTGTGAGTTCCAAAAAGCCTGGGGTTGGCAAACGGCGCTCATATCCCACAGTATTGGAATAACATAAACATTTGTGCTCGTGTTCACCGCTTGTGGTCGTGTGATTCCACTACTGGACTGCAGCTGGTGAGCAAGTTGTGCTCTCAACTTGCGGATTTTGCCACGCCTTTTCCTGAGATGGCCCTGGAGCGCAGTCGTTTCAGTACAGAGGCCATCTTGACCAATCTACGGGCTGTCCGTGATCCATTGCTATGGTGTGCCCGTCACAATGATGGGTCTGGGCTTGTTGACTTGTCTGACACGCTGTTGTCGCTCTCCACAGCAGCACGGCAAAATCAGGAGAGTTCACCCTTGAAGCTGCTATCTGAGACATATCTGAGTGCTGCTGACCACCCAATCCCACGGTCTATGTTAGAAAAAGACCCACACATGGTTGCAGCTGCTGCTCGAGATGTAGGTGCCGTAGTCGCCGCAGCTCGCGTTTCGTCAAGAGAAGATTTGAAGAGAGCAGCAGACGCATTCACCTCTTTGTTGGTGTTACTTGCGGGGAGATCACCGAATCTAGCTGCTGCACTACTTGATGACACACTACTTCTCATGCTGGATGCTCTGGAGTTTTTGGTTTGTTTGCATTCAGGCAGCATCCCCTCAGATTGCCACTTGAGGACCGAGGCATGGCCAGACTTGGCCAGAGAGCTGCGCAGCAGAGCGCCAGCCGACCTGCCTCCGCTGCCAGGTGTGCACGACGCTGTATTACTTCTATGGCAGGGGCGCTCACCCCTGCGGCAGTGGGTGGCGTTCTCTAGCCTGGTGCTGGCTGCACTGCCGGCCGACGTGCTGCTGCTGGCGGAGGTGCCGGTGCTGCATGACGTGGCATCAGCAGCAGCAACATGGCTGGCATCAGGGGACGAAACTATGGTTGCTACCACGGCCTCGCTGCTGCTTTCATCACTGCGGCGTCTACTCTCTGTGGCGGGCAGCCCGTGTATGTTGGCAGTGCCCTGGGGCTCGCTGCTGCTCGCAGCGGTGAACACGAGACCCAAGTCCACGCAGGTGCCGGGGGAAACGATGCAGCTGCTCCTACAATGTACCACTGATGCAGTCATGTCCGGCAGCGGGCCTTCGGCTGAGGCAGCGCTGAAGGGGGCCCTGTCTGCCGCCCCCTCGTGGGTGTCAGGGGGCCAGCTGCCCGCTCCGCTGCTGGAGCCGACCCTGCTGACGCTGCTGCAGCCACGGGTGCCGCAGCACATGCAGGCTGCTGCGTGGAAGTGCACACTGCAGCTGCTGTCTACGGGGGCACATGCAGCCGCAGCTGTGGGCCAGGTGCTGCGGCGGCAGTTGCTGCGGGATGGCGCCAGCTGCCGCCCCGCTCTGGCCCAAGGCGCCGAGGCGGCCATCGTGCAAGCCTGCCACGGTAGCAGCATCCTGGCCAGTGGATGTGTGTCCGACGAGCCCCCTTCACTGCAGTGGGGCACGTCGTGTCTGCACGGTGCCCTCCTGTATGTATTGTGCGGTGCCATGCAGGTGACCTCTGCCCCGCACGCATCAGGGGAGGAAGATGCCTCACCGCCCGCCCGCTGCAATGCTGGCGCCAAGCTGCATGCAGAGCACCTGATGCAGGCATTATCCGAGTCTAGCCTGCCCTGTGTTGCGAAGCTGTCCGAGGCGTTGCCCTCGGGGGCCGCCGCCCCAGCCTGTGCAGCTGTGGCGGCTCAGCTGTTCTTGGCCATTCAAGAGACAGTCTCGTGGAAGACAGTGGAGCGCCTTTCACACGCGTTTCTGCTGCGCTGTGTGCCTGTTTGCCGAGATGTGCTGCAGGACTTGTGTGTGGCTGCTGAGGGCACGTTTGAAGGGGGGGGAGACCTCAGTGACGATGCTGCTAGCAGCGCTGCCTGGGCCATGCAAGTGAGCTCCGCGCTGCTCCGCACATATACCTACGACAAGGTACAACGGCTGACTGCACCATCTGTTGCGGCTTCGTTAGCTGTGTTTCGCGCTATTGCAGGCAGCCAAGGCGGCCGCAAAGGCGGGGATGCTGCGCGCACGCCCACCCCACCGCCTACTGCACTGCACAGCCACAGCGCACTGGAGGAGTCATGTACCATGCACATGGAATGCGTCCGGGTATCAGCTTGCTCCAGCAGTGATTCAGCTCTGGCAGCGCAGCCACAGGCCGTCGGCTTGATGCAGCAAGCTGTGCAGCTGTTGCTGCTGCTGGCACCTCAAGCCATTCGCGAAACGGTGCGGCGTGTGTCAACGGGCCGTGCAGCAGTTGTGGCAGGGTTCAACGATGCATCTGCGTTGATCAATAAAGCGGCCCAGTCAGACCGCCCGTCGCTGGCATCGTTGCTGTCTGGGCCGTATGAGCCATCCGCAATGGTGGAGACACGAAAGCTGCTGAGCCACACATTGGTGTGTGCAGCTCACATTGCATTAACGTGGATAGGCCAGCCAGAGCACAAGGAAGCACTGCAGGGCATTGTGACTGATGTGTTCTCACAGCTCTGCGCTTGTGTTCTCGCCGCACTGGTTGAAGTTGCTGTGACGTACGACGCCCCTGTGGCCCTGGCAAGCAGCATGCAATCCTGCCTGCTAAATCACGAGGATGATATGCTGAACGCAGCCCAGAATTTGTCAGACTTCCGCAGCGAAGGCGGTCGAGTGCTGAACGGGAAGCCGGTGGATGGACGTGGCTCTGCTGCAGTGTGTCGCTCCCTCGCCGCTTGCGTGTTCGCTTGGAGGCAGAACACCCTCGTGGCACACGTGAGGTGGTGTCAGGGGGTGCTCACTGATCTGGCAGAAGCCATTCTTTCGCCGCACTCTGCTGTGTGTAGCGCTCTGCAGCATGCATTGGTGCAGCAGGCAAGCAAGACACAGGTGTATGCTCCCGCCCACTGCACTGTGGCGTGCTCTCTTCCGGCTGCGGCTGCGGCACAAGTGGGCACAGCATGCAGTGCGCTGTTTCGGCAAACTGTCATGTGCTGCAGCTTGAATGCGATGCGATCGTGCGTTCGGGCGGCACCCATTTCTGAACACAGGCGCATTTGCGAGCATCGGGCCGCAGCATCATCGGCCAGGGGGGCTCCCAACAGCGGCCGAAAGCGTCCTCGCCGGGGAAGTGATGCCGGGGCCACAGCAGCCGAGGAGGGGGGGGACGCCTTCAGTGGTGTATGTGATGCATTCATCTCGGGAACACCGGAGCCACCCTTGGCCTTCTCCGCTGTCAGTACAGTGTCCCAGGGAGCCTTGCAGCGTGCAGTGCAGTCAGTATTTTCGCAGCTACGTTCAGCGTGCGACCGCACCCCGCTGCAGGAGCAGGACTGCCATCCAATGAGCAGTGCGGATGCGGCGGCAGCCTTTGTGCTGGGTGTTGTTAACGACGGCGCCCACCACGCACCTGCCTCGGCACACGACTGCATGGAGTGGAGTCTGGTGGGCGCCCAACCCAAGGAAGGCACCCAACTGGGCGCAGCCAACGGACAGGCGGCCTTGTTTGTGGGGGATGCAGCCAGCAGCAACATAACTGCAGCGTCCACATCGTTTGGGGACGCAGAGCCAGAGGTGCTGGTGGTCGAAGATGGGCTTTTGACAGGCGGTGCAGGTGGCATCGAAACAGACACTTTCTTTGAGGCACTAGTGGCGAGTTGTCACAGCCTGCGGCAGTGCGTGGTACAGTACAGCGGCGCATCATCTCTTCTGGTCAGTGTGCAGCACGAGGGGCTTTCTCACTTCTGGAATGCAGGGGGGAGCTTTGCAGCCTGTGCGACTGAGGCTGTTCTGCAGCAGCTGCTGGGCGCCCTACAGTCTTTCCAACTGCCCGCCAGGCGGGGCGTGCATCCAAAGCACTGGCAGCCTCAGCTGATGCAAGCCGTGCGCTGTGGTGTTCAAGCAGCAGCTGCGGCGAACCTGTTGATTGCAGCTGCGGCGGCAGGCAGCGCCCCCCAAGTCGCTGCCTGCGGTGGGGTTGCCAGGCTCACTGCAGCACTGAATACGCTGGGACAGGCGCTGGCATGGCTGCATGTCGTGTATCTTGTGCATGGGACAGAGTCGCTGCTGGGTGCAGATTTGGTGCCAGACGCGCTGGAGGGGAATCCGATTCTAGCCGTGGAGGAATTCGCAGCACTGCCGGTGCAAGCCGCGGCACACGCCTCCAGCAGCGGCGGAAACTCTAATGCCCCGCAGGAGAAGCGACCCAGATCAGACACGGGCGATGCTCGAGGCAGCACGTTGGATAGCTGGTCCACCACTGCTGCACAAGTGCTGAGTGAGGGCGGCTGGTATGCATGGCTGCAGCAATGCAGCAGCGACTTGTTGGCAGTGTTCGCAGAGTTTGCTCCGCGCACTTTGACAGTGCGCTTACTATGCACAGATGCACCCAGGCTGCCGGATGCAGCAACTTGCCTGGCAGTTGCTTTGTCTGAAATCCAGCTCTCTGTATCTGCTTGGTGGGATGTGTCGCTTCAGGCCGAGCCCAAGGCAGCACAGCACGGCAGCGGCACTGTGACAGCTCGCCAGGTTGCGTGCACAGATGCCATCTTATGGAGGACTTTGCTGTATATGGGCAACACTGCACCCAGTGCACAGCGTGCTGATTTGGCGGATGCTTGCAGTCAAAGCCAGCGGTGGTGCCTGTGGAGGCCAAGTGCGCTACCCACCTCCAAACCCGACCGGGCGGGCAACATTGCGCGGCTGGAAAGTGCCATGACACAGGTAGACTCTCCTGCATCGCTCAGTCTCATATCACAGGCACTATCAGCACTCACCCTGCGCGCCCGCCCGATGTCCATCGATGCTTTGGGGGACTTTGCACACTTCCGGGACCCCCACACGGCCCCTCAATACGCCCAGCTGCGGGTGCTGGAAGCTGCTCTGGAAGGCTGCTTCCGGTCCATGCGACAAGGGGCCACTGGCCCGTCCTTGCGTGCGGCAGCAGCTGCCCGCCAGTTTGTGGCTGCTCGGCGCCCCAAGGTGGCCCCCCTTCGATGGGGTGTCCCGCTGCACCTGGCCCTGTTCGCAGACCAGCATGCCAGATTCATGTCCAGTAAGCTGCTGCGTGACACAGCAGGTGCAGTGTTTGCGGTGCACATCTTCCAGAGCACTGCTGCCATGGCCAGCGTGGGGGATCGGCGAGTGTCGGGCGAGGGCGATTTTTCCATGTGCCGCATGCCGGCAGTGCTGACCGTCACGGAGCTGGTCACCAGTGTGTGCACCTTCTGGCTACCAGGGCTATTTTTGCTTAGTGGCCGCTCTCGCACGGCAGCCTTGACTGCCTTCGCCGCGCTGCTGGTGCCGGTGATGGTGCCTGTGCAGCCCAGCGTGGACGCCCCGGTCTTACAGGAGCTGGTACGCCACAGAGTAGCCACAGGGAAGTCTGCAGTGCACAGAGCACTGCAGCATGCGCTCAACATGCGGATGCGTACGCTTGCGTGTCACTGTATGGTACGCATTCTGGTTTGCTTGACTGGCAGCGGTGGCACCGCAGTGTCAGCCCTGCAGGCTCTCGGTTCAGCCATGAACGCACAGACAAACATGGCACCGGAGGCAGCCTCTGCAACGGCATGTACGCTACTTTCACGCTTCGTGGTGACCACTTTGGAGCTGCTGGTGTGGCAGCTGGGCGATGGCTCGGCTCCCTTTGCTTGGCGGGTGGTGCAGGCGCTGTGTGTGGCGGGGAACTCAGTCCTGACAGATGAATCAAAGCATTCGCCGTTGCCTGCATACATCAACATGGAAGAAATTGCAGAGGCCTTTGGCGGAAGGGCTGCGCTCGCTGGAGCAGCATCTGCTGCACCCGGCTCCAAGCGGTCCCGTGTTCAGCGAGATGCGCCTGCTGCAGAGGGCTCCTTCGATGCGGCTTTGATGGCGTTTTCACAAGCCGGGGAGCTAGCTGCAGATGTACCCATTGACCAAGTGGGCGCCAAGGTGCGCCGCACATCCCTTCGCAGCCAAGCTGTCAAGATGAGCAAGTCCCAAAGCGCAGCCGTGTCAGCGGGCCGCTCTGATTTTGTGAAACTGCTGCCACTTGTATACTTGGCAGATGTGCGCTTCATGGCCATTATTACGCGAGTGTGGGTGCAAGTGCTCACCTCTCAGGAGCTACACATCGACCAAAAGCGCCGTGCACTGCAATCCATGCGGCGTTTCTTGGTGTGGCTGCCGCCGGGCGTGACGGACCGCCAGATGAACTCATTACTGTCAGCCCTGAAGATCGCATTCAAGAACCCTCAGCTGCGGGTGCCAGCTATGAAGGTGTGGTACAGCGTGGTGCAACAGCTGTCCGGGGACACCCTGGAGCAGTACTGCACGCCGCTTGTTGTGTCCATGCACGAGGCAGCTGCAGAGTATGGAGCTACTGGGTCCAACGGCGGCCACAATGACCAGGGTCGTGGTGATCATTCGCTGCCTTTGGTGCCCCACCGTGACATGCCCGGCTTCTTGTTCGACGCAACACCGCAGGGACTGGCGTGCACAGTGACACCAGCCCTGCCTGCCACCCGGAGTGGCAGCGTGGAACTGAGTGCCCACTCCACCGGAGACATGCACGTGGACATGCCCAGGGAGGACGTCTTCATGCAGTGGGTGTGGAGCATGTGCAGCTTGTGCGAGGAGTCAGTGTCCTCTGCCCTGGGTGCCATCCCCGCCCACCCCCACCGCATCCTGGAGCACCCGCTGTTTCTGAGGTGCCTGGCATCTGCTTGTGATGCTCATGATGCAATTCAGCACGCAAGCGCGTCTGGACGACGCAATGCTCGGGGCATTGCAGCGCATTTCAAGACTGGCAGCCAGGCAGAGCAGCTCACTCTTGCAAACAGGGCCGAGCTTCTCACCCCAGCATCTGCCTTGCGCCATGCACTTGTAGCAATACAGGGCGTGCAGTCAGCTGATGTGGCTGTTGCGGCCTTGCATGCCATTTTGCGTGAGCGTCTGGGTGATGTGTCCAACCAACTGGGCAGTCTTCCCACGCTGATGTCGCCTGCACCTGGTGTGGTGGTGCTGCGAGACTTAGTGGCCGCAAACCTGGCCGTGGAGAGCCACAGGTCCCAATCCTCAGGACGCAGCAAGCGCCGTGCTGAGCAAGAGTTCCGCAAGTTCAGCCGCAGGGTGGAGGCGCTGCTGCAGCACGCCTCCAGCGAAAACGAGGACGTGTCTTTGGCTGCTCTGCGGGAGCTTGGCACTGTGTTTGATGCCTCTTCAGGCGAGCTGGCTGAAGGAGTGCTGGGAGATGGCGACTTTGGCATGACTCAGATTGTTTCGACAGTGGTGACTCGTTTGGTGCAGCTGTCTCGGGGTGCACCTGGGGATGCAGTGAGAATTCAAGTGGCACGCAGGCTGGGACAGCTGGGTGCAGTTGATCCCAGTCGCTTGTCTGTGTTGCTGAATAACGGGATTTCAGCAGAGCTCTCTGAGGGCGATCTCTGCGTGCATATCATCAAGACGTTCCTACGCCCCGGCATATTCTCCGCAGCTGGCAATGTGCAGCTGAATGGGTATTCCGCAGCAGTGCAGGAGGTGCTGGGTGTGCTGGGCGGGCTCTTGGGTGTGCTGGATCAAAAGCAAAGCAATGTTGCCCGGGGGCCTGGTGCAGCAGGCGCTGGCTCGGCCAGTGTGGTGTCCACCAGCAGCTACAACAACCACCGCGCAGCTCTGAGCATGCGTGGTGAGGTGCCCTTGGTGCTGGCCGAGGAGCTGGGTGACGATGCCACCATCAGTGACGTGGCTTCGTACTGGTCAAGTGCCTTCACCATGCAAGACAGCGAGCCGCACAAGACACACAGCATGCACGCGCACATGCAGCAGCATGCTGCACTGCCATGGCCATATGCGCCACTATTTCCCCAGTTTGTGCACCAGGAGCGTGGATTTAACCAGTGGCTGGCAAATTGGGTGGCGTGGGGGGCTCGGGCGTGCGTCGCGCTGGCATGTCACAAGCACCCACAGGCATTTAGTCTCCACTCTGCTGTTGATCAGCCCCAGGACATCCTTGCATCGCAGGCGCAAATGGAGGCTGCAACGTCCATTTTCGTGGACATTGAGCGCCAGGTGCCCGTGTTTGCGCCACACACACCCCGGCTTGTCCTGCGGGCTGCACTGTGGAAGGCACTCATGCCAGCCACCGCCATTGACCAGCGGCTGCAGCTGTTCACACTGCCGTACATCATGCGAGACCTGCTGGCTTTTGGATTTGAGTTTGCAGGCGACGGCATCGCCCGCGAGATTCGTAGTGTGCTGACTGCTGTTGCCTCCAGCGTGGGTACCACCTCAGCCCAGCACCAGGCAGCACAGGTGGTGTTTAATCTGCTGGACACAATGGACGGCTGGGCAACTGGCATGCTGTCCGACTTGCATTTTCTGGGTGGCTATCGCATTCGAAGCGATGGTGTCACGCGCTTGCGCCTCCGAAGCGTTGCAGTTGCAAAACGCTTCGGAAATGACTGGGCGCGGTACTGGGTACCATCCATGGGACCTGCGCCCACCCACCGACAGCAATCCAGCCAACAACGCAAAGACTTGCCTGCACACCTGTTGACCTCTTTGGAGAGGACCACCCTGGATGAAATGGACACCTTCGCGGAGCACGCCAAGTGGCTCACCGGCACTGGCCAGATGTCCATTGCGGTGCTGACTCAAGCATCGCTACGAATTGGGGCACATGCGCGAGCTGTACGATACTGGGAGCAACACTTGCGCAATAAGTCAGGCTCCAGGTATAGCTCTGCCCTGGTTCCAGGTGTTGAGGGGCAGGCCAGCGGGCCGGTGCTGGGGGGCGTGGTGCAGGGGCAAGTTCCATACAGCCGCGCTGAAATCGACATGATGCAGAAAATCCATGCACAGCTGGATGAGCCAGATGGCTTGGCTGGTTTCAGTGCCTTGCGCTCACAGTGGATGATTGAGCACGAGCACGCAGGGGGGGGCACTGCAGTGCCTGCCACCAGTGTCAGCATTGTCATCACTGGTGGCGAGCATGTGCTTGGTGCTGGTGCTGTATCAGATGACGAAGATGCAGCTGTAGATGAAGTTCCTGCGCCCACTATTCCCACGCAGACATCTCTGGCCCTGTTAGGGCTGCAGGAAAGCATTATTGAATCTGAGAAGGCCTGTCGATGGGGCGACGCCTTACTGGCGTACGATCACGCCATCGAGCTGCTAGCACCACACGCTGATGAGGCGCGTACATCCATGACGGCGCTGAGTATGTCTGGTGCTCTGGATGTGGTTTCCCTATCGCTACCGGCGTGCCACGCTGGTGCCCTTCGATGCCTCATCCAGCAAGGGCACGAAGACACGGCACTCTTGCGCGGCATCACGGTACTGCAGCAGTTGCCGGCCGCGTTTTCACAGCTGTACCCAATTGCGGTTGAGCTCTGCTGGCGACTGCAGCGATGGGTCCAGCTGGAGCACCTGCTTGGTCCAACCAGGGGTCTCTCACCTGCCGCTGCAGTCGACGTACAATCGGCTGCGGCAGCAGCAGACGGAACGTTCCCTGTAGCTCAAGCTCGGGGCATGCTTGCTGTGCATAAACTGCAAAGCGCAGAAGTGCAGCAAATGCACACTGCGCAAGGTGCAGCCGATCTATCTGGGTCAGGCTTGAGCGATTGGAGCATACTGCACGAAGATAACGCTGTTAGCATCCCCCTGGGGTCTGGTGCTTGGGTTGATGCACTATGCGCCGGCCCCGCGCAACAGCTATCGCATCAGCCCCCTCTGGGGTGGCAACAGGGGGGGGGGAAGGCGGCTGTGCACAGTGAACCAGATGCTGTGCATAGTGCTCTCAGACTCGACCTTGAGTCTGCAGTGGACACTGCAGCTCTGGATGTGATGGCCAGCTTGTCCGCAGCTGCTTCTGAGTCGCACACGAGAGCATACAGCCACCTGGTGCGGCTGCATGGCCTGTGGGAGATGCTGCAGGGTGCCTCTTGGAGCAGCAGCAACGATTCACAGCAGGCACTGCTGCAGTCGCATTGGGGTGAGCGCATGCAGGCCACTCTACCCAGTCTCTCGGTGCGGGAGCCGCTACTCGCTGCTCGGCGCGTTCTGCTGAGTATCCACGGTATGCGGCGAGAGGAGCATGAGTGCCTCGTGGAGCTTGCAGCCACGGCCAGGAACGAAGACAGCTTTGAAACGGCGGCAGCAGCGCTGGGGCGGGCGTCTCGACACACTAGTACTGCTGCGCGTGCGCAGTTGGAGCTGGGCAAGCTGCTGTATGACCAGGGGCAGCAGGACAGGGCCCTGCGCATTCTGGAGCCAGTGGAGGTGAATCTGGACGCGCTAGTGGCAGCAGCTGCTGCCACCACAGATGGGGACGAGCGAGAGGAGCTTGTCATGCCGTACCTGATGGCCACCAAGTGGCTTGCAGAGGGACACCTGAGTCCGGAGCAGCTGGTGCGGCGCTACAAGAAGGTGATCGAGGCCTCCCCCCACTGGGAAGAGAGCCGCTATGCATTTGCAGTGTACCAAGACCGCATTGCAGAGGCCCTGAATGAGAAGCTGCAGCTGGCCCTGCTGGAGCGGGGGCGAGCGGCTGCCCACTCCCCCCGCATTGCCCAGCTCACCAAGGACAGGGACGCCGCACTGGTGGCCGCCATGCGGCATTACCACAAGTCAGTGCTGCAGCGCATGCAAAACCACACACATGAAACCATGCCTCGCCTCCTAACGCTATACTTTGACTACGGTGCAGCCCTGGCAAAGTCTGGCGCCACCGGCAGCAGCACTGGTGCCGCTGCGGGGACTTCAGCCATGGGCAGTGACAAGTACAAAGCACCCTCCAAGGCTGCATTTGACGTCATGTCGCGGTACATGGAGGTGCTGCGGCGAGACTTGAAGGCGTTCATCTGGATGCTGGTGCTGCAGCAGCTGGCTTCCCGTATCTGCCACAGACACGAGGCTGTCGTGGCCGTGCTTGAGGAGCTGCTGCAGGTATTGACCATGGCGTACCCTGCGCAGGTGATGTGGACGCTGGTGGGTCTAGCAGCCTCAAGGCGCTCACCGCTGCGGCGGGAGCGTGCCCAGAACATCATCGCCCGCTTGAAGCAGCTAGAAGTGCCGGGGCAGCGGGACCTTACTCCCGATCTTGTGTGCACGCACAATGTGGTCAAGGACTTGATCAAGACCGCGGAGGTGCTGCCACCGCAAGGCACAAAGCGTATTGAGGTGTCCATTGGCAATTTCCGCACACTTGAGAGTGTGGAGCTGTGCATGCCGACCAGTTCATTCATGACCCTGTCTCTGCATACCAACAGCAGCGGCAGCATGGACATTGAGTCTCCAGCGAATTCCAGCTCCGTGGAAGCTGCTGTGAAGATCACCAAGTTCGACACCTCTGCTGACGTCATGAGCAGCAAAGAGAAGCCTAAGAAAGTCTCCTGTGTCGGCAGTGACGGCCGGCGTTACTACTTTCTGTGCAAGCGAGAGCGACGAGGCGACCTGCGCAAGGACAGCCGCATGATGGAGTATTGCACGACGCTGAATCGGCTGTGGCGAGCTGACCCCGATGGCCAGCGCAGGGGTGTAGCTGTTTCTACCTACTTTGTTGTGTGTTTGAACGAGGAAAGCGGTATCATGGAGTGGCTGAACGGCACCTCTGGCTTCAGGCAGGAGGTCACCAGTGTGTACACTTCCCTGAAGCGCAGCGACCCCATGCTACGCACACGCGAGGTGCGCAGTGAATTTGACTCCCTGCAGAAGGACGTCCGCATCTCGCTGCCAGACAAAGTGGTCAAGTACCGCAGCAGCATCCGGCGCAAGTTCCCAGCAGTTTTCCACCAGTGGTACCTGCACCGCTTCACTGATCCCAGCGCATGGTTCGAGGCTCGCACGCGGTTTGTGCGTACATCTGCGGCGTGGTCCATGGCTGGGCACATCATTGGCCTGGGAGATCGCCATGGGGAGAATCTGCTGCTGAACACTCGCACCGGGGCGTGTGCCCACGTGGACTTCGACTGCTTGTTTGACAAGGGCCTGACTCTCAGCACGCCTGAGATCGTGCCTTTCAGACTCACACCCAATATGTTGGATGCGATGGGCGTATCGGGCTATGAGGGGGCATTCAGGCGGGTGAGCGAGGTGGCGCTGGGCACACTGCGCAGCAGCCGCAGCCTGCTGCTGGCCCAGCTGGAATCCTTCATTCACGACCCTCTGGTGGAGTGGGGCAGGTCCGACAAGCAGCCTGCTGTGCGCACACGCGATAACGGGGACATCCCAGCCAGCTTGGTGGGTGGGGAAAGCGTGAATTTCAACGGGGTGCGCATGGTGGGGCGCATCGAGCAGCGCCTGTCGGGGCACTACAATGTGGGGGCAGGCTTCACAGACACGGCACGAGTGACGGGTATTCGCAGCCCAGATGATGCAAGACGGGCCAGTGCAAGTAGCAATGACTTGCTTGGGGCTGGAGAGATGGCTGGTGGTGGCTTGAATGTGTCTGGGCACGTGGACCGGCTGTTGCGTGAGGCCACAGACGACGCCAACCTCCTGCGCATGTACATTGGGTGGATGCCATTCCTGTAAAGGGAGCATCCTAGCAATACAGCGCATCATATGTATTTCACGCTGTGGTCCATTAGCTCTCAGATGATGCAGCGAAAATCACGATACAGGCTTGTCAAGATGTGGCAGTAATTGCACGCCCCATCACACAGGCCAACTGCAGGGACTTGGCATGCGCACCACGCTTGTTGGACAGCATGAGTAAAGCAAATATAGGTACAGATTCACATTTGTAGGTGGCACTTTTCAGCCCTGCACTTGAGCTGCGCCTAGCAACGTGCAAAAGCACAAGCGAAATCTCTTCCCAATGCCCCTTGAGTTATACGTGGCAACTGGAGGCAACCTTCAGAAGGCCATCATCAAGACTGCCATTGACGACAAAGCACTTAAGAGTACCATCGCATCGCTGGTCGGTGCACCTTTCCTCGTGTTTGACACAGTCAATACAGTTCGGCCGGTTCCACAGGTCTCAGCGTGGTGCTTGGTGCCACTTCCCAGCTCAGCGCACGCCGCACCGTTTGCAGCGTCTCTGCTCAGCAACGGGGAGTCACTCCCAAAAGCAATCAAATTACGCGGACCTAACAAGCTGGACCTGGTGCTGGCAGCTGGGCTTCCCGGGGCAACTGCGCCGAGCAGCAAGCCGGTGCCCCCCGCAGCGCATGCAGGGCAAGCCCCCACGCTCTGGATCGGCGCCGCATCTCGAGCCCGTGCCGTGCCTGCAGCAGTGGATGATCCCATGGTGGCGATGACCCACGGCGAACACCCCAGCGTGTGTGTTCTGCGCGATGCGTGCTTCGCCGGCAGCTGCATGGCCCTGGCCCGGGAACTCATCCTCCACCGGCCCTACTCCCCAGCCACCAAAACAGGACGCAGCATGCGCAAAGACAGCACACTTATGGGCATGCAGGGCATAGTGGCGCGGTGGTTGTTTGCCAAGTTCTTGTCAGATGTGACATCCCAAGCAGCCCCCCCATCTGCTGGCGCTGCAGCTGGTGCTAGCGGTGGCAGTACATCCGCTGCAAGCTGGTTTCAGCGTGATGCATTTCTCCCAAGTCCCCCAGCAGGGGTGCTTATCACTGCAGACAAGAATGTGGTCGCGGAGTTTGAGCAGCTGGGGGTGCCGGCGGCGGCGGCCGCTGCTGCAGAGGCACTCATGCGAGCAGCCTTCACCAGCGCAGCACGTACTGTGCGTGCACACTCAGTGGCACACGCTCTACCACTTGATTGGACAGACATATCAGTTGGCGTAGATGCCCTTGCTGCCACCGGTGCCCCCATTGCGTCATGCTCCGCGCAGCAGCTCAAGGCCTGTGCCGTGCGCCCAGTGCACGCAGAGGGAGCCACTGAGCCCCTGGTGCAGCTGCGATGGAGGGCCAGTGCAGGCGACGCATGCCTCCAGGTGCAGCTGGACCGGTCACCGGGTGCGGTGGCACTGCCTCTGGCTCACCCCAGGCCCTTCGACTTGGAAGGCAGCGTCGCGCCGAGCGACGGGGGGGGCTCAAGCAGGTGGGCAGGGGGGGACTTGCCATATACTATGGACACAAGTTCACCTGTACACCTGCCTGGGGAGGTGTGTCTGACTCTGCGTCAGTCCCACTACGCCAAGCTGCGTGCGCTGGTGGCCAGACGGCTGCGTGGTGCATCTGCCAGCGATGCAACATGGGCAGTGGCCGCCAGCCGCCTACACACCCTCATATTTAGGTGTCTGGCTCGGTATGAAACGCTTTCGGGCAATTCTTCGGGGTTCCAGGGCGCGGTCACGTGCAACGTGTTTGATGTGCTGACGCGGCTGTTGGATGTGAAGTGTGAGGGCTTTGCATCGCCCTTGAACTGTTACTTGCCGCGATTCTGCTCCCTGTTCCCAGATGTAGACACACCCTTCGGCAGCCTGGGCAGCTTCTTCAACCAGGCATGGGGGTCAGGGGGGGTGGAGGTGAACCCCCCCTTCGTGAACGCCACCCTGCAGGCGGCGTGGGAGCGCATGCAGGCGCAGCTGCAGGAGGGCGAAGCCAACAAACAGGCCCTGCAGTTCGTGTTCATCACGCCTGGGTGGGGCGATGCGCGGTGGGCCGTGGACGCCAAGGCATCGCCCTTCTGCACGCTGCTGCTGCAGCCGGGCCTGGGGCAGCACCAGTACAGGGATGGCACGCAGTGGCGTGCTCAGCGACTGGTGTGGTCTGCAAACACATCCAGCTTTTATTTCTTCCTGCAGTCGTCAGCTGCCCAGGCAGCGAAGCCCATGACGCAGCAGCTGCAGGAGGAGCTGCAGACCCAGCTCAGTGCTAACGTGGCGTATGACAGCATCCCCCTGCTGCAGCCCATGCAGGTGGGATCTGCATGAAGTGTCCGCTATGCAGGCAGGTGCATGCATTCGCGTGGATGCTCAGCTGGCAGCACGAGCTGCTGCCCGGTGCAGCAGCAAGTTTCGCCTGGGGGTGCGCTGCAAGAGGCAGGGCAGCGCCCCAGAGCTGCACAGTGCACAGCGAGGGAAGTAGCCGCTACCGTTCCATATCTGCAAAGCAGTGTGTTGCGCTATTGTGGCATCGACCCGCCGCAGTGCTGGGGCCGTGTCGGCTAGGCAGTGCATTGGGTACAGGGGGGCACCGGGGACACACAGGAGGGACACAGCGGGGACGCCACGGCCTGCGTAGCAAATTGTTATCATAGTGCATATGAAATCCCGATCACTGGGCGCCCATGCCCCCTCAAGGCTGCGGCAGTCGAAAGCGGCGTGCAGCAGCAATTGGAACATTTGCCCAGAAGCGTCCCCCACTGCAGACTGCATGACCTCCGCCCACTGGCTGGCTGCAAGGGGTACGCTTTGGCGTATTCGGTACCGCAACAGCACACAAACGACGTCAGACCAGCCCCGCTGTACAGCCAGCTTCAGGAGCGTCGGTAGGTTGTGGGCATTCAGGGGGCCCTGCCCAGAGACCGAGGGCTGCTC
>Ga0307982_1001357_pt1 | contig 19938 bp, 16 predicted proteins | sample OrgLakmetagen989_FD_201847 | JGI IMG/M metagenome (GOLD analysis project Ga0307982, IMG submission 201847) | Saline water microbial communities from Organic Lake, Antarctica - #989 | ecosystem: Environmental > Aquatic > Non-marine Saline and Alkaline > Saline | place: Antarctica: Organic Lake... | reverse complement strand
GTATCCAATTATAAAATTCACCATTTTTAGAATTACTTAAATTATTAATAAAATTAAATTGCGGTAATTGAGTTTTTTTAACAGGAACATAAAAACGATTTGCTGTTGGTATTTTAAATTTATAATCTTGAGGTTGTTGATATTTATAAATACCAGATAATTTAATTGTATCAATTTTGATATTACTAAATTTCTTTTTATCTCCAACACTTACAATTTTACTATTAACTTTATCATTTAATCTATCTGTAATTGAATCATCTGAAAATAATTTTTGTAATTTGAATAAGAATTTATTACCGAAAATTTCATATTGATAATCTTTATCTTGATAACTATAAATTTCTAATAAACTATTTAATATATCTACGATTGTATGAACAACTATTTTTTGTGTTAATCTATTTATTTTTCCCTTTTTCTCTTTTATTTTTTCTTCATTTGTATTCCACATATTATATTTTAAAACAATACATGAAATAAAATATATCACATAACATAGAGTATTATAATTTGATATATTTTTAGTATCTTTTTTATTATTAGTAATAATTTTAATTTTATCAAATAAATCCACACCTATTTTTTTATAAAAATAATAATTACAAATTTTATTATCTCCAATCATTTGATTTATTTGAGATTCATTTAATTCGACTATCATAGAAATTATCATATAACTCAAAATATTATTTTGTTTAAAAGATTTGTAATAATCTTTCTCTTCACTTGTAAAAACATAAATACTATTTTCTAAATCAAAAATAAATAATCTTGTTAAATCTTCACTTATCGAATATAAACGACCTAAGTTTTGTTTGCGATTTTTAAATTTTGTTTTCATTGTTCTATTATGTAATAGAACAAAATCTATTGTTTGTTTTACTAATCGACGTCTAATACTTTTTGCTGAATTTGTTGAACCTGTATAATATGATAAATTCATTGCTGAACCCAAACGTTCTATAATTTTATCTAAATTTATAATTACTTGTCTATATTTTTCATATTTTGGTATTTCTTCTAAACGTGTATCTAATGTTGAAGTAAAAGATACAAAACTTCCGGTTGAACGATCATATACACCATCTGTAACATATTTATAAATTTCTAATTGTGTTGAACAACTTTTACATATATATTTACCATTAAATGATTCAATTAAATATTGTTGTATAAATTCAAATAATTTTTGATTAAAGTCAGATGGATTTTTTTTACGCATTGAATTAATTTTATCCCATGATATAAAATGTTGACATACTGTTTTTTTTCCTATTTGTGTATCTGTTCGATTGTCATCAATAATAATTTTATTATCGTGTTTAGTATCAACAACTAAATATTGAATTTTATTTTTATTTTTAATTTTATATTCTGGTAATTTTCTAACATCACCAAATAATCCTGGAAAATCATCATCTTTTTTATCATACTTGTTTTCTTCTTTTAAAGATTTTTTATAAATAATATGTTTTTCTAAATCAACAAAAGCTTGATTATCTTTATCTAATGGTATATATTTTTGTTCAATTTTATTTAATATTCGATAAGCTTTGTCAATAGAAAAATTTTTTAATTGGTCTATTTTTTGTATAACTAAACCTTTTACAATAGCTTGAATATCATCATAAAATTCGGAAATCATAGTTTTTATAATTTCATCATTATTTGAGGCATCAAATTTTTCGTATGTTTCCATTTTTACTCGATCTGTTTTTGTATCAAATAACCAATAAATAGCCTTTTTAAAATCTTTATTATTTTGTATTTTATGTTGTAAAAATTTTAAAGTGCTATAATAACCATTCTTAATTTTTTTATTATCTGTTGATAATGATTTTTTATTATCTATTGATAATGATTTTTTATTATCTATTGATAATGATTTAATATCTTCAATATCTTTTATTTTTAGACATTGTAATTTTTTAATCGCATGTGGAACTAATAGACCTACAATATTAACTGGTAATAATTCATTAGCAACACGATATTGAATATAAGTATTATTATTAATTTTTTTATCAATATTAACATAACGTATAGCATTAATTGTAGAATTAACTTTTAATGTAAAACCTTCTTTACTCATTTTATTAAAACTATGATAAGGATAAACACGATAATTTAATAAATCTTGAGCATATTCATGTGTTGAGATCATATGTTTTCCTAAATAATTTTCTAATTTTGAAATTATTTTTAAATCTTCATTATTATTTTTTAGAACGGCATTTCTATCACTTAATGGTTGATAATAAATATTTGTTTTATTATCTGTATTATTTGATTCTATTGCTTGTTCTATTTTTTTAATAATATATTTTAAACGAGTATTTTCCTTTTTATTATAAGTTTTAATTGGAGTTTGTGATTGTATATTTTTTTCATATGTTTCGGTATCTTTATGATATAATAAAAAGTCATCAACAATTGGTACAACAATTTTATGTTTTAATAATTTTTGTATTTTGTTTTCTTTATTAAAATTTATTAATTTAGAATCATCATATTGAGCTTTTAACATACTATAAATAATAGATTCAATTCCTTTACTAATTTCATCTTCATTTAATATATTTTCAATAGCTTGATAATCTATGTAATTTTCTGTTGGCATAACAATATCTATAAATGTAAATATTCCTTCTTGATTTTCTGCTTCTGATAATATACGATAAACTTCTTTCTTTTCATTATTAATATATAATTCATTAAAAATAATAGTTTTAATTATATTATGAGCTTGTTGTTTTTGATCATTTTTTAAATTTGTTAGAATAAAATTTTTAGAAATAAAATCTTGACCAATTTCATTTAAAAATTTTATAGTTCGCATATATCGATCATCTTTGGCAATACTTTTTATTCTACTTTGATCCATTACAATTAATTCTTTAATTTGTGTAATATAATCATAATAACGAATAACTAAAGAATTATTTTCACTATTAAAAAAATCATTAACTTTAAAATTAAATCCACTTTGATTTTTAGTAAATTCAATAGTATTATTTATAAATAATTCTTTTTTCCCTCCATAAAAGAAACCAATTGTTAAAAATAAATAAAAAGAAATATATCTTTTTAAAATTTGTAATATTCTATTTATATTATTTTTATTATTTACTATTTCTCTAATTTTTTTTTCATCTATTGTTTTTTGAAATTCAATTAATATTGAATTTATTAATTTTTGGTTTTTTACAAAATTATTATCTTTTAAGATTTTTTCAAAATTATTCTTCTTATTTGATAATATATTATAAAAATTGTCTAATGTTAAATCTATTAATTTATCAATCTTATTAATATACATTTAATTTTAGATTAACTATATTATTAAATAAGAAAAATAGTTTTTTGTTTAATCCATAAATTTAATAAAAAAATTGATTTTTTTATTATTAAACTTAAAGACTTAATATCTTATTTATTAATTACAACGATCAAATAAAACAATGGATTATACTTCTTTTACTCAATATATTAATACCATCAAGTCTCAAACACCTGAAATCTCTTATGATGATTTTATTAAAAACTTTGACGATCTAAAACTTAATATTAAGCATAAAGAAAATGATACTGGTACTCTTGTAATGTTTTATAATAATACATTTACACGATCAAAACAATCACCAATTGAACAATCTTGTAGATGCACTATTGTTGAAAAAAATACATTACATATTATTAGTGCTCAATATAATAACCTATTATACGATGATGATATTATTCGTGAATTAAAACATGAAAATATTAAATGGGATAATGTTGAAATTCAAAAATCTTATGAAGGTACTACAATTTTAGTATTTAATTATAATGATCAATGGTATACAACAACAAGACGATGTTTTGATGCTAATCTTTCTAAATGGAGTTCAAAAAAAACTCATTTAGAAATGTTTCATAATGCTATCAAAGATAAATTCACTTATGATGATCTTAATAAAAATTATTATTATACATTTATTTTACTAAATCATAATGATTCTTCTATTATTAATTATTCAAGTGATGATGAATATACAAATGTTATTCAAATTCAAACACAAAAAAAATACACTCACGAATATGTTGAACATGATTTAGATGTTCAAAAATCTGTAACTGTTTTATTCAAAGATCTTGATACTCTTTTAGAATATATTAAAATTGATAATGAATATTTTAGACAACATAATAAAATTAATTACGAAGGTTATATTATAAAATATAAAAAAGATGATTCTATTATTCATGGTAAAATTCAATATGATCAATATAAACAACTCACAGAACTAAAAAATAATAATCAAAATATTGATCAAATTTATTTAGAATTATATCAAAAAGATAAACTTCGAGAATTTTTACCTTATTTTACAAAATATACTAAAAATATTACTAATAGAATTAGTTCGTCGATGAAAACATTAGCAAAAGAAATTCTTAATATCTATCATCAAACACGTAATAAAAAAAATCCAGTTTTATATAATAATATCTCAAAATGTTATAAACAACATCTTTATAATATTCATGGATTATATATCAAAAAAAATAAACAAAATACCGAACACAATTTAGAAGAACAAAAAGATAATTCTATTTCAATTCACGATGTTTATCATTATCTAAAAAACCTATATCCAGGAGCTTTACGTAATGTTTTCAAATCACATTATGAAATGGTTCAAAATAAAGAACTTGTAGAATATCTTAATGGTGATTGTACATCATTAATTCTACAAAACTCTTTAATGTTTGAATTTGATTATAAAGATAAAGATCAAGTTCAAGAACAAACTCAAGAATAGAAATATTAAAAATTAAATATTAAAAATTAAATTTTTTTATTATAAAATAAAAAAATTTAATAAATTATTTATAAAGTTTTTTGATCACATTACTTAATTTATCAAAATCTTTAATAATTTGATCAACCGTTGAATATAAAACTTCAAGAGGTTTATTATTAGTTGTTAAAAGTTTAATAATAATTCTATCTTCTAATTGATCAGGTTTTGCATAACCAGAAAATTTTACTAATGGGTTATTTTGTAAGCTATCGTTAATAAGATTACCGATAGTATGTGTAATATTAAGAAATTCTAAAACAATATAATCAGAAGTTTCAACAGATTCATTTTTATAAGCTTGTTTAATATTTTCAACAGTTTCTTTTAAATTTTGTTGTATAATTTTACAAACTCTAATTAATATTTCATATTCATCTAATTGCCCCATTGATTCTATATATAAATTATAGTTATGTGGTTCTTCTTCATTTTTAGGATTAATTTCTTCAAAATAGCAATTAGAAACAGCTGAGAAAATATCATTTCTTTTACCAATACCTAAAACACCAGAGAGTCTACATTTGAAAACTTCATTTGGTCTTAATTTAAATAATAATAATGGTTCGATATGTTTAAATTTATCAACAACTTTTGTATTTTCATAAAATACAAAATCTTTAGATGTAATTGGTAAAAGATCTTTTGAAGTATTTGTTTTATTAATATATAATTCTAATTCCATGGTATCATCTTTATGTTTTTCTCTATCTGGATCATCAAAATTTACATTTTTCCAGTATTTTTCTTCTAATAATACAACAGAAGGTTTAACATTAAATATTGGAATTTGTGCTAAACGGTTTTTTAATTCATCATTATCAAAAACACTTGTATTTTCTTCTATATTAATTGATTCTTCAATAAACGCATAAGTAGGAACTAATTCTAATGCACCACGTCTAAGTGTATTAACAATAACATAATTAATATTTTTACCAGATAAATTTAAATGAAGTAAAGAATGTTTTAATTTATTAAATGATTGTTTTTTAATTTGTTTAATATTTAATTCAGACATCGTAACTATAATAAATTTTTATATTATTTAGTTTTATATAATATTTATTTATCAATTTTTTTACGTTTCGATAATATTTATTTTATTATTTTAATATAATATATGAATAATATAACTATTAATACATTATTTTATTCTCGTAAATGTAAAACATGTCAAGATTTATATATATTATTAAAAAATTATAATTTAATAAAATTATTTAATTGTATATCTGTCGATAATCTTAAAGATTATAGTTTTTTAAAAAAAAATAATATAACAATGGTTCCAACTATTATAGTACCATCTCAAAATAAATTTTACAAAGGTAGTGAAACATTTACTTATATCAATGAATTAAATTTTTTTAATAATTCAAAACATAATATAATTAAAAAAAATAATTCAAATAAATATGAATATGTTCAAGAAGAAATGAATGGAATATCCGATTCATATGCTTATACAAAATATGATAATCCCCAACCAAAATCTTTTGAATATAATAATACAGATAAAAAAAATATTATTTTCACAGCTCCAGAATTAAAAAATAAATTAACAGAAGATTATCAAAAAAAATTAGTCAAAGAACAAGAACATATTAGATCAATACAAGATGATCAATTAAAAGAAATTGCTAAAAACGAACAAATTAAAACTTATTTACTTGAAGATCAACGAAAACTTATTGAAGAACAAGAAAGAATTAGAAAAGATCCTAATCTAAAATATAATAAAAAATATAAACATTTATTAGATTAAAATATATAAAAAATATATTAATAATATTATATAATAAAACAATGTCCGCTACAGAAATTACTAATGATTTTAATGCAACATTAATTGAATATGTTAATAATATGTCTCAATTATTTCCAAATTCACTTCTTTCAGATAATACTGATTTAGTTGAATCAATGATTAAAAATTACCCAGATAAAATTATTGATCAATTTATGCTTTATGTTCTTCGTTATAAACCAGAAATTGATGAATCTAATGTTGATTTTCTTTTAAATCACGATTTTAATAAAGAAACTTATGGTGATGATTCAATTATTGGTTATATTTTTGAAGCTAAAACTATTTGGAATCAATTAACAAAAGATCAACAAGAAGGAACATTTTTAACATTACAAGTTCTATGTTATTATGCCGAACAACTATTTATTATAAAATATGATAAATAAAAATATTAAATAAAAAATTATAATAATTTACTTAAATAATTATAATTATACAATATTTATAAAAAATAACAATGGAAGGCTATTTCTCTCTTTATAAATCAAGTATTCAAACATTATTTAGCGAACTAAATCAATATTCACCAACAAAAGGTATTCAAAAGTTTTTTGAACTATTTGAAAATCCCGATTTTGATAATTCAAAACTAATTGGTATGATTCATTATGCTATAAATAAAGATAATCGTGAAGAACTTTTACTAAAAAGAAATCCAGAGCTTTTTAAAAATCAAGTAAAATTATTTCCTGGTGTTTATTTAAATAAAATCTTCCCAGAACTAAATGATGAACAACAAGATAGAGTTTTTCTTTTATTAACTCATACTTATGCGATTGTTGAATTAATGTTTCAAGAATCTCAAAAGACACCAATGGAAGAAAAAAAACGAGCAAATATTAATAAAATGTTAACTTATTTAGAAAATAATGATTTACAAATTAAAAAAGAATTTAATCCTTATGAGGGTATTGAATCTGATAGCACTGAAAATTTCGGTATTTCTGATATTTATTCTGAAAATAATAGTTTACCACAATCCGCAGTTGAAAAATCAAGTCTAATGCCTGTTGATATGGCTAAACTTAAAGAAGAACTTGCTAATATGACATCTGAAGATATTGAAGCCGCGACAAATAATATTAAAAATATGATTCCAAATATGGATAAAGATTCGGGTAAAGTTTTAAATTCTATGTTATCAAATATTAAAGATGAACTCGCTGATTTCGAATTTGATGAAAGTAATCCTTTCCAAAAAATTGAAGAAATTGCTAATAAAGTTTCTTCTAAACTCAAACAAGATAAAAACGCAAAAAATATTAATTGGAAAAAAATGATGGATTCAACACAAGATATGGTTAAGAATTTTAAAACTGGTAATGGTCAAGTAGATGAACAAATGCTAAATATGGCAACTATGATGATGAAAAATCCTGATATGATGAAAAATTTACAAAAATTTAATGGCAAATAATTAATTATTTAATTAAAAAAAATAATAAAAATATGATAATATGATTTTTATTTTATTGCGTATTAAAGATAATGATAATAATATTATTTATTTATATAAATGAATAATATTTTCAAAGTAATAAATTCAATAGATCTTAATGAAATATTAAATGATAATAAATTAAAATTAACATTAATAATGTTTGGTAATAAAAAATGTGTTATTTCACGTAAAATTAAACAAAAATTTATAGAATTATCTAAATTATATGATAATATGATTTTTATTTATGTTGATACAGACAAATTTAAAGATACTCATAACTTTTTAACTGATATTGTTGATACTCCACATTTTAGTTATTTTATTGATAATCAATATGTATATAGTTTATCAGGTGGTAATTTTCAAGAACTTAAAAAAATTACCAATAGCTTATATCAAGATATTTTAAAAAAAAAAGAAGAAGCACGTATTTATAACCAACAATTAAATAAAGAGCAATCACCAAATAATGATTCTTTCAATAATCATTCATCAAAGGATCATTCTCCTAATAATCATTCACAAGTACATACACGCGAGGATCATTTACAAGAGAATCATTTACAAGAGGATCATTTACAAGAGAATCATTTACAAGAGGATCATTTACAAAGTGATCAAAAACAGAGCGAACAAGAACAAAGCGAACAAGAACAGAATGAATATAATAAAACATATCAAAAAGCGTATCAATTATTTTTATTAAAACATACAGAAAAACAGCAAAAAATAATTGCATTAAAAAAATTAGAGAATATTAAATATTTTATAAAACAGCAATACGATTATATAGAAAGTCAAAAAAATAAAACAAAAAATATAGAATCATTATAATTTAATAAATTTTATATTTTTATAAATTAATTATATATATGGAATTTGATAAAAAAGAACATATTTTTTGGTTAGATGATATCACCGAGTTATATAAAGATGATAAATATTCGATCATCATCCCTAATAATAATATGACAAGAATTGAACAATTAAATACAATAAGTAGATCATTAATTTATTTATTTATTTTAATATTATTTTTTGGCAATAATAAAAAATATATGTTTGTACCAATTATATTATTAGTATTTATAGGTATTATTAATAATATTTCTAATTTTGATAATTTAAGTAAAAATAAAGAATTACAAAGAATTTTAAATAATAGAAAAATAGAAAATGAAAAAGAAAAACAAAAAAATATAGACTATGATTTAGAAAGTTCTGATTCTTCAAATTCAACTATAACAAATATTAATGAAGAAAATGATCAAAATGTTAAAATTGAAACTGGTTATTATGATTCAAATGGTGATTTATATTTTGATGAAGATATTAAAGAACCAGAAGAAAATTTATATACCGCCGTTGAATTAATAGAATATGAAAAGGCACATCATGTTAGACCAACACGAGATAATCCTTTTATGAATCCAAATATTACACAATATAATAATAATCAAAGTCCTCAAGCTTCTAATATTGATGATAAAGAAATTAATGAAGAACAAGAAGAACAATTTAATAAAGATTTATATCGAAATATGGAAGATTTATTTAATAAAAAAAATTCACAAAGACAATTTTATACTTTACCATCAACAAGTATTCCAAATAATCAAATAGAATTTGCAAAATTCGCTTATAAATTACCATATTCATGTAAAGAAGATCAAGAAAGATGTTTAAGATTTGAAGATTTAAGAACGCGTAGAATAAGAGGCAATTTAATGTAAAAAATTATTAAACTTATTGTAAGTTTAAGATTAATATTATATTTATTAATTAATAAATATAATATATGAATTCACGAGATAGTTATAAAAATCTAATAAATGAAAAAAATACAAATAATAATAGAATAAATAATTATGAGCGTAATACATTTTTAGAACCTGGTTCAACTATGGGTGAAATAACAGGTGATAATTATAATATTGATGAAGTAGATCAAGGTATGCCTTTAAGAACACAATATAAAAAAGATCGTGTTGATGATACAGAGATAATTACATATAATGCCCCACATCATTTAGATTTTGATTTATATGATAAAAAACCTCAACAACAAATATTATATAATGATCCTTATGATAGTTTTTCAAAACCATTTGAAGTAGATCAAATTTTAAAAATACCAAATTACAAATCAAATTTTATAGATAATTTTAATTGGAAATTAATAAATTTACTAAAAAACTTTATTAAAACTACTATTTTAATATCACCATATTCGATATTAAATTCTTTAGAAATATTATATTTAGGTTCGCGTGATCAAACAAAACAAGAACTAACTAAATATTTATTTAATAAAAAAAATTCGTTTGATCATTTAATTATTTGTAATGATCAATTATTAAAAACTAATTCTATTAAAATTATGAATATGTTATTTGTTAATAAAAATATTAAAATTAATAAAAAATTTATTAAACAATTAAATAATTTTGGGATTATCTCTCATTTTGATAAAAATTTATCTTCAGAATCTTATAGAATTAATAATTTAATTAAAACATATATGAATTATAATTCTAATCTAAATTCAAATTCAGATTTTGATATGATTGATAAATCTATGTTTAATAATAGTTTTATTATTAATTGTTTAACATTTAATTCTATTTGGAAATATAAATTTGATCAAAATTTAACTGATTTAAAAACTTTTATGGGATCTAAACAAAAACTTTGTTTAATGATGAATATGTATAATACTCAATTTTATTATACAGAAGATGAAAAAAATCAAGTTATTGAAATTCCTTATAAAGATAATAATTATGTTTTTGGTATTATATTACCAAAAAAACAATCAACCCCAGAATGTAGTGAAGAACAATTTAATAAATATTTTAATAAATTAAAATTAGAACCAATTGAATATCTTTCAATTCCAAAATTTAACGAAAGAAAAAATTATAAATTAAATAATATTTTTAAAAAATTAAATATAAATTCAATTTTTGAAAATTGTAATTTATCACATATTAATGATAAAATTACTATCGATTATGTTTTACATCAAATTAATTTTTCTATTGATGAAACTGGTTATAAACGTCCTAAAATAATTAATAATCAAAAAAATATACAATTTGATGCTAATAAAACATTTTTATATTATGTTAGAAATTTACCACTTAATAAAATAATGTTAACAGGTATTTTCTCATAAATCTTCTTTATTATCTTCTTTATCTTCTTTATCAACAAAAAAACCACACACAATCATCATTTTCTATATAACTATAATTATAAAGATTACTTTTGAATGCTTCTTTTACTTCTTTAATAGTTTGAATTGGATCGTCCGGATCTTCACCGTAATGAAATGTAATATAAGTATCCTCGTCTATAATAATTTCTGTAATATTGTTTTCTTTTTCTTTTTTAACTAATTCTTTTTCATTATATCTTATAAAAGCAAATTTTAATAATTGATCACATAATTCTTCATTTGAATCTGTAATACCATGTTCTACGAAATATTCACATATATCACATGGAAAAAATGTTGTTTCATTAAATATTGTATATCTATTAACATAATATAAACGATTTAATAATTTAATATATACTTGATTAATTAAATTTTTGATTCGTGCATTGTTATTTTAATATTAAATACATAATCAAAAAGTTTATTGAGAAAATTAATATTATTAGTATTAATACCAACAGTTAATAAACATATTGTATGAAATTCATAATATTCATTTAATTTATCTAATATAGAACAGTGTAAAATACTATTTTTTTCATATATACTATCATACAAAAGGTAATTATCAGAACAATTATTATTATAATAATTTAATAATTTATTTTTAATTTTAATTTTAATTAATTTTTTATTAAATATATGATCAAATATTTCGATATAATTATATTTTATTAAATAGTGTAATCCAAAAAATAAATCACTAATATTATAATCATTAAGTGTTTCAAGTTTATTTATTTTATCACAATATTTATTTATATCACTAAAATTATTATCAAATATAGCTTGAACAAAAAAAGCTAAATCCATTTTATAAAATTAAATTATTATTAAATAAAAATAATTTAATTTTTTATTATTTTTTAGTTTAATATGGAAAAATAAATTAAATAATGTTGATTATTATTAATAAAAAGTGCTTTATAAGAATGAATAAAATTAAAATTTAAATTTTTATATTTAGATGATAATAGAAAATGATAATTATTTGTAATATTTTTTAAATTAAAAAATGGTTTCCAAGAATTATTTTTAATAATAATTTTACAATAATAATTATCTGGAATAGAATCTATAAGATCAACATTAACACAAATACCTAAACTTTTTAACCAAGGATTTAAATTTAGAATAAAAGTTTCATCAAAATTATTTAATTGAGCTTTATCTAAACCATTAGATAAAATATCAATACCTTCTAATAAAATATTTAGAAATATTTCAAATAAATATGAAACGTCTTGATTTTTATCATCTAATTCAATAATTTTAGAATTTTTTTCTTGTGGATCTTGTGTAAAAATATTGCGTGCAATTTCATAGGGTGTTTTTGACATAATATTATAATAAAATATTTTTTAATTATTATTAAAACTATTTTAAAATAGTTTTAATAAAAATATTTTTTTATAATATTATGTTATAAAATGGATAATTTTTTTAAAAACAATTATACAAAATATCCACAACATGAATTTAGTCATTTAATAAATAGTAAAATGAGTTTTGATAATACTTATTTAACAGATAATAAAGATCAAAAAAAGGATTTAGTAAATGCATTAAAAAATATAAATTGTGATGGTCAAATATCATTAGAACCAAGACTACAAGAATATATTAAGAAAAAAAAATATTATAAAGATAATAATATTGAACCATGTGTTCCTATTGAAAAAGAATATCAAATAACAAATGAAGATATTCATAATTTAAAAGTATTTTTAAAGAAAAATAAAGTCGTAAATCAATCTTATATAAAACCACAAAAACAAAAAATAAAACAAAAATTTCCATCTTCAAATTTTCCAGACGATAAGCGTGTATTAAAAGCTAAATCTAAAGATTATAAAAAAGATATTGAACCTGAACAAATACTTACATCTAATTATTTATATGCTGGTGATGAATTATTAAAATCAACTCAAATAAATGATCGTCGTGGTTTTAATATGGATAATACAAGATTTGATCCAAGAAGTGATCCTAAAATTTATCCAGGAATTGAAGAATATCCAAAAGAACAATCACAATATTTTATACAATCACATATTAAAAAAAATAAAAAGAAAAAGAATAAAAACAAGAAAAATACATCATCAACTATTAAATTTGATGATTTAGGTGATTTAGAAAATTCGGATAATGAATGTTCATTTGATGATAATCATATAAAGGATCAATATCAAACATTTGGAGAATATAATCGAGAACGTTCGCCAATATCAAAACAAGCTACAAGAAATTTAGATATGAGTGAATATAATAAAGAACGTATGTATTCTGTTGATATGAATATAGAAAATGAGACTTGTTTAATAAATGGTATGCCAACCCGAACAAGTAAATCCTATGGTTATAGAAATCCTGTTGAAAATAAATTTCAATATATAGTAGAAAATTTTAATAATGCTCAAAATAGTGTTTTACCATTTCCACGAGGTGGTGTTAGTGCACGATTACAAAATACAAAACAAGCACGACCATTTACGGACAGCCGACAATTTAATACTTTTTAATTAAATCCTTTTTTAATAATAATTTTTTTATTAAAAAAATATATAATATAGTTATATATAAATTATGAATAACGGAAGTTCAAATAGATTAATATACGATAAATGTGCGTATCAAAAACAATTATTTGAATCTGTATCACCTCTTGAATATAGATTATATCAAGGAGCTCATGAAAACTGTAATAAATGTACATATGATAAATTTTGGAAACCTTACCAATTAGTTGATATTGAAACAGAATTAAAACGTATGAACAGACCATTATCAAAATGTGATCAATTTAAATATTACCCAACATGTAAAAAATCTTCAATGTGTTTAAACACACATCATAAATCAGTACCAATTGTATTCCCCCCAGAAGTATGTCCAATTGTTTATAATAACATTCCACGACAAACACATCCTGGATTTAAAGTTCCTCGTGGTAATTTTTGCCAATCTAAAAAAACATGCACCAAATAAATGAATAAAAAAAATTGATTTTTTTAATATTATTATAAATATAATAATATTAATTTAATTATTCTAAATCATGGCTTTTTTAAAAAGAATTAAAAGAGAATATGATACAATTCAAAAAGATGACAACACTTGTCGAGTTGAATTAATTGATCAAAATATGCAAAAATGGTATGCTTTTATTGATGGTCCAAGTGAAACACCATTTGAAAAAGGTGAATTTAAATTAGAATTAACTTTTACAAATTCATATCCTTTTAAACCACCAGAAGTTAAATTTATTACTCGTATATTTCATCCTAACATTAGCGAACAAGGTTCAATTTGTTTAGATATTTTAAAAAGTCAATGGACACCATCATTAACTATTTCTAAATTATTACTTTCTATTAGTTCATTACTTGCTGAACCAAACGCAAAAGATCCATTAAATCCTCAAGCTGGAAATCTTTATTTAAATAATTTAGAAGATTATAATAAAAAAGTTAAAACATATACAAATACTTATTGTTTAAATTTAAATAAAAATAAATATGTAGAAGAAATTAATAAAGATGAAGATTATGATTCTGAAAAATCAGATTATTAAACTTTTATAAAAGAGATTAATTATAAAAAATTTATTTATTATAAAAATTATATATAGTATTATTATATTATGAAAAGTTTTATAAACGACGGTATTAATATTGGTCATAGTTCTCGTTTAGGGTATGATAAATGTGCTTATAATGATCGTTTACAAGAATCCGTAAGTCCATTATCTTATAGACTAAATCCAAATTATATAAAAAATTGCAAATCTTGTATTAGTGTTTTTGGTCCAAGATCAGGACATAATGGCACAAGTGTAAGTACTACTGTTAAAGATTCTTTAACACCCGCACAAGATGCTGTTGATGTTGAAAGTGTTTTAAAAAATTTAAATGTATTAAATAGCAAATGTAAAGATGGCAGAACTAATGATATTGATGTTACACGTTTTACATTACATCATGCACGAGCTTGTAATAACTTTTTAGATCCTTCATCCTCTCGTTTAACAAATCCAAGTGCAAATTATAGAGGATTATCTATTAATAGATTTTATGATCTACCAAAACCTGCACAAGCAAATCCACGAATTAATCCTTATCATCGAGCAACAAATACAAAATTAGAAGCTAAAGATAATTATCGTATGTCTGTTCCCCATTTAATGCCTTTTGCACCAGCTTTACCAAAAGAACTAAAAGGTATTAATAAAAATAAATGTACATTTAGATGTTCAAAAGAATCATGTGGTGAAACATGTGAAGCAAATAAAATAGAACCCATTAGAGAAGATTCTATGAGATATTGGGAAGGTAAAGAAGAAAGTACTCCTTATGGAACTTATTAAATATTAAATATTTTATTATTTATAAATAATAAAATATTTTGATAGTTTGTTTAATATTGTTAAATTTTAATAATAATTATGTTATAATATATTATAATATAAAATGGATAATATTTATGATTCCAATAATTATAAAAAAACACGTACAAATATAAAAAAAAGAGCAAAAAATAAAAATATTCAATCATCAAACGTTAAAAAAACAGGTATGATCCCGAAAAATTATAATCAAAAAAAATTTATGAATAAGTTAAATAGTGAAAATAAAAATAAAAAATTATGGGATTGGTCACGAGATAAAAAAAGATATCAATTTAGACATGAACAAAATGATCAAAATGATGAAGATAGTCTTTTTTCAGATGAAGAATCTTTATATAGTACTAAATCAAAAGATCCAATACATTTATTAGATGAGGCTGATCGAATCTGTAAAAAACCTAATAAAAATAAAAATCAAAATAAAAATAAATCAGATTCTTTTTTATCACAATTTGAAGATTTAAAATTTAATAATAATAAAAATCCAGTATCACAAAATAATAATGACCCAAATATTAAAGAAAAATTCGTTGGAGCTGGTTCAAGTGATGATATGACATATGGTTTTATTGATAAAAATAAATTTACTCATAATAATATGGTTCCATTTTTTAGTGCTCCAAGTTATGGTGATGATAAAAATCAACAAACTAATTTAGATGATTTAAAACAAAGAAAATTAGAAGATTTTACTGGTTCATTAAATAGTTTAAATTATAGACCTAAAACTGAACGTAAGCCTTTATTTAATCCTTCTGTTGGTCTTACTAATATTTATGGTATGCCTAATTTTACAAATTTTATGTCTCAAAGATATAATCCAAGTAAAGAACGAAGAAATGAATTCCCCACTCAACCCGTTAAAGTTACACCTGGTTTAAATTTAGGTTATAATGAAGTTAGTAAACAAGGTTTCCATGATTTATATCGCGCTTTACCCAAAACTACAAATCAATTAAGATCTGCTAATAATCCTAAACTTAGTTATCATAAACCTATTATACATGGTAAAAAAGGAGATAAAAGACCTATTATTCCAAATATTGCAAAAAGAAGACCAGTGACATTTTTTGAACAAGATCCTCGTGATTTTGTTAAATCAAGTTCATATTATAAAGCCCCTCAAATTAGAGGTAATTGGGATGTTCCAATTCCCAATAGAGAACAAACGTCTAAAGGTTATGTTGGTGGTGTCGCAGCTGAAAATTCTCAATTAAAACCTCCGAGTTTATTACCAAAACATAAAATATCTCATAAAGAACATTTTAAAAATCCTGGACCAATGAGAGCAGGATCTCGTGAAATGGCAAAACAACCAGCTTTTGATAGAAAGTCTAATATTCCAAGTTTAACTTTAAGAGATATACATCAAAAAAATAATTATATTAATCCAGCTGGTCATCAAGAAGGACATAAACAACAAGCATTTGATCGAAAGTCTAACGTTCCAGCACCTACATTAAGAGATATACATCAAAATCAAAATTATGTTGGTCACGCTCAATCTACTTATGGACAAAAACAACAAGCTTTTGATCTTAAGACTAATATTCCAGACCCTACATTAAGAGATATACATCAAAATCAAAATTATATTGGTCAAGCACAACCTACATATGGGCAAAAACAACCGGCTTTTGATCTCAAGACGAACGTTCCAGATCCAACACTAAGAGATATACACCAAAATAAAAACTATTTAGGTCAAGCTCAACCTACACGTGGAGAAAAACCTCAAGCTTTTGATCTAAAGGCTAATATTCCCGATCCAACTTTAAGAGATATTCATCAAAATAAAAATTATTTAGGACAAGCTCAGCCTACATATGGTCAAAAACACCAAGCTTTTGATCTTAAGGCAAATGTTCCAGATCCAACACTAAGAGATATTCATCAAAATAAAAATTATTTAGGACAGGCTCAACCAGTTTATGGACAAAAACATCAAGCATTTGATCTCAAGGCAAATGTTCCAGATCCAACTCTAAGAGATATTCATCAAAATAATAATTATGTTGGACAAGCCCAAACAACACGTGGAGAAAAACATCAAGCATTTGATCGAAAAGCTAATGTTCCAGATCCAACTCTAAGAGATATTCATCAAAATAATAATTACGTTGGTCAAGCTCAAACAACACGCGGAGAAAAACAACAAGCTTTTGATCGAAAAGCTAATGTCCCAGATCCAACTCTAAGAGATATTCATCAAAATAAAAATTATATTGGTCAAGTTCAATCAACACGTGGTGAAAAACAACAAGCTTTTGATCGAAAAGCTAATGTTCCAGATGCTACTTTAAGAGATATTCATCAAAATAATAATTATGTTGGTCACGCTCAACCAACACATGGTGAAAAACAACAAGCTTTTGATAGAAAATCAAATGTTCCTGATCCAACTCTAAGAGATATTCACCAAAATAATAATTATGTTGGGCATGCTCAACCAACACATGGTGAAAAACAACAAGCTTTTGATCGAAAAGCAAATGTACCTAATGCTACTTTAAGAGATATTCATCAAAATAAAAATTATATTAATGCTCCTGGTCCAAATGGTAAAAGTAAAAATTATACGATCAATTATAAAAATTGGACACCCGAAATTACTCTAAGAGAAATACATGGTAAAAAAAACCATTTAAATCCAACAGGATTTCATGAAAAAGATCGTAGTCGTAGAGATATACATAACTCTTATGTTAATACAGGTAAAGAAGATATTATTAATAATGGTAGAGGACCAACAACAGCAAATTATTCAAAAGGACCTATTAAAGAAACTATTAATATGACTCAATGCGAACCTATACAAATTAATAGAGAATTATATCCAAATAAAAACTGGCAAAATCAAACTGATTGTATTACAAAAGAACATACGCGAATGGGAAATATGTTACCTCAGTGGGAATCAATTAGATTTGATACAGGAATACCAGAAGCTGTATTAAAATTTAATCCATATATTAACAATACTCAACATAAATCCGTCGAATATTGAATATTCAATATAAATTAATTAATTTATAAATTTTATAATTTATAAATTAATCAGAATTAATACAAATATTTATGAATATCGATATTATTTTTTATTAAATGTATTTTTTCATAATTATCATATAATTTTTTATAGATAAATTCATAAGCTTCTTTAATTTGATCACAAGTATTAGCACCAGTAATAACTATTGAACCACTTGCAAATATTAAAATAGTTACTTTTTTTTCATTTTTATAATTATATTTTAAATTAACACCAGCATGAACCAATGGTTCAAATATAACTTCGAATTGTTCAAATAATAATTGTTCAAATAACAGTTTTCTATTTATTTCAAAACCAATATCAAAATTACTATTAATCATACTAATATTAAAATTCTTTATTTGATCAATATCTAAATTTTTATAATTTGATACAAATGGTTTTATTTCAAGTTCATGTGTTTCATTATTAATTGAACCTCTAATTTTTTTTAATTCAATACATAATGTTTTTAAAACATCTAAAACATCAATAATAGATTTACAACCAGTCATTTGAATAGAACCATTATTAAATAATTTAATATTGATATCAGTATTATGTTCTGGTTTTATTAAAATTGTAATTTGATTGTAAAAGAATTTTTGTTTTTTATTTTTTTTGTTTTTCTTCTTTTTTTTATAAAGACTTCTATTATATTCTTCACCTTTACCATATTTTACACTTTTAATACCATCATCTTTTAAAATTATATATTTTGCAATATTTTCTAAATAAAATTCAATATCTAATGAACAAGTAATAGTCATTGTACTTATTTTTAAATTTTTTGACAATCCTTTGAAATCTCCCAAATTTTTATATTTATTTATTAATGTTTTATTCATTCTTATTTTTAATCAATTTATTTTTGATATTTATTTATTAAAAAATCAATTTTTTATAAAAATTCATTTTTATTATATAATATTATTCTATAATGGATATTACAACTGATTTAATTACAAATGAACATTTTGAAGCTAATGATATAGATTTTTCTAATACTGAAAATATTGAAATATTAGATACTGATCAAATAGAAACTGATCAAATCGAAACTGATCAAATCGAAACTGATCAAATCGAAACTGATCAAATCGAAACTGATCAAATCGAAACTGATCAAATCGAAACTGATCAAATCGAAACTGATCAAATCGAAACTG
>Ga0307982_1001356_pt1 | contig 19951 bp, 4 predicted proteins | sample OrgLakmetagen989_FD_201847 | JGI IMG/M metagenome (GOLD analysis project Ga0307982, IMG submission 201847) | Saline water microbial communities from Organic Lake, Antarctica - #989 | ecosystem: Environmental > Aquatic > Non-marine Saline and Alkaline > Saline | place: Antarctica: Organic Lake... | reverse complement strand
TCCAGAAGGCGGTTGTACCTGATGCACTCCTGCACCAGCACTGTGTTCATGCTCTCCTCGTATTTGACGGGGTACAGCATGGAGATGGCCTCCACGTCGAACAGCACAGGCAGGCGCTCGAAGATATCCTGCGCCAGCTCCCCAATTACGTCCTCTCTGTTCTTGCCGCCGCCGCCTGCTGCCCGCGGGGCAAGGGACACTAGCGTGTCGAACAGCCCAAAGGTCTCATTGCGGTCGCACGTGATGTCGGCGTTGGGGTGCAGCCCAAACACCTCAGGCTCCGGGTTGCGGGGCAGGGAGTCCATGTACTCCATCACCTGCTTCTGCGGGGCGTCATCATCCATGACAGGGGAGGTGTACAGCCCAGAGGCAGACAGGGGGTACCCGTCGCTCAAGATGTCCTCGCAGAAGTAATCCCGCATAATGATGTCGATCAAGCGCAGGTCCTTGTCGTCCGTCACACGGCCACCGTAGTTGATGTACGACGTCAAGAAGTGCAGCACCTGGTATGGGATCTCCTCGTACTCCTCAACGTACAGCTCCAGCTGGCGCTTGGAGATGTCCAGGTCCGACAAGTTGAACTCGTAGGGCTTGTTCCAGCCCAGGGGGCCGAACTTCTTGCGCTCTTGCACAATGGCGTGGAAGAACACCAGCCCGAACAGCAGCTTGCGGAAGGCATAGGGGTTGTTGGTCACGCTGAGGCTCTCGTCGGTCTGCCCGTAGTAGAAACCCGACATGTTCTTGCGCAGGCCCTTGGGCGGCTCCATGGTCATCTTCACGCCGTTCTGCAGCACAGACACAGGGAAGGTCTTGCTGGGCATGGAGGTGAGCCACAGGCGGAAGTCGCTGGACACCTGGTCCGGGTCGATGGCTTCGCAGATGCGCTCCAGATCTGACATCCAGGAGGACGCCAAGTGGCAGTTCTGCAGCAACACCCAGCGGCCCTCTGTCTTGGCGCGCTCGATGAGTGCAGCGGCCTTGGGGCCCTGCCCCTGCCCCAGGGAGATCCCATCCACCTTCTCCCGCATACCGATGGACTCAGCGAACTCGTAGAAGGAGGAGGTGGGGTCGGAGCCCGTGGACAGCACAAAGATGAGGGGGGAGGCGACGTGGGAGTCCTCGTAGCACGCATTCAAGTCGAAGTTGGGGGGGTCCACGAAGGAAGCACCCAGGTTGGCCACCACGAAGTCCTGCACAGACAGCGTGATCTTGTCGGGGCGTAGGCACCGCAGGATGCACAGGCTTTCCAGCAGGGTGGCGTCCTTCCATTTGCGGGGCAGGGGCACCTTGTGGGCTTGAGTGGCGTCGAAGATCTTCTTGTACTCGGCGCCATTGGCTCTCGCGTCCTCTGACAGGCCGCCCAGGCCCGACAGGGAGGACGCAGCCACAAGCTCCCCCCACATCTGGGCAGTGAGCCACGTCTCATCTGGGTTGGGTGGCATGTCCTCCGGCGCCACAGGAGCCACGCCCACGCCCGTGATGAGGAAGTTCCACTCCCCGGCGTCAATGTTGCCGTCCCCTGCCATGATGCGCTGCGTCATGAGGAAGGAGAACAGCAGCTTGTGGCGCTCAAACAAGGAGCGGCACACATTTCGGTACATGAGCCCTGTGAAGTAGTCGTTCAGGTTGGTGATGCGCTGAGGAATCTCCTCCGCGGGCTCTGAGTTGCGGATGCCGTTCACGAACAGATTGGTGAACCAGGGGAGGGAGTACTGGTACATGGGGTCCACGCCACTCAAGTCAGCAATGCAGAAGTACAACACCGAGGCACGGAATGCCACTGGACGGTACTTCTCGCGGGTGGCGTCAATCTCCGCGTTGGTCTCTTCGGCAGCCGCCACTTGTGTCTTGATATCTTCTGAGGTCACCTTGGACTTGGCCAGCGTGTCAATCAGCTCCTCGTCGTCCAGAATGTTCTCCGAGGATGAGCTGGACAGCAGGTACAGGATGCGGCTTTCGATGTCCTTCAGCTCGCGCTTCATGCGGGACATGTCCATGATGAGGGTGTTCTTGCGGTCCTCCAGCTCAGGCATCTCGTTCACCACGAACACGCCCAGCATCTGGTCCTCCAGGCCAGAGGGCGTGATGGTGAAGTTCAGCAGGGACACCTTCACGCAGACCTCTGGGGGGTAATGCGGGTTGGGCAGGGTGGTGGTCATAAAGAACTTGAAGTCCTCATTGTAAGGAATGACGCTGTCGCCCAGCTTGATCATCTGCGTGCCACCCTGCACGAACTTCTGCTGCAGCAGCACTGGCTCCAGGGAGGCGTCAATGCTCTCCCCGAGGTTCTCCAGCAGAATCCATCGCCCGAACCGCAGGCCGTTCTCCAGGTTTTGCAGGAAGCGCTTTTCCGTGGTGCGCACCACATCCAGGCCATTGGGCGCGTTCTCTGCGTCCTTGCCCATGCTCTTGATGTACCGGTTGGCCTGCCCCTGGGGGTCAATCAGCAACGGCCACCGCCGAGCTTTCCACATGATAATGCCGTTCTCCACGGAGTGGCTGTCTGCAGGCAGCCCCGCGATGTTCCATGCCCGCACCTGCACAGGGTCTGCCAGCACAGACTGCACATCAGCGCCAGGGGTGTGCGGCAGGGCTAGTCGCTGCAGCTCACTCTGCCAGTTGCCCATGAGGCGGTGGCGGAAGTCAGAGGTGAAGGCACCCAAGTATGCGATGGCGCCAGATGCCACCAGCGCATCGCCCACCAGGTTGCGGAAGTCCACGGTGAGCTTGGCCACTGTGTCCTGCCACCGCGTCTTCTCACCGCCGAGCCCCCCGATGAGCTTCCCAGCCCGCTCCAAGCGGGCCTGACACTGGGACACCTCGTGCGCCAGGTCCTCCTTCTGCTTGTTCTTGGCGTTGAAGGTGGCCTCCAGCGTCGCCAGTTTGTCCTCAATATTGCTCAGGCGTGCCTTGGCGTCATTCAGCTTGGCCATGGTTTCGTCCAGGCGGGCCTGGGCGTCGCGCAGGCGCGCCCGCTTGGGCTCCACCTCCAGGGAGATGCAGTGGTAGGTGTACATGGCCCTTGCCCACATGCAGATGCCGTGGGCAGCGATGGAGGCGCGCTTCACTGCCTCTGGGGTGAAGTTGGGGTCGCTCATGAAGGGCTCCACCTTCTTGATGACGGCCTCTGGGATGGCGTCCTTGTCGTACTCCAGCAGAGACTTGAGGAGGCCGTTGGGGTCGTTCAGCAGATTGCTGCGCCCGGGTGTCCAGTAGTCATCCTTTTTCTTGGTGGGGTTCTCAGGGTCCTTCACCCGCAGCGGCTTCACGCCAAACATGATGCACAGGGCGTGCATGGTCAGGAGCACGCTGGCCACGGGGTTGGTGAAGCCCCGCATCTCCACAATGTCGTCGCGCTTCAGCTTCTTGACGCACTCCGTGGCAGCCTCCAGCGCTGGCAGTGCCTTGTCCAGGTCTGCTTGTGCGTCGTCAGCAATGGCCTTGGTCTCAGCGGCCATCTTGGTGGCCTCGGCCTCCTCCGCCTCCACTTGCACCTTGGTCTCCGCAGCAGACACCTTGTCCACTTCGATCTGCTTGATCATCTCATCCACCTTAACCTGCGTGTCCGCCAGCACTGGTTGTTTCTCCTCCAGCTCCACTTGCAGGGTGGCCACGACCTCAGAGGTGGAGGCCAGCTTGTCCAGGCCCACCTGCAGACGGTCCTTCAGCAAGCCCACCTCTTCTCGTTTGGTCTGCAGCACCTTCTTGAAGGTGGACAGCAGCTCCAGGTATGATGTTGGCGTCACGTAATTGTACCGCCGCAGGGCCTCACGGTAGTCCAGGGAGGCCTCCGCCACACCCTGGTGCACCCCGCGGAAGAAATCCACACACGCCTCCATGTTGTCCCCCAGCTCCAGGGAGGGGTCGCTCAGGCTGCTCAGCGCCACAGAGCGCAGGGCCTCATCTGGCCACTCCGTGAACCAATTGATGGTGCAGCAATTCACCAGGGCGGGGAACATGCGCAGGCGGTCACGGAAGGCCTCTCCCATGGGAGACATGCACATGACCACGTGGATGTTAGCACGCACACGCAGGAGGTACTGGGAGAACATGTTGATCTTGGTGGCATCGATGCGCCGTGCCTGGCACTCTCGCCGGCACACGGAGTAAATGGCGTCATAGTCCTCCTCGGCGTACAGGTTGGGTACATCGCCAGAGTTCAAGATGTTGTTCACATCTTCGACCATGCCTTCGAACACAATCTGGGTGTCGGTGAACAGGAACACGATCTGCTTCTGTTCCACGCCAGCTTGCATCAAGCAGGTCTTCACATCGTCCCTCCACTCGTTCGGGCCGTACCCCTTGGATACTTCAACCTGGAACAGCTGGTAGTCCGCCATGAACGTTGCAAGGCGTGCCAGTGACTGGCGGCCACTGCCTCCCACGCCCAGCAGCAGGCAGTTGCCCTGTGGCTGGCGCAGGACACGGGCAATGCGGGAGACATTCTCCACTGCATCCATGAACAGCACCAGGTCCATGGGGGACTTGCTGTCCACGTTGTAGTCCGCCAGGTACTCCTCCACAATGGGAATGGCGCTGTCGGGGTCCCGTGCCTCCTCGTACACCTTGGGGTCGGCGCCTGGGTGCAGGTAGTCGCCAAACAGCAGGCGCTTGCCAATGTCCAGCTCGTCCCAGCTCTTGCCCACTTGCTGGGCCAGCTGCGTCTTCAGCTCGTCGTCGAACCACTCCCGGTCCTTGAAGGAGATGAGGCGGTCAGCAAACACACGCCGCGTCTCGTGCACCCACAGACGCAAGAAGCCCTGCCAGCCCTCCACACGGCGGGCGTCAGACATGAGCAGCCCCTGGAACACCTTCCCCAAGTCCCGCATGTTGAAGGTGTAGTGCGGCTTGGCAGGTGTGGGCTTCAGGCTGCCGATGGCTGTGTTGTACACCGCGATGGTGGCGTGCACAAGGCTAGAGCACAGCTGCAGGACGCTCTCGTCAAAGCCGCCCGTGGACACAAAGTTGGACAGGATGGCGTTGAAGATCGTGTACATGCTCTCGTCGTCCATGGGGGTGTAGTTGATGACGTTGAAGTGGCGGATCATGCGTGCCGTGATGGGGTTGCGGCCGCCCCCTGGGGGTCCCATGGCTGCCAGCAAGATCGTGTCCACAATGCGCCGGAAGGAGCGCTCCTTTCGGTCGTACCACCCGCCGTAGTCGCACCACTGGCGCAGCAGCTCAATAGGGGGCTGTGCAAAGTACTTCTCACGCTGAGGCATGTTCAAGTCGTCCACAAATAGCACGTAGTAAGTGCCCACAGTGGGGCCGTATGTGCCGCGCTGGCGCTTCTCCATTTTGGAGTCAATGATGTCTTGCGTCTGGTTGGCTGACGTTTGTGCAGAGAAAGTCAGGTTGATGGGCACATACAGCTTGGAGGGCATGTCCTTGGACAGCATCTCCATCATGTTGGCGCTCTTGCCGGTGCCGGTGGGGCCCGTCATCAATACGTACTTGCGGTTGCTCAGCAGTGTGCGCCCAAGGAACTTGTACCGCACGCTGTCCTTGGTGGGCACGATGAGCTCCGCGAAGGCTGCCTTAGCGGGGAAGACGTACTCGGGCACTGTGGCCATCCATCGCATCCATGTGCTGGAGGACGTGTCCCACATGAAGTCGTACACGGACCCCTCCTCGGGGAAGGGCAAAGGGAAGGCGTGCATGTCCATCACGGAGCGCAGGTAAGCGTTGAAGCGGGAGCGGCCTTCAGAGTCCACTGTGGCGGCAATGGACCACACCAAGCAAAACATGAATAAGGCAGGCAGGTTTGTCTCCAAAGATGCCACAGCCTCGGCAGTGGGGGAGTCACGCGTCTCCTTGGGGGTGTACGGCTCGAAGTAGCAGTCCAGGAGATTCAGCAGGCCCCGCACCAGGGAGTTGTTCATGGTGGGCACTGGCTCATCCAGGTATCGCCGCAGGAAGAACAGTGCCCCCTGGATGTACGCGTCTGCGTAGTACTGCAGAGTGGCCTTCATGCTGGGCGTGAAGCACGTTGGCAGTGCCTCCAGCCAAGACTGCACCAGGGGGTCGTACCCAAGTGACTTGGGCTCCATGTACACCATGCCGCAGCGGGAGACGGTGGCGGGGGAGGCCACTAGCAGGTCTTCCACCTCGAACATGATCTCCATGGGGGCGGACAGGCGGATGATCTCGCCAGACACCAAGCACAGCTTCTTGTTGTCGTCCAGCACCGTGTTCATGTTCTCGATCCACAGCGCGTCCACTGGGCCATCAAACACCACCCACTTGAGGTCGGGCGTGGTGGAATCAGCACAGTGACGCACCATGTCAGCCAGAATACCGTCCTGCCACTCGTGAGTGTTCTCGTCGAACATGCCATACAGCTGTCCCATGGTGATGGACTTGGGATTCAAGTAGTGCGCCTGCACCTTCTCGACCTTGGGCCCAGTGCGTCCCTTGGTTGCCATCATGGTGAGGGCATCGCGCAGGACGCTGATGATGGAGGACTTGCCGGCGCCGGTGGGGCCCACCACCATGAGGCCGTGACGCACAACCACTGTCTCGTACAGCTGCAGGGCCTTGGTCATGAAGGGGGGCACAGGCTGCAGCCCACGCTTCTCCGTGCAGTATGTAAGAGACTTCATCAGGTCGCCGTAGTCGATCTTGGGCCGCTGCACGCCCGGGAACAAATCCGACAAAATGCCGCTGAACAGCGGGATGTCGTGCGCCAGGAACTTGGGCAGGTTCACGTCCTGCAGGGCGCGGTACAGTAGGATCTCCTCGTCGCCGTTGGGGTCCGCCCGCTTCAAGTTGCCGGCTGCCCGAATCACCGTCATCACGGCACGCATGCCGTAGTCGTAATGCGACTGGGAGGACAGCTGCTCTGAGCATAAGCGGAAGGTGGCCACCATTTTGCGGGCGCAGGACAGGGCTGCCGAGAACCCGAAGGAAAACAGCATGATCTCAGCGATCAGCGCGTAGTCAGGCACCATCATGGCCACGGGTCGGAAGAGCGCCTTCAGGTTGTCGGGCAGCTCTGTGCGCCCGGCGTACCCGGGGTTCATTGTGATGAACACGGCAAAGTTGCCATCCAGTTTGATCTCACTATCGTTGAAGACCATCTTGGGTAGCCCAGCGCGAACGCCGGCCTGCAGGGTCATGATCTGCTGTGCCACCACCGACAGCACCTCCACATCAATGCGGTTGAACTCGTCGAAGCAAGCCCAGGCTCCGCACGATGCCAGGCCCTTGAAAAACTTGCCCATGGCACGGAAATCTAGGCCGTCGGAGCAGTTGAACACGACGACTTGTCGAGCCAGGGCCTTGGCCAGATCCTTTACAGTCTCAGTCTTCCCTGTGCCAGCGGGGCCCGCTGGAGCTCCACCCAGGTTCATCTGCACAGCCCCCATCAGCGTCAAGTAGCACTTGTCTGTGAGGGGGGTGATGACCAGGCGGCCCTGGTTCCCGAAGTACTCGTAGCCATAGGGGCGGTTGGAGCTGAGCATTTGCACACGCATGTCTCCCGCAAGTGCATCGCCGTTGCGCCAGTAGTACCGCATTTGGCTGATCCAGTCGAAGTCGTTCACAGCAGCCACCTTCATCTCCACTAGTTTGCGGGAGACGTCGCGTGCGTGCACATCCAGCACCATGAGGGCGCCGATCTGCTTGCGGATGAGCTTGCCCAGCTCCCCTCGCACCAGCTTCACCACATCTTCGATTTGGGACAGCTGCTGCTCGTAGTACGCCTGCACGCCAGCCGTGCCGCCGTCGGTGATGGCGCTTTCCACTTCGCGCGTCCAGTGCAGCTGGGAGCCATTCTGCACAGCCTGCGCTGGCCAGGACTGGATCCAGTCCACACGGGGGTTGCTTGTGTATGAGTCGATGGCCTTCCACAGGACGTCCTTCAGGGCGACCCGCATGGCGCCCTCCACCTCCCCCATCCACACCTCCACGGATTTGTTGCGGGGGTCCACAGGGTCCACGCAGTCGATCACTTCGTTCTCCTCGGAGCGCATGCGGATGATGGTGGTGTCGTCCGCAAAGTCAACCTTCTGCACGCCCTCGAAGCACTTCTTGAGGTGCGGCTGCACGGCACGGGGGTCCTTGGTGGACGATAGGATATCCAGCAGTTCGTCATTGGACAGGAAGTAGAACCGGGCGAAGCCAGCTCGCTTGGTCTCCAGGTAGTCGCTTAGCTGCTTCTGCACCAGCTCCAAGAACGTGTTGCTTTCCTGGAACTTCTCCAGCAGCTTGGGGTCGTCACAGAAGCGAATGGCCTTTGGGTTCTGCCGAGCAGACAGCATTGTTGTGCGCCAATTCTTGTCCACTGTGGAGAAGCGCTTGTACTCCTTGGGCAGCTGCTTCTGGATGTCAGGTGAGTCGAAGATGGGCTGCAGGTACAGCCAGCTGCGCTGCACCTTAATCCACTCGTCCAGCACGTCCGTGACAGTGTTCAGCTTGCTCTGCCACTTGTCAATGCGCTCCGCAAAGTGCTCCTTGAACGCCGAGAATGCCATGGCGGCGGTGCGGGTGATGTGCTCATCCAGCATGGCCTGCAGCTCATCCACGCCCTTGAGGATGTAGGACTTGGTGTTGCGGTACTCCTCAATCACCATCATGATGTCCTGCCACTCGGCCTCCATTTCGTCCAGGGCGGTTTTGATTTGGAACTCCTTGCCAGCAGTCTCGCCAATCTTCGTGATGACGGCGGTGTGCTCCAGCAAATTCAGCTCGTACACATTTTGCAGGGTGAATGTCTCGTCGGGCATGACTTGGAAGCGCACAGCATCAGACAGCATGTGCCAGTGCCGCGGCTCCATGCCTGGGTTGCGCAGGCCCTGCACCACTGGGATCATGGGCTTGAACTGTGTCACCTGGGAGCGAATCTCAGTAGCAATGTCCAAGCAGCCAGAAATGCCCAGCTTTTCGAAGTTCTTGACAGACTTGTGGATGTTCTTTAGGGCTGTGCTGTGCTGCTTCTCCACTTCCTCGGCGTTCAACTGCAGAAAGGGGGAGGCGTGCCACGCTTCCTTGTCCTGCAGCCACCCGTGGGCCGTCTCCCACAGCACGCAGTACGGGTCAAACGCCTTGGCGATGTCGTTGATGCGGTCGTACTCAGTCATGTCCTTATCGAACAGGGCCTCCCGGGAGTTGAACACCAGCGCTTGCTCCTTGCAGTCCTCAAGCTGCTTCTTCAACTTGGCCACATGCGCAGCCACGGAGTTCACGGCTTCCAACTCAGTGTGGGTTGACAGGTTCAACACTTCACCATGCAGCGTGTTGAGGCGCTCCTCGAACTCGATTTGGTCCGTCTCCATCTCTTCTTGGTAGCGGGTCTTCTCAGCTTCCAGGGCCTCTGTCACCGCCACACAGCGAGCGGCAATCTCCGCAGGGCCAGAGGCTGCTTTCCACTGCAAGTCAAACTGGTCCCGCGGCAGCTGCACATTGAAGCGAGCCAGGGCAGAGTACGCTTGGTCGTTCTCAGCAATCATGGCTTGCTGCTCCTTGACTTTCTCAGGCACCGCTATGATGAACTGCTTGATGGCATCCAGCTGCTCAATGTCCTTGGGGAAAATTGACAGCTTGGAGTCCATGCTTTTGAAGCCGCGAATGACCACAGAGGAGGCGTCCGACACGTGGGCAGCAATGAGCGAAAGGATGCGCTCCGCAATGTCGTTGTGCTTAGCGGCAAGCAAGTTGGCCACGTCCCCAGCCGACACTTGGAAAAGGCCCACGTTGATGCTGGCTGGCACGTCCCGGCGCACAGCCATGGCGGAGGCTTGGTGCTTCTCTGCCAACTTCACCAGCGCTCCCAGGGCAAACTTCTCCTTCACGGAGTCTTGCAGCTTGCCCATGAACTCCGCCACGTCCAGGTTCAGGAACGCCAAGTACTTGTCGAACTTCCCCAGTAGCTGGGCCATGATGGGCCTGGCCTTCTCCACCGCTGAGTTCACATTCAGCAGGTGCTCCTGCACCCAGTCCTCAGACACGTGCACAGTGGGCACCACAGGCACATGGGACCATGGCAGTTTGTTGGCCACGCGCTTCTCGATGTTCTCCACGGCATTGAAGGCGCTCATGGAGCGTTGGAAGGCCTTGCCGGGCGCCCCCAGGAATGAGTCGATGGAGGTGCCGAACTTGAAGGTGCGCTGCCACTGGGGCTCGCTCGGCCCCATGCCATCCTCTTGGTCCTTGCCTTCACTCTTTGGCTCCTGCTTGGATTCCTTAGCAGCAGCGGCGGCACCCCCTCGCTTGGGGTGTGCAGGGGGGGGCTCTTTCTTCACCTCGGGCTGCTTCACAACCACATCCACCAGGAACAGTGGAGGGCGACGAGGGCGTGTCACGGGGTTCTCTGCTTGTGAGTAGTCCACTGTGGTGTCGTTGGTGTCGTTCACTGTGATGTCCCCCTCAGCGGCCGTCACCACGAAGTTGGTGTACTGCTTCAGGATCTGCTGCGTGCGCGAGCGCAGGTCGGCCGCCATCATGAAGTTCACCATGGTCAGCAGGCGCTTCAGCTTTGAGAATTCGTAGATCTCCAGGTTGGTTTCCATGGTGTTGTAGTCCCCCTTGCCCAGGCCGTCCAGGTGCAGCTTCATGGCGTTTTTCACCTTGTTGCACCAGGTGCCCACCTCCACGTTGAACTGGGCCGCAGTGGTGGCTTGCATGTCCAAAAAGTCGTCCAGGCGAGCAGGCTTGGAGGCTGAGAAGTGCAGAAACGATGAGCTGTGCAGGCGGAGGTTCTCAGCTTTTGCTTTCACCAGCGACGCAATCACGTCTGGGATAGTCAGCTGTGAGTGGAAGGAGAAGTTGGAGAACGTCTCCGCAAAATTGTGTCGGGGGATGACCACAGTGCCCTGCTGCGGCACGGGGCGCTGCTGCACGGGGTCGGGCGGGGAGTCCACTAGGGCCATCAGACCATCCGAGCCCTGCTGCTGCATGGCCACCTCGAAGACGATCTTGTTCATGGTTCGCTGGTAGTCCACGTTCACCTCCGACAGGATGGCCGTTGTGTCCGCTGACGCCTTTTTCAGGGCGGGGGAGGCGAGCGCCACAGACAGCACACGCGTGACTTGCTCCGGGTCCAGCCCGGGCAGATCGTCAGTGGGCATGCACTCCACGTACAGGTTGTACCGCAGACGGCGCTCCGCGATGCGTCTGTCGTTGAATGCCTGCCCCAGGCGCTGGGCGAAGCGGAAGGGGTCTTCAGACAAAAAGCACAACCGCAGGCGGGGCAGCTCACTGGAGGGGGGGGTGCCTCGGGGCAGCTCGGCGTGCTTGCCTTCTGTCTTGCTCTCTGCAGTGGCGAACGAGCCCATGATCTCTGCAGTGCTTGATGCCCACTGCACCGTGAACAGCGCTGACGCGGGGCTCCACTGCTGCACTGTGCAGGGCAGCCACTGCCCTGTGCCGTCGTCACCCAGGACCAGACCCCTGGCTGGAACTCCCACGCTTGTGCCGTTTTCAACACCAAGCTGCATCCATTCCTCCGGTGTGCGCTCCTCAAATTCTGTGTTGTCAAACGCCTCCAGCGGTAGGAAGCTGTCGTAGCTACGCAGGGCAGTAGCTGAAGTACCAGGAGCAACACTGTCTGGCTGTCCGGCATTGGCTTGAGCATAATCAACACCTTGTTCAGTCAGAAGGGCAGCTATATCTTGAGATGCAAAGTATCTCTGCAAGGGTAAAGTTCGGTGAAGTCTCAGCCCCCTTTGCAATGTGCGGATTATGACACAAAAACGCCGTTAGGCCGTCAGGCCGGCTGCAAGTGCAAGAAGCACAGCGGCAGCTGAAATCGCGCATACAACGCAAAAACATTTTGGATCAGTAAAACCTTGCGGAGCAACGCTCACTATTTGCCTCAACGCTTCGCGTGTGGTGTCGGCGCGAGAAATAGCCAACGGGAAGCATGCTTCCACCTAGGACAACTTTACCCACCTTCTTGCGCTCGACTTCAACTTTTCTGGGAGCTTGGCCAGGCTTTCGCTCGTGAGGGACAAACACTTTGGGCTCAAGACTGCGCTTGATGCTGGGCTGTACAAACAGGCCGGGATCTTCAGCAGCCTCATGCAGAGACCGACCGATTTGGCCAGTTGCCTCTGCACGGCGAGCCCGAAACGAATGCGCAACTGGCTGCCGGCGTGTTTTCGGCACAGATGCATCCGATGGGCCACCAGCTGTTTCAACTCCGCTGAAATCACTGTATAAGCCTCTCTGTGTGAGGCCAGCTGCAGCACTGCCTCCAGTGCGGCCAAGTGAACTGCCCAAATTTGGACTCTGCAGGCAAGAGAGTGCATGTAAGCGGATCAGAGCCGCATGAAATTACTCACGTGTGAGTTGCCTGCCATGCTGGCGTGTCTTATGTCAAATCTGCCGCAGCAAACACAACAACACCCCGCACAGGTTGGTACGCGCTTTTGGTTGCAACTTTCTCCGCACGCCGTCTGAATAATAACCCTGTGGCTTGCAAAGAGCACACATAATATAAGGTGTGCGACTGAAATGCATATTCTAAACTTCATTGGCCAGGGCTAGCCAACATCGACTAGAGCATGTGAAAAAAAAGTCAGGCATTTCCAGGGGGCCTGCATGTGACAGCCTCCCCCTGCATTTTGTCAAAAGCCAGCCGCTTTCAGGACCATGTGAAAAAGCACCCCCCCGTTTTTTTGTCGGCCGGCAGGCCGAAAAAAATGCTGGCTAGGGGTGTTGGCGGATTGCGAATCTGGCTGGAGAGGCCAAGCCGCCCTGGCAGGTTCTGCATCTGAAGGAGGGACCGCAGTTTCTGCTGCTGATGCCATTCAAGTGATATGCATCATTCAAAAAGCCCAGGCGAACTGCACCCATCAATGTCACACAGAATAAGCAGCATGTGCTTCCTGGGCAGATGTCTGCCGTTGTGAGGGGTGCTATTGATTATCAGATGCAGCACGCTCCTTCTGGCCACTCCCTGGCTATGAGTCCGCCGCGCTGCTGGCCACCATAGTCCCCCCTTGCAGCGGCCCCGCAGGCATGTCTTGATCTGTTGCATGCGCAGTGCACCATCGCCCCCTGGAGGCCAGCAGCCACGGGGCCCCAGCCACTGGCGGAGCACGCAGGGAGCGCACCACTGCAGCTTGGGCCCTGCCCATTTGAGACACAATGGCGTACGCTCGCCCCGGCTCCCACACCAGCACATTGGCAGTGGCTGTAGCCACCAGCAGCCTGCTGCAGGAAGGGTCCCACACCACGCTGCTGGCGTTGGACCGGAGGCACAGCGCAGCAACGGGGCGGGCGTCCGTCCCAGCCGCAGTCTCGAACACACACACCGTGCTGGGACGTGATGAACACACCATGGCCATCAGTGACTCGTTCGTAGATGTGCTGCAGTGCACCAGTGCACCCAGGCGCGGTGGGCTTACCTCGTTCACAGCAGAAGGCAGCAGCTCAGCCGGCACAACATCACGCGTGCAGCAGACGAAACGGGATTCCCCTGCAGGCTGCTGAGCCTCGTGGAGCTCTCTCCAGTGGACCAAATTCACGGCAGTGCGCTTCTTGTCGGCAGCTTGGCCGGCCTCCTGCTGCAGTAGTTTGCAATCTGCATCCGACAGTCCCACAGGCACTTCCACGAATACATCGGTGGCTGCACCAGCCAAGGCCTGCCCCGCCTTCCCACAGCTTGCCACAAGGAGTGTGTCGTGTGACAGGGCATTGGTGATGTGCACGGGGCCCGAGTGTGTGGGCAGCACAAGCAAGCCCCCGTTGGGACTCAAATGAGCGGAGGCCGTGACAATACCCAGCCCAGACACTCTGAGGCTGAGCCGGTGCAGACATGTGCCATCCACGCTCCATTCCTCTGCATACGCATGCAGGGGGTCGTCAATCACCCAGACGGAGTGGCTGCCGGCCGCCATAAGCAGGCGTGCCGCATCCTTGGTGCCAAGCAGACTTGGCTCCTGAGGCCCCACCAGGCCCCACAGAGGCTCCTGCAGTGCAGCACTACCACAGGACAGTGTCTGTGACGTGTCATACCATGACAAAAAGTCGCTCCCGTGCTGCCGGCTAAGCAATGCTGCCCAGTGGGAGGCTCGGTTGGAGCTACGGCTGAACGCCAAGCCATCTGCCAGTGCCTTGCTGCCAGGCAATGCCTGGCTACAGCCGCTGTGAATGTGCCAGACACTGGTGTGTAGTGAAAAATCGGGGATGGTCACGAGCACATGCTGTGCTGGCACCCACACTGCAGTTTGCAGTCCGGCAGCCCCCTCAGAGACTGAGCAGCCCCAACTTGGCTGCGCTGGACACACAACCTGTACAGAACTGCGTTCGGAGCAGATGGTTGCAAGGAACACGGAGTCATCTGACCACTGCATTGCCTGCATCGAAGATGAAAACTCGGTGCACGGCTCACGCGACTGCTGGACAGAGAGGCACCTACTGTGACTGCCGTTGGACGGGGCACAGTGCAGACGATCTGTGCTACACGATTCAGGTATCCCACATCTGTGCACGACACGTAAGGGCCTACATACCGTGAGATTTGCTGTGCTGTATACAAAGACCTCCTTGTTCACAGCCACGGCGACTGACAGACCGTCTGGTGACATTGCGGGAGACACACGAAATTTCACGGGTTTTTCGGTGTCAACAGAATGAAACAGCATCTCCATCGGGGCAATGTGTGGAGTGATTGCGCACTCTGCGTCTTTGGCCGCTGCCATTGCAATACTGGCCAATTGCAGCGGCTAACAATCGGCTAGTGCTCTCAAAAGTCCCCTGCTACCATTCAGGGCAACAATCTTTGCGTGATGTTGGAGCACTGAACACACGTCAGCTGCTAAAAATGAAGGAAGGTCGATTTACCCCACGTACCATGATAGAAGGAAGCCGGACACTGTCAGGGGAGGCCTGCACACACGTGCAAGCAAGCAGGCAGCAGCAGGGGTGTTGACGGGGGTCGGACAATGCCCAGCTGTGGGGGGAATGCTTTATGTGCTATGAAAACCCACCGGGAATGCAAGAGTGGGATGCCATCAAATCTTTCCCGCGCCCAGTAACTCCACGTCGCAATGAGTTAGACACCGGGTACATGCAGGGACCTGCATTTGAGAGACCAAGGAGCTGAGCGAAGCACCTCAGTCTTTCCGAAGTAGTAGTGCTTGCGGCGCGACTGTGCGCAATCGCCGAAAAAACATTTGAGCATGCCCCGATATTACTGCGACTACTGCGATGCATTCGTGCAACATGACAGCGTGAGTATTCAGGACATGCTGCGGAATTGGGACTAACACACTGTGATTGCTACTACAGTTCAAAGGGAGAAAGCAGCACAATTACGGATTCAAGCACAGAGATAATTGTCAGGAGTTCTTCTCGCAGGTGTGCCGCTGCGCTGTGCTTCTCACTGCAGGTGGTGTCATCACATCCACTCTCACGCAGTTTCTTGGACAGTACATTCCACCGCACCGACGACCACAGCCAGTACCCAAAGCACCGAGGGGCTTTCCGCCTCTTGCAGATGTTATGACACCACAGTAGGTGCCTTGTTGATGCGCAGCAAAGCATCGGTTTGAATACCACTACCCTATTTGCAGAGAAGCGGCAGCACAACTCATGTCATCAGGCGCGGCGCCAGCTGTAGCTGCTGCTGCTGCCCAGATGCAAGCACCAGCTATGGCCAGTGGGGCTCCAGTACCTGGAATGCCCCCAATGCATGGCATGCCGCCAATGGGTGCCCCCCCTGCAGGAGCGCTTCCTCCTGGTTTCGCCCCGCCACCTGGTTTCGCCCCCCCGCCTGGCTTTGCGCCACCTCCTATGGGTACAATGCCGAGCAGCCAGCTGGCTAGTCATGCACCTTCTGCCAGCGTCACAGCTACTGCCCCCACAGCTACTCTCGCGATGGGGGGCGCAGCTCCTTCACATGCCGAAGATGCGGATGTGGTGCTGTCGGGTGATGCAGCCCCTCCTACAGACAGCAGGACGCCAAGCAATTCAACTGCATCTTGATATGTTTTGCAGCAGCTGTTTATTTTCTGCGTGCGCTTCAGGCATGCCAGACACACAGATGCCCACCAAGTCTGCTTGCTTCAGAGGAACACTATTTTCTCTGATTGAGTCCCAACTAAATTCAAGAAGCATCCGATGTAAGAACCAAGAAATTGAATGCATTGCTCATGAAGTTTAGATGGGTCGCAAATGCCTCTGTGTCCGGCATTGTCCCTGATCTGCAATTGTTGAAAGCGTCGAAAAACGCTGAGCATTGTCTGCAAATTATATCAGAGTATGTGAACGACGGGATTCCCCACCAGTATGGCCACGCAAACAAACACATGCAGCACACAGGTCAGAGTAACTATGACAAGAGAAGATTCATCAATGATTGAGGGCCGCTGATGACCAGCGACATCCTCATTCAGATAAAGATTAGAGTTTCGTCACACCTGGACGCTGCACACTTCAAGTACACACAAACGGGGAAAGGTCTGTCAGAAGGACCCATTGGTTGAGCTGGTATGTCTATTTTATCGTCATGAAGTCGAGAGACTGCAGCCAGCGGTCTCTCATGCCGGACCAACTCTTTCCTCACCCAGATCTTTCCCCACAACACAGCTCCTAGAAGAAAACATGACTCACCTCGTTCAGCAATTTAGCTCCCAAAAGCTTTCCCTGATGACCGGCGAGGTTAACTGCAGACACGATGTCAAGTATGACCAAGCTATTCTAGAGGTGTCTACAAAGCAAACGTGCGACACCGGGCCAATGAGCTCATGGTAGTGTTCCCATAAAACTTGGTCAACAAGAGTCAAGAGTTAGTAGCTCCTCTTGCAGACCTTTGGGTAATGGGTTGAAAATGCACTGGGCAGACAAATTCACTTACGTGCAGCACCCGCAAAAGACAGGTAGCAGGAATTCATATGTGACGCCGAAAATACCACTCTGCAAAAGAATGGAAAGTGACCATTTGCCCCGCACAAAATTCGAATCACGCGCACGGTGGTTAGGTCTCTAAATGCTGTAGGGACATCGGAACGCGGCCTGGACTATGGTAGAGATCCGGCTGCTGCCTGTTTGCGACGCCCCATGACAAATCAAAACAATTCAACAAATACTAAATGACAAAATCATTCAGATATCAAAGTACACGCACAAGGTCAAGTAAGCTGCCAGCTAAACAGCACTTGCGGAAATACTGCTGACGCGTACAAAAGCACATGCTATGTGCAACTACTCAGCATCCATTTGTTGCCAACTTACAGATAAATAATGAGACAGCCAAATGTAAATTGTCCACCAGCCTGCTCGACCAGACATGACTGCAGCATTCCAGCTACAAACGCTGTGCAGGGGGCCATCAGATACATGGACAAACAGTATCATCCGATGCTCCCAGGCCAATTCAGGTTGCAAACTTGATTACAGTCAACATGGCCATAGCAATTGCTCTCACTGGCCGGATGCATCGACCTTGGTCCGCTCAAGGATATGCTCAGCCAAATGCCAGGCCTGAAGCTCAGGCAAAACTTGGCTCAGCTGCAACGATTTGCGAGCACAGCCGCAAATACAAGTAGGGCAGGCACTGACAAAGCAAGGCAGATCCCTGTTACCACGCGGCAATACTTTGAGCACTACAGGATTGTACGAGAAGTCGGTAAGGTGGAGAAGCGCCGGGGGCGAACCCTGTGAACCTTTACTGGGAAATACTTTTCTGCGCTTGTGATTTGCAGGTGTTGTTGCCGGGGGTGATGCGCGCAGCAAGAATCTGCTGAAAGACATGGTTGCAGCCCTTGGTGGAATCTTTGGCGGCGAAACGACTTTTTATTCGCACCTCATCAACGAATCCTCGGTGGGTCTTGCGAACTGCACCACGCCTTTTGAGCAGCAAGCAGAGTGGATTCCTCGCAATTCGAACTCATTCACAGGCTGCTGCTGTGGACAAGCTTGTTGACCACGCTGAACAGTTAGGTGCACACGGCATCGTGGGTATGCGCTTGAATCATGCAGCTACAATGAACAGACTGATTGTTGGCCTACACGAGCTTGTGCTGGCTTACGGGACGGTGAGTGACCGCAGCACAGCATCTAGCTTCCGCACAAAGTAAGTCAAGAATCCATTGCTGCAGGCTGTTATGCTTGAACCCATTGACCCTGCCATGGATCCATTTGGAATTGGGGCTCATAAGAAGCCTTCAGCATCCCCCCTTGCCGCCACCCCAGCCGAGGGCACCGCCACAGCCCCAGGGGATGCACCACGCAGCAGCAGCCACGCAGAGTTCCAGCGCTTGATTCGGCGCTCTGGCACAGAGCATCGCTGACAATCCCCGGGAATGCTGCTTTGTACGCCAAGTGCTGCGCGTCCAGTGGAACGTGACCCTCAAATTGTGCCAGGGGCCTTGTCGAGCAATGCGTGTGACAGCTTGGCCATAGGGCTCTCAGCACCAGCGAATCAATGCATGCGTATCTCCCCCCAAACGCTAACTCAACAGCACGTCATTCGTCATCCTCGTCGTCATCCAGCAGCGCCGCCACAGCTGCAGAGGCGTCCTCTTCTTCACCGCCCTCCTCCTGTCCGGCGCCCTCCTCCTCTGCGACGCCATCCTGTCCGGTATGCTGCAGGGAAGGAGGCGCTGTAGTAGAGCCACCTTTAGCGATCATATTTTGCTGTGGCGGTGTGACTGCCTTTGCGGCAGCTTCTGCTGCTGCGCCTTGGTGCAGCGTAGTGTCAGCCGGAGGAGGCATGGGCACAGTTGTCGCCACCTCCTCTGGTCCAGCACCAGCAGCCTGTGCTGGAGAGGCAGGCAACTCGGCCTCAGCCACTTCGCCATCCTCCGAGTCACTGCCGGCAGCTGCAGCAGCATGCATGGCCTGAGGTACTCCTTGCTGCACGAGGACAACCCGGTGCTCCTCAGATGGGCTGCACTGCTGCAGCAAGGAAGCCACTGCCCGCTTCTCCTGTGCCACAAACTCGTCCCACAGGGGTTGCTGCACAACCATGGCATCGTGCGAATGCTTTCTTCGGTGTAAAAGGCCCTTCAGTGATGCAGCATTCGGCTTGGCAGGTTTCCAAAAGAGCGCGGGCTGCGCCTCAGTCGCCAAGTACTCCCCAGAGGCCAGGGTGCCGTAGTGCGCCTTCCACCGAGAAGCCATCACAGTCGCCTCCATCACACGCTTGCGGGCTTGTGAGGTACTCAGCTGCGCAGCCCGCGCCGTGCGCTCTGCCTGGGCCAAGCTGGTCAGCGTTTCCGCCTCAGCTGCTTCCGCGGCAGCACGGGCGGCAGCCTGCGCTGCCAGCTTCTCCTGCTGCGGCTTGCTGTCTAGCGTTTGCTTGGCGGCTTGGAGTTGCCCCTTGAACAGCGCGCCAAACAGGCGCCCGGATGCCCCCGTGTGGCTTGTGCGGCGTCGGGGGGCCTTGCTGGACGCTGCGCTCGCCTCGAGTGCAGCACAAGCATCGGCACTTGTGCCAGCATGCCTTGGCAGATCGGACAAAATGTTGTGTTCAGTGGGATGGGGTTCGCGCCGGCGCTTGCGTTGCACTCGGTTGTCTACCAAGCCCCGGCCGCCCCCACCAGTCCAGCCTCGATCATTTGAAGGACTGTACGGCTCGTGTCCCCCATCCCTGAAAGGCGCACTTCGCCTCTCAACGCGGTGACTTTCGCGCTTGCCCTTGTCTTGAGAAGAAGCGCCCCCTTGGTGTCTTATACTTTCAATACGACTTGAGCCTGCAACCCTATTAAATTTGATACGTGTGCTTGCGGAATATGAAAACAAAAAAAACTGGACTCACCAGCGTATCTATGGCGATCATCGTTCATGACAAGCTAAGGTTGCAGAAGAAGCAAATTGCACGAGTTTGAGATGCTGATGCAGTAAAAATGGCTGCAGTTATCTCTGAGTTTAAATCGGCTGCCTGGCACAGATCGAATTTCAAAAGCAATCGGTGCACAGGTAACTGAGTGGTGAGCTGTTAACTTTAGAATGAGTTGAGCGAGAGAATCCTGACCTAGTAGCCTAGGTATCAAGGAGATGAGCA
>Ga0307982_1001352_pt1 | contig 19968 bp, 16 predicted proteins | sample OrgLakmetagen989_FD_201847 | JGI IMG/M metagenome (GOLD analysis project Ga0307982, IMG submission 201847) | Saline water microbial communities from Organic Lake, Antarctica - #989 | ecosystem: Environmental > Aquatic > Non-marine Saline and Alkaline > Saline | place: Antarctica: Organic Lake... | reverse complement strand
ATTGAAGATCAAACATTTATAAAAGGCAAATGGCTATAGGGATTTAGCTAGCACGCAGCCGCTATCTATGGGCATTCGCGTTGGCAATGGCGCTGCTGCGCTGGATTTTGTTCCTGTTCTCGCTCTCCAACGTTTTGGGTGGGATAGGAACACCACTGGCCAGGGCCACTCGGTCTAATTTCTTCAAGAGGTCAACGCGCGATGCTCGCAATTTGTCCATTTCTTTGCGAGCTGCCACGGCCCCTTTCGCTCTTCGGCGCAAGTCCTCGTCGAGTTGCTTGCGCAAAACGTCGAAGTCCTTGAATTGCTGCTGGAAATTGGAAATGGCTTTAACGTCGGAAGATCGGAGCGTCTTTTGCTTTTGCACGCTGATGATGGTGCGGTCAATGCGAGCCATTTCGGATTTGGTTTCGTGGAGCTGATTGGCGACTTGATCGAAGGCTTGCTTCTGTTCCTCTAGGTCAATTTCCAACTCCGTGAGTTTGGCAGCGGCCGCGTCCATTTGCTCGTGAATGCGCGCCTGTCGCCTTTCTTTTAGTGCCGCACCGGTCAGCGCTTTGGTGCGCTGTTCGATGACCTGCTTGGCTTTCTTGTTGTCTTCAGCTTCCTCGATCGCCAGAGTCGCTCGCCGGAGCCGCCGCTCCCCTTCCAGCACGTGCTTGAGCCGAAACTGCACGATGTCAGGCCCGGGAAGCGAAGTCGTTTCGGGCAGGTCTGACCCACTGCCCTTGGTGGTGTACTAACAAGGAGGGAGAACAAAAGAAAGGCATAAAAGGAAAAGAATGGGTCAAGAGCGTGGAGTAAGTTTTGGATAAAGATAATGACAAAAAGATGGCACGAAAAGACAGGCTCGAATAAAAGGTATAAAATAATCAAAGGCTGTGCTTCAGCAACAATTTCTTATAGGTCGCACCTTCACTTGGCACGTGGGTTTCGCTTCTTCGTTATCAAAGAGCGAATCAATGTAAAACTTCACGGTGCCAAAGGAAGGTTTCGGCCGGCGCTTCCAAGCATCTGACGCTTCGATGGGCGCGAACCAAGGATAGTAAAGCAAAGACACCGTGCTGTGCCCAATCGGGTGTTCTTCGTTGTCGTGCGCCATGAGCGCTGCGGTGATGGGGTTCCGGCTCCGCTCTTTCGCCAACCTCTTGCCTGAGACGCCCTCGGGGCCATAGCCTCGGTCGAAGCCTGAATGAAGAAGGAATTCAAGGATGGATGGGATATTTTAATACACGTGAAGCAATAAGGGGGCAAACTTGTCACCACCATCATGCACAAGGTATATACATGCCACGACTTTCTATGCTTCGCTTGATAGAGATCCAATAACATGCCTTAAGGATACAACAAATCCAAATTCCCGTTCTCAAGAAGTACGCGCCTCTACAGCCATGCCGGATTACCGTTGCCAATGTTGTAGCTTTTGAGGTCTTCGAACGCATTCACGTTCGCACGGAGCATGTCAGTTTCTTGCTCGTCTTGGTTGCACAAGCTGTAGATGCCGTTCCAAGTAGGCAAATACAAATGCACCGAAGGTTGAGCCCCGTCCTCACTGTTGGACCGAAAGGTTTCGTAAAGGTCGAACACGGTACTGTCGTTCTCGAGGACAATCTGTGGCGGTGGTGGAAGAATGATTCAAAGCAGGTTTGAAAAAAGGTTGAGTCCAAAGATTCAATAACATTTTCATTCAACCGAGGTCACCACGCACAGAAAATATATGAGATGATTGAGACTGTAAAAGAATGAAGATAAGTTTCGGCGAAGGAATACGTTGTGTGCAAATGACTACTTGCCGTGGTGATATCTCCTGAAGGCACCGTTTTGATGTTGTAAGTGGTGTGGTTTTGAAAACAAGCGCGAAAGAGTTTGATCGACTTGCTAGTGGTCAGCGCCGTGTGTAATGCGGGTCGAATTAAGTCTCCTCCGCTGTCCACCTAATTTAATAAGAATACCAATTCGAACGAAAAAAACATTCAAAACAAGTAACCATAAAACTCGCGACCTACTAGAGGGGCATTTTTCTACACAGAAGGAAGTTCAATACGTTAATAAGGATACATTTGCGATCTCTACCACTTTAAATCACCTCTCGGTCGAGGGTGGTGCGTGGGTCCTCGCCTCCGGGAACGAATGCGTAGTCGTAAGGGCACAGCGGAGCCACGTACGCCTCAATGGCGGCCGCTTTGGCCTTGGTCTTCGGAGGCCTTTTCTTCCATTTGGGGAAGTCCCAACACAGAGGGCAGCCTTTTTGGCGCACTTTGCACACGTAGCACTCCATGCCAGGCTTGGGGCGATCGACTAGGGCCTCGAGGTCGGTCACGGTTTGCTTTGATCCAGAGTCGACCGAGCCTTTCGTGCCGAACACCGAACCGGTGTCGGCCGCGCTCATTTCACCGAACAAGTCGTGGGTGTTGCTCTCGAGCGACTCGTCCGCGTCGCCAGACGTCAACGCCTCGTTTTCCGCGTGCAAGGACATGGCCCGCTGTAGCGCTACAGGGGGCTCGATCCCAATGGCGGCCCACTGCTTGGCGGCGGAGGTGTCAATGGCAGACTGCCGACTTTCTTTGTCGCGTTTCAGTTGGCCGTCGAGCGACTCGCTGTGCCGCCGCCGCGCCACTCGTTGCCTTCGCTGCCTTTCTTTCACTGCCTGTTCGCGCTGCACCTGATCGTCGGTCTTGGGGACTCTCATGCTTGTTTGACGGATGAGTGGGTGCAGTATTGAGGAAGAAGGAGCAATTTGACCTTCAGGTATCGACGGAGGATAGTTGCTGCCTTTGTGCACAGAGGAATAGCCCCCTAACGATGACATATCGTCCGCGTTGAATGCATCCCCAGCCAAACTTCCACTGTCTCCGGTTTGCAGCGATTTCGCATAAAGAGACAGGCTTCCAATCCTGTCAAACGTGCCATTACCAAAGGCACCGTGAAGGTGTTTCTCCCATTCCTCCCGAGGATCACGAAGTAGTTCCGCAAACTTTGATACAAATGGTTCCCCTAAGCTAGCGTGCACTGCACCAGTCAGCGGCGATACGACTTCATCTAAAGGAAGGTCTAAGGAAATGACTTCAAGCTTCGTTGCGTCATTGTTGTTCGGCAAAGGCATCTGTTCTTCGCTAGAGGGCCTTTGGAACATTAGAAGCAACGGCCGCATGGTTTTCACTTTTTCGAGCAATAAAGTTGTATTCGACACAAATCCAACAGGCGCGCCATTGATCGCTACAATGGAATCGTTTACTTGGATAGTGCCACTCAGCGAGGAGTCCGAAATTTCGTGTACGTGGATAGCACCGCGCTCAGGAACGAAGACGATACGAAATCCCAAAGATGCCTCGTGAAAGGAATGCTCGCAAACGCTATCTCCGAACTGGTGGTTCGCCATGTCCCAATCGCAAGTCCGCACGAAGTCTACAAACTCTGGAAGCGTGAAGGAGTACAACTTCTCTGACCGACTCCGCACCTCCGAGGCCTCCATGATAGCAAACAACTGCCTCGATTCGATTCGTCGACCAACTAGCTTAGTCAATGCAGACGCAAAATAAAAGATACTGAGATCTCCTGATGCAAGTGCATCGAAATCTTCGAATGTGACTTTAATGCGCTCGTCCGTAATATATCGTGGTGCCATCGTTGAGGGAGTGGTCGGCGTTAATTGATGTGATGATTGATTTACTTGCGGTGTCACTGGCAACGAGTCAGATTCTGTAGCTACAGGAGTGAGCGCTTTTACACTTTCTGCCGCAGGGTTCACTATAGGTGGGAACATTGAAGCTAAAGAGCTCTTGCCCTTGTGCTCCTGAGGACGGTTGGCCATGAGGCGTGGTAGCTTTTCCTACGGTAGATAAAATAGAGTGCCAATAGCTCGGCAACTTATCAAGTCTGGTTAGGGGCCTGGTTTTTTTCATGGAACGAAAATGCGTCTACATGCTTGTGCATGGACTTAATCATTGCGGGCTCGGCTATCTTTTAGTAACACAGCCTCCACTGTCGACTTAGCCGTGTCCATTCTTCATTCTTTCGTCCGAGTCCGTTTCATTGAAACGCCCTTCACGGGGAAAAGGATCCAATCAGCGGATCAGCGGTCGTCAGACAGACTCGTCTGTTGGACATTCACACAAGAAGTGCATCAAAATGGTGCATGAGTAACAAGTGCTAGCTAGATGTACATCACTGCGCCCAAACCCTACAGTGCGTATTGAGTGTCTGCTAGTGCAGCCATCGTCTTTGATTTGCTTTTCTATACTTGGATATCGTCTAGCTAGTCAATTATTTGCCACCTACCTATTATGTTGGGTCCACAGCGTTTCTATACAGTCCGCATCGTTATTAGCACCGTTTGCTTATGGCTAAGCGCTGGGGTTGTGGAGTCATCCACAGTGAAGAAAAACTTCGTGGCCTGCTGCGAATTAGTGCAGGAAATCGGCGGGTGGCTCGAATATCAGTCGGACTTTCGGTAATGGTCTCGTGTTTATGAGCTTGCCCACGAAAAGTTGCGTGTCTTTTTTTCAAAATTGATTCTGAGCTATTGAGGGATCTCGACAAGACCAACGCATGTAGCCTAGCTATGAAATTGCTCTGAGCTAAAATGGCTAAAATTCTCATGTATGTATTTGTTCTTGTGTCCTTGGGGCTTGGGTTTGGCAGATGGAAAGAAAACAAATGCGTGACTGTGATGAAGGATCTCGGGCCTTGTTTTAGTGCGTGCAAAGAAATTCATCATGGCAAAGTGATTGACAATGCATCACCAGATGAAGAAGCGGCACAGGTGCTACATTGCGCCAAATATTGATGCGAGCTCTCCCTGGAAATTTCATCTTTCATCTATTGTCTTTTGACTGCTGTTCAGTAGTATACACTCGCCTCATGCAGCTATTTGGTTTTCGAGTCATCTACTTCTCTTACGTGCAATTTCAACCGACATCCTTGTTACTGCAACAATCCTTCTCCCCCTCTCGTTGCCCCTCTCTGCATAGGTGCGCCACCAAGTGGTGTTGGTAGTGTCGCACTTCTCGTCGAAGCATTCGCACGTGCACGAATTAGAGCAGGCCATGTGCGCTAATTTAATGAATCACCACGTTGCCAAGGTGAGTGAGTGCTTGTTTGTATACCCATGTGGGATAACGATTCTCGTTCTTGTGCATGGTCGGGAAATTCTACTTGATGTCACTTGTTTGATTCCGTTTGCGAAAATCTCTTAAAGAGCCTCGGGTAATGCGACACTCTGGCTCTCAATTTAACAGGTGGTGATGATGTTTGAAGGCACCGACACCGGCTGCAAGCAAATGATGCTCCGGTTTCCGAGCCGCAAGTTAGTGTGCCGCTCTCTGCCCTACCAGCCCACCTACAAAGACTTGTTTGTGGCGGCCAACCATTTGCCTGCGGTACAGTATTGTTTATGTCACCTCTTTCTCTTCAACATAAGTAGGGAGTACCTCGTCTTGTATCCGTTCATCCCAGCAACTATCTGCACCGCCACTAGTCTATCTAGTTTTCGTTGAATTGTATAGGTGCGTTGCTTTTGCGGCTTTCGTTTTCTTCCTTGTGTGGGTGTGCCCATCATTCCTTCGCACTCTGCCACTGTAATCATCACGCAGGGCACCTTAACGATGGTCGCGCACACGGATGTAGTATTCGACCACACGTTGCGCCTGCTGTGGCCGGAAGCTCTGCGGGCCACGCCGACGGTGTTCGTGCTGAGCGCGGGGCCCCCTGAGGGGGGAGGCTACCGGGGGCAGTGAGTGACCGCATGCAGCTATAGAAGTAGCAATGATCAGGACATTTTTCTCGTGGTGCTGCCAATGTGTCTCGGAATTCTGTGCCCCACGCACTCAATAATTCTTGCGTGTCGACCAACTCTCAAGCCTTCACACGCGTACATGCATGGGTGTATATTTGAGCCTACTCCTTCTCCGTTACCTCTTCTCGTACTACATTAGGTACGTGGATATGGTCGGCGAGCGCTGCCCTTCTGACCGTTTGCCTCCGAACCAGTGCCACCGCGACGCCCACAACTGTCCTGGTATATGTGAAGCAATTGACTTTAGAATGTTGTGCCTTTGTTCACCACTCCTGTGAATCGTGTTTTTTGCGGTAAGCATACAGCTATCGAATTTCTTTAATTCTGAAGTCTTTTTACTCATGTTTTTTTTCCACCATTGTGTCTGGCTGCCCGTTTTCAATCGACCCCCCTCGTGCGCTCGCAGGCTGCACCTGGGATGTGTACATCTTTGCGTCGCCTCTGCCGCCCAGCCTCGACTACTCCACGATCAATGTGCACATGAACATCCTGGGAGCGGAAAATCTGGTATGCACACGAAATCAAAATCAAGCGAATATGTGATGTTTTATCTTGATATCTCTTGGTTTTCGTGCATAAAAGAGAGAAGCGGTGAATATTTACCATTCTGCGTCTAGTCGTATTAGTTCTCCATTTCGCTCAAGCATATGTCATGCCATGTAATCTTCTGTTGCACATCTTCAACTAGGTGGGCAATGCCCTCGAAGCTTCGGGCATTATGCTCTTGAACCCCTGCCTGCACATTCACGCCCAGCACTGGCACTGCGAAGCCAAGTAAGGAACGTGGTCTTGTTCTTTTGCGTGCCCTCGCGGCAGCTCGATGCGTTGACTTGTGCTTGTTCTCGTGGAAGGACTTCCGAGAGTTTACTGGATTGTTACACTCCCTGTAGTGTCACTTTTGCCTGCACATGTCTTCGGTTGTTATTTTGTTACGCCTTCTTTTTTAAAGGATGCACAAGCCCGCTACTGATCGCACCGCAGCCTACACGAGCGCGAAAGTGATGCCGTGCGACTCCTGTCCTTTCCTGCGCCCGCACAAAAACAAGGCGGCTGCGTTAGAGAGCAGCGGCGGTGCTCTTGTGAGCCACAAGGGCGGAGGAGGCCACCATGGGAGCGGGCGAGGAGGAAGTGGGATGGGAGGCGGCGGTGGCCATCACGGAGGACATCAGTTCAATTACCGGCGGCAGCTGCTGTTGCAACGTCAGCAAATGATTGCAGAAGAAGAGGATTACCACCTTACAGGCAATCTGACGCAGTATGTTTCAAATTATCGCACCAATGATAAAAATACTGAATTAGGAGAATTGGATGAAGAAGAGAAGGATTGGGATGAACATTTGGCAGCACTTGCGCTCGATAACGCGCTCGTAACGGCTCTCGAATCAGCCGCCAATCGCAGCTCAACGAATCTAGAATGGCCTGAAAGGTTAGACGAAGAAAGCTTACGTGAGGGCTTCGATCACTTGCATTGGCAGAGACTGTTGCGCGAAAAGCTTACCTCCGAAGTTGCCCGCATTCAGCAACGCCACAGCAAAGGCGCCACTGCCTCAGCAACTAGTATTGTCAGCAGCACACCCGCAGCAGTCGGCAACGAGAAAACTGTGAAAGGAGGAAGTGGCGCTCCCAAAGGAAGCAGCAGTAAGACCGGTGCAGCAGCTGTCGACTTACAGCAAGACGAAGCCGCGAGAGCTGCGTATCTTGCACACGAAGAAGCGCTGTTAAGAGTAGCGCGCAAGCCGGAAGAGTTGCTGGCTGCGGGGGTGATCACACTGGAGGAAGCGACAGCCGCCAAGAAACCGTACAGACCGCCAGGCGAAGGAATTCCGTGCGTCATTTCTCGATTTTATTCTTTCTTTTTGGTCATGAAGTTTACTTTGAATGTGTTTCATTGCTTTATCAGCGACTCATGAAGATTCACAAGCACGAGTGTACGTGTCTCTGCATTCTGCCTTTGGTCGTTTCTGCCCACTCTCTCGATTCCCATTCTTTATCCGGCACCCTTTCCTCACGTCCCCCCTCTTGCGCCTCTTCTTCTTTCACTGCGCGCACTCCTTAACCTTCAGGTACACGCACCCGGGCCAAGCAGCTCGTCGCCAGCGCCTTGAAGAAGCAATCGAGGCCCGAGACCGCCGGCGAGCCGCTCGAGTCGAAGCGAGGCGAAACAACCGAACGAGCACGACGAGTAGTCCTACTAGTATAGGCGGAGGAGTTCCAAACAGAAAGAGCAGTCCTCCTCGAAACGTTGCGAGGACGGTCGCTGGTCCTGTTGTTGCTACTGCTACCGGTGCAACGGCTTCGAGAAAGAAGTCCCCGCAGCCGAAGCGCGCAGTGGTCGCTGCATCAAGTGTACAAGAAGAATAGAGTGCGTGGCCGTTGGCCGGCCTGGTAGCTGGTACCACTTACAAGTTTGGTGCCCTTCTTGTAGTTCACAACTGCGAAATATCAACAACATTAGCGCATTGGCATTCATAGTTTATGCATTGCCAACTATGCCCAGTACTAATACCTACACACGAAAAACGAAATCGGATGATGTGTGCATCTACATCTACAGATACGACGTGGCAAATGCACTAGTCACTACGTATTTTAGTCACCTTGCTTTGCATACGTAACTTATATGTATCGCTGCCCTGCTCTCCTCTTCTACTATGGAATTTTACATAGGCACAGGCCCGATAAATACGAATGTTGTGTTGATATTGGCGATTCAGGGACTGTTTTTCTGTTTTTCGATTTTGGTCCCTGACTCGAAATCGGTTGCGGTGTTAGAGTGAAGAAGTTAAAAGTGAGCAACAGCAAGCCAGATAACCGAGGAGAGCGAAGACAGGGCACTCTGTACTTGCTACATGCTTCCAAACTCTTCGATGTCTTCGACTTCAATAGAGGTCGACATGGCCTCTTCAGGCTTCTGAGTGATAGGCGGTGGGGCAAATTGCTCGCTTCGTCGCACGTGCTGTGCGTGGTGGGCGCCCAAATACACCGGCGTGGAGGACGCTTCTTTGGCTGCCGTTGTTGTGGTCCTAGTAACCGAAGGTAAGCTACCGTTGCTTTCTCCTCTTCTTCCTGCTGATGATAACACCTCACCATCGCAATTGGCACCCCCTTTTAACCCACTCGCCGTGTTTGCTTGCCCATAACCATCAGATTCGATATTTTCAGCTGCTTGTCGCGCGCGTTCGGCTAAGCGTTGCTCGCGCGCGTTGCGCTTTTCTTTGAGCATTTGGCAGTAGTCGCGAAAGGCTTCGAAGCACTCTTTCTTGCTGTGCCCCCCGCCAACCTGCGCGGCAATCTTGCGCCACCGCACGTTCCGATCAAGCCCTGCTGCCACTGGATACAACTCCACCGCCGCCACCAGCGCTGCGAGCTCGCTCTCACTGAACGACCCAATGCCGCTTCCACTGGTCGCTTTGCTCGTGGTGCTGCTGTAGCTGCTGCCATTATTGGTGCTGCGGTTGCTGGCGTCGAGTTGGCGGGTGGCTGGGGAGTCCGTTGGAGTGTTTCGCGGCGGGGAATGCTGGGACAGTACAGGGGGAGCTGCGGCCAAATCGCCTGCATCCTTCCTTCCGCCCACGGAGGAAGCAGAAGCAGAAGCGGAAGCAGAAGCAGAAGCGGGTGCGAGGTGGCGGGGCTGCGGCGCGGGTAGTCCCGGAGTGGGCACTTCTTGGTCTTCATCGTCGGACGAATTCGCGTCGAGCTGCATCCAACGGTCAAGAGCAGCGGCCGCGCTACCTGGCCGAGACCCTGCTCCGGTGCCACTTCCAGCTGCTGATGCTTTGTTTCCTGCTCCAACATTAGCATCCATGGGGGCATCGTGCGGTCGTGGTCGAGATGATGACGATGATGGAGCATCCTGGTTGAGGTCAGGGCTGTCCACAGCAAGATCGTTGCTGTCAAATGTTTCGTCGAAATTACTATCGAAGCCCTCCTGCCTACTATGCGACGGTGCCGGTGAGCGCATTTCTTCATCCAAATCGTTCAGCAAATCGTCGAGCTTCGACTTCGAGCCGCCACCTCCTCTTCTCTCCTCGAAAGAAGATGGAGTTGGTGCGGGATGGGCCATGAACAAACTGCCACTACTGCCGCCATTCTGAGAAGAAGAGGATGCATCGCCCACATTTCCGCTATTACTCCGCAATGGAGGCAGCGAAGTGGTGGTGTTACGACTGCTGACATTGATTGCATGTTGTTCCTGATGTTGCTGTTGCTGCTGTCTCTTGTGCTTCGGGCTGTCGAGCCCCAAACCCCCAAGCAAATGGTCGATGTCAGCCGCTAAATCGACGGATTTTTCCAACGGATCCATTCCACCACCTTTGTCAACACCTGAGGCAGCAGACGACAACGACGACGACGAGAAGGACGAATTCGGTCCCATTTGCAGCGGGCGCGGCCTGCCCATGCCACTGCTGCTGCCTCCGTCCCCGCCCGAATGCCCCCCCTCCTCGCTTCTTGACGCCGTGCCATTGCTGGCATGCGCGGACGACGACGACGATACTGCGCTGTCTTCGTCTTTGGTGGAGGACGACGCTTCCGCTCCACTGTTGGCACTATTGCTGCTGCTGCGGTACCCGTGAAAGAAAGGTTGTTGTAGCGCTTGCCACGCAGAGGGCCTCGAAGAAGGGTCAAGCTGCATGAGGGTGCTGCACAATTGGCCGAGGCTAGAATAACCCAGCTCAGGCCCCAAGAGGTCCACAAAGGAGGTTGGTTTGGTGCGGGGCACTCGTAGCGGCGGCTGACACGCTTGCGCTAGGCGAAATCCCTCAGGCCAAGTGTCGAGGGCTCCGACGAGGTTCACCTGATAGGTGGTGGTGGTTATTCCCAGGCACACATAACAGGAAAGAAGCATCATAACATGAGGCAACTTGGCATGCAAAACGAAGTCGAAATGAAAGAACTTTGTAAGTGTAGTTATGGCATACTGAGAGAAGATGAGGGTGGCGCTTTAAACACATGTAACATGCTACCGTTCGGCTCATTTGGTCTCCTGCCGAGGTACCAGGCAAGATTGGGCTCAGAGTAATCATCTCAGCCAGAATCGCCCCACACGCCCATATGTCCACGGGAGACGAATACGCCGGGTCCCCTAATATAACTTCAGGGGCGCGGTACCTGTACACGCACAGAAATTGAAAAAAGCAAATCGACAGGAACAGGCATCAGTGCAAAAAGAATATGAAGAAAGAAGACCGACCACACACACACCTTAAAGGCTCAAAGATGCAAAAGTCATCGCCGAGACATCACTCACCAGCGCGTGGATACATAATTGGTGTACGGAGGTCGGCTCCGGAGTTCTCGTGCTAGCCCAAAGTCGGCAATTTTTAACCGGCCACCGTCTTCGTCGCATAACAAATTGTCCGGCTTCACATCCCTGCAAAGATTAACATCAAAGTGGCCAATGATCAAACACGCGAATAACAAGAACTGGAAACACCAAGTACACAGTCACCCTGCCTGCGTTACAATGGACGTTGGCATGGAATTATGGTAGCTTCCTAGATGTGTAGGAGGGAGATCGAGAAAGAAAAGCTGGAAGCTAGCTACTAAAGCGGAACAAGGGGAGGGGGGATATACCGGTGGAAAAAGCCGTTTTTGTGCATGAAAGCAAGGCCATCGAGCAGTTGGTGCATGATTCGCTGGCATTCGCCTAGAGGTACGGGCCCCTCATTGCGTCGCTTTCGTCGGTCGCAGAACTTGGCTAAGTCCGAAGTAACAAACTCGAACACGAAGTAGAGGCAGCCCTGGGTTACGTCGATTAAGAGCGAGGGCAAACGAAAGAAATGATAGAGACAAATGAAGTATTGCAAGGCTTAGTGTAAGGCGCAATATTTTCTGTGAAAAAGTATTGAATTTCGTGCAACTGCGATGGCCCTGACAGAAATGATATAAAATTTCAACGGCCTAATAATATTGCTTCGGCCGGACATCACCAACCGCACCTTCTCTAGAATCATCTCTCGCAGCCGCACAATGTGCACGTGTCTCAAATTCTTGAGGGCCTTTAGTTCGCGTAAATTCTTGCACTCGTCCCATGATTTGAAGTTGGCTTTGATTTGCTTGATGGCTACGCGAGCACCGCTTTCAATTTGGTTGCGTGCCTCTAGAACTTTGCCAAAAGCACCCTCCCCGAGAACTCGCGTCACTTGATACTTGTCCATGATCCTACGCTTATCTAAATGATTCTTAGGGACTTAAGTTATTTGACCCAGCAGATCAACGCTGGCGCCCATGGTAGCCCTGCCTGGGCATGTTGATTGCTCAGCGAAACATGCAAACTGCCACCATACCACGCCGTCCGTAACGCAAGGAAAAAGCCAGTAATAGTTTTGACCCAAATAAGTAAGTAATTAGCGTAAGTACTATCCGTAGGTATGGTATATGATATACCGTATACGCGGTGGTGAATACCGGATATAATTAAGAGCGAGAAAGCACCTATTTGAGAAATACTGGCTATCGGAAGTCCCATTTTCTGGAAAGCGATAATTCCAAATGCATTTACTTATTAATTTACTTGTTTGGCTCCTAAAACCTGTATATTTAAGTAAAAAGTAATGCCGGTATTTATTTTTCTGAGCCCCCCCCGAGGGGGGACTGGATTTAGTTACTAACATTCAGGGTGCCATCTAGTCGGCGTCTACGGAGTCCCCGGGCCGAACTGGAAGCCTGGTATTTATCTTTACGAACCCTACTCGAAGTACATAGTACATCTCGACTTTCTTAATCCGCTTACAGGGGGGAATATTTGACCCGAGTGCGAATACAACTGGACTTGCGACTGGTAACCGGCAGCTGCAGCTGATAGGTGATAGCACTGGCGACTGGCTAACTGTGACCAGGAAAGTTAGATCACGCCCGCCTTCGGCCTTCGGATGCCGATGTCGATCATATTCCTTTTTTTCTCCACTACCATTATAAAAAAAACAATAGATATATGAAGTAATTAGTAATTGTTTCTAGTAGGAAGGCTTAATAAAAATGATCTCGCTCTTGTAAATAAATAGAGAGGAGGGATCCGTGTAAGTTCCATACAGGTGCACAGCCGACCTTTCTTAAGCCAATAGGAGGATTTTGTATACTATTGACGTGAAAGCCACTGCGACTTCCCCTTTGTCATGCGGACGCCTCCAATAGCAGCGCTAAGAGTTCGGCGTGGCCCAAACCGAGAACGATCGGGAACGCTCCCCCACGACGCACACCACCACGCCATTGGTTGACGTCAGAGGCACGTCCTGGCTGGACACCGGCAGCGCGCGCAGTGGAGTCCCAGTGCCCAAGTCCCAAACTCTCAGGAGGCGGTCGCGGCCGAGGGAGACCAGCACATCCCCAGCCACGTCAGAAGTCACCTGGTAAACTGGCGGATGCGGCTCCAAGTCCGAATGCACAAAAGGGCGCTCCACTACGCCCCCCTTAGGCAGAGAATTGGATGTCACAATAGGGTGGCTCCCGTTTTGGAGTGGAAGAAGTTTGCGGCGGCCGAGGCCATTCATCGACGCATGCGTCGCTTCCCAACGATGCAAATCCAAGTTCAGCGTCTTGCAAGCTTGTGCAGACGGAAACGTGAGCAAATGCCGCAAGTGCACTTCAAATTCGGTAAGCATGCGAGCTGCAGCATCGGCATCATCTGAATTCGCTTGGAATGGTCCTTTGAAGCGTCCGTCCAAATCGGGTGTAGCAGCTGAGTGACGAATACAATTCCTGGGGGAATCTCCTTCTTTTCCTCCTCCTCCTAACGCTGCCGCCATTTTGAGACGAGCCGTAAAGTTGCGCAGGCCAGGCACAGCCGACTCAAAATTGCGACTTTGCGTCTCGTGAATAGGCGCCTGAGCCTCAATCAGGGCTACTTCTTGGCACAGCGCATCGGCACATGCCAAGAGTTCATCGGAGCGCGTGGCCCGAGTTGAAGAAGACGACCAAGTGTTCGGATCATTACTGCGAATGGCTCCATGGTCAAGTTGTTGACTTATAGTACTGGTGTCCGTGCTTCCAACATGACTGGTGCCTTTCAAATCAACAGGTTGGTTGCTAATATCGCTTCCAGTGCTGCTGCTCTGCAAATGCCCACGTGCAACTTCTTCGAAAAGCCTTGCTACAAGAGCCAATCGAACTTGCGCGCCCACTCCTTCCTCTGCGCTCACCGCACTTAAAAGTGGTGCTGCCAAGAATGTCACCGGCCCTTGCATACTTGCAAGAGAACTTGGGCTCACAAGTATCCTCTCCATAGTTGGAAACACAAATGCGCTGTTACTTGATGCCAAAGATGAAGGTGTTTTTGAACTTGCCAGTGGTGAAGCTGCAGAAGAAGCAAGCCGGCCAAGATGCCAGTGCAGCACCGACCCATCTGTGAGGCCAATGACCAAGGCAACTGGACTACCTATTGATGGCATAAGCTTGACGTGTTGGTGAGAGACATTGCTAGAGAAAGAAGTGCGGTCATAGCTCGACGAGCTATCCAGAGACGACCGCCTCATTGGTTGCCGTTTCTTCAAATGACGTATACTGTTGTCAACGCCGCTTTTCAGTTCACCATCACTACCAACGCGGTGGCGGCGGTGAGGACTATTGGAGGCATCATGGCACATGAACTTGAGGCTGAGCGCGCGCCCATGCGCCACCATTGCTGATGCAACCAGAGGGGAATCTCGAAGCTCAGGGGTAATTGCACTGTTGCCTGCGCCTTCGCTCGTCTTTCTACTGCCGAACTTACTGTTCCCTCTTTCATTGTCACGAATGCCATTGGCATCACCACTACCATTGCCACCGTTGCTGCGGCTACTATTAGCGTTACGACTGCTTTCTGGTGCACTTATTGAACAGTCGAAAACGAGTAGCCGGCGATACGCCGTGCCACACGCCAAAAGAGGTGGTTCAGATTCAGACTGAGGCGATGATAAATCAGCGTTCTGCTCAGGTATAGGGCGAAAGAGGCAGAGGCAAGAAGCATGATCGGCTTTGAGGTTTAGAGTGCGGAGCAAGGTACCGCTGGCGAGGTCTAAGATGGAGACATAGGCATCAAAGGATGAGACCGCGCAAACGCCTCGGGCACCACCGGATAGAGTTCCGAGGTGACCAGGACCGTTTTGATTATCACAAACATCGCTATGGCTACCAGAGTTCGAACCAAAACCTAAAGCGTGAACGGCTACAGCACGATCATTGAAACGAGTGCGCGCCAACCAGAGAGGTCGCACGCTGCCATTGTCAAGACCTACTCCTGATCCTGATCCAGATCCTTGCCAAGATCCTGAATTCAATATTGAATGGCTTGATGTCGTTGAGAAGGCTTCATTATTTTGATCACGCGACGACTGTGGTGTAGACTTCATCATATTTGGCCTTGTTACCTCCCAGGCTTTAATCTCTCGGCCGCATGTAAGAAGAACCATGCTTAAAGGCTCGAGGAACATCGCAGTGATGCGGTCGACATGCTCGTGCTCGCTCTTTTCGGTGTTACTGTCTGTTTCTCTGGCAATGTTGTTATCACTGCCGATGCTGCTACTTCTATTCACATCGAAACCATCGCTGCTGCTGAAACTCTTGACTTTTGAATTGTGTCTGCTAGTATTTACTCCAGTGGGGCCTTCTATATCGCGATGGGACGCATTGAATAGATGGGATTCTTCGGAACTTGCCGAATTATCAGGAAGTGGCGAATGCGGTGGCTGCCAAGCAGATTGAGTGCTGCCGTGTGCAATCTCTGGGGAATCTGCAGAGGAATTGAGTTGTGTTACTGACTCGTTCATCGCAGCCTTGTGAGGCAGTTGCTGAAGCCGCGACCAGCACACAAAATTTGGAAGCGCTGCTTCAAGCAGTGCAAGAACACTCGCATATCCAGCAGTGCCGCCCCTTACCAGCGCACGAGGTTCAAGAGACTCCTCAGTCGCAGCTCTAGATGAAGATGAAAGACCCTGGTCATTGCTTTCTTCGGCACCTGATGAAAATCCTTCATCTGAGGACATACTTGCCTGGGATATCGATCGATTACGGTCGCGGACAATGCTCACAGCGCTCTTGAGCGTGTCAATGGCTTTCGAGTACGAGAGGAGTGCTTCCTCACGATCAAAAGATCGGCTGGCAAGGCTTACCTTTGAAAATGGCGCAGAATATGGTGTGTGTTCAAATAGCAAAGGTTTGAAGAAATTATAACACGAAACAACTTTGCTTCAACTTATCTGATGCATTTGGTACTATCTCGTGTGAAGAGCTCTAAATGATGAAGTGGTTTTGAAAAAAGCTCCGAAAGATATCTTGCGTTTCGAATCATTTGGATTCCATCACCAAGACGTGCGCAAGGCGGCCTCGCTGAGCTGTGTCATCCGGTAAACTGCGCAGTGCGTGCCGTAGCTCCCCTGCCGCGAGCCTCAAGAGCCGTGCAGGGCCGTCGTGACGACCGCCTGCATGCGAAGTGGCACCGTTGGTGGATACTTGAGTGGCAAGAGCGCGCTCGTAGTGCAGCATCGCTTTGGCTTGTGCCTGTTTGTTGCGTGTAGAACAATTTTGTAAACAATCTACGACAACATTTTGTTTCATTGCACTGCATAAAATGAATTCCAACATAAACATTTTCGCGTTACTCGTTGACAAATAAAGAAATAAAAGAGGCAATGATCTTACCACAACGGCCATCTGCTTCACGACTGGTCGTGCATCCAACAAATCAATCACATCGAGCGGCCGCTTGACTTCGAAACCCAGAGCACCCTGACCTTTCTCGTCTTCCGACGCCAGTTGGTCGTATACAGCCGGTAAGAAATACAGCCCCATGGCCAATGTGATCCGTCGGAACAGCCGCCGCCCGCTGACGCCCGACGTGTCGAACGTTTGTTGGTGCGGATCCGTTGGCAAACACGACGGCATGCACTTGGAGTGTGAATAGAAACCAAAGCGATCCCGAAGTTCCGCCTTGGCACAAATGTGACAAAATGAGGAAAATGTATAAAAGCAATGCATGGTTTACGCAAATTCAAATCGCGACAAAATGAAAATAAAAGGTGTATTCATCGCTACTTGAGTCACAGGCTGAACACTAGAGATCGCTACTAAAGTGTCGAAGTGCTACGAAAATGAATAGTACTACAGTGTACAACTTCGATGACACGTATTGTTTGTCAGCACCTGAAGTCCATGTAAAGGGTGCCAGAGGGCCGTTTGAGCAGCAGCCAAGTTCGACAAAGCCTTGTTCATCTCTGACACAATGGCGGACCGAAACTCATGCTCTGCAGACAGCTCGCGGCTGGAGGTAATAGCGAGGCAGCGCCTTCGTATGCGGTGCTTCACCACCCGGCTTACCATTTCCACCAATAGAAGCTCTCGCCACTGTGCGCTATAACTATTGCTTCTCGTGGACTCGCCGCCCGGGCTCGGTGTTGCGTTCTCAGCGTGTAAGAGTTTGTAAATATGCCCCATGTACCTACAAGAACCGAGAACTTTCTATTCAGGCGCACTTCAAAAGGAATCATACGTACATCCGTATACCTTGTACGCAAGGCCACGTGCATTTAAAACCTCCTCAGCCCTCCGTCAACGTTGCCCACCTCAGGTTGATGCCCGCTTCGTGCAGGAGCCGTGGTACTAAATCGTCATCTTCAACGTGATCTCCGCGTTGGGAAGTGCGCACATAAGGGGGGCGGTCCAAGAGGCTGCGCGCGAACACCGGAAGCACTTCGTCGAGGAGATGCTGTGTGGCCGCTGCCACGGCCGCGTTGTGCGTTGACGCGTCGTGCGCACCGAAGCGAGACCAAGCGTCACTGCTCAGCGGTTGAGGATGCTGCAGCACTACCTTGGGGCGCAATTGGTACACTAAATGGGGCGCCTTCACTTTTGGCCAGCGCAACGCTCCGTCATAGTCCTGAGGTGCTTCAGCGGGCATCAAGCGCGCTGTGTCCAATACATAAAGCCTTCCGTCGCGGCCACGGTGGCCTTCAAGATCTGCGCAAGTGGACACAGCTGTGAGTGTTCCACGCATGTCAGCAACGAAATGCTCGGCAAGGTTCATCGACTTCGCCATTTGGCCGATCACAGCAGCAGCTGTCGCAGTTCTCGGACCCATGTTGAAAGGTTTGGGTACCTCAGAAGCGAACACGCCTCCTGCGTCATCGGTACCGAATACTAAAGTGTCCCTCGAGACTGGGAGGCGGGAAGTGGCGAGGAGTCGACATCCTAAGAAGTCCACAAGCACCATAAGAGGCACTCTAATAGGGCCTACGCCAGCTGCTGCTATGGCTGCAGTTGGCTCTGCCTGCCCTTGAGCAGATGCACCAGGAAGCTCCCCAGATGTTGAGGCAATGGCATCATTGGCCAAGGAGGCAGAAGCAGCGAAAATAACGTTAGCGCCACGAATCTCATGGTTACCAACTTTTGCCGCGTGCTCTGAACAAACAATAGGACGAAAGCCATAATTATGAGTAAATCAAGACTTCATGAAGAAGCACACGAATGCACTATCGTCTCACCTTCGCTTCCATACAGTCCCTTGTGGTCAATTAGGAATTTGATGTACATGCCCGCGACCAAATACTTCTCACCGCCAGCCACGCCGCAACCTCCGCCTCTAATGGGCTTCACTGTCTGTATGCATTCAATACAAAACGAGAAGCTTCAGCATACGGTAAATATTGTAAGACGAAACGAAAAGCGCGATGTAAGAGATCCCTTACCTTTTGACTATCAGGCAGGTTGCGTTCCATCACAATCACACGAGTATAATTCTCGGCAGTAGCTTTGAAATCTGCCGACAAGCGAGCGAGTCTCTCCCACCGAGCTGCGCGTTTGGATCCGCCCACTTCAGGCAGTTCCAGCGCTTGCTGCCATGCTGCATTCCAATCTTTGGCTCCGCCACCTACCTCACTTAAGCCATCCGAGCCAACTGCATAGGCCACTGCTTCTGACGCTCCACGATATATTGTGGAATCATTACGGGGATGCGAAACTGGCGCACGCTCACCGTGTCTTGCCTGCTGGTACCTCCGATCAGCTTGGGAATTCCTCAGCCATTGTTTCAAGCGAGAGTGCGTAGCGGAATATGGACCAGCATTGCTACGAGCGCGGCTGCTTCTTTCCGAAGTATATTTCCCTGAACCCCTAGGCAGTCGCGGAGACAGCGGAGGCACCTGCTGCGTATGTTGCTCTGGCGTAGCATCAAATGCATCGTAGGCTGAGTGTACACCTGAATCCGATGGCGGAGCATCAAACTGGTCATAAGCTGACCCAACAGCCGATGTTGCTGGTATAGCATTAGGTCGTAACGGAGCCTTGGCGCCCTCAAATCGAGGAGCAGCTGACTCTGACTGTGGAGTATCAAATTGGTCGTAAAATGAACCTACAGCTGATGTTGTCGGTATTGCAGGTCGCGACGGAACTGCAGTGCCCACAAATCGACCAGCGGGGCCTGCCCTTCGGTACATAGCATCATTCCTATACATCCTGGACACTCGAGGCTGCTGAGTTGGCAAAGGCGCAACGATCGCTGCGTTGGTAGTGCTGCCTGCATGCGTTTGTTCTGGGAAGTCGAAAGGGTCGTAGCCTGTACCCACAGTCGCCGGGGAGTGGTTGGATGTTGAATCTGCAGCTCGAGCATTATTAGTTTCTACAGGATAATACATCCGTTGCCTTCGATTGACGCTGGTGATGGACGCTGCTGCAGGCTCTACGGATTGGTAAATACGTGGCTCCTGTGAAGACCTACATGGAAAACCCATCAATCCATCGGGCTCTTCCACAAATACGTCATACGCTCGATTTGCATCGGAAGATGATCGACGAACTAAAGGCGGATCACCGAAAGCTACTGACGTTCTAGGCGGAGGTGGTCCTAGGAAATCATCAGGGCTGTTGCTCATTCTTGCTATTCTATCTGTATAGCTTTAAAACCTAGCTCCTTTAGTAGACCTGAAGCTACGCGTGCAAGTCATCATAGTCAGTCTATCTGTAGTAACTTAGCTTAGATTAAAGAGCTTCGTAATAACTTCGTATAGTATACGACTTCGACATCGACCTTCGACATCATCGTCTTCTGGTTCGGGCCCCGAGGGGCCGGAATTAGAAGCAATGGTGATGAGATGTAATGGGTGGGATACGACCACACCCTGTAGTGGTTGGCCTTGATGCAAGGGTACGGCTGACGGAGGCTAACGGTGTCTAGAAGCGCTATCCACAGTTGAGGCTAACGCCGAGGT
>Ga0307982_1001351_pt1 | contig 19968 bp, 16 predicted proteins | sample OrgLakmetagen989_FD_201847 | JGI IMG/M metagenome (GOLD analysis project Ga0307982, IMG submission 201847) | Saline water microbial communities from Organic Lake, Antarctica - #989 | ecosystem: Environmental > Aquatic > Non-marine Saline and Alkaline > Saline | place: Antarctica: Organic Lake... | reverse complement strand
GATCGTGCTGACAATGCTTGTAGCCGCCGCCAAAATAAATCAATCCTCCATCGTGCCTGCCTTTGATCAAACGAGAGTCCCACGGATAATTCAAGTACCAAGCGGTGCTGAAAATTCATAACGGAAGTGGGTTGTTGGCAGCGCAATATATGCGCATGCAATACAAAAACGAACACAACCGCAACCACAACCGGCAGCCACCATTTTTTTTTGCCTTTTCGGGTCGTTCGGGTGCCACGAAGCCATAGTAGCCGTTTCGACATTCAAATCATAAGCTTAACTGTTCGCCACATTTTTGAAAGAATTCGACTCAGCAAGTTGGTTGGGAAGTTGGGAACAAAAGACGAAACAAAAAAGAACAAACTTTTCTTCGAGAAAGATGAATACGTACATAGTTGAGAGTGTTGATGAGTCGAATTCTTTCAAAAATGTGGCGAACAGTTAAGCTTATGATTTGAATGTCGAAACGGCTACTATTAGAATGAATGGCGGCACAGATATCTACGTCATTGATTCTGATGGTGAGTTTGACCTCATTGAGATTGTGGGAGGTGGTGAGCAGTGTGAGCAGCGTACTGGGGTTGGGTCTGGGGATTCTGCACGAAGCGACAGCAGAGTGACTAAGAGGCAAGCAAATGAGCTTATCGTTATCGACAGTTCGGAAGAAGAGACAATTAGCCTGCCTGCCCAGAAGCGCCGACGCGTAAGCGATTCGAGCACTTCTTTTCGTGATTCAATCGATGCTCATGCACGGGCTGCTTCTAGTGACGATGAAGTCGTGATAATCGAACCTCCAAGGCAATCTGAAAACCTTTCACGTTCTCCACAAGAACATATGGCACGGCCTAATCAAGATAGAGAGATTAGGCAGCCTGCAGCTGTCAGGCAAGAAATTTTAGTCTACGCTGAGCAGCCATCACCGCTGCCAGCTGCCGATCCATCGGTTATGGCTTCGAGTGAACAAATTTCACAATTGAGGCATGCACCGACTCCAAGCAATCAGGAAAAAGTGGACTCAAACATAGTTCTTCACAGTGCAAACCGAATCTCTCCGATGGCCTCCGTAACATCGGATTCTTCTCTTTCTGGTCGAACCATGGATTTGACGCCTGACATTACCCTTCGCAATCAGTGCGGCGAGTTCGGCATCGAAGATGACTCTGATGCGAGCACCATGCATTGCGGCTACAAGAGCAGTAACGTTGGATTTTTCAGGAGCATACCTGCCCGAAGTAGCTTTGGCTGCTCTGATGAGCTAATTTTGTTACCAGTCCTCGCGGTGACAGCGCAAGCAGTCTTAAGGCGAAAGCGCAAGTGGTGCTCCGATGCTGCGATTCCAAGGACTTCTACCACTGAGGCAGGAGATGACGTAGTTAGAAGTGGCTCTGTTGACAGAGGTGGGACCGACAGCAATGATGAGAGGAGTAGTTTCGATACACCACCATCAACAGTATTTTCCAATTCTGGCTCGACTCCAGCAGCGCATTCTCTTCCGAGGTGTCACAGTAGTAATGGCGATCTTGGTACTGGGGCTCGAAAGCGCTTCAGAAAGTTTTCAACGATTATGACCAAAGCGCTCTTAACAGAACTAGACAGCGGCTGTTTTCGGGACCTCGCTGCTACGGTACTGCTATGTCCATTTCTTATGCTTTCTAGTATTGCTTAGTAATTCGCTATGTCCTGGGAGGGATATTATTCATTCCCGTTTGAATTCAATTAGCCTCATTTGTTCTCTATTGCTTTCCCAATTTACTGTCGCGTAGGTGCGTGATGCATGTGGTAACGGATGGTGCGCTGCCTTGAAGTTCACAAGTGACGGCTTGGCGGCGCTCATGCCAACAACGGCGGAGTCGGGAAGGAATCGCACTCAACTCCGGCAAGAAACTCAGCGGGTAATCGGCCACACTGTTAATTGGATGATAAGAATAGAGGCAGCGTATGATATGGGGATTGCATATTTTTCGATTTTGTTTTTGATCCTTACACGGAATACATTTTGGAATTTTCTAGAGAATTCTTCGGAGCTTTCATTGTCTCTATTGATGTACTCAGTGTGCCATCTTGTTCTATTTCGCCTTCAAATAATTTCTCTCTCGTTCAAAATCGTGCTGTGTGGCCTATGCCTTCGAATTCCTCCACTTCAAGGCGATTGCGCTGGATAGCATTTTGAGACGTTTGGCAACTCATCAAATGATGCCCAATCGAGATTTGTCAGTGTTAGCGAATGAAGAATTATATTCTTGCGGTGTGCAGGGCTTGGTTGAAGTTGAGGTCAGTAGAAGTACGCTGACACTCACTCACTCGATTTCAATGTCGACCAAATTTATTATTACGCAGAGGGAGCACGCCTTTCTCTGTATATGATATTTGGCTCATTTATTTACATGTATACACCCACAAGATGCGTTGACTACTTTCAGTTTGAGGTCACATACACAATTGAGCTTTGGGTTTCGCTCATACTGACGCGTCCTTTTCTGATTATTTGTTTTGCGTACTCTTTGAAAAGACGGCCCTTGAAAGTTTACAAAAGGCACCATCCTCTCTGGAGCCTTGTTCGTCGTCTGACCACGTAGAGAGCATTCCAGAAGACGTATCGATACCACCGGAGGTCACTTCGGCTGTTTCATGTGGCCATCTTGCTCTCGACTCGCTCGCCATATGCTGTGGTCGGAAAGGGCTGAGGAACCTTTTGGCACAATCCACGGTGAGAGGCGTTTGGTGCAAAGAGGTAGCGGGTACACCTAATACAATGGTCTTAAATTTGGTCTTTCAAGTGGTAATATGCGTGTATGTCTTTGTGGCGCAGGTGCGCGGCCGCCCCGCTTTAGTCGGCCTCGTTCAAGCTGCCTCTGAGGTGCGCAATTTACCGTCACGCCGGCGTTTGAACATGCACACGCACGCATGCTCACTTCATTCCTTTCACTTCATTCCTTTCATCCTTTTCTTATACTTTATTTTCTCACCATGTATACATGCTATATTCCCTTTGCAAAGTACATCAACAAATGCTTTTTCAATTTACAAATCAGCGTATGACCAGTGAGAACCATTCTCTGAATTGCACCCACTTTTTAGTGCGTGTGTCCGTGTGTATTATTGACATGCTTCATGACATGTTCATCAAGATTTTATCGACGCATGAAATGGAAGCTTGTCAGTCTGGACTTAGATTCAGCACTTCTGCCGTGGGTGCTTGTAAAGTCGCTGCTCAATGCCTTGGGCTTCTCGCAGCTGTAAATTCACCTCCAAATCAATGTTTTCCCCACCTGCTGCGCACAATTTCTTGTCAAGGATAACTCTATTAGTACGATCTTGTCACGATGAACGTTGTGCTCACGGAAGTAATTTCACAATGAAAATTATCAATAATTTATCCTCTGGCCAATCGTTTTTAAAACAGGTGCTTGAACCGATCGCTATGAGAGAAATGTTGCGAGATGCCCAAACTCGTTATCACATGCCTTCTTGGGCAAGCTGCATGGTTGCTGACGCACTATCCGCCTACAGTACTCAAGTAAGTAACCATCTTACCGCTCAAGAGTTGCCCTTGCTGATTAAAAAAAAATCTTCAAATAAATAATTGTATATCTGTAAACGAAGTTTATAAATAATTGTTTGATTCGAAATCATTTCTTGATATTTTTTCGCCCTGAAGTCTTTATCATCAGTCATTTTTTTCCCACGGTGTGTCTTTATGTTTTTTTTCGGGGCCGTGCTGAAGTTTCATTTACTAAATGAACAAAAAACCTGTGCAGCGGTAAGTTCTCTCGACAGCGAGTGCGGCAGCAGTTACAAAAGATGTTTTTTTAGCGACGAAGAAAGCAACATTAGCATTGCTGATAATGACATTTACGACGGCGAATTGAGGAAGAGAAAGATGGCCGCGACGTCTCAGCTAACTGGTTACATGGGAACCCCAAGTCTTATGGTAGAACACGCCTTCAAACTTGCCTTCTGAAGTATGTATGGGTTCTAGCCACGTCAATGCTTGCTGCTTGCGTTCGTCGTGGAGGCCACGTGATTTGACTCAGCGGTGCTCCAGGTGTGAATTCGGGATTTTGTTCTGTATGTTCCTGGTCTTACTTTTGGGTATCACGAAAAGATTTTAGGTCACATACTTCTCCTGTAATTTCGACGCACGTTCCGTTGCTAGTCTAGTAGTCTAGTCTGGTTAATACTCTCCCAATAACAAAGAAAAACAAGTACACAGCAGCCACAGGGGCACTAAATGTACTTGTGCTGCTTCCTTTGCGTGTGATTTTGAGATGAAACCATTAGTGTTAGACTTAACGCTTTACGTCGATCGACCTCAATAGGGATAGGGTTATAATGGTAAAATTGTATATTATGCAGTAGTATATAGGTATGCTGTACAGGTACAAAGAAGAGGTATGGGTAAAGAGCTTAGAACTTCGCGTCGAGTGCCGAGATCGCAATAGGTAATTATGGAATTATTTACATGAACTACTATGCGAATAGCTATTTTCCCTTTCTGACACCAGAAGAGGAATGTAACATAAGCACTACAATACTACAATACAGCAAAACAACAGACTACTTGATGGTGATGCTGGTGAAAGTTGTGTGCTCCGATTCTTGAAGCATTAAATGCATTCCCAATCGCCTAATGCTTCAATTGTTGCTGTTGCGTCATCATTCTCATCTGAAACTGCCAAGTCAAGCCAGCTACTGCTTCGAATAGCCGACTTGTCTTCGACTACTGCCTCGTCAGATGGCTTGAAGGTCTCAATAGGTACCGTAGCTGTGCCCGTTCCATCCAGTGGTGAAGCAGCAATGCGAGCGGCTGGAGCAAGGATACAAGCATCGGGGGTGACACTTGTTTTAGCGTTAGGAGAAATAAATTTGTTTTGGCGCGCAGACATGAGCTTGAGCCGCACCGGGCGAGAAATATTTTTGCCCCCCGGGGCAGCTGGTGAAGAAAGAAGCTTCAACGGCGGTATCGCAGGGCCAAACTTGATGATACAATGGAAATAAACTAGTTACTAACCGAGAATAATATGATTTCTGTCAAAAATAAATAAAGGCAGATTCTACTAATAATGCTTGACATCAATCAAAATGACAAGGTCAAACAATTATTTGTTCCTACCGCATCGACTGCCACGCTCGGTGGTGGATTCAAGATGGCAAATTTCGATGTTTTCACCGGCGGCTTGACTGATTGTGCTGACGATGCATTGACTTCCCTTGCAGACCAAGGTGCACGCTCCGCATATGCTGAAAACCTGGTCGAGAACTCATCAGAACTTGTGCTAGCGTTATCGTTGTTACCCTGGGTACTCCCGGAATCACTGCTTAACTGACCCAATTCTGACAATTCGGACTCTGCATCTCCTCCGCGAAAACTCGCTAGATATGCTGACTCCTACACGAATTTTCATACGTTAGCAGTGATTATAAAAGTCGCCGTTTAGATAATTAGGGGAAGTATAGAGTTTGAAAGAGAATAAGGGTAAGTAATTTACAAAGCGAAGGCCAAATCTTGGTTGAGGTTGAATGGATTCATGAATCGTTCATACATCGTACCTCAGCGTCGACTTCATTTGCCCAAAAATCTGCGGCTTCAGACAGCGTGTTCCAGCCATTTCCCACCGTACGTGCAAAAAAGCTCCAAGATGCGTTCGCCACCCGATTTCCAACCTGCCAGAATTCCATTATGCCTCGATAATTCTTTGTTGGAGTCATTAATATGAGCGAGATGCGTCAATGAATAGGAGGCTGCTTACCGCATTTTCTACACACTTCGTCTTTACAGCGTGTAATTCCGACCCCATAGCACTGGCCACTTTGCCTGCAGCTTCTGCTGCACTAGCCCCTAACTGTAACAGATCTGCAGTGGTATACAAAATCCAACGTAGTGAATGTTGAGTGTAGTAGATACTAGCTTGGTAGGGCTTTGAAGCAAAAGACAATTCCGCTGAGACGCAAGGCATTATTCCAAAAAAATCATTTAAGCTGCTTTACGTACCTTCAGGTTCAAAGAACTCAGGTTCGTCGTCGTCAGAACCGCTGTTCTCTAAGGAGGCTTCACTTTCATCATCGATCTTCTTTTCACGACAAATTCCATGAGATAGCCTCGCCTCGCGCAGGGAATCGAAATCTGCTATACCCGTGTCAAGCTGATTCTTCTTCGCATGACTGCAGCTCGGAACATTCTTCATGGCCTCAGAATCGACACTTGACTGATGAGGCATCCACAGAGTACAAAATTTGTGTGCCGATCACGTCAATAAAAGTGCACAGTTATACGAGGGATTTCTTGTCAGGTAAAGTACACGCGATCGAAGCTAAAAATTTGGTACGCGGAATAAAAACCTGAATGTACCTTCTAATTTCACCGCCGTATCAAATGATTCAGCTTCCGTCCGTTGTTATTACCCGAATCCAAGCAAACAGAACAACATCGAGCTCTAAGTGTAATCACGGATCACGGATCACGGATCACGGAAGGATTGAAGGATGATTCCAGCAATGAGTTTAATATACTTTAAACACCCTGTAGAATCTCTGTGTATAGAAGATACACTCCACCCCTCTCGGGGGTCTAGCCTCTGTGCACTTTAGAAGAAGCTTCGTTAAGGATATGCTAGAAAGAAGGCCACTGGGTTGCCTGAGCTCTAGTTTGCAACAACTTTGTGCTCGACGCCACCAGCAAAATATTCAATTGGGAAAGTTTTAGTAATTGTTGGGTATCTTAGGTCAAGTCAAAACTTATCAAACTGCATACTGTAGCCTACATGCGTCGTGGCGGTGCCGACTCTTCTCTCAGCAATGGTGTGGAGTCAACAGCTTTAAGAGAGGAGAAGGCGCTCCTTCGCCACGTAGCGAGTCAAGTTCTGACGTCAAAAGATATTGCAGCGAATATTCGCTCGGGCGGAGAGAGGCTTTCGCAGCCTGATATAGACTGGGCGAGGTACGGTTCGTCGGGTACGACTGCTATTTCACAGAAGGCAACCTTCTGCGACCCTAATCTATTCACGCTTTTGCAGAAATCCCGTAAAGAAGAGTTGGAGCACAGGACTCCGCATGTTGTAGTGCACTCCGTTTTCTTAAATCGTACTGCAGGTACGTTTTGTCGACCCAATGATGTAAAGTGCAGTGAAATTATCGAGCTAGATTTTATTTTTCACGCTAGCAAATCCTCTCTAGCTGACTACGATTCGACCAAAGACCGCTTGGAGCGCAGAATCTGGTTATTGAACGAAGTCTTGGTTTGCAACTCTAAAGGGGTCTTTTCGTTGAGCAGCAATGCTCTTGATAGCTTCGAAACTCGGTGGGGTGAACACTGTGCAATGCGGCTTCGTCAAGCCCTTGAAGAGATTATTCAGGATGAATGCTGGAGGCTCGAACTCAAATTCGCTGCAAATACTGGCGAAAATCAAGCACAAAATACACAATACCTGTGGTACGCATCCCCTGCTGCAATCGTGAGTCGTAGAATGCTTCTTCAACTCGCCAATGCACAAAACACCACCACATCTCCAGGAGATGAAACATCCGACACTAAATCGTGTGCTGAATGGTGGTCGAGCATTAGTGCTATCGAGCGTGAGGTGGCACTACGCAAAATTATTGTCGCCGGGAATGTAAATGACGTCACAACTTTACGGGAATCGTGTTCGCCTAGCAGCACTGTTAGCCGAAGTGCCCTTTTCAAGTCACAGCTCATGGCATATCGCCATTTTCACTTCAGTAGCGAAGTATTTGAAGATATTCAATCTATGTGCGGTAACCTTGCATCTAAAGATGAAGTTGGAGACATGTTGCTTAATGTTGTGTCCTTTTGGCCACTGGCCCAGTGGAGCGGTCGTAGAGCATCTGAAGCGCAAAGCCATGATTTCGAGGACGACATATTTTCGGACCTTGAAGTGCATTCACGAAGCATGGTACTTGAGTTGCAAGATTCCATATCGCAATGGCGCCAAGAAGAACTTGTCAAGTCTATGATTGAAATACCCCACGAGCATAAAAGAACGAAGAAGTCCAAGAAAAAGAAGAAGGGGTCAAAGAATAACACCTCAAAGTTTAGCGAGTCTCTAAGAGATAAAACAGTTGCACCAGCAGATGGGCCATGTAGCGATCAATCAATCACCCAGTCTTCTTTGGCAGGAGAAGCTTGTGACTGTGCAAACGATAATCATTTGGATTCGAGCAATGTTACAAAGGCTGAAGTAGTGACGACTAATTCTACTCCTCAAGCCGAGAAATATGGTGCCGATCCACTGAACACCTTGACACCTGCTCTTTTAGAGAACAACTCTTCACCTGCACACGAAGATGGTGTAGACGAAGAGGGTATCGAGGCCCCGCCTTGCCCTGAAGTGATAGAAATTACTGATAGAAAACATGGTTTGGACAAAGGTGGTACAGATTCACAGGACGATAGAACACTGAGCAATAGTAAGTCTGCTGCTGCTGTGCCGGAGGACACTTTAGAAATTGGCCCATCACCACAATTAATACCTACTTTTGCTCACCAACTTTTGGAAGAAGATGACTCCGATAGTGAAGATGAAAAAGCAAATAGCGATGCAGAGGGACATACAGACAGTCAAAATGTGGAATGCATGTCTTCGCCAAGCCCTCGTCCTCCGCGGTCTCCTCCTGGCGACAGTAACTCACAGCATAGGCCTTTAGACCTCATTCAAGAAATGGATATGATTGTTCGCATGGATCATATTTCTGACGACATAGTAGAGATGGCTGCAATGTTGAAAACTGTTGCAGATAGGAGAAGACCGTGGCAGGGAGGGGCCTTGGCGAGGGTTAGAGAACTCACGAAACTGTTGTGGCCGGCTGCAGAAGTTCATGTATTTGGCAGCTACGAAAGTGGGATTGCCATTCCTCCATCTGATATCGATGTCGTTGTCAGTGGAGTTGACGTCAAATCTCGTCTCTTTCTCAAATCACCGTCGCCGTCGCCGCTTGCAATCTCATCTCCAAGTACCTATCGCCAGGGCATGACCGTTGGCGGCTCTGGGCCACTTCCTCCTTTGGAAGCTTTAGCTAGAGAGCTGGCCAATCAAGATTGGTGTGCGAATGTTACAGCGCTGCCGTCTGCAACCGTGCCACTGATAAAAGTGCAAACAGCGTCCGTTCCTACCCGATACGGGCGTATGTCAGTGATTCAAATGGACATTACTTTTGTTTTTGGCCACGTCGATCCCGACCCCTCTGGCGCTCAACACCCGCCCGACTTAGATTCTTGGCGACGAAGTTTTTCCGAGCCTCCAGCATACATTCCAGAGGATACTTCGCCGACTTTGCCTTCGAGGCTTAAGAGTCCTGGAAGTGCTCTTCGGAACACAGGAGCGCCTTCTGGGGGAATGGGAAGTGGAGGTTTGCAGACTCTTCAAAGGCAGCACACTGGCATTGAAAACACCCGGTTTGTCGGTCGACTATTGGCACTCCATCCGCCACTAACTCCCCTCATTCTTGTTTTAAAGCAACTCCTCTACGAACGCGGATTGTCTGACCCTTACAAAGGAGGCTTGGGAGCGTTTGCTCTCACCATCATGTGCGCTAGCGTGGTGCAGCAGCATGCGCTTCAACCGCCGACCGAAAAACCAAGCGTTGGCATGCTCCTTGTGGGATTCCTCAAGCTATACAGCCCTCAGAATTTTGACCCACGGAATTTTTGCGTGTCTCTCAGCCCTGCAGGACCACTTCTTCCTTTAGCACCAAACCAATTCAATACACCGCGGGTTGGTTCCGCAGGATTTTGGCAGCCCGCGCCACCCGTAGTTATTCTTGACCCTTTAAATCCGACAGTGAACATTGGCTCTAGCTGCTACGGATTCAAGCAGGTTCAGCTCTGCTTTGAAGACGCGCTTCATACTATTTTGCATTGCCCACTCCCAAGAAGTGTTGAGACTTCCGTGTCTGCAGACTCAGTCCTTGGAAAAATGTTTGGCGCCACCCATCACAAGCAGGTGGTAGAGTTGAGCGCAAGCATTTGGTGTCCCATGGAAAATCAACATCGTTCTTCGACTGCTGAAGATACAAAAGCTCCCGAAAGCTCAGACGACTACAACTACCTCAAATTGGGACCGGGTTTCGTAAACCCATTGACTTCCTCGGAGTTGACTGAGCTCAAGGCACTGCTCGGCCGCGCTCAGCCATTGTCGATTGTCGAGACACGCCGCGTGCAAACTCTGATGAAGCAAACGCAGAGAATAGAAAGATCAAGCCAAGATGGGAAGCGTTTGTCACCGGATCCTGTTGATCCCGCGCCACGAGCCATCCAGAAGGAGGAGCAACGATTGGATCAGTGTACAAATGATGAGCTTCGACAAAAGTGCCTGGACCGTATTGCGCACATTAAAGACCGAGAAGAACTTTTGAAATTTGCTGCTCTTCTCTTTTCTCCTTAGTGCACTTTCGTAGTAAATAAATTATGGGGTTGTGTAGTATGCACTGGCCCTCGCAGGGATTGAGGTATCTGTATCTGTGTTATTTGAGCCATTTGGGCTTTTACTTGCGTTCGAATTACTTTGAGTAAAAGCCAATCAGCTTGGTGGATTTAAAACGGAATCAATATAGAATCCGAATCCACCGGGCGGCTCCGGGGTGTTCATCAGTTTATTGGCCTTTGGCCTTAAATCAACTCCACCTCTTTCGATTAAGGAATTTTGTTAAGGCCGATCATGGCTGCAATGGAGTGATCAGTTTTTTAGTTGGCGCGTAAACCGAGTTCCTGGGGCTTAACTCAGAATTGATTCGAACTCGAACTCGAACTAATACAAACCCAAATGACACAGAAGCCGATGCTGCGGGCAGAAGTGTACGCGCGTGCGTTGCGCGCAAGTCAAAATCGTAAAGAGGATAGTGTGTAGAAAGTCCTCTTACGTTTTGACCAGTGAGTCGGGAGGCCGAGCGACTCATACGGTCATAGAGCTTTCCTTTCATCTTGAATCAAACGTTGCGCTCGCTACACACAATCGTTTTTCCAGCGGACTCGCACCCCTGCTCGAACTTAATTAAAAGCTTGTCTTTAGCAGTATACCCCGAAGAGTGTGGGAACGCGCCGGTCGATTACAAGATGCCTGCGATGGTAGCTATTTTAACGGCTTGCCATTGTTTACAGGGGGGGGCTACTCGTTCCCGAGTCAATTGCAATAGGTGGCAATATGTCACCGAAGGCGGCGTGCATAACGAACGCAGTAATTTATTTCTACATCGTTCGATCCTTACGAGCAGCACTGCAACCATCCAAAGCGGGGAGCAAGACGCGAATGATTCAGTTGACATTGCTGAATTTAAAGGGCACTTCCAAGCAACCGTTCGTCATGTGAGGCTGTAGCTGTTCTTTCGATGTAACAGGACTAGCAATATCGGTAAATAAATTTTCGAAGCCCCAAGCACGTTGCCCACTAATGAACGTATCAATATCCCGACCATGGATTCTGCCAGCAAACTTGACGCATGAAGCAGTAGGTACAGGGCCATGCGAGATGCATCGAATGTAGCCCTGCATTTTGCCTTGCTTCAGCATAATGTATGGTTTCCAGTAATACCCGTACCAGTAGATCGGGCAGTTGACCTCATGACACGTACCAGCAGCATCCTGCTGCAGCATTTTATCTAGTTGTACCTCCGAAGCATGAACAGTGAATGACCCACGATTCGAAGCCGTAGGCGGTAATATACCTTGTCGAGCTGCAGCGTACCAAGCAGCCGGGAATTTCAATCCAGCTCTGCCGGCAGCGACTACCGAAGTGCCCTCATTTTCCCATATGGCAGTGAAGAGGTACATTTGCTCAACATGCCTTTCAAACCAGACCAATTTAGGAAGCATCAGCCGCCTAAACATGCAAGTGAGGTTACCCACGCGCAGCAACTGCCCCAGCTGCAGCACCTCCTCTTCAGAGCATTGCTGCCCCACTTCACCATTATGCCAATGTGCCAATAGCACAGCAACATCGTTCTCAGTGTGCACCGCAAGCCCATCCAGACCTGCCCACATGAATACAGCTGGAAAGCTGAGGGTACAAAAAGACTGCAATAGCTCAATTCTACTGATAACAACATACACGTCACCAAATTGCTCCACCAGCCACTTTTCGCACATGGTTTGAAAACCCGAAAATGCAGCTGCCCTTGTCACCGACTCAGGCAACGCAAAAAGAGTGGTATTTGCGTCTGGCACTTGAAGTGTTGTTATGTCCACTTCGGCAAGTTTGGTCAAGCAAATGTCTACGCACTCGTCTGCCTGCCAGCGGTCTGCCCACACAATCATCTGTAGGAGCAGAAGTAGACTGGTGGTGATGGGACTGAGTGTTCGGTCGCGTGAGAGATATTACGAGTGTGACAAGAAGCTGAAAAATTGGGGAAATGTTGTTGCATGATCATTACCTTAGTAAGAAGCTGCACTTGGATCAGTGGGCTTCCCACAAGTTGTTCAGCTAGATCCTCGAGGTCGAGTTTGCAGGAATACATGATTTTGAGCACTTTTTGCGCCGCAACGAAGTCCTCAGCTCCGCTGCATGGAATCTCTAACTGCATCATAGATGCAGGAAGGTAAAAAATCGTGCTGAGAAGGTGCACTTGAAACTTTAGGAGGGCGACAGGAAGCTGCGCACATATGAAAGTGCGCTTAACCTTGCCCTGGATAGAATCCAACTTTCTACAGATAGTGAACTAGCGAACATGTATTGCGTACCTTACGTTGCCCATCACTCTGCCAGCGCGGGGATAGCGCAGCTTTGAAATACTCGCTGTGAATTTTAAGTATGACGGCGTGCCCAGGGAGGCGATGTAGGACCCCTACCTCATCTAGTTGATGCGGATCATCTGCTGAGGATCCTTCTGAGGGCACAGGCGCAGTCAAAGAGAAAGAATTGCACACAGGCACACAAGTTACGGACGCTATAATAACAGGCAGAGTCTTTAGTTTCACCAGCTCAAACCTTCGCGCCTCCTCTTCGCAGCTTTCCCACTCTTCGACTTTGGCTGCCCCTGTTGCGGCGTTGCACTTCCTTGCTCAGCCAGCATAAAGACGAGCTCAACATCCGCGTCATCCTGATCACCAAATATAGAAGCTGCAGTTTTTCGCAAATGGGCTACTTGTTCAGAAGTCATGATGAGAGCGGCGCAGCAGCCAGTTCAAGCGAGCCACCTGTCTAGTTCTATCAGGCAAGGCAGCAGCTCCGATGCTCCGATACCCGATACTACCCCGATCCCGATCCCGATGCTCCGATGCTCCGATGCTCCTCTAGGTATACCTTTTTTGGGTCGTTTGAGTGGCGTATTCCTGGGTGCATAATCGCGAATCAGCTCATGTAAATGCTACGACGTCATGGACTTCGCGCCATTTAGTTAAGCTAGAGCTGAAAGCCTCGCAAAGTTCGTGTAGCCTATGAAGAACTCGCGACGAGAAACTGCTCTTAAGATTATCGCGGATTTCGCGAGACTAATTACAACAACTAAAAGCTTGCGGTGTTTGCGGAGCAAGGCCGTGCACGGACTTCGCACCGTGAAATTATAGGTCGTCAAAACAGTCCTCGAAACAACGCAACCAGCCTGTCACCGACTTGGAAGGATATTGCTTCTCCTTCTTTATCGCCTACGAAAAGAAGTGATGGTGTGAAGTTGTCTCAACCGCAAGAGCAGCAACAGTTGCTGTCTCGAGGGGGAGGGGGAGCTGGAGCGAGTCGAACAATGGCCGAGGGAAGGCGAGTCATGGTTGCGCACGAAGTGGCTGCGGCCAAACACCGAGAAAAGGTGAGAATAGAACATGTATGTAAAACACATATACACATGTAATGTATTTTGGTTTGATTACTACGTAAGTAGGCTTTACAAGATGAGAATATCAGAAATAATTACAAAGAAAATGGTACACCACTATTGAGTATAGTATTTCAGGAGCTAATTGTGTCTTTGGCCTTTCCGTCTGTCATGAATTATGAAAATAAATATGTATAGGGGCACCTGCGACAGCGAGCTGAAGCCATTGCCCGAGAAGTGTTGAAAGAAGACCAAGCACAAGAGGCATTGTTACGCGCTAGGGCGCAAGCAAACAGGCAAGCGAAAAGCGAAGCGCAACAGCAAGCTACTTTGCAGCACTTGCGGCAGAAAGCAGAAGCGTCAGTGGTGCTCGAGCCCCCCCACCAGCGTAAACATAACACGTATTTGCCGCACTTGAGCCGTAAAGCCCTGGGCTTTGAGCCTCCCGGAGAAGCCCTGCGGCGCCCTCCTGAGGACATTGCTGCGACCTTTCGGCTCAGTAGCAGCACCAGCAGCAATAGGAAAGATAGTGCAGCGACTCCACCCATTCCGCTGCCAGCAGCAACTACAGCGCTAGCAGGAGCTGCGGCACCCGTGCACACAGAAGAAACCGGAGGCGCTGCCGTTAACACGGATAGCAACGAGAGCAGTGGTGAGGGCAAGAGTGCTATGCCACTTCAGGACCCAGAATCCTGAGGCCAAGAACGAAGCTTTTGCCCGGTCAAAAATATAATCATCCGAGCCATCAAATCCTGGCACGTCAACACCTGCATAAATGCCTGTAGCTCACAGGGCAAAGGCCACTCCAATTGCAGGCCCAGTAGTTGGAGTTGCAGTGGCACGTCTGACCGTTGGCCTATATGGTTCTATCACGAGAAGTAAAATGCGTAATTTCCCTTTAGAAAATCCCTGAATGACTGAATGGAGCAGAGCCAACCCCCAGATTTGAGATTTGAGTATTATTGAAGGGAACTTTAACCTATTATCTATTATAAGCTGTAAGCTATAAGCTACTAGAAGCTAGGAGCCGCCGTATCACCGTCGTATGGGTATGTGGTTGCCATGCCATTCGAGATAAAAGCGGAAGTAAGGTGTCATAGTCATAATTCATGATTAAATGGCTTTTCTTTGTGCCCCTCTATCTTTAATCTTCTCTTCTTTTTTTCTGTCTTTGCCGGTGTAAAGTTTAAACTAGACAACTAGACAAGGAATAGCTTGACTCGGCTCAAAAGAATTCCTAGGGGCTAGGGGCGCTTTCGTACTGACCCAGAAGTAAAGATGTTCAATGTCTCCTTTCATACGGCACACTGGAGAATGGGCACCCAAGCTTGAGGTCTTTTGCCCCTTTTTGCATTCCTTTGCACTACTTTTCATCTATAGCTACTACTTGTCCTTGAGCCAATCACTGAAAGTGAAGGTGATTGAGGGCAGCACTCATACCACAAAACGTAGTGACTTCATTCCAAAATTGAAAAGAGATTGAAAGCTGCAGTCTTACCATCTAATGCGAGGAGCAAGACGCGGCGAAGGGTTCAGTTGACATCGCTCAATTCAAAGCGCACTTCCAAGCAACCGTTCGTGACGTAAGACTGCAGCTGCGCTTTAGACGTGATGGGGCTAGCAATGCCAGGAAATAAATTTGGTTGGCCCAAATAACTTTGCCCGTTCATAAACCCACCCAAGCTTCTCCCGTTGATTTTGCTGGTAAATTTGACGCATGCAGCAGCAGGAATAGGACCACGAGAGACACATTGAAAGAAGGCCCCAAATATGCCTCGACTCAGCTGAAGACAAAGCTGTGGACTCCAGTAGTATCCGTGCCAATAAAATGTGCAGCCATACTCATTGCAGTACTTGCCAGCAGCACTATCCTGTAACATCCTCTCTAACTCTGCCTCCGGCGCACGTACAGTCATAATCGAACGATCGCTCGCACCAGGCGGCAACACACCTCGCCTTGCTGCAGCGTACCAAACAGCCGGGAAGATAAAACCAGGTCTGCCAGCAGCGACCACCAAAGCACCCTCATTTTCCCATATGCCAGCAAAGATGGACGCTTGCTTAACATGCCCCTTAAACCATGCCAATTCAGGAAGCATAAATCTCCTAAACAAAGGCGTGAGATTACCCACGCGCAGCAAATGCCCCATCTGCAGCACTTCGTCATCACTGCATCGCTGCCCCATCTCACTCTTATGCCAATGTGCCAGCAGCACAGCTACATCGTTCTCAGTGTGCACAGCAAGTTCAACTAGACCTGCCCATATTAGTACAGCTGGGAAGCTAAGGGCACAAAAGGAATGCAATAGCTCAGTTCTGGTGATCACAACATAAACATCACCAAATAGATCGCCCAGCCATTTCTCACACATGGATTGAATGCCCGCAAATGCAGCGGTCGTCTTCACCGACTTCGGCAGCGCAAAAAGGGTAATATTTGCATCTGACACTTGGAGTGTTGTTATGTCCACTTCGGCAAGTTTGGCCAAGCAAACATCTACGCACCCTTCTGCCTGCCAGCGGTCTGCCCACGCAATCATCTGTAGTTGAGGCAGCAGTGTTGGTGGTATTCAGCAGTGGTATTAATAAAATTCAAACGCAGGTGGAGCGTTGGAGAATATCGTAGCATGCTTATACCTTGGTGTGAAGCTGCACCAACGCGTTACCCGCGGGTTGTTGAGCAGGAGCTTCGAGGTCGAGTTCGCAGGAATACATGATTTTGAGCACTTTTTGTGCCGCTTCTAGGTCCTCAGGGCCACTGCAAGGGATTTCTAGCTGCCATTCAAAGAGACAAAGAAATAAATTCATGCTGAAATGATGGACTTGGAAATAAGTTGGACTCAAAGATGCTACGCTCAAACAAATGCGTGAGTCTTGCTCTGATTGTTTTTATCCTTGAATTCGTACACCTAAAGTAGGAAGGGAACACTACGCACTTATAGAATAACGCACCTTGCGCCCTTCTTTCTGCCAGCGCTGGGATAGTGCAGCTTTAAAATATTCGCTATGCACGGCTAGTATGACGGCATGCCCAGGAAGGCGACATAGGACCCCACCCTCGTCGATTTGATGCGGATCATTTGCTGAAGATCCTTCTGAGGGCACAGGTCAAAGAAAAGAGATGCGTTGAAGAGCATAGAGAATCTCCAAAGCACAAACTATTGAGACTTTTTCATGAACTAGAGCTCATACCTACGCGCCGCCTCTTTGCAGCTTTTCCACTCTTCGTCTTTGGCTGCTTCGGTAGAGGCGGTGCACTTCTTTCTTGCTCCACCAGATGCCCTTGTACAAAGACGAGCTCAACATCCGAGAATTCCTCATCTCCAAACGCAAAAGCTGCAGCAGATCTATCGACGTCATGCTGAAAGCTGCGCAGCAGCAGTCAAGGCGAGCCGCCTGTCTAGCCTCTAGCTAGCCTCTACTGCATATAACTTAGCTACTACAGTAGTAGCGTAGTAGCTATCTATAGTAGCTAGCTAGCTACTAGTAGCTAGGCTAGCTACCTGTGGCTATCATTTTGTTTGTAGCGCTGAACAGATGCTGGGTGCTGGGTTATCTGTACAGAAGTACTTACGCAACTTACTACTTACTGTATTACTACGGTTGGCCAATATACAATAGCAGGGCCTACAGTGACCGCTGACAGTGTTGCGCACTGTCAACACGCAACAGCTTGGCTGCCTTAAGATTTCTCATGGCGTGGGTGGACAAAAGCGAAGACGAGCTCACGGAGGCTATCGAGGCTGCAGAGGGCACCAAAGACTTGAATGCGATCGTAGGCATCTTGGTGCATGCTACTGCAGGAGACCTAGACGAAATGGGGCCGGTACGTCATCAGCAGTCACTCTTGTTCTTAGCTAGCAGTGTGTTGTACATGTTGCAGCAGAAGTTCTAATTTCAGTCCCAGTATTGCTAGCCCTATCTAGTTAGCTTTGCGAGTTCTTAGGGTAGGCGATTCATCCCGGGGTCATGGCTTCTGCCTCTACTTCATCAATGCATTCACTACTGAGTATCCGACGAATCACCCAAGAATTTTGCGGCTGGAAAAAGAAAGACGAGCTACACATGACGGTTTTGACGCTATCCATACAGGTGATCGAGGCGGCATGCGATGCACTCCTTCGTTACTCAGCGCCTACAGGTGGGGACGGCCTCAGCGCAGGAGAAGCGGGAGCTTGCGAGGCTACTTTAGGCGCTATGGTGAAGTGCATGGACGAGGTAAATGGCCGCCTAGTATAGCGCTATCATGTTTAAAGAAGAAGAGCTCAGCAGTAGTGATACAAGGCAGCAATAGTGAGCATGTTCTACATGCATATGTTTTCCTGTTTTTATCTAATTTGAAGAGGAAGTTCACGATTAAGCATGAATTCATTGAGCTATTCTGATGGCTCAGTTGTTGTGATGACTAGAACGACCACTTATCGAGCGTTCTTATTTCTGTTGTTTCCTTGTTGGGGATGGCAGGCGTCTGTGATAGAAGTGTGCTTAGGCTGCCTTCGAAATTTAGCGCTTGCTGGCAGTCCTAACCTGGAGAAGCTTGCGGAGTCTGCGGTATGATACCTAGATTAGGCCTTGAATTATCTCGTGTGTGCTGATTTAGGTTGCCACGGTGTGCAACCTTTTTCTACTCTCTTCATCTACTTGTATATCTGACACAATTTGATCTTTTGACACCCACCACCGGTAGAAGTCGTTGCTTACTTGCTTTGACTCGTTTTGCGTGTGTGTGTTTTTAAACCACAGGTGGGGGGTGGGTGTGCTGCGCTCGTCGTGCGCGCCATGGAACAACATGGCGCTGACGCCAACGAACCAACGCTTCAAGAACAGGTGCGAATGGGAGTTGCTGCATCTGCGAGGGCCCTACTAGAAATGATCACTCAGAAGCTAAGAGGGAACCAATGTGATTAAAAAAAAAACTTGTGTTCATCTCGTCAGGATACATTTTTTTTACCGCACAATTGATAACTTTGCGGGTTTGGGTGTCTTCGCTCCTCTGTCCAACAGGCTTGCTTGGCAGTGGAAGCCCTCGCCAGTGGGAGCGCGGCTCACAAGGAAGCTTTCAACCGCGCTGGCGCTGCAACTGCGGTGGAAGCTTCCAAAGCGCTCATTACCAACGAGCGTAACAAATCCTATCCTGATCGCGCCTTGGCAGCGCTGGCTTAAGTATGGCCGCTTCTTGAAAACAACCCGGGCATTTTTCTATTAATGAATAACCAGCGCCCCAACTCGTTTTAATGGATTTACTTGAGACATAGGTGAGTTACTCAAGTGTGCTCATATATTTAGCAGTAACGCGCCTAACAGGTATATGAGCTTGATGCTTGATGGCTTCATTGTCATATTAGATCTTAAATCTGCCCCAGTTTCAGTGGAGTCGATAAGCAGTAAGCAGCAAACCTACAGTAAAAGATCGCCCTGGCGAGTAACCCATAGTGGTTGTTGTGCTATATGTATCCACAAAGCGATATAATCCATCTAAGATTTCTGAACAGCAGGCCGTGTGGACGTGGACCGTGTGGAATAGTTCATCGGGAAGTACTACAACTTCGATCGTTTCCTTAGCGCCTTGAGCAGAAACCACAGTTGTCGGGACGATAACTATAGTTATCGTCCCGCAAGCCTGGACGGCGACAGGCGGTGCGAATTAATACCAAAGCAACCATAACTAAGGCGGAATTAATACCAACAACAACCATAACCAGCATAATAATCGACCATGTCATATATATATATATTCTTCAATATCATAAGCACAAAAGCACAGTAAGAGATAGCACAAAAGCACACAAAGAAATAAGCGGGCTATATAACCCCAAGGTCGGCACCCCTTCCGGAGGAAGAAGAAAGCCTTTATAAATTTTATATAAATATATGTGTATCATATAAAATTTATATTCCATACCAGAGAAACCAAGCCGCCACCGCCGCCACCGCCTCAAATTACACAGCGGCGGCGGCAATTCAAAAGGAAAAGAAACCCATAAATTACACAGACGCCACCAACCGCCACCACCGCCACCTATTCTATAAACTTTTCCTTAGAGAGAGAGACTATAGAAAAACTTTATAAAACAGGGGGCGGTCGGTGGCGGCGGCGGCGGTTGGTAATAATTCGGTATGTATCCCGCCACCTTAAAAAAACTTGGCGGCGGCGGCGGCGGCGTCTCTATAAAAAAAATGGTAATTTACATATTTCATTCATTTAATCTCGCTTCC
>Ga0307982_1001348_pt1 | contig 20000 bp, 22 predicted proteins | sample OrgLakmetagen989_FD_201847 | JGI IMG/M metagenome (GOLD analysis project Ga0307982, IMG submission 201847) | Saline water microbial communities from Organic Lake, Antarctica - #989 | ecosystem: Environmental > Aquatic > Non-marine Saline and Alkaline > Saline | place: Antarctica: Organic Lake... | reverse complement strand
CTGCAGGTACACGGCGATATGCCCACAGGGAGCTCCCAGGCTGCGGCTTCAGCCGGCAGCACAGCAGGCAATCAAAGCAAAGGCACCGCAGCGCACAGCAGCGGCACAGTATACCGCACAAGCACAGGGGAGCAGCTGCGCGCCGCGTCCACCTCTGAAGTAGCCTGGGCAACCCGCCGTGCAAGACAGGCTGTGCCAGGCAGCACTGCCCAGCTTGCCCGCATGAACTTGGTGCACGACCACTTTGCGCCAGTGCCGGGGCATGCCCCTGCCACAGGCAAAGTCCGCCCGGTGTTTCAGGGCGGTATGGCGCAGAAGCCGTTTTGAAAGGCACGCTGACCCTACAGGGAATGCGGCTCTGCCGAGCATTCGAGGGCTGCAGGCCCGGGGGGGACCCTGGCTGTAAAAGCTGACGGCGCGTTTCATAGAAGTAGCCTGCACGCCAGGCAAGAGACTGCCTGCAGTTGACAGTGCGTCAGTTGTGCTGGTTGGCCCACCGTCGCCCTCGCAGGCAACACATGCACTGACGTTGCGTGTGCAATCTCACTGTGGCGCAACACATACCGTGGCAGTCGATCGTATCGATCATACTCAGAAGCTGCACGTGGACTACATCAGGTTCAGTTTGCGCAGTTCAAGCCGTTAAGCCCCCCTTGTTTGGCCTGTCTCGCGGAAATTGAATTCGCTTCGTGTGGCCCGTACTTCCATGACAGCACGAGCCCTGCAAATACTGCAATTTGGCAGAAATAAATATACGTTCTTGTACATTGTCAATTGACCTGTTCGACTCCCGGCCGAAGCCTGCCGAGGACGAAAGGTAGGAAGGCTTCTGGTCCACTCTGGAGTTGGGAGTTCGGCGGATTGGCTGCAATGGCTTCCCTCAGCTTATCCAGCAGCAAGACCAGCATGAATGAGCTCGATGGCTGGATTGAACAAGTCATGGACTGCAAGCATCTTTCCGAGGCTCAGATCAAAATGCTGTGCGAAAGAGTGAGTCCCAATTCCGCAGTGAAGCCGTCGGTGCGCAGCTCTCAATAGCGCTGCAAATTGCAGGCCCGTGAGGTGCTGGTAGAGGAAAGCAATGTAGTTTCAGTTGCTGCCCCTGTGACAATCTGTGGTGATCTGCATGGCCAGTTTTACGATCTCATGGAGCTTTTTCGTCTGGGCGGACAGTGCCCTGATACAAACTACCTCTTTTTGGGAGACTATGTCGACCGTGGCTACTACAGCGTACGTTTCCAAGTCTGAAGATCATGCACCATGCACTGCACGTTTGTTTGGTTTGCACAGGTCGAAGTTGTAACTTTGGTGACACTTCTGAAAGTGCGATGGCCGCACCGCGTCACAATCCTCCGCGGCAATCACGAGTCCAGGCAAATCACACAGGTGTACGGCTTCTACGACGAGTGCCTGCGCAAGTATGGCAGCGCCCTAGTGTGGCAGTACTTTACAGATTTGTTTGACTACATGCCCCTGGCGGCCCTGGTGCAAGAACAGATCTTCTGTGTTCACGGTGGGCTCAGTCCAGCTCTGGACAAAGTGGACTCCTTCCGCAGCCTGGACCGCATCCAGGAGGTCCCCCACGAGGGTGCACTGTGCGACCTGGTGTGGTCCGACCCTGACGACCGCGTGGGGTGGGGCGTCTCCCCCAGGGGAGCTGGGTACACATTCGGCAGTGACGTCACAGCGGCCTTCATGCACAACAACAACCTGCGGCTGCTCGCTCGGGCACACCAGCTGGTGATGGAGGGCTACAACTGGGCTCACGAGCAGCGAACAGTGACCATCTTCTCCGCCCCCAACTACTGTTACCGCTGCGGGAACTACGCAGCCATCATGGAAGTGGACGACGCACTGCAGTACAAGTTCCACCAGTACGAATTTGCGCCACGCAAGGAGGAGCAAGTGACGCGCACGACGCCAGAGTACTTTTTGTAGTGCTGCTGCCGTGCTGGTGCCGGGACGGGCCGGACATAGTTTAGGGGGGGTGAGCGTCGCCCCGAGCGTGTAGTTTCTGAGTCAAGCTGTGATAGCAGTGCAGTGCTGCCATGTGTATCTAATGTTCATCATTGTGAGTCTCACCGTGCATTGCTTGCTTGGGAGTGCCTCCCCCCTGAGGGGGGGCGGGGGGTCGCCTTGAAGCGACACAGTCGTGTGTCCATTGTGAGATCTGGAGATAACTCAGAGCTGAAGCAAAACTGTTTCACCCAAAGAAAAGTGCACCAACAACAAATATCGAAGGTCTGCTGTTGAACTCACAAGTCATGGCTGACAAGCGAATTCCTGTCTTTGACGAGAACTTGGGCAAAAGCTCTGGCAACGCTGCTCGGGGCAATGGACTTGCTGCAGGTGCGTTTGCAGCCAAGCGTGCATAATATTCACAAAAAGAACCCATATATTTCAGGTTTAAAACAAGCCAACACAAACCAGCTGCCAGCTGCAAGCACTCTCAAGGCAAATGTCTCCCGCTTGCAAGGCGTGCAGTCAACCCGAGTGTGAGTGCTCAACATCGAAACAACCTGCACGCGTCTGCACAGCATGACTGTTCAGATCACAAGGCGGACAAGTATCACAGGCCCTTCAGTATGACCAGCCTGTTGAGCACTTTCCAGCTGCACCTCATTTATCAGAGCAGGAACCAGAGGAAGCCATTGCCGTAACGGCAGCTGTGGACGCGACATACGACGCAGTTGAGAGAATGATGTTGGGTCCATCAACAGCCGAAGCCGGCACACCCCCACGTCAAATGATATCCAGTCAGCATGCTCGTCGGGCAGCAGCGCACCAGGCAGCTGCAGATGGTGATTTCACGGTGCAGGTGTCCAATGCCAAGGCGTCGCTGGGCCTGGGGGTGCCAGCAGTGGACGTAGCTGATGAAGCTGACGGCATGTGGGGAGAGCTGCAGTTAGTGGATGATGACTCAAGCGAAGTGGGGGGGCAGGCTGGTGGTTTGGGGGAGTGATGGTCCCGCCCCCTGCAGCAGGCAGTGTCTGGTCAGGTATCATAGCCTTCTAGCTTTTACACCAGTCCGGCAGGCTCATACACCGAGCGCTGCACGCAGTGAATGTATTTATGTCTACAGCTTGTACGCGTCGCATAGCGCCTTCAGCGCGCTGTCCTTGGAGCCAGCGGCCATGCCTGCGGCCGCAATGGCACGCACCGCATCGCGCTCGGCGTCACCTAGCATGAGGGACATGGTGTTGAAGCCAGGCACCTCCCCCAGCACACGTGCCAGGTTCACAGACAGCTTGGGGCGGCTGGCGGCCACCACCTCCGCAAGTGTGCTCAGCACCGTGCCAAGGGCATCCAGCTCCACGGGGCGCTGCAAGCACTTGCGCAGTGCCTTGGGTACACACGTTAGCAGGTACTGTGAGAACAGCGTCCTGTCCCCCGCCAACGCCGCCACTGCCGCCTCCAACTCGTATGTGCTGCGGGGGGGGTCAGGGAGCTTCACGGCCCCTGCAGCCACGCGCTCTGCCACAACCCGCTTGGCAGCCTCCACCACAGCCTCTTCTGTGGAGGAGGGGGATAGGGGGGTGGTCGCCGACACGGCTGCAGCGGCTGGGGAGGAGGCCTGCGCAGAGGGCACGCTTGGCGGCACAGCTGCTGTGCTGGAGGCGTGTGCGGGTGGTGGCGTGGCAGGGGCCTGTGTGCGTGCCGTCATGCCCCGCATGGGGGAGGGCACGGCTGTACTTGCAGACGCTGTGCTGCCGTTGGGGGAGTTGGGGAGGGGGGGTGGGACCCCCCCTGCAGCTGCGGCGCGGGGGGGGGTGGATGGGGACTCTGCCCTTGACTCAGCCGCGCTGCGCGTGCCTGCCTCCAGCTGTTCCGATATGGCTGACATTTCCGCCATAGCTTTGTGGTTGATAGGCTCAAGGCGCATCACCTCCGCCAAACACTCCAGGGCCTCCCGTAGTCGCCCCAGAGCCCGCAGTGCCATGGCTTTGCGGAAGAGCAGCTTCACTGCCAGGGCGGCAGGGTGTGTGGCCGCCTTACCTGCAGCCTTTGCTGTGCGCACTGCCTCAGTTGGCTGGGCCAGCCCCTCCACCGCTACCCCGAAGGAGTATCCTAGCTGCTGCAGGCCCCGGTCAAAGCTCGTGACGGCGTCTGCAAACTTGCCCAGCTTGTGCTGTGCAAAGCCCATGTTGCTGTGGGCGGCCGGTTGTTTCTCCTGCAGGACAAGTGACTTCCCATAATGCCGCACAGCCAGCTGCACCTGCCCTGATGTGAAGGAGGCGTTGCCCTCGGCCTTGGCAGCTTCAGCGTCCAGCCAAGATTGGGGCACACTAGGGGCTGGTGCAGGGGCTGGTGCAGGGGCTGGTGCAGGGGCCGGTGCAGGGGCTGGTGCAGGGGCTGGTGTTGCATCCTCGAAATCGCTGTCATCACTGTCAGCCTCTTCAATAGTCACACGAGTGAAGCTGCTGGAGACAGAGCTGGGTGCAGGTGCTGCGGCTTGGGGCCCCTTGCCCTTGTTGGCGGGGGGGGCGGAGCGCTTGCTTTCAGAAATGCCGCCATTCAGCACACGGGCAGGGGCGTCCTCTGTGTCGCTCGCGTCGGAGTCGCTGTCGTCAGCAATAGCCACTCGTTTGTAGGCAGCTGGCTTGGGCGCTGCCGCTGCTTGACCCCCCTTGTTGCCCCCCCCCCACTTCTTGCCAGCGGCGATAGCATCCAGGACGCCCTGCACGCCCTGCGCCTCCAACACTGCCTTGGCCTCTGCGCCCTCAACCTCTGCAAACTTGGCCTTGGCCTGTTTGAGCATTTTTGAGACGTCGCTGCGCTCAGGTGCCAGCTGCGTTGCACGCTGCAGGTCAGACATTGCACCAGCGTACTTGCCCTGCTTGCTACGTGCTGTGCCGCGACGCACCCAGGCTTTGACCATGTCCTTATCTGCCTGCAGTGCTGCATCGCAGTCGGATTCCGCCTTGCCCCACTGGCTGTCTTTGATGTACGCCATGGCTCGATTTGAAAGGATCACTGGTGCGCCAGGCACAAACTGCAGCGCACGAGAATAGAAAGTGATGGCATCCTTGTACTCTTTTGCTCGAAAGGCATCGTTCCCCTTCTGCTTTTCGTTTTCTGCCAAGCGGGAGCGAGCCGCAGGTGCCATGCCGGCCGGGTCCGTTGCGATGTTCAATTTCCGCAGGGCCGCTTGCCGCCGAGCCTCAGCGGCAGTCCGCTCACCCTCAGAGAGCTCTTGGATCAAAGGTGCAGCTCCTTCACGCTTTTGCAGCTCCTGCACAATGTTTGCACTGCTGCATAGCCGGCACACAGCATTTCAAACCACACTCACCTCCTCGGGATTGAAGGATCCCCACTTCTCATAGTACGAAGACATGTCGCCCTTCTTCCAATCAACCCGCTGAGGAGTTGAGGCAGACGACTCAGTGATAGGCTTTGGTGCAGTGCTGGCCGACAGAGTTGCAGTTGTGGCGCTTCGTGGTGGCCGGGCAATGTTCGATAGGGAGCCAGAGCTAGCCAACTCGGCGTCGTCTGCCTTGACCTGAGACACGAAGTCTGCTACGTCGGTCGCTGCGCTGCGCACTTCCTCTCGTGTGGGGTCAACAGTAAGTGCGATATACTTGGACTTGTCCTCGGGCGACATAACGTCCATCATACGCTGCTCCACGAACTTCTCAAGCTCGAAGTAGCGGCCTTCTCGCCCACTCTTCAAAACCCGCAGGATGCTGTGCAGCTCGACTGCGTCGGTGCATTTCTCCACGTAGCCATAGTCCAGATGCTCAATTGGTACATTTTCATCTTCAATTTTCTTGTCTAGTCCCAGGAAATCCATGCTGAACGCCAGACAACAGTAAGAGCTGCTCTCAAGGTCGGTCGCCTGCTTTTGGTAACGCCAGAAACGGCACTAGCACTCGCACAAAGTCAAAGTCCCGAGCCCAGACGGCTGCCTGATGATGCTTATTACGTGAACGCAACGAAATGCAAATGTGTTCACGATGGGTCGCCTGACAGATTCCTCAACTGCACTCCATTATGCCAACATTCGATTGTGGTCCCCACTGCACCCCATCCCTCAAGTCGTCAGTGAACAGGGCTCAACACAGCAGGCGCCTTTCGCAACGCGATGTCTTACAGCATGCAAACAACTAACAGTGGTTTGCATGCACCGTTTCGCCGCAAAGAGCTGCTTGTTGGGGCTGGAGTGCCCTTGCAGATTGAAATGGGGCACCGCCTGATGGTGCGGCGCAAATGACTCCTCATGTCCACTGCACTGCTGCCCTGTCCTGCCAAGTGGTGTGCCACCCATCATACCTGGATGCCTCATTGGAATGCTGATTGTCTACGCCGTGCCGGGACCCCCCCCTGCACCCCGTGCGAAATTGGACACGTCATCGGTGTCGTCATCGAAGAACTGTGCGCGCACAGACTTCCCTTCTGGCGCCGATGCCATGTTCAAGAAGTCGTCAGTGTCTTCATCGCCCATGCCTCGTAACGGTGTCTGCAAAAGGGGCAGTGTTTGGCGAGCAGTGCGGCCGTACAGGGCTGACAGCGCACAGCGCCCAGCAAGGGCAGACTGAGCGAGCGAGCGAAACACGCACCTTCAACATATCCAGCGTACCATGTGCCGGGGCTGCAGGTGTAGGTTCGTGGGTTGGTGTTTCACTGCCCTTGTGCCCAGCGCGGTGGATGGGAAACGGAAAGAAAGCAGCCGCAGCAGTGAAGACGCCAGCGACCGTGTCGTGTTGAGCCAGCAACGTGCCCTCTGCATTCAGGTTCAGTCGCCACTTTCCAGACTCATCCTGGAGCCGGCTAAGAATGAGACTATCTACAGCCAGTTTGCCGTCGCGCTGAACAGCAACTTCCACAGCCAAGCTTCTGCGTCCGTTTTGTACTTTGCGACGGGGCAAGAACTTTCGGTGAGCAGAACTTACCCGGGGAACGAGTTGCTAGCGCGCAGCAAGAAAGCACCAGGCTGCTTTGTGTCCAACACTATCTGGACGGCATCTTCCCGTTTCAAGTGCGGGTGATAGAATCTGTGGATTGTTTTCATTGTGTGAATGGCAGCGCTTGCAGTGGTGGAGCATTCACGCACGTTATGCCGGCAACATGCGCTGCTAGGTCGGTGTCCACAGCTCCAAGTCCTGAAGAAGCCATAGCGCTATTCTGAAGTGAACAGGCTTCAAAAATCTTGCATGTCGTGCCAATTATTGTGAAATGATTTATTTCTGACACGGCAACATTGTTACTCTCAGCTCCTCTGTACGACGAGCCACCCCCCCCCTTTTAGTTGCAGACGGAACGACAAAACAACAAAACAGCAAATCCAATGCAAATACTTCTGTTTATTTTATTACATCTGGGCTCAGGGTGCAGCTGAAAGTCTGGGCTGTACGAACAGTTCTGGTTCCTGAGACATGGCTGCTGCTGCAGGTGCTGGTGTACCAAGCTCAGCCCAGGTAGCAGGGCAAGACACATGCGAAGACCTTCTGCCTTTCTGTAGAAACAACGATGCTCTTGGCCTGCAGAGCTGTCTTCTGCACCTAGAAAGCAGCGGAATCGAGCATTGGCGAGGGCGGACCGCCGTCCAGGCATGCGCCCGCAGCAAGAGCTTGCAGGCGCTTGCTGCGTTGTTACGGTTTTCCGGCACTGGGCTGGTCAACCAAGAAACCATCAAGTCACTGGGCCTATGTACTGGACCTACATTGTGCATCCTCTTAGCGTTTCGTGACTTGAGTGTCATTCCTTTCAGCAGACAACTCGGCATTGCCGTTAGCACCCAAGGACGACCACACTTACAAGGGTCTGAGCAGCTCCACGTCGTGAAGTCTATTGCCAGTTCCACGAGCTTCAGTAAAGAGCTCAACCCTCGATCTTTTGCAAGTCTGGTCTCTGCTGATGGGAATCATATTCTGGGTGTGCTGATGCACATGGCACGCACTGCCACCGAGGTCGAGGCCCCACTCGAGCCGCTGGCATGCAGGGCGCACGCCGCCTGCATCATTGCGTTCATAGATACCATTGCACAGCAAACGCAGGAATCCCCCTTCCAAGTCCTGCAACAATTTCCCTCTGCAGTGCGTCATGTGCATAGTGCCGCTACTGGGCGCCTCATGCGCTACGGTGCGTTGCTGAGTCGGGAGAGCAGAAGGAGAGCGGCTTGAGCAAGTGCGCAGTATGTTCACACATATATCATGGGGCCATGTAGCTAACTGAATGTTGCTGGGTAACTCATATGAGAAGCTGTTTTTGCGTGCCGGCCGCCCCTCCCCCCATGGTTACTTCAGCCCCGCTGCCGAGTTGGTGGATAATTCTTACATGCAGCGGCAAAAAATAAACCTCGATCAACAGTTTAATGATTCAATAAATCCACCAAGGGAGTATGCAGCTTGCTATGCTTGTAAGTCCATTGGCCTAGACTCAGAGAAATATCCCTGAAGTACAGTATCTGAGCTTTGGAGTAGTTGCCAGAAGTACAATATATGGCAGCAGCTGACGTTGTTAAACCTCCAGATACCTCTGGTAAATTGATCACAGGTACCAGTGGCTGGACCGATCAGTCGTTGGCCCAATGTGGGCGATTCTACCCGGCCTCATTCAAATCCGCCTCGGCGGCTGAGAAACTCAAGTTTTATTCAAGTGCCAAGGGCAACTTTGGCACTGTGGAAGTGAACACAACAAACTATAGCATTCCAAATTTGGATGCTGTTGCTGCGTGGGCAGATGCTACCCCTGAGGGTTTCACTATTCACGTAAAGCTGCAGGGCTTGCTGGCAAATGGCTTGTGCAAAGTGAGCATGTTGCCAGCCGAGATTCGGGCAAAAATGCCAGGCTTCCGGGGCAATTCGACGGTGCACAGCATGCAAATACCCCCAAAGCTGGTAAACCAGCTGTGGGCGAGCTTCAATTCCGTGTGTGCCACTCTTCTGGCTCGTGGCAAAATGGGCTTGGTGGTTGTGCAGTTATATGACGATGAGGAGCCAAACGAGGGCACATTCAGGCACCTGTGCGGCATGCGCAGACGATTATTCCACTCTGTGCGCATGGCAGTGGAGTTGCGAAATAGGTCTTGGTACAACACAGAGCGCGCCGGAACACTTGTTCCTGTGTTCCGCGCCATCGAAGACGGAGACGAGACCGCAGAGCAAATGAAGGAGTTGGAGGCCAAGTGCAACCAAAACACGGAAGGGGAGCTGGTGCTGCCCCCAGGACAAGCTGAGTCCTTTGGAATGGCAGACACGTCCTTCGCCAAGCGCTGTCTGCTGAATATGCCACTTGCACGTCGCATGGTGCACCGGCCCTGGGCGGAGGGGCACGCCCAGCTCTCCAGCCTGGAGCGGCCCCGCACCCCTGCACAGCTAAGGAACCTGGCCGAGCACATCAACCGCTACATCAAGGACGGGCAGTTCGTGTCCCCCGAGGCAGCGAACCCCCCCAAAACACCCCCCCACCCCGACTGCAACCAAGCAGCCATGATCGCCCTGTTCATGACCCTTGGCATTGTGCACGTCGCATCAGACGACCTTCTGCACGAGCTGCTCCCTAAAGTGGCCACTTCTGCCCCAGTGCGTATGCCAGTGTACCCCCTCGTGACCTCCCCTGCTGCCACATATGTCCGCATTCACCGCCGCAAGGGGACACACCGGCTGCTCAGCCCGCAGGAGGTGGAGGCATGGGCGGGGCGGTGCAGGGTCATGCAGCAACTGCAGGCGCGCCTGGCGGGGCTTGTCTCTTACCCCATGTTCTCCATGGAGGCCACCTGGGGCAACGAGGCAGAACACTATGAGCAAGAACAAGAACACATGCGTCAGATCATGGACATGCTGTGTCGAGTGAAGCTGCCGAGCCACCCTAACCACGAAGGTGGGATACAGATTCCGGAACACGTTTCCGTTGCAGCGCCGTGCCCGCTGTACATCCCTGCCCAGCAGCCCCAGCTGGTGGATAGCGACGTAAGGCTGTACAGCAACCCCGGGGCACAGTTTGTTCTGTGGGGAACAGACCACGAAGACCAGCCCGTGTTGAATGCCGCTGCGCTGCGGGCTGCCCTGGGAGGGTCGCCTGTGGTGTTCGACTGGGCTACATGGGCGGAAGAGCACCCTGCCGACACTGGGGACGGCAGCCAACGCTTGACGGCGTTCTACGGCGGTGGCCGGAGGAAACGAAGCAGCGCCAGCAGTGCACAGGCAGCACAGGACAGCGACGTGAGTGATGAGGAGGATGTAGTTGCAGTTGAAGTTGGGGGCTCCGGTCCTGCAGTCCACCCCCCCCCCCCTACCAGGGCATCTGCAAAGGGGAAGGGGAGAGCTGCTCCCAACAAGGCCCCTGCCGCCAAAGCCGCCAAACGCCCCCGCAGCGCCTCCCCTGTGGCAGCAAAGGCGCCTGTACGCATGCCTGTGGCCAGTCCCACTGCTGCAGGGAGCCCTGCCAAGCGGGCGGCTCCCAATGCGGCAGCAGCAGGGGGGGGTCAGCGACAGAGCAGCCTGACGTCTTTTTTCAGCAAGCGGTGAACTCCAATGCAAGATCTTGCCCTCTGGACAGAAGCTATGTGTGGCGAATAGCCAAGAGCATCAGTGGAATTGCGAGGCGTGGCTTTGTGCATGCCTCAATTGACGGAGGCGCTGCCACGGCGGCTAGGAGGCGGGGGCCCTGCATAAAACACATTTGCATCCAAGCCTGTGTCAGGCCACGGCGACAACTGCACGCAAAAAAGTACTTGCTATTCGAAATTGTTGATGTTATCACAGTGGGTTTGCCCAACCTAGTTTTGCTTGGCAACTGCGTGGACAACGGCACCGAGCTTCAAAATTTTGAAGCCAAGTGCGGATTCGTCTCATCTCACCTCTGCTGGCATTTGAAAAAAAACCCAGAGATATGGCACAAACTTCGGAGCAAATTGAAACAAAGCCGGATGTCGCATCCTCCCTTGCAGTGTCGACTCGCCGATTTGTTGATGGGCTTGCGAGGCGATGTCTCGGCCACCTTCTTGACGGGCACCAGGTATCTCAACCGATTGATTATTTCAAACTGGCCGATGAACTCGGAATTCAAAGAAGAAGGGTCTATGATATCATTAATGTCCTGGAGGGAATGCGATTGGTCGCAAAGAGCTCCAAAGGACGGCTGTTTTGCAGGTAAGTTTTCAGTAACGTCTGCCGCATTGTGAATGCTCATACAGCGCGAACGAGCTATGCGAAAGTGATTTGTCTACAACAGAGGCGCCAAAGTACCTCTTTATTCACCTGTGGCACACATTCAGTGATGCTTTGCTCAACACCTCTTGCAAGATTTTCCACTGGTTTTCAAATTTTCACTGTGAGCCTCTTTGCAGTCCTGTGCTTGCGTATGCAGCAGCAGTGCGTGCAAAACTGGATGCAATTATTGCTGACACACAAAAACTTGTCGAGTATGAAGCTACGCTGGACTCAGCGTTGGATTCGGCCGAAGCTGAGCTGGCTGCATTGGTTGGGCAAGCCTCTGCTGAGTCCCAGATCTACATCACAGCCGATGACGTTGCAAACCTGCCAATCCTGCAAGACATGAGTGCTGTGGGCATCACTCTGCCCAGAGGCGGCAGTATTGCTGCTTCTGCTCTGCCCTCTGCCGCCGAGCGCCCGACGGCCGAAGGCAGCGCAGCCCAGGCCACCACCAACAGCAGTGGTGGCGCTTCGCAGCCCTCCACTGCCTCAGCTGCGGGCAGCAGCGGGCAAGATGCACAGGATATATTGCCCTACAGGTTGTTGGTGGCAGCGGCAGAGACGCCATCAGCGAAGAAGGGGGTCAATGGGGGCTCAAGAAGGACACAGCCCCAGTCCTCCGTGCCCCCTCCGGGCGCTGGCACCCTGGACGATGTGTCGGCGTTCCTTGTGTCTCACCCTCCCAGGGTCAGCAGCGACACAAACAGGGCACCCCCCTCTTCCACAGACAGCCTACTGGCACTTGTGAGGGACGGCGCAGTTGCGGATGAGTCAGGCCTGCTGTCCATCGGCCATGCTGCACATGCGCTGAGGCCCAGCACTGACGACGGAGAGGCGCTGGACGCATTGCTGGCTGATGACCGCAGTGGGGGGGGCTCGCCAGCAGCAGGGCCCTCGCTCGCTGCCCTTGAGGGCGACGCACCTACTGCCCCCGTCCCAGCCGGAGCGGGCAATAAACGCAGGAGGTCCAGCAAGACGTAATTCAAGGGAAGCGGCAGGTGCAAGTGTTTTGTTTATTGTTGCGCAAGTTGTGTCAGTGAAACAATGCGCATGTATTCTTGTTACGCACACACTGCTGCAATCTACAGAGGCGGGCCCGGCCCAATCACCGGCAGCCGCATCCAATCACTCCATTTGTCTGAGCTGCTACACCTTGCGGTGGTGCTTACTGGCCAGCGTTCAGGCGGGCGTTGCGCTCCTCCAGAATGGTCTTCTTCACGCCGGCGCCCTTGGGCAGGGAGATCCATGCACCCTTGACGCTGTCGCCCTTTCCGATCATGAACAGGTTGTGCAGGCGGGTGGCGAACTCGTGGCCAGCCATGTCCTTGACGTGCACGATGTCATAGCTACCGGGGTGGCGCTCGACGTGCTTGAGCACACCGACGCGGCCAGTGTTACGGCCTCCGGTGACCATGACCAGGTTGCCCTGCTCGAACTTGATGAACTCCAAGACCTTGCCGGTCTCGATGTCGATCTTGACGGTGTCGTTGACCTTGATGAGGGGGTCGTGGTAGCGGATGGTGCGGCCATCGTGGGTGGTGATCACCGGAATGCCCTTCTTGGAGAAGAACTGCTTGGTGACGCGGGCAAGCTTGAACTTGGCCTCAGCGGGCTTCAGGGACTGCAGCACAAAGCGTCCCTTGGTGTCGTACAACATGCGGAAGTTGTCGCCAGCCTTGGGGATGGACACGATGTCCATGAACCCAGTGGGGAAGTTCTTGTCGGTACGGACCTTGCCGTCGACCTTGATGTTCTTGTGGAAGCAGATCACGTTGGCCTCACGACGGTTCAGGGCGTACTTCAAGCGGTTGCGCAGGATCAGCACAAGGGGCAGGCAGTCACGCTCCTTGTGGGGGCCGCTGCTGGGCTTGGGGGCATAGGCGCCGCCAAGCTTGGAGAGCATCCAGTGCTTGGGCGCGTTCAGCGTCTTCAAGTGCTTCTTGGGGCCGCGAGTCTGCAAAAGGTGCAATCGTGATAGAATCATCAAGATATGGACAAACCGGATGGCCGCCTAAGTTTGACACGGCATTTCGAACTACAGTCGAATTCCGCAATGGCAATGCTGCAGCAACATCGCTGTCGCGCTCAATCGCAAGTAGTAATTCGACAACATTTCACACGAAACTGATAGAAGGCCAAATGCTCTCGACTACAATCTGCCATTCATGCAGCTGCACACGCCAAGCACGGGCTCAGAGCCAGATTAGGACAAGCCAGCAGCGCTGACATGGCTGACTAGATTGTCTGCCTCAGAGCTATGCCCTGGACTGATGCACGGAAAGAATTGCACGTGCTAATGTAGCACACATCCACATGAAGATGCATATCAGTGTGGTCAGCTGCATGAGTCTGGCATGCATCCACAAGTCCAGTTGCGGAAGTTGCCACAGCCAGTTTCTCCTATGATGCAGCTAGACAACTGGAACGTACCATGATTGACAAGCTTTTGATATCAACAACTCCACAACGTGCTGTTGAATGCAGTGGTGTGAATGTAAGCGCTCAGAAAGTGCTTGCGGGTGGCGATTATCATGTATCGTATCGTAATAAACCGTACGTGAATGAATGTAAGTGATCCACGGAGAGTGATTGGGTTGATAATCATCTCCGAGCACCACCTGTTGGGATTTTTCTGGTGGCTGTTCACATTCTAGTATGCTCTGGTAAATATTATTTCATAAGACATTATTTGGTGCCCTCCTGACACCCCCGCGATTTCTGCGCAATCACGAGCGCTGCTTGCGTAACGGCAGACATCTCTGCCTGCAGGCACTTTCAGTTTGATTGCACACCCCACTACAATGGCGACTTCCAGTGCACCTTCAGCAGATGATTTGAGTGGTTTTTATGTGATGGCCAATGGCCAAGTGGAGTCTGCCGATGTGAGACTGGCCTGTCCGAATTTGTAACGCCAGCCCAACGCCATTCGGCTCGTGCATGCAGTTCAAAGGAATGGATTCCCTTTCCTGTAGCTTCCACTTCACGCGGGGTGATGATTGGCGAGAAGTGCATGTACGTAGCGACTGCTCTTGATGCAGCCATTCAGCCTGTCCAACTCAACCCACCTTACAGGGCGTGGCCAAGGGCGAGTCCCAGATTGCCAAGTTTGGCACTGGGGCAAACCAAGACATCGTCTGGAATTTGCCCTACGATGTGACATGGACCAGCACAAACGCATACGGCTGGCCCCGTATGGTTGTGGAAGTGCGGCATTTGGACTTTTTGGGTCGAGAGGTGGTCCTGGGCTACGGCTCCATGCTTGTGCCCACGGTGCCGGGGCGCTACATCCGGTACATTCGCACATTCGCCCCCGTGTCCGGCAGTGCAGTGCAGGGCTTTTTGGCGTGGCTGACTGCAAACCGGCCTGAATTTGTTCGCCCTGACTTTGTCACGGAGAATAAAGGTCGCGAAGGTGAGTGCGCAGCCCAGCGTGCTTCCACCACCCCCCTGCACCTGCTTTGTGTTCTATGCAGTCACTCGTGTGCAATCCACTGGTGTTGTGCGTGTGCAAATCAACGTCCTCACTCGGGGCATGGCTGCGCATGGATACACAACTGGGGGGCCCCCTGACTCAGGCCTGGCCCCCGGCCAACGCTCCACTCAAGCCGTGGACTCCCAAGCTCCCGCGGGTGCAGCCTTTGCCGCTGTTGCTTCTGTTTCTCGTGCACTGAGCTCGCAAAAGTCTCGTCGCAGCGACAGCAGCGCCCCGCGGCGGAACCCAGATGAGGTGCTGGCAAGCTTTCAGCGCTTGCGGGCGTCGGGCATGCTGGACGGGGGGGGGGCAGGCGCCAGCAGCTCCGCGCCAGCAGCAGACGGCGGTGCAACGCCCACTGCACAGGGCCGCGCTGGGTCGGCAGCCCGGGGGGGGCGTGGCGCGTCCATTGATCGCACTGCGACCGGCAGCGAAGCGGCACCCCGCAGGTCGCTGCGCGATGCAGCCAACGCTGTGCGCAGTCGCTCGCGGGAAGGCTCCCTGCGTAGTGATAGTTTGGGCAGGTCGCGTGACGACGCAGGCAACGACACACCCAGTGCGGGGGGGGGCGCGGGTCGATTCGCCTCCGTGGCACGACAGGTGTCTAGGTCTGGCAGGGCCCGTGGCAGCGCCGCCCCGGCCCCTGTCAGGGGGGGTGCCGCCAGCAGCGGTGGCGAATCAGACGACGGCTACTAGGCCAGTCGCGCGTGTCTGTGGTGCGCTGAATGCATTCGCTGTCTGGCTTCTTTTGCTACGTGCGAGGCCGCTTGGCTGCGGGGGGGACAGCGCTGGCGCCAGCTAGACCCACTGCAATGCGCTGGGCTGCGGCAGCTGCACGTGACTTTGCTTCAGCTAGTGCACTGGCGTCGAACGCGGGCACTTGGGCAGGTGCCGGTGCAGGGGCCGGTGCTGCCGTAGGCGCTCTTGTTCGCGGAACATACTGAGTAGGAACAAATGATGAGCTGCCTCGGGCTGGGCCCACCATGGGGCCCCTTCCCCCAGCACCACCCCCCCCTCCCCCCTGCAGTGCCCTGAGCTCCTTCAGCTGGGTCTGCCGCTGTGTTTCGTCCCCATCTAGCCGCAGGGTGTGAGCCCATAGGTCCGCTCCCGCAGTGGGGCATTTCCCCGCAGCCTTGTTCTCTGCCAGGCGAGTGTGCACGGGGGGCAGCCAAGCCGGGGCGCCGGACCCCAGCAGGCCAAACAGCTCTGTGTGAATGCTGTCCAGGTGTTCCTTCTTGGTGTGTAGCAGCATGTGCCAGGGGGGGTTGTCGGGCAGCGGCAACTCAACTTCACTGCGAACAAAGAACAGCCGATATGGGCGCTTGCAGCCGTGTTGCACAGCTTGCATCACTTACGCGGCTGCGATAGCCAAGGCTGCACAAGCAATGGTCTCAGGTAGGTACCGCACGCTGAGATCCAGCCTTCCTGCATCGTTGGCGACCGTCGTGGCGCTGCGGACCAGCGCTTCCTGCAGTGCCGCAGGCTGCTGCCCCACACCGCTGGACAGCAGGGCAGCCATGGGAGGGATGAAGTCGTGTGGGTGGCGACGCAGTGGCGCCAGCAGGAAGCCAGCGCTTCGCAGCAATTCTGCCTCGTATTCCGTCAAAAGGTGCTTCCAGTGGCCGTGCAGGCGACCCCCCACTGTGAGGGGGGGGGTCTCCAGCCCTCGCCGAGAGCGGAACTGGAAGAAGTGCACAGCAAGGACGTGTCGTATGCGGCGTGGGACCTCCTCGATCTTGCTGGCGAGAAACACAGCTGCCATAGCCACTGCAGGAAGCGGAGCCGTGTGAGGGAGGCAGGGAGTAGATGGGTGCAGCAGATGGCACTCACAAAGACCAATGTCCACCAATGCAATGGAATTTTGATAGATAAATTTGCTGATGAGAGCTTGTGCTGTTGTGCAGCACTTCACCGGCCTGCGCAAGGGCTGTGCAGTCAGGCAGCTGCGGGAAGCAAACTCTTGGAAGCACGTACAAATCCAACGATAAGCACGCTTCACGAGCAAGATCTGCCGCCCAGCTGTGGTACTCGTCAAACATTTTTCTGTCCACACCATGTTCTTGACATGCAGGCTTCTGCAGTGTGGCCAGCGGCAGCAGGGGCGTGCTGCTTGCTCCAGGCACGCTGCTGGCGGCCGGCATGCCGTTTGAGCTCCCATCGTCAGCAGCTGCCTGGCTGGAAGCCATCATACACACTTGCCAATAGCACTCAGCCAAGCCAGTACACACATTTGATTTGCAGGTGTTTGCCAGACAGTGAATTGAAGTGACAAACACTGCGCTTTCAAGCACGCTGGCACACACTGGCAGCCATTTCTAGCCCCCCCCTCACTCCGTCGCCGGTGCAGCCAGGATGCCATGGTACCGCGCCATCCAGTATGGCAGCAGCCAAGCACCGGGGCCTGTTTCGGACATGCCATTTCCGCCATCCAGCTGGTGTGGGTTCCCGTTCCACCGCAGTTGGGCGCGCTCGTTTGCCGGCAGCACTCGCACGGAGTCAGTGTGGCTCTGGAAGGCACGGTTCTGCCCTGGACGGAAGAATACATCCTGGCGATTGGAGTTCTGCACAGGCCAATTCACGGCTTCCACTGGCCACGTGCGCAGATTCCACAGAATGTCTTGCCCAACGCTGCTGGCAAAGGGAACGGTGCTCCAGTCTCTGGGCTGGGGGATATCGGCGGAAGTGGCAGCCGCCCGCCTTCGCAGACGCAGTGTGTTCTGAGACGTCGATGTGGTGTGGACTGCTGATGCTGTGTCACTGGCAGAGTTGCTGTTCCCGACCGCAGAACACGCCGCAGCCAGGGGGGTGTTCTCGCCACGCGCCCACTGCCCCCCCCCTGTGGCCAGCCACATGGTGCCCCATAGATTGGAGCGCCACGGCCGCACAAAGTCAAACGTACGCCGCAAGCTAGACCGCAGCAGCGTCGTGTCCAGATCCGCATCCTCTGTGCTGGAGGCAGCGTTGCAGGCTGCAAACAAGTAATACGGCAGGAAGGTCAGCTCGTCGTCACTATAGTTGTCGTCCACTGGCGTTTTTATCTTCAGGTTCAGCAGGTTTCCATAGTAGTCATGCCCTTGCACGCTGCTGGTGAGCTCTGCCACTGCTGTGGCGTACGCAGCACTCCACGCGCTAGCATCCGGGCTGGTGGTCAAAGCCGCCTGTAAATATGCTAGCATCTGCAGGCTGTTCACGCCACGCCCATCCGACCACGACCGGTCCAGGTTCAGTGTAGGGGGGTCCCAGTGCCCCCACTGTGTCGCCTCACCCGTGACATCCACAAGGGTGAAGTTGGAAGCCACCACGTAGGAAACAATTCCATGCAGCAGCTCCAGGGCGGTGTTCTGCGCAGATGCACCAGCCGTGTTCTCAGTGGTGTTCCACGGTCCAGGCGGTAGGGGGGTGTCCCCCAGCAAGGCTGCGGCCAGGGGGTAAGCAAACACATGCCCAGTGACTTCGTCGCTGGAGGCGTCCCCCTTCCACTGCCACCCCTGCAGGCCAGGCGTGCTGCTGTTGTGGTAGGTGTCCCCCGGCCCATGTGTCTCCCCTGGGGCAATGGCACTGCGGCCCATGAGTCCGTGCACCCCTGTGACCTTCACCAACAGGTGCATGCCCTGCAGGAACTGCGCAGCGGCAGACTGGGCAGCCTGCGCGCCGGTGACGGCGAAACGCATAGCCTCGGCCACGACCACCAGTGATGTCCACAGGCCGTTATTGTCGGAAATGGCTCCGTGGTTGATGCACGAGGAGTAGTTCCCGAAGGAGGTCAGGCTGCATCCCCCACTCATGCCGTACCTGTTGTGCCGTGCTTGCACCGTCTCCATGGCTGCAGCCTTCTCTGCCAGCGTCCACAGCACAGGCTGCAGCACTGCCACCCCGCCGTCGGTGGCTACAAGCACACCCCTGCTGCCTGCGTTGGCAGCCTGTGCAGCCCCCCCCGCCACGGCGAACACGGCATTTCCTGTAGCATTTTCTGCGGCACTGTGGGTGGGAAGGTACCGCGGCCCATTGAAATACCTCCAGTTGCTCCAGAGACTGGGGGGGGTCAGAGCAATAGGGGGGCTTTGCGACGCACCTGGCACCCCCCCCACTTGCACCGTGGCAAGGCCCTGCGTGGACCCCACTACAAGCTGGTAGGACACATCTCCCACGCCAAAAGGCAGTCCAGCGGTGTGGGCATCTGTAGTCAGTGTCGTGCCCAGGGCAATGCTGGTCAAGTTGGTCATGGGGAGCCCCCCCAGACCATCCACACGGGACACGGTGCCATTTGTCCAGCGCACATTCACAGCTGTGTGTGTAGCCACGAACAGCGTGCCATCAGGTGAGAACACCATGGCCCAGACACTGTCAGCGTACACACCCCCTGCGCCTGTGGAGATGATTGTGACCCACTCCTTCCGCAGTAAGCGCCCTGTGGTGGCGTCCCAGTGATACACGTGCTGGTCGTTCCCCGAAAACACGGTCCGACTGTCACTGGAGGAAGCAACTGCAAATTGACGTTTCGCCAGGAGAGTCTTCACAACCCCCCCACTGTACAAGGACAAGCCGTTATCAGAGGCCAGCCACATTGTGTTGCAGTCACCGCCCACGCATGTGGCCTCGTGCAGCCGCCCCAGGGAGGCGGACACAGCCTTGGAAGTGCAAGATGAGCCAGAACACGAGAGAAGAACAACACCAGTGGGGTAGACAACGCCAACTAGGGCACTGCTTGTTGACAGCACGAGCTTCCCGCTGGAAGCGGACACAGGTAGTGCTGGTTGCACAGACACAGCCTGCCACTTGCCAGTTGTTTTACCAGCTTCGGGCTGGGCGCCCACGAATTGGTACAGACCATCAGCAGTGAGCATCGTGGCAGCATTTTGACACTGCGCTACATCTAGTACAGATGTGCTGTCCAGGACTCCCCAGTCGGCCTGCGAAACTTGAGCACCATGAAACGAGCAAACATCAGACTTCACAAGTGCACTGCACTTACCACGCCAGGTAGGCCGGCTGCGATGAAGCGCTGCGACAGAACTTCGACATATGGGTCGTCATCAATAAGATTGGTTTTATCTGCATGCCTGTGTTGTGTTGCCAGACAACCACTGATTGCGGCAGCAGCCAACACGGCCACAAGTTTCACAGCTGAATGCATGGTGAGCTAAACGCTGCGCATCACAAGCACTTCATGCAGCCATAGCAGCATGTATAATATTCACACATTGCTGGGTAGTGCCCCAGAGCTTGATTTTTGCAAATTTGCTGCACATGCGGCAGGTCGATCTGCTTGTGTGGGGGGCCAAACTTTCGAGAAGCTGCCACCGTACTTTTGGAATCTCCAGCAAGAGCTTGTTGGTGGCTGCATCCATTCCGAGTGTTCAAATTTGAGCTTAATT
>Ga0307982_1001345_pt1 | contig 20008 bp, 14 predicted proteins | sample OrgLakmetagen989_FD_201847 | JGI IMG/M metagenome (GOLD analysis project Ga0307982, IMG submission 201847) | Saline water microbial communities from Organic Lake, Antarctica - #989 | ecosystem: Environmental > Aquatic > Non-marine Saline and Alkaline > Saline | place: Antarctica: Organic Lake... | reverse complement strand
GGGCAGAGACCTGCAAGGGGGGTCTCATGGGCCTTTCCCAAAGTGTCTGTGATGTGCCAGCTGGGATCACTCTTGTTGATCCTGCACCTTTTGAGCCTTTGCCAAGGAGCCCTGTGGTCTTCGCCTTTCTTGCTTGCCTGTCTTCAGGCGCCTCCGATCCCGACTCCCTGCCAAGTGGACGAGGAGGGGGTCTCACATACCATAGTACCCCCGGATTGCGTGGAGGGCATCAGGCAGATGCTGTGCTGCAAGTTCTTTGGTTGGCACACATGGAGCCGCTACTAAGCAACCTCTTTTTTCGATAAATTGAACATTTATCAGTGCGATACTCGATCTCTTGTGGCTACCAGTCCAGTAATAGGTCAAACAAATCTCCACATAGTAGTGTATTGTACTGCTCGCTAGGGCACTGAATTAGCAGCTCTCTCGGCTGCTGCACTTTTTTCCTTTTTGGGGGCTGCAGAGCTATGGTTTCACCGACAAATGGCCTGTGCAAGTAAGTGGCTTGGTGGGCCGAATGCATTTTTCAAGTCAGCCCCCCCTGCTGTCCGACTCTCTCAGAGCAATAGTCATGATAGTGCTGTCAACGGAATGCACAAGCGTGCAAATCTGCAACAGCAAGCTGATATTTCGATGGAATGTCGCTGCTGCTCTGAGTTTGTTGTGTCTCAGCGCACAAGTACAGCCCACCGGGAGGCAACATACGAACCAGCACTAGTCGCTGTTTCGCTTAGCTGGGAGTAACCACTGTGCACGTTCTCGCCCCGTTTTCGAGGCTTCTTCTTGTTTCTTAGCTTAAGAGCATCGATTTGTTCCTGAATTGGCTGCAGTGTGGTCATACCATGTCGTCTGCCCTGACTGTCGGCTCACGAAATAGCCTGCGAAGTTTTGCAAAATCCGCTCGCAGTTCTCATGGGCTGCTGCTTTCTCAACGCGCATTTCACCCTGCACATTTGACGAAGTGTGGTTTTTCGGCATTTGTTCAGCCTTTATCGTTTGACGTCTTGAAGGACTTGAACCGAGTGCTACAGTTCCACGCCGCATCTGACGAGACGCAGGGAGCAGTTCCTTTTGGCAAGTTGGAGCGCATCGTAGACGCTGCTGCCACGCACGGCTTGACTAAAGAAGGTACCATGGCGCTAGATGTTGCACTTGTGCAGCGAAACGCGCATTTCAGCGAGCGTTTCTACGCTGCTGCTGCATCCTTGCGTTTCAAGCAGGGCGGCCCCGATGCCGTGCACGGCTTGATGGGGGGGCTGCACCAGCGTATGGGGCCCATGGACAGACCGTTTCTGGACCGTGTGCTGGTGCACTGCATTGAGCTGGGCGCTGCCGCTCCTGCGCTGTGTGTGTTCTCAGCTGCGCGTTCCCCGGGCGCCGTGCCGTCTGTGGACGTGATGCGAGCTCTAGCTTCGGCAGCCGCCCTTGCCCCCGTGCACTCCACTCAGGAGCTGCCTGTGCTGCTGGACTGCATGCGGGAACACGGCTTGGCCCCACCAGTGGAGGTGTTCAACGCACGCCTGCGCAGCGAGGAACTGACACCAGATTTCCAAACAGCCAGCAGTGTTCTCGGTGACATGTCTCGAGGCGGAACACGGGGCGACGCCGACACGATTGCGGCAGTGGTGCAGCTGGGCAAGCGCGTTGTCCGTGCCGAGGTGAACCGGGGGCTAGACCCTGCAGCGCCTTCCGGGGGCATTGCCTGTCTACTACCCCTTGTGAGTACTTTGACGGGAAATGGCGTCCCGCTGTCCGCGCAGACAGCAGTGCAGCTCACACAGCTGCTGCGGGAACACGGACAGCTACACGCCGCCACCCAATTCGGAGAGGCGGCCCTGGCAAGCGGAGCCCTGGACGGGGGGGTAGTGGCAGCACTAGTGCTGGCTTACTCTGCCGCCGGCCGCAGTGCTGACATCGCCCAGCTGTGGTCACGCGTGCGCCCGTCAGCACACATTCTGGAGGGGCAGCCTGCAGAGGTGCATCTGGAAATCCTCAGGGCAGCCTCAGCCGTGGGCGATCATGCGTCTGTGCTGCAGTTGCACTCGACACTGATGGCTGCACGGAACGGCGGCAAGTCTGTCCCCGACGAAGTGTTCCAGCTTGTCCTCCTGGCGTGTTCCAACCTGCGTGACGGTGCCCACCTGCAGCGCACTCTGTACACAGCGTTGTCTGAGGGCAGCCAGCTGACTGACAGTGTGGCACGGGGGATCCTGCAGCATGCTTGCGAGCTGAGCCCAACACGGGCAATGCGCTGCTTCAACTTGCTACAGCGCCAGCGTCCCGACAACTGGGGTGATGCAGCTGTGATGGTGCTCAGTCTGGCCAAGCCGAAAAGCATGCAGCAAGCGTGGCAGGTGGCGCAGGGCGTGTGTCTCAAGCCCCACCCCAAGGGGTTTGAGCTGAGCGGTCTAGCTGTCGAGTCGCTCAGCGCAGCACTGCTGCAGGAGGCGAGTCGCGGTGAGGCCATGCCAGGAGCTGGGGCCCTGCGGCTGGCAAGTGTCACTACGTCACTGCAACAAGCCCTCTCCTCGAAGCAAGCAGCAGTCCGGCACTCAGGGGGTGCAACAAGGAACACGGAAGATGCGCCACAGAACATACAAAATCAGCTGGCAAGTGCACTGCAAGCACAGGTGCAACTGCAAGTCGCAAAGCAGCTTCAGCCGGCGCCAGAGAGGAGCCCCCCTGCACATGCTTCACCAGGGCACGCCCTATCCGCCAATCAACCTCGCCCGCAGCGCAGTCCAGCACAAGCTGCAGCGACAGGCTCAAGGCAGCAGCAATCTACCTCGGAGCTGGGCGCGGATACTCCAAGGGTTGTATTCAGCACCAAGCCCCTCACGCCAAAAGGCGCCCCCCCTCGAGGGCCAAAGCTGGGGGGGACACGCACTGCACCAAAGAAGAAGCCAGCTGCTGGGCAAAAGTGACATGCCAAGTTACCGTTGTGGTTGAAGTGGCCATTGAATGTATTGCGCAGGCGAATGACTAAAGAACCCACTTCTAGCTGCTTCACAAGGACAGATGCGGCGACAAGCTTAGAACAGGTCGTTCTTCTTCTTCAGGTTGATGCGCTTCCACTTGGGCAGAGCATTGAAGCTGTCCTTTGTCATGCCGAACAGAGTCTGGAACTCATCCAGGGGTAGCCACTGCTCCCGCCTGGCGGGGTCAACGCCGCCGGGCAGCGGCTTACTGCGCAGCTGGTCAGCGGTGAAGTACTCATCAACTGAAAACTCCTCCTCGGCGAAGCTGGCAGAGGGGCCACGAGCAGCAGCGGCGGCGGCTGGGGCTGGGGCGGCTGCCTCGGCGACCGCTGCCACTGCAGAGGCCTCTGACAGCTTCTTCTTGAAGGCGGCGCTGCCCATGGCACTGCCGCCGCTGGTCTTCTGGCCGGGGAAGGTGGAGAGCCGCTTCACTTGCTTGCGCACATAGCCACGGTTCTGCAGGACGGCTGTTCCGATGTCCATGGACACTTGTTCGTGCAGCTTCAAGCCAGCTGAAGTGGGCATGGGCAGATCTGCCACCACATCCTCCTCTTCGTCCTCTTCATCGTCCTCTTCAGGCTCAGGGGCCTCCACGCCTGCGGCCTCCGCGGCAGCCACCGCTGCAGCCTGCTCCTCCTCCTTAGCGGCCTTTCGCTCGGCCCTGGCATGGGCATGCTGGGCGGCGCGCAGGCCGTTCTGAGCGTTCTTGTTCTCAGCATCCACAGCAAGAACAGACTCGAAGGTGCTGGCGGCCTCCTCGAACTGTTCCACCTTCAACAGTGCAAAGCCGAGGTTGTAGGTGACGTCAGTGAAGTCGTCCCCCTCGCTGCCTGCGCTGGCGACCCGCAGTGGGCCCACGCACTCGTCAAAGCGCTCCTCCTGCAGCAGCAGGGTGCCCAGCACAGCCTGTGCCTTGATGTTCTCAGGGTTCAGCTCGCACACTTGTCCAAAGCCTTCGATGGCGGCCGGAACACGCTCAGTGCGCATGTACAAGTAGGAACGATTGAACAGGCGTGTCTCAGTGCCCTCAATCTCGATGGCTTTGTCGTAGAAGATCTCAGCGGTCTCCAGGTCGCCTTCCTGGTCCTTTGTGACGGCTGTCTGGGAAAGCCCGATGGAGTACAGCTGGTTCACTTGCTCGGTCGCCTTTCCGTGCTCAATGACTGACTCGTACCAGGGGAGGCTCTCCTCTGCGCGGCCAAGCTTCAACAGGATGTTGGCCTTGTCAGTGACCAGCGAGAAGTCCTCCTCGTCTTGCTCGTACGCTTTCTCAACCCATTCAAGGGCAGTGTCGTAATCCTCTAGGGACATAGCGGCCTCGATCACCCCGCGGTAGGACTGCTTGAAGGCGGGGTCACGCTCCACCACGCCCATGAAGGTCTCCATGGCCTCCGTGGTGTCCCCCATCTGCTTCTGCGCCACGCCGCGATTGTGCATGGCGTTCAGGTTGTCGGGGTCCTGCTCCAAGGCCACGTTGTACTCCGCCAGGGCCTCCTCTGGCTTACCCAAGTTCAACAAGCAGGCGCCCATGTTCCTGCAAGAACATAATGATGTCGACCTTCCTCAGTAAAGCGTTGTGCGCGGCGCGTAGGTGCGAATGCAGCCTGTTGCTGCTCAACTCACGTGTGCACTGCAGCAGAATTCTTGGTGTCAGCCGAGTCAACCTGTGGTACAGTAGAGTGAAGGAATGCAGAAGAGTTCACACATGAGACACAGAGGGCATACACGACTACCAAGCGTGCACTTTGCGCAATGTGGCGTGCACCATTGCAGCTTGCACGACATCGCCGTGCGACATGCATACGCGACCAACACGCCAACAACAATTATGGCCTGAGTAAGCACATGAACAACACACCTCTGCTAATGCCAGGACATAGTCATCATATGCCTCTTGGAACTCGCCCTGGCCGAAGTTCGTTGCCGCTGCGTTGAGCTTATCTTGCAGAGACATGCCGCTGAAATGGGAAGAGGAAGAGACAGGCTGCAAGCACAATCTTAGGTGAGCAAGTCAAAAGCCTTGCGTTCAACCAGACACAAACTTGGTTCAAACTGAGATATGGTGCGCCTGCACTGGTCGCCGGTGCAGACCTGGCCAAACAGAGCCTCACCACTTGGCCAGGGGCCTGCAGCTGCGGCTTGGGGACAAGCGCAGAGCAAGCAGCCCCGCGTAAATGACTCCCAGACTGGGTGCAGCGACCTGCCAAATACAATGCCAATAATGCTCAAGCTTGCTGCATCCTGTACCCCGGTATGCCTACTCGGCTGGAGTCCCTCAAAGCAGTACAACATAAGTATATTGCTAACTCCAGCCCCCTTCTTCGGGGCAGCCAGCAGACTTTGCATACTGTGCTCGCCAACAAAACTCGAAACATAGATTTTTGACACCAAAGTCGTGCATTCTTTCAATTGTCGTTGAGATTTGAAGTGGTGAGCATGCAATTTGTGTGTAATGTAGTGTGAATTGACTCTCGCGGCAGTATGCGGAGCAGACAGTGATTTGAGCCGCGCCGATGAGCACATCTTCTAGTGCAAAGCAGCTACACAAAGGCACATCAGCAATGCACCCAGCTTGCTGAGAGCGTAGGACGGAAGCTATTTTGCCCATGTGAGCTATGAATAATACACGCCGACATGCTTGCTGGAGAATTGTCTGGCAGTATATTTGGAAGCCGTTGTCAGCACACAGCTCTGTTGCAGTGCGGATACCAACAGCAGAAACACAAGCTAAATACGAAGACATCAAGCAAACTCTCTCAGCACGCCTCCGTGCCTAGCACTGCCTAGTACTGCGGGGGGTAGCCGCCCTGCTGGGGAGCGCCAGCTCCCTGCTGGCCCATCTTCAGCTTGATGCTCTCCACGTCGTACTGCATGCCTTTGCGGATACCGAACTTGTTCTGCTCGTCGCCACCAGTGCGTGCTTTGATCTCATTCAGCTCCTGGCAGAGCACGGTAGCGCAACAGCAGTGGCACAGAAGGTCGCCCATGTAACCACCCTCGATGCCCATGGACTTGCGCAAGTTGGAGCGCAGGCAAGCACCGACACAAGGCTGCAAAGAAGAAAGGGGTTCGTTGTTGTTGAAAAATGTGCCCCGTCTTGGGACGTTTCGCAAACTTGTCGAATAGTCAAAGCAACTCGGCGTTTCGTTCCTCCGGTCATCTTACGTTGTTGATGCAGCAGCACATGAGGAACTTGTTGTCGCCGCTCCATTCAGCAACGTCACAAACAGCGCACCAGGGGCAGAAGGCCACATACAGGCCTGCAAATTAAACAACGTATGGAGGGTGCGGTATATGCCAACACGCCCGCTCACAGCCACTGATGCCCAGGGGAGAACTACAGCAACTGCAGATGCCCTTTTGCCTGCGAAGAAAGTACAATGTAAGCAATACCCACGGTCTTAATGTCTCTGCATATTTACCACTCGGTGGGTGCAACCTGCACACGGTGTTCGGTAAGTTTAGTCAATAATTGCGCAAAAAGTTTGCGCCACGTGCACTCTGGGTCACGCATGAGCTAGAATGGTTGAACAATGAAGCATCTTACCTCAGTAATTTGAGCCATGATGAAAAGATTGGATTCTGTGCAGACACATGGTGAAGAGATGGAGAGTACTAGGCAAGCAGCAGCATTGTTGCCCAGGGCTAGCACAGCGACCTCAGCAGCACTACCCAACTTGCGCGAAATGCTGAACTTACTGAAGCAACTTGTGCAAATACAAACCAAAGAACGGAGATAGTATTTTTGGTTTACTGTGTGTAATGTATTTTCTAGTGACATCAACTCGACCGAGCTCGAGGCACGCAATCCCTTGACCCCGCTCTGAGGGGGGTATGCAGGATATCAAAACTTGTGAGAGGTTTACCACAGCACCAATCACGAAACAGTTGCAAAAAGCAACTGCTGCGGTAGTTCAGGTTTGGGCAGCAAGACCAGGGGATTGTTGTGTGAAGACCAACAAGGCTCGGTTCCCGGCTTGCTTGGTGTGCCCATTGTCGCGGCACTGTGACACCAGTTTTAGATCTTAGGTATCACCAGCACCAGGCGGGATGATTTGTAGCCTGGCATTGGCCATCAGCCGGTGGATAAGGCTGGCAACAATGCAGCACACCCGGCGGCGGAGTTGTTGCCGAGCGGAAATTGAGGCGCGCGTGATGCCTAATTTAGCGACCGTTTGCACATCAAGCGTCGCCAGCGCTTGAAGAAGCTGGACCATACTTCCCCTGGTTTAGTGATCGGCGATCCGCTCATGCCGCTCAAGCGCCCTGAAGTTTGCCCCCCCCCCTTGCGCAAGTAAAGCAGGGAAGTTTCTTTTACTCAAAATCAAGCAGATCAAGCATAATCCAAGGACATAAGCGCCTCTATTGCCACCTTCAGCCGTCAGTTGAGGCGTGGGCAGCTCACTATGGTGCGCTGTGTGTGAAGCAGGACAACACGTACTAGCTAGTTACTTACTAGTGAGCTACTGCAGGGCCCCTCAGTTGGTTAGGTGGATCAGACTTAACTCGCCTTTACATAGTCTTGGTAGATTACAAATCGAGTCGCCATGGAAGCATGTCCGCATCGTACGGGACATGCTCCCCCCATGACTGACTTCCCCTTGCACCTCTGTTTCGTCGTCTGATTCCACTTCTATCCACCTATAAGGTCGTGTTCCGAGTGGGCAGCCTGCAAGGCTGACTTGACGTTTCTTCGGGAACACGCCTGTTTGAGACTTGCATGCCGCCAGGAGGAAGGCTTGGTCTAACCTAGGGTAGAGCGCATCACTACCCTGTGGCAAGTCACGGATGCAAGCATTTTCCAGGGGTTCCAGAGGCTGGTTCTTTAGCACCATCTCACGCAGTTCAGCCACAGATAAAAACAGGTATCGGAGCCTGCGGGCTTTGTGGAGTATGAAGCTACGCTGGCCATGCGCATCGTACGCCCGTGTATGCCTGGGGGGGGGGGGAGCATAAGGAAGGTGGCTCCCCCCCCCCGCCTGGATCTTTCGGGGGACTCAAACCCACAACACCAACCACCTCCTGGACACCAAACAATCCAACATGGCCCAGAAAAGCTTGCCGGCTACATGGAGCCATATCAATCCCGCACTTGAGCATGGTTGCCAAAAAGCACAGATCCACGCATAACGCCGAAGGAGGGGGCGATGCAGGACCCCGGCCATCACCCCTGACCGCCAAGGAAATCCCGCTTGGAGGCTGTCATGGACCGCGCATCCCGCTGCAACTTGCGACAGCTTTGTAAGCGGTGGAAGCCGCCGCAGTACTCGCACAGCTTCGGCACAGTGCCGTCCTCCCGGGCCTTGAAAGTGTCTTCGTCGGGATCAGGCAGCGCCGTGAGGAAGGGTGGCAGCACTTGCCGCGCCTGCATCAACAAATGCTTCAAGTCCAGCAGCACCTCCTGGGGTGTTTCTCGATTCACAAATGTAGTGGCGACACCGGTGCGGCCACGCCGGCCAGTGCGCCCGATTCGATGCACATAGCTCTCAAGCTCATTTGGCATGTCGTAGTTAATCACGTGCTGGATTGCAGGGAAGTCCAATCCCTTGGCTGCAACATCGTTGGCCACCAGCACGTCCATGCTGCCGTCGCGGAATTGCGCAATTGCCTCGTTCCGCTCTTCCTGCTCTTTTCCGCCGTGAATACCGGTGGCAGCAAGACCCTTGATCAACAAATACTCAGTAATGGAGTCCACATCGCCCTGCGATCCACCAAAAATGACCACTGGGGGTGCAGTTTTGCCCAAGCACTTGAGCAGCTCCAGCATTTTGCCCTCGTCGCGGACATACTGCACTTCCTGCAACACATCCAAATTTGCAGCGCCTGCGCTGCCCACATTTACAATGACAGGGCGCACAAGAGACCCTCGCGCAAAAAACTGCACCCTTTGTGGCATTGTTGCACTGAAAATTACTGTCTGTCGCTGTCGTTTGAAGAAGCTCACAATTCCGTGGACGTCTTCATCAAAGCCCATGTCCAGCAAACGGTCACCCTCATCCAGGGCCAGATAGCGACACAAGTCCAAATTAATGCGTTGCTTGCGCAGATGGTCCAACAGTCGCCCTGGAGTTGCCACAATCAAGTGCACTCCATTTCGGGCTGCATCCATTTGCGTCCGCATGCTTTCGCCGCCGATGGCCAACATGCAGCGCAGGCGGGGGAAGCCAGCTGTCGCTAGGTACTCATTGAAGTGCTCCACATTGTCGTACGTCTGCCTTGCAAGCTCACGGCTGGGCGCAAGCATGATTGCAACGGGGCCGTCTCCAGTTCGCAGGGGCTGCTGCAGCTCCTCCTGCAGTGCCCACAGGACAGCCGGCAGCACGAACACCAGCGTCTTGCCACTGCCAGTGAAAGCGATGCCTACCATGTCCCGCCCTGTGAGTGCAATGGGCAAGCCCTGGCTCTGAATGGGCGTGGGGGTCTCGATGCCCTTGGCGTCAAGTGCTGCCAGGATCGGCGCCGGCAATTTCATATCCTCAAAGCGGGCGTGAGGGGGCATGCAATCGTCACCCTCCACTGCGATTCCACGCTTGCCACGGGATCGCTCAACCTTCTCAGCAGGCACATCTCGGTAGTGTCTGGGCGGCCTCCAATCAGTCGTCAAAGACTCCGTGTACCGCACTCCGCTTGCGTGCTCGCTTGCACTGCGCAAGGAAGACTGCTTCGCCAACAAAATTTGCTTCAGTAGTTGAGCTTCAGCTTCGGCGTTTTTCTCTGCCTCCGACTTGAGTGCTCCGCCTCCACGTCGATTTACCTCTCGCCGAGCAAGCTCGACAAGTGACAACTCTTGGTCATCCTCTTCAGCTTCGGCAGATTGCGAAGAGCTGTCTGGGCCGGCTGCATTTGGAACATGTGGTCCAGAGGCTCCACTTGATTGCCGTTCTGCATGTGAGCCAGCAGCAGATCCCGCAGATGCAGCTGCTGAGCGGGCGTGTGCGGTATTTGAAATAGATGCCTGGCCAGCTGCTGCAGATGCCACTGCAGGATTACTGCTTGCAGGTGCAAAACGAGAGAGCCCAAATTGTTCTTGTTCTTCGGTAGCTGGAAGGCTAGGGCCAGGGGTGGCTTCCTCCTCGTCGCTTTCTTCGATTTGCTCGCCACGACTGAGTGCCAAGCGACGCCTTCGCTCCTTTTCCTCCTGAGCTTTACGCTTGTCAAGAGGCACATAAACGTCATACTGATCCTCTGTCTCAGCTATGAGTTTTTCCAGGTCGGATAACTCGTTCTCTGCTGGCCGTTTGCGTCTTCTATAAGACGAAGCCATGCTTGCTGTGTGCTGCAGTTCGAGGTGGATTTCGGTGGGCTTGGCTTCAGCTGCGCTGTTCTTTCTGGAAAATGGACAAAATGCTGGAGCAGTATAGGATGCAGGTCTTGCTGTGGGTGGAAGATTCTGTACGGATGTGTTTTGCTCAAGTCAGACGGGCTGAAGAATTTTATCTGCGCATTTTTTTGGGAGCCCCCTTCAGCTTGCTTTCGAGGTGCAGGTGTAAAGCCTGCAAGTAAAATGCACATGATCCAATGCAGTTTTTGTGAAGCAAAATTATTGTTCAGAACCATACAAACGGTGCAGGTTGACTTTGCCTGGAGAGCTTTCGCAGCACACGCAGGGCTCAACAAAACCACAAGACAGGCTGCCTTGTCTCCTGGTCGTCCACGGTAACAATCTATCAAACCATCTGAAAGAAGACGGTCTTGAGGAGAAAATTAACCTAAAGCAATTTGAGATTTGCTCAACATGGCTGCCAGTCATCTGATCAATGAGGGCATGGTACGTTGGAGGAGACATTCATGCCTTTCAACGGTAACGAATTCCGCATGCACAGGCTTCCCGTCGTGAGCACGTATTTGCGAAGCTGGAGGCCAGCCGCATACAACGCAATGCAGCTGTAGCTGCACGTATCACAGGTGGATCTGGTGGGGAAGCTGCTGAAGAATTCTGGGCAAGGTTCAATTTCATGGCTTCAGGTACGCAGCGCTGATTTAGCTGCCGGAGCTTGGCTGTGCCATCTGCAGCGTAGCCTAGAACGCACCAGATTCGTGTTATGTCCAGAGTTTGAAAGTGATGTGGATGGTGCTCTTGCCAAAGCTGGCCACAGCGTGGATCCCGTCGCTGCTGAGCGTTGCGTCGTATCTTGGACTGAGCAGATGGCTGCTCTGAGAAAGCTGATTGCAGACGCAAGCCTTGCACTGCCCACGTATGATGCCGAGAAGGCCCAAAAGGTACTTGCACACGGTAAAACTGCTTGTGAAGCTTTTCTGACTTGTTCTTTTTTCCTTGTACAGAGCTTCGTGGCTATTCAAGCCTCATTTGAGAAGGCACGAGCGAAGCTGTCTCCGCGACGCAAATTCAGATTCTCCGACAAAGCCCGAGCCAGACTGCGGGCACGGCAGGATGCCAAGGCCAGCGCTGCAGCCAGGCGTGCTGCATCTGGCACTGCCGCTGTGCAGGCCAGTCGCTCAGAGGCAGCAATGGCGGCCATGGCAGACGACGAGGTCACAGTCGCTGGACGCTCAGGAGAAACAATTGTGCTGGGGGGCGACTCGGAACACGGCGAGAGTGCCAAGGGGCGTGATCTACGCCTGGCTGAGCTTTCAGACTGCATTATCATCATGTGAGTGCTCCGGTGCAGTGCCAACAACTTCAGGGGGGGGGAGATGCCCCCCCCCCCCTGCATGCAACGCACCAAATATGCTTCTGCAGATTACACACCACACGGGCAATCCGGGTGGATGGTTTGACGAACTGTGTCGTGTACACCGGCGCCGTGGCGGGCAGTGTCCTGCTGCATAAGTGCTCTGGGTGCACCCTCATGCTGGCTTCACGGCAGATCCGCCTGCACACATCCACTGAGTGCGACTTTTATCTGCACGTGCACTCGCGGCCCATCATTGAGCACTGCTCGAAGCTGCGTTTCGCGCCTTACCCCCTTACACACCCCTTGTTGGCAGGTGATATGGCAGCCGCGGGCCTGAAGCAGGTGGGCAGCGAGGGTGTGGCCCACCTGTGGCACGAAGTGGATGATTTCATTTGGCACAAAGTGCAGGCTTCCCCCAATTGGAGCGTGCTGCCTGCGGCTGAACGTGCGTGTAGCAGTGTGCACGAGAGCTTCCGCGTTGACTGGTCCCCCCACAGCGAGTATGTGGCTGGCAAGTTTGACCCTCACCCAATACAGCAGGAGGACAGCCCCACTGATGGCTCAGCAGAGGGGGGGCAGGGTGCACAGGGCAGCAGCAGCCCCCCCTCACAGCCCCCCCCAGCTGAAGCGAAGGCCGCTGAAGCAGCTGACAGCGAATCGGGTGAAAGTGATGATGAGCTGTAGTGTGGTGTTGATTATGGCATGCACACATACTTTGACCGAAAAATCATTGACTGACGCCAGCATAACGCTGGGCATGGGTGTTGGTGATCAGTGTTGCACAGGGGGCTCATCGAGGGACGAAGCACGATTCTTCAGAGCAGAAGCCGAAGTTTGGAAAAGTGGGCGACACTTCTACCAAAAAGTATTTGGCAGATAACACGCGGAAAAGATTTGTTTTCATTGATCTTTGTGCGACTTGCTGCCGAAGAGATAAATATTCACGACATTTCTACATGTCTGGCTTCTTGACTGGAACTGCTCCAGCTTGGGCGGAGGTTGCCATGCCTGTCATTTCCGTGGCCGTATTTGTAGTATATTATGCCTACCAGGCATGGGTGGAGTCGATGTCCGATTCCTCCACGCCTGCTTCTCAAATGACACTCAACACACTCATGAGAAGAGTCCGCAGTGCCTGGGTGCACAAGAACTTCAATGGCGGTAGTGCAGCTGTGAATGTAAGCCAATCTAGCAAGGTCGCTTTCCGTATAACTTTGCACCTCTACGCAGACGTTTCGAGATTACATCCGTTCCAGCGTTTTTTTCGGCTCCTCTGCTTTTGTCGTGAGCTTCGGGCTTTTGACGATAATGCTAGGCAGCTTCCCATCTTGCTTTGAGGGCGGCGACACGTCCGGCCTCAACTGCAGCAGCACTGTGCAGTTGTTATTATTGAAGTTGGTGTTGCTGGCGGTGATGTTTTTCGTGATGGCATTTTTCTTCGCTCAAGCCGTTCGCCTGGCCACACACGCCGAGGTCCTCATTAGCTGTCCCCCCATCGCTGAGGTGAGGGGACACCGACTCACAGTCACGAGAGAGTTCACCACGGCTGTTTTTGACAAGGCGCACTTGAACTGGGCACTAGGCATGAGGGTGTTCTACTTTGCGGGGCCGCTCGCCGCCAACGTTGTGTCTGCCTACGCCATGCTGGCAGTCACACTGGTGTTCGTGTTCGTGCTGGAGAAGCTGGAACACGTCCACGTCAAGCATGAAGATCAACTATATGGTGGGGGTATGCGGTGGGAGCGTTTGCAGGTGGCGCATAGCGAACACTCGGGTCTTGCTGCCCGCCGCACCCAGTCGGAAGACCTGGCAACTTCAACTGCAACAAGGGCGGAGGAGGTAGCAGGTGCTGATACATACGCAAGTTCGGGCACAGATGCAGATGGGGGCGACGCGCATGCATCGCAGCCCCAGACTGCGGACGCGGGTGCAGGGGCCCCCCATCTCAGTGAAATGGGCAAGGGGGGGTCAGGAGACGAAGTCATTGGGGTGAAAACGGGCACACAGGCGCTACGCGACCGAACAGGCAAGGTGTAGCACTTGAAGCAAGAATGCATGTGGTTGACGCAATTTGTGTGCAGTGATCAAAACGATTTCAATGTATCAAGGTTCGTCGTAGGCGCTGCTCTCGTGTTTGCTGTTCTCAGTTGCAGCAACAGGGAGCTGTTCTCAGTTGCTGCTACAGGGAGCAACTGGCCCGCAGCACAATCTGCAGCATTTGGTGCCACTGCAGTCCGCTTGTGGCCACAAGGTTACTGCAGTCGTCTGCAGCGCCAGCCACCGAGTTCCAAGTCGCATTCGGCTGGCCGGCGGCGCCGTATGCGGACAGGTCACCCTCCTCCTCCTCCTCGTCCTGCGACTCAGCGAGATTCACAACGGTAGAGCTGCCGCTGACATCAAGCACCGCTCCTGAAGATGACATCGTGGGTGCGACACTGTGACCCGCCCCCCCTGCAGGCGCTTGCAACGCAGCCTGCACTGCACGTTTCATGGGGCACTGCGGCCATGCAGACATGAGCATATTTTCATGCAGTGCGCTCGGCAGAGCACGGATGGAGCGCACAATTGCATGCACAAAGCCACGAGAGAGCGGCACGATCATGCCCAACGCCCCCAGCCACTCACCTGCCACGCGCATGCTTTGCAAATTCAAATGCTTTAGGCGCTCCCACAACGCCGCCCCGCAGGCACCGCTGGGGTCAACAGGGGCCCAGCGAGGCACGGCGTGTTCGCGGAACACTGCGCAAATCATATCCACAAGAGAACACGCCACAGCTTGGATCTTCATGCAGTGGTAGATGCCCAGCCACTTTGTAGGCTGCAGTAGTGCAGCAGGCTCTCCGAGCTGCTCGCTCCCGAACACACGAGCTGCGGCGTGTTCTGGCTCCATTTCATCATCATCTCCACATAAAGCTCTCCACATACGCGAGTCACAATTGTGCAAAGCAGAGTATATGCGAGTGTGGGGGGTCCAGGGGGGTACAACAAGCCACGCGGCATCGCAAAATGGAGTGCCGCTACCAAAAGACGAGCTTCCCTGTAAACTCTCCACAAGGCGGTCCAACTGGCTTTCGTAGCCCATGAGTGTTTCTTGGGCAAAACGGCGGTATTGCTCGCTCCAAAATTTGGCGTCGCGCAGCAGCGTGCCTGCGCCCCAAGCGGCAAATGAAATCCGACCAACTGCCAAATCAAGCTTGTGCATACTGCAGTCGCCCAAGCCCAGCAAGCTGCTGCTAGGGTGTGACGAGTCCATCACGTGCACAGTGGGCTCAGGCGCTACGGCCAGGGCCACTAGCACTGTGGGGGCTTGACCGTGGCAGCCGCCTTGTGAGGAGGCAGGCGGGGGGAGCAGGCCTACTGGGAACACCTCCGGGAACACCAGGTGCGGAACAAGTGGCATGACCATGTCAAACACCATGGCCAAGGGGGATCCAGGCGACGCCACCACCGTGGTGTGGTGTGTCACATGTGACGGGAACAGCGAAGCTGACCCGTGTAGCAGTCGGTGCGACGCGTCAAGCGCAAGGTGGCTGGGGGCAAAACGCACCAGCTTGGTGGCGAGCCGAGACACGCCACTATTGGGTGGCTTGCCCAGAGTGTGCATGTCCACAATCAGCTGCCTCAGGGCGACACAGGCACCAGTGCTCATCGTGTTCCACTCCACAAGCTGGCGCTGCAGGTCGCGCCCCACAACATAAGCCCCCAGCGCGGAGGTGGGCGCCACTGCGTGTTCGAGCACGAAAACTTCGCGCGCAACGGGCCTGTGCACTACAGCATTGCGTGTTTCGCGGTGCCGTTTCCTGGCGGTGCTTTCACGCCCCTTCGGTTTCATGAGCCCCCCCCCCGCCGCCATTCGAGCCCCCTCAACCCGCTCTGCAGCTGCGTCTGTCAAAGTCAGTGCACAAAGCACCTCAGCATCACTCATTGGCGGCACCCGCCTCGGTTGCTCCGGCAGAGTTCCCACTGCACCACGGCGTTCGCCGGTTGCCACCGCCGCGTCGGCAGCATCTGCCGTCCAGTGACTCAAGATGCACTTGAGTGCTGCAGGGTGCACGCCCGGGGCGCATGCGGCGGCCAGCACAGCGATGCGGGCCCGAGCATGGGGTGCATCCGTGGGCATGCCCTCCAGCACCGCCAAGGGGGTATTAGGGGGGGGCACGGCTCCGCCTGCAAAGCGTCGCAGTCCCGCGTTCACAGCGCAGTCCAGAGGCACCCACGCCGCCCACGCATCCACAAGAGAAGCAAAGGCAGCCACCTCCTCTGCGGCTTCCTGCCAGCACTCGAAGTCATCCAAGGATTCACCCCCCTCGGGGGAAGCTGAGGGGGGGGTCCCGGACGCCGCCACGGGGGAGGCCCCGAACGACTTGTCCAGGGTAGATGGCGTTCCGCTTGACGCCACTGGCGACCCTGAGTGAGCAGAGTTCATCACTGTTGAGCCGTCAGAGCCAAAGGATAAACTCAGCCGCGCCTGTCGCTGCTTCCTGGCCCTGGCGCTGTTCGGGGTTGAAGAAAACGATGTTCTGGCTGCGCGGGACGGAGAGTCTGCCTCAGCGAACGCTGCAACAGAAGAGGCTGATACTGAGGTGAGCGCTGTTCCGAGTGGGCCCAGGCCCCTGCGGCGACTGGCAGTGACCAATTGTTCCCACCTAGTCAGAATAGCGGCGGTTGTGGCGACTTCCCGTGGATGCAAGTGCGGAACACCTGCAACTCCTGCCACGAATGCGGCCCTTGCCTGCATGGCCTGCAATGCCTCTCGCAGGGGGGGCTCTTGGGGGAGGGACTCGGGTATGACACCCCCCCCCCATCGGGAACGGGGTGCAGGTGGGGTGAACCCTGCCAGAGCATGTGCTGTTTGTGCATGGTCGGGGTGTGCAGCGTGCACAGCGGCGTGCTGCATGGCGGAACACAGGTGCAGTGCAGCACTGGACGCTGCATTCAACAGGGGGTAGAATCGCTGCGCAGGGCTGTTTGTGCAGGCGCTGCTGATGGGAAAGCGGGCGTCTGATGGGTGCAGGCGCTGAAGCAGGCGACCGATCTCCTCCACCATGGGCATCGTGGCGACGTCACTGTCGCTGGGCGCCCGGACTTTGGCTGGGGGGAGAATCTTGGGGTGGGGGGGGGACTTATTTAGCTCCAGCAAGGCTGCGGGCCCACACTCCGTGTTCAAGAACAAACCGTGCTGTTCCGCGATGGCTGCTTGGCTGGCTGATAGCGTTGGCCCAGGGGAGGAAGGGGGGGGGTGTCGCGCGCTGTTCAACGTTACTGCTGACGCTGTGGTGCCCTTGGGAAAGCCGTTCAATGCAGAAACAAGAGACACTGCACCGCTGCTGCTGCCAGCACCAGCTGCTGTGCGCCGTGCAGGCGTCGACCACTGTGATGGCACGCCGCCGCCTCCTGCAGACGGTGTTCCGGCAGGTGTTCCGATTGCTGCTTGGTGTGTGGGTGTGTTTCGAACAGGAGTGCTTGCGCCTGCACTGCCAGCGGGGCTGGGCGCACTGTTCCGCGTGTGTTCCACCTGCCTTCCTGGCGAAATAGCTGGCTTGCCTGCAGCAGCACTGCATGCAGGCGACGCTTCATGTTTGACTGCTTTGTTGAGGCCTGCTGAGTCATAAAGTTGCTTCAGCATGTTCTTGGTTGCATCCAGCACCTCAGCTGCTAAGGCAGCAGGCAGCCGCTCTCGGGGGAAACTGACCAAGTCAATACCTTCATCTGGACGCGGAACAAGACCGTTGGCGTATGCGTGTTCCGGTATCGGCAGAACACTGGGCTGAGCTGCTGATGTCGTGTCTCCCTCACACCTCGCAAGCCCGCTCTGCAGGGACATCAGCTTCAGCGCCTCCAGTTGAGGCAGTCCCACAGATGCGGAAATAGCACCCACAGAGCCCCCAGGCATACTCAGCGCCTTGATACAGGCAGCTGGCGTTGCAGCCTTCAGCACTCGCTGAGCCCGCACCGTGGGCAGTCTGCTCACTACGCCCTCCAGGGAGGCCAGCGCAGCTTGCACCCCAGAATGGGCCAGGAACGCCCCAATTGTGGGCACGTACTCCTGCAACAACGCTGCAATTTCCGCAGTGCGGATGTCTTCAGCTGCTTTTCTAGCTTTCAGCGCTCGGTTCAACTGCAGCGCTGGACCATCCTCCTTCAATAGAGCTGCGGTCGCACTGCGACCAGCTGCGTGCGCAGCTGCACGCTGCGCACTTGCCATCTTGCTGCGCGCCACCCAGGCTGCAGCTGAGTCGTCGCTGGGAGTCACCGGTGCCAGAGCGGACGTGTGTTTGGCTGTGCCGATCCCCCCTGCACCCCCCCCACTGCCACCCTGGAACAACTTACGTGACGTGCCGCTGTCAGCACTGCTGCGGGCACTGCTTGTGGAGCTGAGTAGGCGCTGCTCTGCCACCTTGATTTCCACTGCACACGGCACATGGTATAGTTTTGGGGGGGTGCCTTTTGGGCTTGGCTGCAGTGTCGCCTCGGTGTGCAATGTGCCTGCTGCCGTGACTGTCGCGCCTGGGCAGCCGCAACGGGAACACACGAACTTTCTCAATTTCCGCAGTGTGCTCAGAACATGGTGCGGAACACCCTGTTCGTCCAGCCGCAGCCCCATGTTCACACAAGAGCTGATGCAGCCCTCGTGCAGAGGCACCCGACGCTCAGCCTTAGTGCTGGTGCTGCGGCCAAGAGTCACCGACTTGAACTTGCCCAAGACGTCTCTAGCTGGGCGGGACAGACGCTGTTGCCCTGCCGCCTTCGCCTTCGGGGCTGGGCGGCCCTGGGCACTGAAGTGGCACACCAGGCAAGTGACGGAGGAGTCAGACTCCACGCTAGGAGAGGGACCCCCCCTTACACCCCCCTGTGAAGACGCGGGATGCAAGCTGTGTTTCCGCTGCATGCGCTGCTTCTCAGCCTGCATGGCTGCAGCCTGTGAAACCAGTCGAGCCCCCCTGCCCCCCCCCCCGGAGCGGGGTGATGGGGCCCCAGCGGACGTACCCGACCCCCCCCCCGCCTCAAGACTCGAAGAAGAGCGGCTAGCAGCACCCACTCCAGGAGCTGAGTGGATGGCAGGCTGGTCCGTCATCCACCGAGTGCCGTCCTGCTCCGCCGCGTAACGCATTGTGAAGCCGTAGTCAGGCGGAGGGGGGGCGGCCTCCTGCTGCTCTTGGGAGGACATGGGCTCGCTGCTGGAGCGGCCTGCGTCGCTGCCTGGCGCCCACTTGTTTGCTGGGCTGCGGCCCGGTTGTGAGGAGGTGCCCTGGGAGCTGGACGGGACACTGTGGGAGGCGGAGCTGCCCTGGCTTTTGGTGCCAGACTTCACCCATGCGTCCATTGAAATCTGTGGCATGCTTGTGAAGTATCTGAATAAGATGCTCTGTACAAAACCGCATTATTTGTGAGAACGGGTGCTTGCAAAGCTATGCAGGGATTCAGGGCTCAGGAGCGGCATCATTCAAAATCCGCTTGGACAAGTGCTTTCTTGTCGCTTGGGCATGGACAACTTGTTGTTCCAGAGCATTGGCGATGAATACAAGTTCAATATTTTCCTATGCCAAGTCTCTTGTTTGACCACTTACAGGCTTTGGTGGATCAGTGAGCACGGAAATTCAAATTATGAAATCTCACAGCTGCCGAATGCTCCCGTCAGCGCTGGCTGTAGCACACAACGCGCAAGTCATGCGCAGTAAGGTGCTCATTTCAATCAATTATGACCTTGGTGTGTCCAGTCTGCTGTGGGCCACAACACCTGGGAGCCCCCCTTCCGAGTGTCCAAACAAGTGCACACTAACCTAACCGCAGACACGGACGGGGTTTTGAAGCCACCCCCTTGGTAAGCACGCTATGCCATTTAAACAATACCGCAGCCCAGCCCCTGAAACAGCAGGCCAGAAGACACAAAAACCTCAAACACACCTTGGGCCAGGCAGCAGCGCGAGCTTGCCTGGCCCGCAATCACTCAATCTCTAAAAACAACTAACCTATTCACAGCAGCGACCGCGTGCACGCTGCAGCGCCCAGCCTTTGCACAAGGCTGGCACTGACGGCGTGTGCCTGGTGCCTCACATGCCCATACTGCTGCTGCTGGAGGGAATGCCAAACGGACCCACCCCCCACATGGGAGCGGCAGACTTCTGCTCGGCCCCCCCAAAACTCCACGGGTCATGTGTTCCTGCAACAAGGGACAAATCTGCGCCGCCAAATGCACCCCCCTGCACATGCTCAGAGGGGGCGTGCGCTGGCCCTGGCATTGGCATGCCTGCTGCCCCCACCATCATGCCCCCCCCATGCAGTGACATGAACCCAGCAGCGTTGCCAGGGCCAGCACTGTGCTGCATGGGCATCCCAGCAGACATGCCGTGGGAGAATGCCATGGCTGGATGGAAGTGCCCGTGGCCATGGGGG
>Ga0307982_1001344_pt1 | contig 20037 bp, 18 predicted proteins | sample OrgLakmetagen989_FD_201847 | JGI IMG/M metagenome (GOLD analysis project Ga0307982, IMG submission 201847) | Saline water microbial communities from Organic Lake, Antarctica - #989 | ecosystem: Environmental > Aquatic > Non-marine Saline and Alkaline > Saline | place: Antarctica: Organic Lake... | reverse complement strand
TCTAAAGAGCTTGAAGAGGTGCACGGTCGCCTGAAGGTCGCAGACCAAGAAATCCGATCATTGCGCTCCCAAGCGCGTGGTATAACGACGACACGGTAAAAATGATATATTTGCTTAAGACTTATAAAATGACATTTAAAGGGCGCAGTACGAAGAACCAAAGAGCCTTCAACTTGTCTTACACTCGCAAGAGGCTATTGGTTGGACGAAAAGGCTTATAAAACCAATCGAAAAAAGTCGTATGATTACAAGCTCCTTGTGCACAAGGCCTTTGGTAATATTAAAAAGAACAAGAGCAAGTGTGCACTTCCGATGCATTGCCAAGTAAGAAACAAAAATATGCCGGAGTATGTGTCTCATGCACAGTAGGCGCCATTCTCTATATCTATAACTTATAACTCTCACTGTCACTTGCAGCTCAAGTGCATTCTTTATGTGCCTCTGTGACAGCTGTGTACTTGCCTTTCTTTGTTTTTGGGAGAGTATTAACTAGACTAGACTCACTGCCACTTGACAACTGAACCTTACAAATTACTGTGCAATAAAAATAATAATAATAGCGGTATACAAAACGAAGAATTATATTTAAAGGCCACTTATAGAAATATAAGTCCTTAGTTCATCGCCTTACATCAAGGGCAGTGGGGAATTACTCCGCAAGGCGCCATTCCTTTATTCTAAATCAATTTTCAGGGGTTCAATTTTGAAAATACCATTCGCAGTGGTGCACGTAAACGCAAATAGTTAAGTGTTGATCGTCTCGTTCCGTCGCCGTGTTTCGCGATATTTTACTAAATTTCGTTTTCGAAGTATGCTTCGATGTGAGCTCTTCAAGTAAAGCCTCGATTGAATTTGGTTAAGCTCCTTGAGAAGCTGTACATTTGCGCTGAGCTCGCTATGACCATCATATCCCAGCAATCAGAAGGCCCGATTATCGTTCACGCGAATGGTGACGGTAGCTTCAACAGCCAAAGCCATGCTCATAAAATCAAAATATCACTTAATGTAAGCGCAACGCCATGCATATGGAGTCGAGGAAGTCTTCGCTAAGACGTAGGAGCTGAGGTCCACCAGGCAAAAGTGGTCCTCCGTTACTACCGGGCGAAAAAGCAGGTATTGCATTCGGCTTCTTTTGAACAGGGCGCAATGGCATAGCCTTCACCGTGGTCCCGCGGCTTTTTGGGGTGCAGCTTTGAGCCGCCTTTCGAAGTTGTGCCACCAGCGGCAAAATGGAAACATCTATTGGCGCTTCTTCAGACATGCTTTCTACGTCACTTGACGTCGATAGGCTCGTAGCAGAAATGGTAGTCAGCCTTTGAAGTTCCTTATCTCTACTATTTTGCTGATTGCTTTGCCACACGTATACTAGTGCATCGGCGGTAGGAAATGAGCCGCTGCCTGAATGAACCTTACGTGCATTGTACCCAGGAAAGCAGGCGCGGTCAAATACGACAGCGCCGCAAAAAGTAAGCAATCCACCGGAACCATCCGCCGCACATTGCTCAATTCCCCAGTGCCCAAAAGGTGCTTTGGCCTTGTGTGCAACATGAACTTCTCCACCGCCGAAGCCGCCATTACTGCCAAAAATGCTGCTGCCGACCATGTCCTTTCTTTGAGCGCCTACATCATCAGCTGAAGCTGCAGGCCGGAGAATACCAGTTGGACCTGAGCACGCTCTAAAAAAGTCTCGAAGCAAGGCTTGGTTCTGTGCGGTTTCAGCCATTTGAGCGTCTGCGTCGCGGCTTAGTGTGCCTGCCACACATGGAAAATTCCATACCACCCGATCGAAGCCAACTTTTCCAAACTTCTTCAGCCGTGGGTCTATGTTTAGGGTCGTGGCGTCAACGCAATGGAGCACCTCAGCCCCGCACGCCACCAACGCTGCTACGCGCGCGGCAGTTTCCGCTGTGCCGTAAGCATCGTCTAGTTCTTCGCGGCTCAGATGAGTTGTTGCAACGAGGGTTACGCCCCCTCTTCTGCTGCAGCTGCTGTTCTTCAACTCTTCTTCAAGTGCTTTTGCGAGCCCAAGACTGTAAGACAAATCTCCGTCGCCTACTGTGAGTACTCTCAAGTGTGCAGTAGCCTGTAGCCCGACTAGCATACCGCCACCGTTTCCCGCAACGCCGGGGTGTGCCTCGCGTAAACATTGTTCTGGTCGTACATTGGGGCGGTAGCGCTCATTCGACCGAGATGAGTTGGTTGTCGTTGAAGAACCAGTTTCCATAGTCGACGGCCGTGGTGCTGGTTCAACCACAAGTTTGTAGGCACAGCAGACACAGCCAGCTGCGAAACACGCCACAGTTTCTCGGCATGCATACAACCTTCCATCCGCAGCTGAGCGGCATAATTCTCGGTACGAACCGCATTTCTTCGCTGGCGTGGGCGACAATTCTGCAGCTCTACGTTTACTATCGTTCCGAGGTCGTTTACCCAGACTAGACACCGCTGCATCACCCGCTGTTGGGGCGAGATCTTCGCTAGGCTTAAATTTTGGCGGGCCAGTCTCTGCTAGCTTGCGAATGCCCCAATTCAAGTGCAACAAGCGAGTGCGAAGTTCACCATCAGGCGTCTTCAAAGAGTATACAAGATTACTGCCATGTTTCGTTTTCGACGATAACCGACTAGACTGCACGCTAGCATGGATCCGTACCCCTTTCCACACTAGCCAAATCTTATCTCCAGCGTGGGGATCCATGCGAATAATTGAATGTACCACAAGATTGATAGGTTCTTTGCTAACAATGTTTTTGAAGAGCTTTGACAATGGCTATTGCTATTGTAAAGTCGCAACAAGGGCTAGCTCTACCTCTATACCTGTGATACCGAGTATACACTGTAGCGAGCGATCGATTTGCGGGTAGCGAGCTAGTTGCCACGACTGACCATGAGCAAGTAGTGCTTTTAGAAATGTGGTAAAGTCGTTGATACGCATAAGCTGTTAGTTAGCGAGGGATGAAGGGATATCTGGTGGCTTCAGTACTCAGCAAGCTTAGTATTACTGAAGCGAAGCGAAGCTACTGTAAAGTGCTGGAAAACTGCAAGAGCACAAAATCAGCGAGAGGAAATTTCTCGAATCCTGCTGCTGGCTGGTGGCTGGCGATGGCTTGACTTCTTGACTTGCTGGCTCGTCTGTAGTACGGCTGGCTTCGGTCTTCGTTGTAGCATCGCGCTACTGTATAGCTGCCGTTCTAGCCTAGACTCTGGTTGATTTCTTTAGGCAGCTGGTAGTTCCCAATCTGTGACGGATCGTGTGACGGCGTGACAGCAATAGAGATTAGTCACTGACTGAAACTAGCAGGCGTACAGCTCAGGAATACATCAATCCCAGTTGAAGGCAATAAGATTTCCAGTCATCATTAATAGCTTACGTGCACGATGGACGGTGCCGAGAGAATTCTGAAGGTTGCATTGAGATCATTAGACATGGGCATGCATAGCATTTTCGATCATCCGAGGTTGGTGCAGCGCATGCTCCTGCTGCTACTCGGGGAAAACAAGGACACGAGCTCTGCATCTGAAGAGGTCAAGCATATAGCCGGTCACCAGCAGATTGCTAGGCTCATCATTACCTGCCGACAGTGGCACAGGGTCTTCACGGCTCTGAAGCTTGTCTGGGAGGCCCCTCAAAGTATTACTGGGCAACAGAAGGTGCAGCACAGTCCAGCTGTAGAAGCTGTAACCTTGGCACAACGCTCTAGCCTCTCACATGCTGTAGATCGCATCACGAAAGAAGCACTCTTTTCGGAAGTCACCCTCGAGAATCGATCAAATTATTTTCGAGTGAGCTGCCGCCCCATTACGAAAAAGGCCGAAGACGACATGGAGATTTTGTCCGATCTCAGCACATGGGGCGAACACTTTCTTCACTTCTGGCAGCCTGGCACCTATGCGTGTGCGCGTTGCGAGAAGCACCTGTATCATTCTAGTGATAAGTGGAGCGGCCCTTGTCCTTGGCCGAGCTGGCGAAAGCCTTTCGCTCCAAACGCGATAAGCGAAACTGTGCTCGGCGAATACAACAATTACACCTGCGCTGTGGCTGAGGTGCGTGTATGACTCATTTTTACCCAATATTCTTCATTATTTCTCACGTTGTCTATTATCAGTCATCAATAATCGTGCACAGGTGTACTGCGGCAGTTGTGACCTTTTTCTGGGGCATAAGTTTGAAGATGCGAAGGAAAAAGGCGACCTCCATCCTGACGCGCACTGGAGGCATTGACTGCTTAGCCTTTCTCTCGTCTTCTTACCGGAGTAAGTGGAGCGAGAGAAGGAAACGGCTGGAATATCACTTTTGATTGTTTTGGCTATTTAGGGGAGTGGCAGCAGAATGACGTGCGCTATGGCTTTGATGTGAACTGATTTATTTTTGACATCTGAGGGCATTGCGAATTGACAAATAAATTATGTGCTGCCGACACGTGGTCGCTTCGGTCCTTTGTACTTAATACGCATTACGGACTAACTTGATGTAGCAAATTTAAGTAAAGATCTGTACCACGGGCTCATCAGAATTGAAATATAGAGAATAGTGAATTCCTGAGACGGGAAGAGATATATCAATTTTGAATTTCTCTGAATGCCATTTGCTTAGTGCTTATGCTTGGCGCTTATGCTTAGTGCTACCTACTACCTACCTACTAATGCGTAATGCGTAAACATAAACCTTGCGCTTTGCGCCCTTCGCCTTTATCCGCCGCCAATGCCTATGAATTGCTTTTATTTATTTCCTATCAATTCCATCGCCAGGATCAAGTCCCAGTTTAAAAATAAAATACTACGAAACAGCAGAAAGGGGTTCTTGTGTACTAAACTCGGGGCCTATCGCTTCTTAAAGCTGAAACCGAACTTAACAGCTGGCGGTGCTTTCGTGCTCGCTGCAGAAGGAACGGCCGTTCTTATTTCGGCCAAATTTACGCCTGAGTCCACGGTAGTTGTCGGCTTTGCAACTGCTTCCTCAGTCACATCCCATCTGCTACTGGCGGGTGCCTCAACATTATCCATATCAGCACTATCACTCACGAAGCCCCAGCCGCCACCATCCCTACCACTGCTAACTTCACCGTCAACGTCAATGTCAACTGCATCCCAGCCGCCACTATTCGAAGTACTAGCCGCATCAACCACTGGCAATTGCGCATCGGAAGCAGAACCAGGTGTCTGAGAACTCCCTGATAAATCCACGGCAACTGCGGAATCTTCCAACGCCCTTGCTGTTGATAACTGAGTTTCTGCTGCCATCAATGAAGTCGCTGCATTCGGAACTGGTACCGTAGTTGAAGGCTTCAGCGTAGGCACTCCAGCGGCTTTCATTCGCTTCGCGAGTTCGCGTTCGGCGCGTTTGGCTTCTTTTTCGAGTTTTTCTTCCTTGGATCCTCCGAGGGCGGCACGGCGAGCTCCTTCTGACAGCCGCAGCTCCTTCATGTTTCGAGTGTGCGTGTGCCCATAAGATTGCAAGTGCACCTCCCACTCACTCACCGAAGCGTATTGCTTTTGGCACCAGTCGCAAAAGAAGGGCTTCAGTTCTTCTTTCTTTTCCACCGCAATCGCTTCCATCTTGGCTTCGTGGTGGGCGCGAAGCAGCGCTGAGGATGCGTCACCCTCCTCGAGCCTTCGCCGCTTGTCCCCACTTTCAGCAGCTGTTAAATCTAACTTTTCGTTGTACTCATTGCCTTTGCCGATCCCCAGTTTTGTGTCATTGGCCGCCACAGTAGTGGCTAGTGGTGCCACCATTCCTTCGCTCGTCTTACCCAAGCCCGTTCCCTCACTCCATCCCATTTTGAGCAGCAGCCGGTATCCTCGCGGGCACGAGCTCGCATCTAGTGGTCGCTCTGAAGACGCACCCGACAGAAACAGTTCCGGGTCGAGATAGCCGTTGGTACTATCGTCACGCTTACGACCGGCAAATGCTCGCCGCGGCGGCTCGTCATCGTTCATGCCCTGCTCAATGCGCTGAACTCGCGCCTGGCCTGCGGGACCAAGAGACCCTAGAGATGCTGCTTCCAGGGAGCTTGTTTGCTTAGAAACAATGCTACTACTAATATGACTGGGGGGAAGTGAAGTAGAGCTCGTATTAGCGTTAATTGTAACTGATACCGCTGGTGAAGCACTATGATGGATCGCAGAGGGCTGTGGCGGTGGCACAAGAGCAGATACAGTTGGAACTGGAGCAACCGAATCCCATCGTGATTTCCTCTGAGTTCCGTCAGCAGCAGAAAGCAATGGACTTGGTACCGACTGAGCTACATTGTTCTCAGGGACTCTAGGAGGCTGCTGTTGTTTGGTGACACTGCTTGTTTCAGTTTCTTTGCGTAGCTTCGCTTCCCGAAGAGCACGAAGGCGAGCAATTGTGTCAGGGTCCATGCTATCTTTGTTGTGCTCCACAGGATGCCTCTCTAGAAGCGAAAAAGAGTCGTTAAGGACCTTCTAGAGTGGTGAGTGCGCTACGTCAGGCAAGTCTATCCTTATGACGACGCCATCGTCTGCACATTTCATGCTCCTCTGTTTCTAGGGTTCGTAAAAATAAGTAACAGTTTTGACCCAAATAAGTAAATAATTAAGTAAATACGGTATATACGGTGGTATTTACCGTATATTAGGGCGAGAAAGTACCATTTTTAGACCTCCCATTTTTCAAAGTCCCATTTTTCAGGAAAAGTCGAAAAATCTGTTACTTATTTACCTATAAAATTACTTCTTTGGCCACAAAAATTCGCATTATATAAGCAATACTTATTTTTATCAACCCTATCTGTTTCTGTGCAGTAGTCGTCTACTGCACGCTTTGCATGCAAGTCCCTGTGGTAGTCTTCTAATATAGTACCCATCGATGTGAGTGTGTGAGTCACGAGACTCTATTCTCCAGTATGACTACTCTCTACTGTACCTCGTATCTCCGTATCTCCCGTGCCCCATCTCCATCTCCTGCTTCTCATGGTTGCAAATTAATTTCGGGGCTCTTTCTGCGCATTGAAATCATGCGGGCCGTAATGTCAGACTTTCCCGATGTTGCTGTTACAGTTGCGGAGTTTTTTTTATTTCTGACATCTGACCGCAATGCCGTTTGATGCCGTTATCGTTATCGATTACCACCCGAGCTACGAGCTGCTCCTGCTGTATCTATGCAATATAAACCGGCATCTCAAGTGTTGAACTTAGCATTGAGCATCACGCATTATCCTAAGCTCCTAAGGAACGGGTATCCATAATTCTCATAAATTTTTGTCCAGATAAGAGCAAAAAAAGGGGGGGGGTCACGATTTAAATAAAATGCATAAAAATCATTTGAAATACAGCTGACATTAAGCATCATGAATGGCGGCTAGGATTTGGATGACAAGTAATTCCAAGGAAGGCAGCAACCGGGAGAGCAGCAAGGAACCATCAGGAAACTCGTTGATCTGACCAAGAGGTGGCTGGTAAAAGCCAAACGAGGTCCACTTGAAAAGTTTCCGTCATTTTTTCCGCACGCCCCCGTACATCCGTGCATTTCCAAGAAAGGACTGCCGCCAAAGTCTAGCCTTCTTAGGTCCTCTCTCTTTCTCTCTCTCTTGGCGTCCAGCTACAGAGGCCTTGTTTAGGTCCTCGAAGTAGCGAAGTATTTCTCAAGCCATACCTCCAGCTCATTCAGGTCGTAGGAAGCATCTTTGGGCATGGCCTTCACAGCGATACGAGCTTTTAGGGCCTGCTTAACATTGCTGCTGCCTGCATTCTTCTTCTTAAGCCCATGTTGTGGAGAGTGATCGGGCGGCAAAATGACCCAAAATCGAAACGGCCACGACGCGTAGGTAGCATTGAAGGTGTTGTTCGAATCATCCGCGAAAAGCGGCAGATGTGGGGACGTGAGGTGGCCCTCATCGTAGAATGCACGAGCAGCGGATAAGCGGTCATTCAAAGATTTGTGCTGTGGCACGTCACGATCCGCCATTTGCACCGGCCATTCGTCGCAAGCGTGGGCCTCGAGGATGTAGACACACGCAAATTGGCACCTTCCTCCCCCTGTGCTTACACCACCACCACCGCCGCCGCCACTGTCACCATTCATGGCGGTGGTGTTAGCAGTCCGGCATGGCCCTGCCCACTTCTCTGCCAAAGCGTGGAGTCGCGGAAGGAGGGCCATGAACGGGGGTCAGGTGTAGGACCCCGCCACCACCACCAGAGGCTTGCTCCTTCCCTGTAAAGCCATCATGTCGTGCAGACCCACGGTCGGGCTCCCAGCAGCAGTGGTTGAGAAGGCCGCGGGGCACACCGGGCAAAGCGGCACGTTGGGAGCTTCGTCGCCGACCTAATGTAATAATGTAAAGCGAAGGAGGGTGAATTAGCAAAGAGTGTAAAAGAGTCAGCATGAATTCTAGACCTAATTCAAATGAGATACGAACAAGAAGGAACAGAAAACAGGGCCAGAAGAATTAGAGTGCCTAAGAAAGGCCGAAAACTAACCTGAAGGTTGCCGTCGACGCATCGGTTATGGCGTCTGTACAGGGACAAAGCGATGACGTCATCCCGGTGCGAAGGGCCCAAAAGCGCCTCAGCGCACCGCAGCGCCTCCATTCCCACCTGAGTCAATTGGCATGACAGAGATGAAAGCGCCATTGAGAGAGATGCCGTGATTTTGATGAGTGCTTGAGGAAGTATTTTGACTCTTTTGAAAAAGCTCAATGGAAATAACCTCACTGCTAATTTGCCCTTCTACTCACTCCTGATTGGTCACTCACTTACCTCGCTCGAGAGCCCAAACTCTTTGGCGACTTGCTTCTGGATGTCGTCCACCACAGCGGTCATGCCTTCTTCGCTGCGCCCCGCCCTCCGGTAGGCCCGAAACGCAGCTGCTGTCTCTGCCGAAAGCCTCAATTCGTCTTCACGCGCAAGCATCGCCTTCACCTAATGAAATACGAGCGATGAAGTACAGAATAGCAGCACACTCACAACACGCATGAAGATAGTAACACTCTCAGTGGTCATGAAAGAAAAGAGTGCGCGCGTACACCAGCTTATACATACGTGACACAAGAACTAAAACAACAGAGGCCAAACAACAAATGAAGCTTCCCAACTCATCGCGAGTGCTTGCATGTTGCGAGCAGGTATGTCGACATCTTTACACACCTCTTCTGGCGTGAGGTCGTGTGCCGAGGTAATCAAGCGCCGAATTGGGGACACCATCATGGCGCCTGAGCTTTGAGCATTAGGAGCTGCCACAGCTGTAGCCGCGCTCTGAGGTCAGGCATTTGGAGCAAACGGTGCAGGTGGTTTAGGGCAGGCAAACTTGAGCCTCGGGTGAGCTGGGTCGTGGACGCCGCTGAACTCGTGGGCTTCGCATAGGTCCACCTTTATGGGGGGAGCAAAAAGAATGGGGAGGTGGGTGAGAGTGTGTAAAGAAATATGAAGATGGGTAGCGAGCTAACACATAATTGAAGGCTGCACAGACAACGAAGCTTATATAGTCCATAGGATACAAAGAGGCCTCTCCTAACATCACGGCATCTTGAGAAGATCATTAGATATTTCCAAAGAAAGGGCACGCACGCACACCTGGCATTGCACGCACTGAAAACGGTTGCCCACAATGTTGGTGCCGGGAATGGCAGGGCAGTAAGCGCAATTGACACCATGGTGTTCGAAGCCAGCTCGGTTCATGATGCTCGGGTGCGACTGCATCTGGAACACAACGGAGCGGAGTACAAGAGTAGAAACATTAGAAAGTGCTTCACGAGAAAATAAAATAAATCAAAGCAGGCTTATACGTATAACGAAGAGGGCGAGTGTTGCAATCACTTACCTTCGTAGAGGTCTCCCGAATCCGTAAGTAATAGTGAGCACGGTGGTCATGGGCGTTGGGACGGACAGGCGTCAAGTTTGGCGGAGTGTGGTCCACGCAGAGTTCACAGACGTCATAGTCGGGGCACACGGCGCATCGATAGCGCACGCCAACGATGGGGCTTGCGCCGCACACATCACATGTGATGGACTCATGCCGAATGCGACCGTCGGCAGGAGCACTCCCTCCACCGCTGTTGGCAAGGTTGGGAGTCTGTGGTGAAAGAGAGCTGAAGTCCTGGCGGCCTGAAGAAGGGAGAGCCATGGCGAAACCCAGCGAACCGCTGTTGGCTAGGTTAGGAGGCTGTGGTAAAAGAGAGCTGAAGTCCTGGCGGCCTGAAGAAGGGAGAGCCATGGCGAAACCCAGCGAACCGCTGTTGGCTAGGTTAGGAGGCTGTGGTAAAAGAGAGCTGAAGTCCTGGCGGCCTGAAGATGGGCGGGCCATGGCGAAACCCAGCGATGGTTGCGATGGCGAATAACTTGAAGGACTGGAGAAACCTTGGCGGCCTGAAGAAGGGGCGAGCATGAAGGCTGGCTCCGGTGGCGGGGCACTTGAAGAAGTCGTAGAAGAGGTTGGTGGGACGGTCGGGACTGCGCTTGGTGAGATGACACCGAAGTCCTCGCGACCTGACGATGAATGAATCATGCGCATCATGGGCCGGGCATCTGCCTCAGCCCTTTGGTTTCTCTCGGGCCCAGGGTCCGCAAATCCTTGGCGCCCTGACGATTGGTGAATCATACGCATGTACCTGACCCGATCTTCATCGTCTGCTTTGTTTTCCCTGGGCTCGAGGCTTTTGAAGTCTTTTCGCCCCGAACTAGGGCGGTACATCATGATTCAGTTATGCACGCGGGCTTTCACTTCGGAGCAGGTGGTCAGAAGCTGTGCACCTCAAACTCCACGCGTTGTAGACTGACGACAAGTAAGCTAGCAGAAGAAGCAAGAAGCAAGCAAGTAGAGGCGTCTAAAAAGTGGTACACAGTATCCAGTAGTAATTTTCGTAGAAACGTGAGATACGCAACACAGCGAAACACGAAACACGTGTGCTCGCAGGTCGGCAGGTCCAACAACAACACTGTACATACTGTACAGTAGCCAGAACGCCGCTTCAGAGGCCGAAGAATAGTCAGATAACACCGGGTCGATCGGTCTACTTCATCCATGAGTGACCAAGAAGACGAGAGCATCGCACCTGCCACGTCTACCAAAGCCGATGATGATACCGTCATGGTTTCTACAACCGGTGACGATGGCGAAGACGCGGAAGCCTCTTCATCCGAGGATGATGAGGATGAGCCTGAGCCGCTGACTCCAGCACAGAAACGGGCCGCAGCGCTCGATATGGAGAAGCGCGAAGAGGAGGCCAAGTCATCGATGAATATGCGGCGCTACGTCGACATCTTTGGCATCATGTTCTTGATGGTAGGCATGGCGTGGCCCATAATCTTCGGAGACGGCCGCGACAAACCTCCAAAGCTCGGCGTGGTGGAACTCGATCAGTCCTTCTACAAAACGGTACCAACACTGAGCTTCAATGATTCAGTTTTCGCATTGCCGACAAGCATTGTTGCAACGCGTTCCTTTTTCGACGCTATGCTTTTTTCGCGACCGCGTTCGATCTAACATTTCACATCATTCTTCTGGGCGTGGGGGAACACGTGTAGGTTCTGTACCCTGAGAAGGCCGTCTGGGACAAACAAGGCCCAAACGATGCCAACGTCTCGTGGGCGGTGTTTTTCCACAAGCCTTACTGCGGGGCCTGCCGCCGCGTTCGGCCGATGTTTCATGCGCTCGCAGACCACACCAATGCGAGTCATGCGTTGCGCTTTGGAAGTGTCGATTGCGTCAAGTAAGAGCCCTCTGTTTACCTGCTGTACTCACTAGAGCTTGCGCGTGTTTGTAGTAGCTCTAGCCTTTTACGTCCAGGGTCTGAATGGACTATCGTTTTTCAGGACTGCCTTCTGAAGACGAATCTTTTCTCCTTATCATACGTGTTCATATATGTGTGTTGATTCGTGAAACGTGCTTAGGTACCGTGTGTTTTGCCAGCGTGAAAACATCGACCGCGAGCCTCTGATTCGCATCTACCAAGCGTTGCCGTCTTCGATTGTGGCGCCAGACCCAGTTGCCGATGCAGAGCTCGATGTGAAGCCCAAGAAGAAGAAGAAGAGCGGCGGCGGAAGCCAGTTCGTGCGTCGCGGAGTGGCGGATTGGAAGGGGGTCCTCGTGGCGTACGAAGTGCTTGCCTGGTTCAAGCAACTCAACAATGGGTGAGTTAGAATGATAGAATCGTCACTGTGTTTCGTTATGTGGCGTGCATGTTTATTGGGTAATCTAATTACTCACCTGGTTCTCTCCTCCCTGCCCATCTCGCCCTACTGTGCCATGGCAGGCCATTGAAGGGTCGCAACGTGGTGTGGCCCAAGGACGACGTCTTATCCGACTCGATGGCGCAGTTCAAGGCCTCCAAAGCCCACACCGGGGTCAGCACCTCCACCACCCTGTACGCGCCGTCCCAGCAAGACCCGAAAGGCTATGTGAAAGACCTCGACTCCGCCCTCCTCATTGGACTGGTGAGTCCTTGTCAGAGGATAGCTCTCTGTTTCATGTCGTTTTCGTTCTTGTGGGCTTTTGTGTCAGTTTGCGTGTGCTGCCAGTGCTCTTCGTGTGATTTACTGCACCATCATAATCATCGCACGCATACTTTCTCTCACTCTCTCTTCTTATTGTACTCTACTTACACTATAATAGGTCGACGACGTGTTCGGCGGCCACACCACCGTCCTGGAAGGCAACCGCCTGGAGACCATGGTAGGCTTTTTGATTTCGTAGATTCACGGGCACCAGAAGTGCTATTTATACCTTCATATGAACGCCTTACTGTCCTCCTTCTTCTCGTCGATGATTCACCCCTCCCCCCCCCCCCGTACTATACTATAACAGGTCAACTTCATTGAAGTCGTGAGCTACACACACCCGGTGAAAGCCACTCGCGAGCGTTATGCCAGCTTGAAAGACGCTTTGAACCGCAAGGAGCATTGGTCGGAAGCGCACTACAAGCAGCTCCTGGCGTCGTGGGGCCACCAAGAGCCCCCACCCACTGGCAGTGACGTGGCCAACAGCCCCTCCATACACTACAAGTGGTGCCGGAGCAACGCCGCAGGAGTCGGGGGCTACCCCTGCGGCCTCTGGATCTTATTCCACACCATGCTCGCCAACAGCGATGGGAAGAGGGCACACCTTACGCTGCAAATCATTTTCGACTGGACTCAGGTATTTGGACCCATGCATCATTGAGAAGTCCTTCCTTGTGCACTGTTTTGACTCGTTCTTCCTACTACAGTATTTTTGGGCACGCACTTATCCCCTGTATTGACATGTACAGGCGTTCTACGGTTGCGTGGAGTGTGCCGCTAACTTTGCCCAGGAGTGGGAAGCGGAAGGCGGCGAAGACCAAATGGGACACGTGCAAACGTCCCTCTGGCTCTGGTGAGGGCGTGCAGGAATGTGGCTAAAACGCATTTCGAATTATGACCGCTTGTAATCCTCTCGGCCGCATTCTTCACTATGGGAGCCATCCTTTCATTCGATAATCCTCGTTGACTTCGTCTTCATTTTTTGTTGCTGTGCCTCCATCTGAATATAAGGCGCATTCACAACATGGTGCGAGCTCGTTTGACCGACGATGACGATACCATCGAGCCGAAGACTCAGTGGCCGTCTCCTGCGAATTGCCACGCGTGCTTCTACAACGAGACCTTGTCGGATTGGGGTTTGGGTCAACTGAGCCCTTCCAAACAAGCAGCGCAATACAATGCCGTGGCCTCGGAAGTGAGCGCGAAACATTTGGTAAGCGACTAGAGGCACTTGCTTTTGTTGCATTTGTGTTACGATACTTTAATGAAGGGCGTCATGAGAGTTTGAAAGGTGGATCCGATACTTTGTGTCCTACTCCTAAGGATCGGTTCAATTTTTTCTCACTCAAGATGCTCCTTTCGCACTGAAACACCCTAATGCAATACCAGGTGTCGTACCAAGCCGAAGCGTACGCCGAAGACTATGTATTTGCATATTTGCAGGAGACTTTTTGTGCCGCCAGCGATACCTTCGTTTGCTCAGGCTTCACCGGCATGTAAACGCCATGAGCAGCTGGCACTCTCCCTCCGAAGGAAACCTGTTTCGTAAACTTTCCTTTTTATGGGGAGTACTCGGAATGCGGGTATATAAAGCGCAAGTGATTTTAATCCATTAAGAAAACGCACGTCACATGTCACACGAGGAACTCAAAATTCCCGTTCTATCAACCATCATCTTAGCGCCACACGAAAATGAAACCGCCCTTTTATACAAACCCTTGGCTCTTAGCTCTTACCTCTTAGCAGCTAGCAGCCTATAGCGATTAGAGAGCTTATTGCCGAGAACTGAGCCATAAAGCTGTGTACACTCCCGGATTTATTCACCTGAAAAGATTAAAAGGCAGCATCTCGCCTATCGCCTAGCTAGAACCCAAAAGCCCATTTGCGGTATGTGGTAACTGAAAATTAAGGAATCTGGGGCGAATATACGAAGAAACCTTGCCACTACATCCAGGTTTTTGTCAAAAACAACAACAGAGGGCTTGGGTTAGTGACATGGAATCCCCCGAAATACCAAATCCAGAGAGACGTGTACAAGATAGCAGCGAAAACCTCCCACCTAAAGAGAGAGCACAACCCACAACCACGAATTCTACCCGATTGGGGCGACCAAGAACAGGAAAGTGTGTGGAGAGACGTACTTCCTAACTTTAGCTCTCCGGTGTTGATAATAAGCAGCTACGGAAGGAAGCCTTCTTCGAATTCTCTTGGGGAAATCGATGTTGGTGTGCCCATGTTCTCATCGCCGTGTGCAGAACCAATTGAAAAAATCGATACCCCCCCCTGAGCTGAAGAATTCGTCGCAATATCATTTGAACTATACTCAATATATGTCACTATAGAACACCTCCAAGATAGCTAAGTTGCGTCATAGCACACCCCTGGAATGAATATTTGGGTAGCCAAAAGTGTCGAGCGCATCACCCAGTATCGCCCACACCTCTCTAGAAAATGCAGGCGTAAAGGCCGTTTCGAATGACGTAGCTTGATCCTGCGATGAAATTGTAATCCCACGGTTGGATCGGTGCAACTTTTCTGACGCGTTAAAAGCCTTTTCCAACATGTTGTCACTGAAGTGAGCATCGCTTAAGAATTTGAGGATGGTCCGCAATGCTTTTTTCTGTGTGGTTCGGTTTTGCAAATCTTCGTAGTGCACTACGATGCGACGCTCTTGCGGAATATTCTCCATAACTTGCGCATAAGTTATTTGAAAAGTCTTTTGAACAACTCTTCTTGCATAATCCAGTGAAAAATGCTCAAAGTGCGACCGGTTGAAGTCCGACAGCGGAATCTGAGAAGTGTGGCTATTGTAATTGTGCGGGTTCTGCATTCTCACCCGTTGGTATTCTGCCCAAATTGATCTGAGGGGCTCTCTCACGAGAAGAATCGTTGAGTCGAAGTAATTGATGCCACCTTCCATACATTTCTTCGGAAAATTTGATGCATTAGGAAAAAAGACGTGATCAAATGGAAAATTGTTGGGATGCGCCTTAATGATACTCATATTTAACTGGCAGGTCATCTCTCCAGGAAAGAAACTGCGATGAAGACCGATATCATTGTAGTAACTGCCCGAGGGTAGGTCGAGCATATGGTCGATCAGGAATCGAGTCCAAGTGTTCCCAGACCCTGGTAGCGAGTACAGTACTGGAGGGGGGCGGAAACGAAGGTGGGCTGAATCCACGGTGTCGGTATTTATCATAAACTTTGGCCTGAGCTTCAGCTTGTGGTTTCTTGACTTGAGGTTTCTATCCAAGACCTTTGACGTAGTCGAAAAAGCTGTAGCTGCGTTGGTCGTATGCAAAGTTGGAGACGCCAGTATTCCTGTTGCCCCAAGAAAGCTGATGGTGCACCGCATTATTCTGAATAAGACTGCTGACGTTGCTATAGAAACTACTAGTACTGGTATAGGTATGATCCTGTGGTGCTATAATGTACAAAAGATGCACGCCACGATAAGCTAGCACACTTCATTCGGATGAACTAGCAGCAGAGCTAGCGTAGGCTTATCAGATTGCTTATAAAAAGTTTCCTTTGCCTAGAATCTACTAGTAGCTTCGTTAATAAGTTAGCATTATTAGTTGATACCCACCATACCATACCGACCGCGATGTGTTACTACTATCTGTAGTAGGCAACGGTGTCAAAAAGAATCAAAAAGAAGATACGTAAGCTATTACAGAACTACACCGTACTACTGACGACGACATTTTGGATTTTTGAAACTAGGCCCCCAAAGGGGTGGCTGCGCCAAATTCTGAGAATTCATTCGGTTGTACAGGCTGGAGCGCGATTTGCAACGAGTCTTCGAGTGAGCTCACTTTGTGCAATTGCTTTTCTGGTGTTATGATTCTATTGAACTATTGCATGCAGCTACGCAGCCTGACGCATTACAGGGGCGGTGCGTTTTTTATTACTTCATGTGTCCTCATGTCGGAATCTCTGATCTCTGTCACCATGTCTTATTTCTGTAAGTTAGTATGAAATCATGGTGATGTACAGTATCCTTCACTGTATAGTATGTGATTGTTGGGTGTCAGGTCATCGAGCAAATCGTTGCTGTGATTGACGTTTTATGACCGAGTCTTCTGTTTTATAGGGCTGTGTTTCGATGTGACATCAACCTTTCTCTTTGTCTTGTACGGAGCGGAAATAATAACACAACACCTCCCAAGACATCAACAGTCTCAAGAGAGGCTTTGTTTTTGCATGGTGCACATTGAGAGATGGAGAGAATGAACAAAGTAGACTAGTATGCACATTACAGCTGTTTCGTCCATCATCGCGGTTTTGTTAAACAGCAGAAGCACTCTAACTCTAAACTCTAATCACTTGGCAATCGGCGTAATGGGTTAATTGTGTTGTGAGTTGTGTTCGGGATGTTAGAAGTATAGATGTCGAACCCCTGCCCCCTCAAGCATCCTTCATCGCGAAATTTAGGGGTATTTGCACTCCATCGAACGAAACATACGTATATGTGGTGAACTAGGACGACCACGAATTGCTGACTTTGCGGAGTGATGTCCACGAAAGCCTTAGAAAGCGGCGTGAATAGAGGGGCTGTGTTTACAGGGAACGCCTTTAGAAAATGGGATTGAAAGATAGGGTACATTGGGATTGCGCAAGGCGCCACGTGTTATCTGGCTTTAGTAGTCTTATGTGTGTTGTATCGGGAAACCACTTGACTGCCCTCGGGGCCGTGTGAGTAAGTCGCAAGCCCATTTTGCGCGTGCTCTTTGCATCTCGTTGTCTGTGAAGTGTTCCTTATTGTTTGCCCGTTTGTGAAACCGTTTCGGGTCATCGACGAGGTAACTGATCATGAGGAGGCAGCAGATACCACAACTGACCCCAGCAGGCTGCCGCGGGGACCTGCTGTATTTGGTTAAGGGGAATTCATTTGGGTTCTCGAAAGAAGCACTTAATTCGTCTTGCCCTTGCTGTTTGCACTCGTCTCGTAGGTAACGTCGGAATCTGCTGACGACTTCGTCAGCGTGAGGGGACTCGTAGTATGAATCGTAATAATATATTTGGTGGTGGTCCATGTCGATTACGAGGAGGCACCAGTGCCCTGGGACATAATGGATTGCTGCAATAGTCTTAATGTCCGTTATTGGTCGGCCCACAAGTCTTTGCCATGTCCGTGATGTAATTTCTTGTCGAACACCGTTAACACGCAATGGGTAAATTTTTTCAAGTATCATCGAAGGAATAAAAGCAAGTGTCGGTGATGCTTCGGTAATGCGAATGGCAACTTCTCGCATGACCTCATCCGTAAGCATTTCATTAGTTTGTAATCTGGCGAAGTCTTTCCGCGTTAGGTGTCCATTGTTGCTTTCATCATAACCAGGTAAACGGTCTCCTGTGTTCCTGTCGTTTGTAGTCGCCCAAGTCGTTTGTACCTGTGACCATTCGTTTGAGTGGACGTTTAGGAAGTTTCCTTCAGCGCTGTGTGAATCGCTGTTTAAATAGTCCGGAAATCCGCCTGTCTTCTTATTGTTGTGTCCACATGATGGTGTAGTCGTCGCAGTCCTTCGCTGCCGCTTGGAAGTAACTGTGCTGTCTTCGATGCGGCTTGGTTCGTTTTGAGCATTTGAGCACCCGATGATGGTACTTGTGGGCCAACCGTGTTTTGCATTCATGTCATCAGAGCGCGGACATTTGTTCGGGGTCTTTGTACCTGTCGTTATGTGTGGTCTTTTTTGGGCTCGATTCTCATCAGTGTCGTCGGTGTCGCGCGTTCGAGAGAACTTAACTGTGCGCGGGTTGTGCGGAGGTTTTGCATCGTGTTCGCCTGCAGTCTCAACTGTAGATTCACAACATGCTTCTCGATCCACCAGCGGTACATTGCTGTGGGGAGTGTTATTTTCTGGGAAAACGACGTTGCCCTTCTGCTTCTCAAATCGTTCTTTCGTTTCGTCGTGCAAGCCTTGAAGGCGCCCCAATTCTGCGACGATATCTTCATTCGGACTGGCATCGTTCACGAATTTAGTATCGAGGAACCTTTTCAAGCTTAAGCTGGCCAATCCATGTTTACCGCGAGAAATTTGAATATATATGCACCCTGGAACTGTCTCAGCAATAATGAACGATGTCAACTGCCCGCCTTGTATCCCGTACGTTGTTGGTGTTGCAGCTTGACGAAGTGGAATCTGCGTAACTGTCAAGTCAACATACTTCCTGAGGGATATATCTGCTGGGATTTCTACTGAGTTCTCAACTTTTCGCGTAATGCGAGGCAAGCTTATAACATTGTCTGGGAGTCCTTCAGGTTGGAACGGCGGTCGTTCTCTTAAGGGTACATTTGTTACTTGAACGTGTACGCACTCAACTGGAGCGCTTGGTAGCCGTACGTCCACGCCATTGTATACTACGTCTTTGAATGTCGTTCCAGGTGGAAATTGCCAACCTACGATCTTGCCCCTGGTACCATTTGCGATACCGTAATGAACGCCCAAATTTTGCGTAACGTAGACGTATGCGCCGATGTATAAGTAGGAACCCATCTCTGTACGATCGAAATATGAATCTGGCAGCGAGTGTAAATATTTTAGCTCAGCCTTGCTCAGATTTTTCTTTTTCTTGTATTTATCACTCTTGTGCTTGGAGAGGGTAATATCGGCGTCTAATAGAATGGGCCTTTGGTCGCCACGCTCGTGTAGTGCGTCTGATACGTGTTTCATGTGCGCATTGTGCAAGGCAAATCGAGTCTTGTTGTAGACAACGACACTAGGACGGTAGTCTGCTTCTGGGTTATTTGTCGTGTCATTGTCGTTATCGTCGAGTTGTGCGTGTAACCGCCCATTTATAGCGTCAACGTGGTTCTTGGTCCAGTTACCCTTTCGGACGTCCTCCTGTAATTTTATGTATTCTTCGTTATTTGATCGGAGGATGCGGTCGAGGCAAACAGTGTTCTTGGCGCACACGCGTCGGTACAACGCATATCCTGTCCAATCGCTGGAGCCAATACCCTTTCTTGGTTCTGTGTACAATGCAAGTCGCCGTACCGGCGGGAGTTGACTATGGTCCCCTGTTCAAGAGAAGTTTGGTAAAAGTAATGAGTTGTAATGAGTTGTTGTACTGTAAACATTAGTGCACGTAATGTATTGTTTATAACGGTGAAATTTAAGTTTAAAGAGGCTAACCTGCAAGGACGACACTGATTGATCCAAAAGGGCTTTCTTTTGGCCCAAAGACTTGGCTGAGTAAACGATCGAGGTAGTACAGATCCAGATGTCCAGCCATTGATATTTCGTCGACGACAAGTAATTTACAGCTCAAGTAGTCAAGGCGCGCGTCTTTGCTGACCTTAGATTTTCTTGAACTGCTCATTGATGCTATTGTCATCCCTGACACCAGCACTGCTGCAATGCTGTGAATGAAAGAACAAAAAAAAATAGCGAGGGTAAGGTGAAGTTTTTTCAGATGATGCACTAATGCTCTTGTCATGTATTGTTCGAACACTTACCCGGTCGGTGCACATGTTCGTACGGCCTTGGGGTGCTCCCATGACTCAGCCAGGGCCTTCCACGCACGTACCACAAAAGATTTGCCGCTTCCTGCAAGGCCATGCAGTAGGAGAAATTCCTG
>Ga0307982_1001342_pt1 | contig 20047 bp, 9 predicted proteins | sample OrgLakmetagen989_FD_201847 | JGI IMG/M metagenome (GOLD analysis project Ga0307982, IMG submission 201847) | Saline water microbial communities from Organic Lake, Antarctica - #989 | ecosystem: Environmental > Aquatic > Non-marine Saline and Alkaline > Saline | place: Antarctica: Organic Lake... | reverse complement strand
CAAAACAAATGAGCCACTTTAAACTAAAACGACATCAAAACACAACACACACATGCACACCTTATCTCCTGGAATAATAGCCACTGGTGCCGAAGCGTTGACTCCATCGAGCATATCCGCGAAAGCCTTCCAGAGAACATAGTTACGGTATCATTTTCATAGATAGTCGGGGATGCAAAAGATAACACCTTTAAAAAGTGGGCACTTTTGAAACAGATCAAAGATGGAATGCATGTGATTGGTCTTACCTGGGGTTGCACATAAATGTCGTCGTCAATGAAGCCTACCCAGTCCAACGTGTCAAAGAGAGACCGTCGCACTGTGAGCATGTACCATAGTGCAAAATTGGCTTTGCAACAAGGGCCATCTCCGTGGTATTCGTCCGTGCAATCAAAATTTGAGGTCTCTGTGAGGACAATTCGGACCTCATGCGTTTCATTTTCGTACGCATATGCTTGGCAAGTGTACTCATGTGTCCAAGCTGCTGAGTTAGGTGACTTTCCAAGAGGAACCGGCGAGCACCCTTGTGACTTCAGGAAGGCCTTCGTGCCAGGGTTACTCGGTAAAACTACAAAGAGGTACTGGAACGCTGGCCCCCACGTGCGGAATGATGGCACAATTCGAGTGTACCAGTTGAACCATGGAGACTTTGGACTGGCGGTGCCCATGATGAAAGTAGCCACTTTATTGAGCCGCCTTTCGAGCCTGGCAGGTGATGCCACACCCGGCGGAGCACGGTAAGGATGATAAGACTCCGGCACCGATAATGGCTGATTCGGCGAAAGCATCTCAAGACGTCGACGAGAAGAGACGGGCTCTTGATAACCAGGTAAATTCATGCAGCCAGAATTGTTCAAGATAGCCCACTTGGCTCGAATGTGGTACAATTGAGAATGGACGATGCGCGAATAGCCGGTCGGAATTTGTGGTGGTCCCACTGGAGGTGGTAAGCCCCCGAGCCCCAAACGTTTACCGTACGCATCGTCCTGTACCCGATTGCTGATAGCCTTTGCTTTGGTGGTATTGCTGGTGAAAAAATTGTGCACCTGGTGCATCTTGAGGTCCTTCCGCGGTATACTGTTTGCGCTCGTTGTCGCGTCTGCGGCCAACGGCACATTGCCTGAACGCGTGCTGTGACTGAGCATGATCGCCTGCCCTGGCCGCATCGACCTAGTTCCAAGTTGCGAGGGGTTAATGCCAGCACACGGAATCTCGTACATCCACAGGAAAAGTCCAAGCCCCGTGGACTGGGTGGCGTAGTCTGCGTAATGAAAATCGACATTTTTCTGAAGAATGTCAGCTTTTCCGAGAATCGTGCACTGGTCACGGATACCACCAGCGAGCACGCCAGGAGCTGCAGTCTCGACTGCAGAACGGCTCAACCATAAAGGATGGGCCCAGTACGTGTCCGCAAAGGCGGAATCACATTTCGCTGGGTACATTGAATCAACGTGGTCGTGCCTCTTGATTGTGGGTCGTGGCCTTCGAAAGCAACCCGAGCTTGGAACGATCGACAAGGGCCTGCTTGAATTGGCTGAATCAAGTAAATCTGCGAACGACTCCGGGTGAATATAAACATTGTCATTCAAAATCCCGACCCACTTCGCCTGAGCCAGAAGCGAACGCCGTATTGTTAGCATGTACCACAGTGCAAAGTTGGCTTTGCAACAAGCAGCGTCACTGCCTGAAATCATTTGAGGGCAACTCAATTTCGACGAAGATGACTCAGCGAGAACGACCCGGACGTTTCTTTCACGGCTTCGACTTTTGCTTTGCTGTTCCTGCTTATCCCAGCCGTAGCGGTATTCAGGACACGAGTAATCAAACTTCCATTGTACTGCTGCATCGCCATGCTCTTCACCAGCTACCGGCACGGAAACACACGCATGCTCAGCAAGGAAGTCAAACGTCTGAGGTGAATTAGGTAGCACCACAAAGAGATGCTGAAATGCAGGGGCCCATGTGCGCAAACTCGGCTCAACGCGCGTATGCCAATTGTGCCACGGATTGGGGTAACTGGTTGAACCCAAGATGAAGGTAACTACTTGATCGAGTCTAGGCTCATGTGGCGACGGCGGGGCTATGCCTTCTGGAGGCTGATAAGCAGGCGGGAGCGACGAATGGAACGATGAAGGCTTAGGATGATTCTTTTCTTTGTGCGCGACTCTTATGTTATGCTTCGCGAGGCCCTCGGTTTGGTGGCGAGACAGTCCCAGCTTTCGACTCTTAGCTACGTCTCCGTCTGTGTGCGCCGCACCGTTCCAAAGTAAACTCTCGGTTGAAATGCTGGTAGGATCGGTAACAGCATCAACTGACGCAGTCAGCACAACTGCTACCAATGAAATAAATAAAGGCACAACACTAGCATGGTTCGACGACCTCCGTGTCATTAAGACGGTATCGCTTCAGCTCGATTTGGCTACAATAATACCGGTGTATTTTATGAATAAATGAAGTAACTTTAGGTAGTTCGATATACACTTCAGGTCAATGAAATGATTGCTATCAAGGTAATAATCTAGTACATGAAATGCTGGTCAGCGCAAATTCATGCTGCTTATCGCTAGTTGCTAGCTTTGTTGGAGCTACGAGTGCTACAGAGTATTGTCTGTGTATCCATTCACCCATATTTGCTCATTTTTGAGGACGAAGTGAAAGTCAATCTACCGGTAAAGGTTTACTGATTGGCTGGGAGCTCCCTGCGGACTCATCTCTCTGCAATAATCTGCGAACTGCAAACAACATACTAATTACTCATCAGGTAGGTAGGTTGTGCTGCATGGTGTATACGAAGCATGAAGACTTGTCGCTAAAGGCTCCGCTCCCTTGCCGCAACGCTACTGGAAACAAGGCTATCAATTAGAAGTTCTCAATACTTATTCTCAATAGCACACTACTCCATGCTGAAGAAGTATTATTGAACAGAGTGCTGGCTTATACGGAGGTTGGAAAGAGTTTCAGTATTTATTTCAGTATTTACAGTGTTCAGCGCACTTTTCTCCCTGCGTGCATAGGATGCCAACAATCGAAGATGCTCTTGAAAAAGTCATCGTGGCTGTGGCGCCAGGGTTTGCTTTCGTAGCAATTGGTCAACCATTTGACCTGATTCGAGTTCGATTAGCGGCCGCTACTGCTGGAGTTCCTGCATACGCTGGAGCTATCGACTGCGCCACTACTACTTTCAGAAGAGAAGGATTGCTCGTGTTTTGGAAGGGTGCTGTGCCAGCCCTGCTTTTGAATGTGCCTGCATCAGGGCTCTTTTATGGTACCTACAAGCACTTCCAGCCGCCGTCACCTTCTCCTGGTGCAGCAACAGCGGACTGGCACGCGCACGTTTTCGGCGCTGGCGTGCTCGCTGGTTTACCCACTTGCACCTTCTCGAACCCCCTCGAAGTGTGGCGGGTGCGTGCTCAAACCGAAGTGAATTCAAGACTAGTCAGCCATAGCAGTAGCAGTGGTGGCAGTAGCGGCGTTCGGCTAAACGCGCCTAGCGTATTTCAAAAACTTCAGGCTGGGCCGAAGCACATTTTTATGCGTGGGTTTTCTCTGACCATGTTCCGTAACGTGCCTGGCAGCGGGTTGTACTTTTTGAGCTACGAAAGTGCGATGCATGCCATGGAGTCTCGCTGCGTTTTAAATTCGCACCAAGATCGCGCGTTGTGGGCAGGTGGGATGGTAGGCTTTGGTTTCAACCTCGTCTTTCACCCTCTTGAAGTGGTGCGGGTCAACGTGATGAACACAGACACTGGCACAGTTAGGGCTGCAGTGCAGGAGCTCGTAACAAAAGGTGGGTACAAAGCTCTATATCGAGGCGTGTTAACTACTACAGCGCGAGCTATATTGCTCAATGCCAGTGGGCTTTGGGTGCTGGAAAGCGTGCAGGCCTTGGTGAACACTCGGCGCCGCAGCTACGATGATAGTGCTAGTAGCACTAGGCGCCGCGATGACTTTGCCCTTCACCCGTAGAGTCGTATGCGGCATTCCACCGAGCCGAGCATCACGGCGGAATAGTAAACCTTCTTTGGGTCCTGTAGGAACTGTGGAGGAATATCAAATGTGATTTCTATTCGGAGGTCGCCTTATTTAGTACACGATAACCAGTGCGCTGGTTTGTACTTTTCAGCCCTTAATTCTGAATTGCGAATGGAAGTGACAAGATATTCCACGAATTTCGCTATTGCTTTAGTAATCACGGAGAATGTTTAATTATTTTTGACTGATATGGAGAGTCAAATGGCTCATCGGTGAAGGGACTTCTGAAGGGTGAAGGGCGCGATGGTACAACGTGTGACAGCTGTAGCTTACATGGCAACTCGGACCAAGCAAGAAGAGAAGAGGGCATTTAAGAGAGCATATAGTGAATTGGGCCCTATTTATGAATTATTTGGCGCTCGGTTTTAGATCTTCGCCGCTGTGCGTGTTTCTGCGTTAAAGATGGAAACGCACTTATGACTCATGATGCGCTTTACGCTAACGCTCACGCCATGTTCATGTAGATGCGGGTCTTTCCTGTAAGGATTGTCCAATTGATTCATAATATTTTTGGCTCATGGCCTTTTACTCAATGGGAATTATCTAGATCTCGCCTATTTCTGCAAGTTCAAGGTGCCTAGTAATGTCCTAGGCAACTGGCCCTCTCAATTATTCTGACTCGGACCAGACTCCTTCTACGCATTTTGCGGCCTATGCCCGCGGCATTTGCTTCTTTGTCATTTGGGTTCGTTTCACTTCCGGTTCAAATGGATGGCCTCTAATATTTTTCATCCCCGTTTACTGCACAATCCTCTAGTCCTCGAAGACTCGAAGCAGAGAAGCAGACCAGACCAGGAAGTCGCAGTTCCAGGTACATGTATTTTTGCCCACTATATTGGCACTTTTTTTGATTGACTGCATGCGTGCGGAATTGCGGAGGTCAAGAATGTCATGTCATGTGCGTGATGGATAGTGTGACCCGCTATGATTGATTGTCAATGGCAACGAATAATGAAGACAACGTATTTCGTCGCAATTGAATATCGTAGTGCTATTTCATCGACTCGAACATAATTTCGTCATTTCATAGCTAGCTGCCACTTAATTATTTTGGAAGACATATATCTGCTCTCGGCCTTCCTCGTCGCGTCTGAATCTAAGCACCAGAACCAAACGCCATGTCATTCGGAGCATGGGTACCTGGCGCTGGCTGGGTAACAGACAAGTTGCTAGCGGTGCTGTCGCGCTTCGTGGATTTCTCCGAGCGCTCTGAACTAGTGCGGTTAGGTGTTTTGCGTGGGGCAGTAAGTTTGAATGATATAAGACTGAAGGCCGAGGTGGTGAATGCTCTTGGGCTACCGGTGGTAGTCGTATCAGCTACGGTACGAGCCAGAATTTGCCTTCACAACTACAGTCAAATTTAAAAAAAAAGAAAAACATCTCGGCTAGCCTTTATTTGAAACTCTAGTATATCCTTCGAACATTCAAACTATGCAATTGCTTAACGCTGCTGCCTGCAATCATTCGTTGCTTAGGTGGCGCGGCTTACGATCAGCGTACCCTGGTCTAAGTTAGCCTCGGCGCGCATTGACGTTCAGCTTGACGGCATCGCGGTGGTGCTCGCTCCCGCTCCTGAGTCCCGAGATCCCGGTGGCGTGAGCGAAGAGGCGGAAGCGCGCCGGCGCAAGAGCGCTCTAACTGCCAAGCAGAAACTGCTCGCGGAGCTTGAAGCGGCGATGCGCGACGTGCCGCCACCTTCCAGCGGATCCTCAAGCGGGCTCAACAACGCGCTGCAGCGACTCGGGCAGTGGTCCACGAGTGGCTTGCTGTCGCGGCTGGTGCAAAACTTGCACGTCTCTTTACAGGGGGTTTCCGTAACCTACGCGCACCCGCTGTCGACCTGCACCAGCTACCACGCGCGCCCGCACGCCCACGGCCCCGATAATAATCCATTCAATGCACTCGCTCATGCTACGTCGCCGCTAAGCTACCACGACAGCCCCGGTGCTACTATGGGCGGCGCCAGCGGCCACGGAAGTGGCAATTTTAGGCATGGCAACGATGGTAGTAGCGCTACTGTGTTCGGTGCTACAACTTCGACTGAATGGCTATTGTTACGGTTAACCTTGAAGCAACTCGTGCTCTGCGGGACTAGCGTGCCATCTCATTTGGCAACGGGAAGGAAAGCCTTGGGGGATGCGGCTTCTGAAGGACAAGGAAAAGGGAGTGGAGGCGGTCAACCTCCGAGCGGGTTGGGGTGCAAATTGCTCACGCTGGAAGCATTGGGCATTTCATGGTTGTCGCACCAAGAAATCACACCTTCCGCACTTGATAGCAGCAGTGATTACGATGTGGGCTCCAACGGGTCAATGCCTACAGTGCCAGCGGTAGCCTTCGTGCTGACTGCACCTGAATTGAGAGGCCAAAAAGGCAGCAGCCACACCGGGGCACAAGCGCGCGAAGGCCGTTACGACAGTAGCGATGAGGGCCAAACAGAGGAGGCGAAGCTGGGCAATGCAACAGCTGCTGGAAGCACACACAGAGCTTCGTCTACGAGCAGTACCGCGCAAGGAAGCCTCAACTCCAAGAAAGTCGAGGTTGCCGTGCCAGAAGCGACTGCTGCCCCTACTGCGCCGCCGTTTGTGTGGCTGTTGAAGCCCACCGAAGTCCAGGTAACTGTAGCAGCCTTTTCGACGGTACCCGCTCCTTTGCAGCACCAGGAAGCAGAGCACAGCCACAGCGCGAATAGCTACGATAGTGCGGCAGCTCCCAGTGCTAGCGCTGTCAAGCCAGCTTCACCAGGCGCGGACATGGATATAGTCGCGGAAGTTCAAGCCCCGCAAATGGTCAAGTTGGAGCTCAGCACGGCGTGTGCTACTGTAGTGAGCGCTATGCTCGCCGACGTGACTCGCCGCCAGCGCCGCTTCGCGTACCGTTTGTACCGTCCACGGGTCAGCATCCTGTTCCACCGCACAGCAGGCAGAGAAGAGGCGGGGCCGCGGGGAGGGGTAAGCCAAAGCGGTGGCACCACCGTCGGAAGCCAAAATGCAACGACGGCAGCCGCAGCAGCAGCAGCAGCAGCAGCCGCAGCAGCAGCAGCAGCAGCAGCCGCAGCAGCAGCAAGATCAGGAGCAGCGGCGCGAGGGACATCGCGAGGCAGTGCTAATGGGCACGCCAACGTGAAGTTGTGGTGGTTGTATGCTTACAGGGCAGTCGTGGACGGCCTCCGAGCTCGTGGCCGCGTGGGTACTATCGGCGCCCTCCGCAGCGGCAACAGCAGCAGCAGCAGCAGCAGCGGCAGCAGCAGTTATAGCAACGGGCTGAGCCACGGGAGTGACGTGTTGGGGTGTGCGCCGCCCTCGCTCCTTGGAGGTGTGCGGCGGCGGCAGCGGTACGCCCAGCTGTTTGGCGAGCGGCTGCGGCGCGACCTTGAAGCCGCAGAAGCCAATCAGGGCCTGCTCGCTAAGCTCAGCCGCGGTCGGCAGAGTGCAGGTGGCGGTGATGGTGGAGGAAGAATTGCAAGTGGTAGACGCCACCGCTACGGAGATAATGCAGGCGGAGAGATGGACTATGAGCCGAGCGAGGGAAGCGAGCACAGCGACGCCTTGGCCGATTTGATTCGGTTCGGCAAGAGCGGTGCGCTTGAGCACCTGTCGAATATCGAAGGCGAAGGAGGTGAAAACAGCTTCCACGGAGAAGACTTTTACTTACCCGAGGCGCCAAGTGGTATGGGCTTCAATGCTAATGTCGATTATACTGACAATGTTGATGAAGGCGAAGGCAATAGGGGACGCTTGAAAGAAGGAGAGGATGAATCGGAATGGTTGCAGGAGAGAAGAAGGAGAAGTGATAGCGGTGTCGGTGGCGGCGGTGGTGGTAGAGAAGAGCATGATGTAATGGCTTCGGACGAGGCCCTCAATTTTCTACCACACCCGCCTACGCACACGCCTTTGCTACCGGCGCCCCCCTCCCACGAAACGGGCGCGGAAGAAGGACAGGGCGAAGTTGAGCAACAAGAAGGTTTCCAGGGAGAGGGCCAGCACGACCTGGAAGACCACACCACTGACGAGCGGTTCAGTTTCGACCTGCCGGAGCCACCAACGCAAACGCCGCTGTCTCCACCACCGCCAGCAGCCACTCCAGGAAGGGCCGCGCCAGAGCAGGATGCGCCGCTGCCACCAGTATGGCACCACCAGCCTGTCGAGGAAGCTCGAAGCCCTCGTAACATTGATGACATGAACGCTAGGGGCAAGAACGCGAGGGGCTCAGCTGGCGAAGGTGCCAATAATGGCTGGCCGGACGGCAACACGACCAACGACGAAGGCGCGTTTGGTGGCTTATCTGGCCCTGCGGAGGTAGGCATTTAATCAAGACATGTTGTAAATCGTGTTCTTGCACTGCGCCCCCGCATTTTTGACACCGTTCCTTTTTCTCAAACAACTTTCGTTTTGAGGTTAACACACGCATTCCTGTTTCGGTGATTCCCCTTACTTACAGCACATTTACTTGCTATGCCCTCTTTTCTCTCACTATCCCTCCTCTTTTTTAAACCTCTTCTACCACACTCCAGGTGCACGAGCTGTCGGACGACGAGTTGCAAGAATTGCTTTGCGAAGCCGAAGCGTGCTGCAACCTCGAGGAGCTCTTGCTGGTGCGCGCCGCCGTGCGCCTAAGGCTCGGGGTCGGTCCCGGCGGGTGGCCGCTGGACCCAACGTACGTGGCCCCCCACTCGCAAAGTGCCAAAGAAGCGAGGCGCGCGGCAATTGTAGCGGCACAATGCGCGCAACAGGCAGCGCAGCGAGGCCCGTTAGCGTGGCGACCCACGTGGGACTGTCGAGTGGCCCTATCGGAAGGACTGAAGATCAATGTAGTGCACCCGCGGCCACCTGCCTTGACGCGCTTCTCGTCGTCGTCGTCGTCGTCGGCTCTGCCTGTTCCTTCGCCCGCGGTGCATTCAGGCCGAAAGAGCCTTTCACCCACTGAGCAACTCTTGTCCATTGCCTTGGTTCCGCCTACAATTGAAATAGCAGGAGGAGGAGCAGTAACGGCAGAAGGAGCGCATGGAGAAGGACAAAGCGGGAAAGGAGCATCGCCAGTACCTGACGGTGGAGTGGGTCGTGCAGTCGAGTTGCGTGTTACGGCTTTCCTGGAACAGCCTCAGGGCAGACACGGGTGTGCGCGAGGGAGTGGGCCGGGAGGCAACCTGGCGTTGGGATATTGCGTGCGTTTACGGTGCACAGGCCTCAGACTTGCGGGCGTGCACAACGGCCATGTCCTCACTGCGGGCCAAGTATACCACGGTAACCTGGCCCGAGACACCGAGGAGGAGGGGAGGGGATTCGGGGGCGCGGGTGCTGCAGACTCGAAAAAGGCACCTTTCCTGGACGTGGCGCTGCGCCTCTTTCTGCCGCCGCCTTCCAACACTCGAGCTACCGATGCCACGAGCGCCACGGCAGGCGCTGGACGAAGGAGACATTCTCACCGAAGAACTAGTGGTGGTTCAGACAGTGAACATTCCTCGTCTTCTTCCTCAGAGGATGACGAAAACAGTCTTGAAAGCATGCACCACCATCCTGTGTCTCGGCTGCGGCACATTCTCGCGACCCGCAACTTCAAACAGCCCAAAGCTTTACATGTAGAAGCAGTGGTGGCGCCCCTTCGTTTTGCGTTCCATCGCCCCACCGTACGAGCGCTCCTCGCTGTAGCCCGCGCCAGTACAGCGAGTGGTCACGGCACAAGCGGCACCAAGGAGGGCCTTCAACCTTTGGATCGGTCTCGTAATTTACCCCGATTTCCTGCACCATTGGTGCCACCGTCCCCATGTGACACACTTGCGTCCCAGCTCCGCGCCAGGCGTGCTGCCAGTCGCGACTGCGCCGTCCACGACACGCTGTGCCAGAATCCTCCTGTAGTGGTGGCCCTCTCTTGCCACGGCGCTTCACTTCACGTACCCACGGCGCCTGCCACTGCAAGAACTGGCACCGCCGGAGCTAGCGAGCCCCGAGCGAAATCGCCCTTGCCTGAGGCAAAAAGGAGTGCAGTACCCTCATCAGATGACTTGCCTTTTCCATCAGGCCACCACTCGCGCTTCGCGAATAAAGCAGGGCCAGTTCGGGAGTCCGTCGTGCTGCGCATTGGCTTTTTCGGGGCTTATAGTGCCAACCAGCTCCGCGCTGTGGCTAAATTGCACAATTTGCCTCCCACACCACTCTCAACGGCGGGCAAGGCCCCTACTTTTACTTCTGGCGGTGCTTCTGCTAGTGCTAGTGCGACAGCTTCTTCCGGTATAGGCGCCGCACGTGCCGCAGCGCTGGAGATGTCCCCTCTGCAGGCGACCCCTGTACCCAGATTCCAGTCCGAGTGGGCGCCCCAACTCAACCACCGCCTGCGGGGGCCTCACACCTGGGCGGCGGCCTTTGCCTTTGCGCGCGCCACGCAAGCGGCGGCCACCTCGGCCGCGGCTGCGGCGGCTGCCTCGGCCGAGCCCCCGCCGGGCCACCGGCAACGGGCCGACGGCACGCCCGCGGGCCACCAGAACGTCCCGCCGCCCGACCCGTCGGCTGCAGCCAGCGCTGCGGCCACTGCAGTGGCGGCTGCAGCCGCGGAAGCGTCACGAGCAACCCTCGCTGATCATTCTAAAGGGGGCAGTAGTGCCTACGAGGCGTCGGCTGCAGCAGCGAAGGGCGCTGGTGCTGGTGGTGCCACAGACGGCCCCTTGTTCCTCACCTTGAGCGGCGTGGCTCTCAGCATTGAAAAGCCTTCATCTGGCACCACCACCACCACCACCACCAATTTTCCCTCGAAAAGCACAACCTCGAAAGTGAATGCTAGCAGTAGCCAACGCACCAATCAAGTAGCAGTGATTCCCATGTTGGAGCAGCCGCTTGCTTTGGATGTTACAATAGTCGTGTCCGCAGTGCCTTGCTATCCCCGCTTGCCTCAGCTCGAAGTGCACGCGCAGCTCGCTCCTGCCCACCTTCTCGTCAGCACTGCACGGCTCACTGCTTTATTGCGCGCGAGTCGCCGCGTTACCAGCGCCTTTGCACCTCTGCTGCCTCCGTCTGATTCCTCTCCAGAGGCTTCTGCGCCACCTCAGAATGCTCCTGAAACCTCGTCACCGTCTGGAAGACGAGGAGAAAGAGGAGGTAACCAGGGTCTTTTGCAACGAGCTACAGGGAGGGATGTCAGTGCGCGGCGGCTAGGAGAGTTGGCCAGCCTGGTGCAGACCAAACTAACCCTCGATGTAGCCTCGGTGGCGGTGAGCGTGCTGACGGACCCGGTTAGCGCGTTGAACCACGGTCGATCGCGGCACCGGCTGCAAACAAACGCCAACCAACATCCTAACGATCGAGGAAAGCCGAGGGGGCGGCAGGCAGGCAAGAACACGCATTCAAGAGTGCCTGCGCAGCGCGCGCAGTCTGCAGGGCCGCCTACTGCCAAAAACGAAATTGAAGTCGATGACGACAAAGAAGAAGGTCATTCGTCCACCAATCATCATGGGCGAAGCCTGGAGAGCGACTTTGATGTCAGCGCAGGAGGCACCTATGACTCCACTTGTGAGCAACACGGAAGAGGAGAAGCAAAAGATAAGGACAGCAATGAGCCGAAGATTGCCCCACCAGCGAGTGAAGAAGAGTCAGTAGGATACGCCGCTGGCTTCATCCGAAAGCGCTTCTTTTCGGCGTCTCCTCGACCGATGTTGCCTCCTCCAGCCGACAGTGCTGTGCCTGCGGACAGTTACATCTACCAGGAAAGCAGCACGAAGAGGAGCCGACAGGGAGCTGATCTCGCTGAGACCTTGCCCTCCTACAAAGCACGCGATGGATCGGTCTCGGCGGTAGCATCTGCTCACCGCAGCAGCAGTAGTGCTAAGACTGGAGGACGGCGAACTCATCTAATGTCTGAAGAGCTCGGCACCTTGCCTTCGCGCACTCGGCAGCGCTTGCGGGAATTGCACCGTACTTGGCGGCAAGCAGTGAGAGCTGGCCGTCTCCGCCCCTTGCCAATGCCTGCGCGGTCGCCTTTATCAGGCGGCAGCAGTAACACGACTAGTAGCACCACCAGCAACAACACTGGTCTTGGCAGTGGTGATAGTGGCAGCAGCTCACCAAGAAGAGGAGGGGGAGGAGGAAGCGGGCTCGGGAACAGCACTCAGCCCCTCCCCTATGCGGAGTCAGTAGACGGTTCTGAAGGAGTCGCCACCCTCACTTTGCGGCTGGTGCGGCAGGAGTTGCTGCACTTGGGGCTGGATCCTAAACCTACGGAACACGTTCTTCGCACTTTGTGCGCAGCTGCTGCGGCGCCGCCTGGAGGAGAAGAAGGCATAGCGGCGGGAGATTACGGCGATGCCAGTCAAGCAAGGGCCGAAGGCAAGGGCCGCGATGGAAACAATACCAGCAGCAGCAGCAGCAGCAGTGGTGGTGGTGCAGTCGCCGCAGCAGTACGTGCTTTGACCAACTTGTACAGGGAAGCGCAGCGCGGCAAAGCAGCTTTGAGCATTTGGCGCCGGCGGACTGCGCAGCACCAAAGCAACAACAATAAGAACACCGATGAGGGTCAAGAGGATTTAACTGCAACGAACACTGGAAGAGCCGCGGCCGCAGGGCCAACTTTGCTGCGTTTTTCGCTCACCGCACTGCGGATAGAACTCGTGGCGCAGGTCTATGACCTGAGGAGCAAGATTTACGTAGGGGGCCTGGCCCTGGTGGACAAAAACGGTCACCACATGCTTCACCTCGCGCCCATGCCCCCCACGCAACAACCTCGCAGCGGAAACGACCACCGATTCTCGGCCTCACAAGCTGGAGTTCCAACTACAGGGAGTGGCGACAGTGGCGGTGGCGAGAATGGCGCCGAAAGGGGCCCTTCATTTGAGGAGCCCGCAGGACCTTTACAGCCAGGACACGAACCCGAGCCTGGCAGATTGTCAGACACCTCGTCTCTTTCGGCGCCGTCTGCTGCCGACCATCCATCCCCGTTGTTTCCTGAAAGGCCACCGCGCACCGGCACGGCATCGACTGCGCCTCCGCCGTCGCGCTATTCGTCCGTGGCGATGGAGGCAGCTGCGGCTGCTGTTGAGGCCGAAGCGGAGCTAGCGGCGTACAAACAACACTCGATGGACCGTCGCAAAGCGAGTTTGCTCATCGAAGTGCAGCAGCAGCGGTTGCAACGTGGGCACGGCTGCGGCTGGGGGCTGGGCGACGATCATAATGATTACGATCAGCTCAAGAACCACGAGAAGGGCGAGGAGAAAGAGGGGGCAAGAATACCCACCGATGCAGCGGAAGGAGTATCACCCGATCAGAGCCGTGTGCTCCTTGAGGACTCGCCAGCTCGTGTAGATCGGCGCGTGCGCGTGGAAGTTGGGCGTGTGGACCTCATAGGAGTGCCCGAGACTGCGCTGGCGACGGCTGAGCTCCTGGTAGCGGGCTTCAGTGACAGCCATCACCACGCTGCGCAGTCTCTAGACGCGCAGGACGGTAACAGCAGGAATAGTACGGATAGCGCTAGAATACCAGGCGATGATCACGACGACAACGATGACGAATGGCTTCTGGCCATGCTGCATGCACCGCCGACAACGCTTGGGGTTGCGCACAATCACCCAAACAAAGCTTCGCCCTTCTCTTCCTTTGACCGTGGCGAGCACCACCACTACCGTGGCGCTGCATCATCGTCGTCGTCTCGGGCTCCAGACGACGCTTCATCGTTGCCAGTGCCCGTGGTAGTGGTCGGCGGAAGCGGGAGCCACAGCAGGATGCACAGCAGCGTTGGCGAAAGCTTGCAGCCTGGCAACCGGTACGCGTGTTCAATGCTAATAGAGCCTTCGTTTTGAAGGACTGCAGATCTATAATAGCATATATATGTGCCTTGCGTCAGCATCTAGTACTTGCCTCCCATTGCAATGATTTTTGCGGTTAAAGATATTCACAGGTTCCCACATGCATTTCGTATTTTTTTTGTCTCACGTATATTTGGCGTATTGCAGGTATTTGGCGGTGTTCCTCGACGATCACCGCAAAAATGGGCTAGATGTGGAGCTCTCACAAGCGTTGAATGGGTCTTTTGCCGTGTCCTATGTTGGGCCTTCCGCGGCCCGAGCGGGCGTGAAGGTCGGGGATTGGGTCTTGGCAGTGTCCGGCCAGCCTCTCGACCCGGGCTGTTCTCCGCAAGTGTTAGCCAAGCTCCTGGAGACGAGTGCGAAGCCTCTTGCCTTGGGCTTAGAGCGCGGCCCTCCTAGCAACAGTAGCCGAGCTGGAAATGCGGTGGATGCAACGACTTCATCTTATTTACCCCACTCAGCTGCAAGATTGTCCTCCTCGGCGCTTGTGTCCCCTCCCACGTCGTCGTCGTCGTTGTCGTCGTCGTCGTTGTCGTCTCTCGATTTGTCCGTGAATTTAGTGCAAGGCTCTCTCCTGCTTCTGCACGGAGGCGCACTCTTCTCGTTTGCCAGGCTCGATCAAGTGGCAGCATCTTTGCGACTTGGAGCTGCGTGCAACCAATCAAAAGATGCAGGAAACAGTTACAATAGCAGCAGTCACAGTGGCAGTACCAGTGGTGATGGGCATGGGAATACAAGTAACGGTGGCGATTTGAGTGTAACCGCAACGATGCAAGCGGCACATTTGCTAGACTTAACTCCCCAGGGCGCCAAGCACCGTGACGTCATTCGCCCGCCTTCTCACCAACACGTGGATCTTCATAGCAACGACAGCAAAGACAGAGACGGTGATGGGATTGCTTCCAGCGGTGGTACTGAAAATGGCCTCCACGATAGCAGTGAAAAAGCAGCCCGAGAAGACAGCCACAGTGAACGCCGCGAGAACAGCAACAACCACAGCAGGAGCAGCACACCGCCAGAAGCCGTTGTCAACGCGCCTCCCATGGTGGCTTTGGATTTCAAGCGAAGCGCCAGCAATGGCACCTCGTCGCTCAAAGCAAAAGTGTCGGACTTGACGGCGTGCATTTGTGGGCGTTTTGGGAACGAAATGGCGGCCTATTTGAAGCACCGCCCGATTCAAGCGCGGCTGAAGCAGCTAGAGCGCGATGGCAAGGAAGCTGCTGCAGCGGCCAAGGCCTTACACCGCCACGCGCGCCGCAACAGCAGCCACGCAACAACGACCAGCCGGGTGGCAAGCTCCAAGGTGCGGCAACAGCGCGCTCGAATGAGAGGCGGAGGCAACAGAAATACCAGCGGCGGCAGCAGTGGTGGTGGCAAATCAGGCAGCGGCAGTGATGCTCGTCAGTCCAGTGCCTCCTCTTCTTCAAGTTCTTCTTCGGAAGAATCTATTCAAGCTGACGAGGAGCCGAATGCAGAAGAAGCTTCACGCCTTCGCCGCAGCGGTGCTACTCAAGAGGCTTCAACGGAAGGTCTTGCGTCGTCTTCTACACCTACACAAGAGCCCACTCCAAAACGACCTGCCCCTTTGCAGTTCTTTCTCGAAGTGTTTCGGCTGGAAGCCGTCTTGCCGCGGAATTCCTCGTCGGTGGAAGCTACTGCTCTGCTCGTGGACAAAGCCGTAATTCAGAGCGTCCCAAACCTTCGTGGGATTGACACGTGGGACTTGGCTAGCTTGACGTCAGAAAACGTGGCGGCTATGCTAGGAGTAGCAGCCAGCGCTGCCACTCGAAAGGGAAAGACTACTCCGACTAGAGCTGCAACGCCAGCAGCGGTGGAGACAACTTCAGATGCCCCGCAACAACAACAGCAACAGCAGCATCAGCAGCAGCCTTCTGCACACCCCAGGGATGACTCGTCATCACACCCACTAGCATCGCCTTCGAGAAGAACGGCGAAAGGCATCTCTTCACGCCACCGCTCCAGATCCCCCAAGCGTCGGTCCAAGACCCCACCACCTTCGCGCAGATCTTCGTCAGCAGCAGCCGCCGCCGCCGCCGCAGCGGCATCTGCAGCCGAGGACTTGACTACAGAGGAGGTGGAGGATGCCTTCGAGGACGCGCGCGCAACGCACAGCGACGACAGCAGCGGCGACGATGCTTTCTTTGATGCTTCTTCTGTGGCGCATCCCGAGTCTTCGAGACAAGGAAAATTGAGCTCACCTCGCGCGTCGAACCGCAGCAGTCGCAGTGACCATCGCCGAACTCGTAAGCCAATGTCGCCAAAGCGGCACTCGCCTTCGTCTGAAGCGGGTAGACACTCGGCAGGTTTTTCGGCCGATTCTGCCGCAGTGTCTCAAGAGGACTCGAATGGGGAGACGAATGAACATAACGCTAACAACGGATATAATGAGGAGATGTTGCTACAACAGCAGGCCAAAGAAGACGAAGATTTGTTGGCTGGCGCGGGCGTGAACGTGGAGATGGTGGAGAGTGCCATGGGGCGAATCAGCGTGATGCTTCACCGCGTGCGCCTCTTTTCGGCCACCAAAGCTGCCCTGAACGACGATCTAGACCGCACTGAACTGCACCGTTGCGAGGACGACGAGGATAATGCCATGGATGAAGCAGTCTATCAAGGTGCATCTCCACCTCCTAGCTTGGGCGATCTTTGTGGAGACAACAAGCAACAGCATGACAACGCCGATAAGGTTCGAAGCAATAATCGTACGAGCAGCAGCAAAAAGAAGAGCAGCACCAGCAGAAGCACCTGGTTTGCAGTGAGCGCTTTCGATGAAGTGCCCATCGCAATGGTAGCACCGCGGAAGCCAGTCTATGCTTTGCCACAAAGCAGTGAAGATTTGACTGATGTACATCAACCAAATGCGTCCACGAGCAGCAACAGTGGTGGGTCTGCTGCTGCTGTTGACGCTGCAGCCCATGCGCTTCTTGATGCCTCCACTATGCCCACCAGCAGGAAAGCAGCCATGAAGTTGAAAGCCAAAGCAGAGGCTGCCCGTAAGCGCAAGGTACGGCAAGACGAAGCGCAGGGGCGAAACGAGCGCTGCGAACGGGTGACTTGCTTGGAATGGCACGCGGTGTTACATGGGGACTTGGGCGTCATCGTTGACCAAGGCCTGAGCCGCCCCCGCATCTTGCTCTGCTCTCCGCAGCCGCATGCGCGCAGTTGCACCAACGGTGATCTTGGCGGTGGCTCTAACGGTAGCAACAGCAGCAGCGCTTCACCTTCTGCTCCTCCTCTGCAAAAAGGTGCCCGAGCCGTAGATTTGGGCATTGAGTCAGGCCGTGACGAAGATGTTATTGGTTGCCCGCACATTGACCTGAGCATGGCCCAGTTTTACCTGGCGATGAGTGTGTGGTGGGACAATTTGGCAGAACAGGCTGAATTCATCGATTACGCACCCACTAGCCAGGCGAACGACGAGGGTGACGCCTCAACTACGGCTGCACCCGGTGATGGTGCTGCTCGAGAAGACGGGGGCGGTATCGAAGATGATGACGGAGAAGGCGAGGATGGCCAGGAAGCACAGGTCAACCAAGGCCTAGAAGTTGACGACGACGACGACGTGCCGACGCTGCCGAGTACCAGGCAAGAATGGGGCTACTGGCCCCAAGTCTTTGCGTCGCCCGAGTGGCTGGACAAGTGGCGGTCCCTGCGGTGGGGTTGGGAGTTTTGCGTGTTTTTTCCCGCAGTGCGCATTGACGCCTCGATGGAGACTGCTTACTTTCCCGAACCGCCTCCGTCCTTGGCGTGTGTCTTGAACGCGGCAGGCAACGACGTGAAGCTTCCAGTCGCGCTGAAACAGGCGTATTTGGAGCACAACGCTCGCGCACGTGCTGTGAGAGAGGAAGCTGCTGCTGCAGCCCAACGGAGCTTCTCTTCGTCATCTCGGCGAGGCGACACCGGAGATCTTCCTGGGATGTCCACGAAAGGAAGAGAAGCAGGAGTTGGCGCTGACACTGGACTTTCACCGCATTCTCTTTCTCATTCTGAGGGGCTAGTCGAGCGCCGCCTGCCTTCTGTCGTGCCTTTTCTGCAACTGGAAGGCACCGGAGTGCGGGTGCATTTCGTTGGTGGGGGGCGTAAGCCGCAATTGCCGGTAGTGGAAGCTGCAGAGCCGTTCTTCAACATCAAACCACGCTGCATGCTCATTACGATTTCCATGACAGATCTGGACTTGATCGACTGCCGTCGGCCCCTCGGGGCTCCTCCGCCTGCGTCACCGTTTGCTCGTGGCATTGGCACCCGCAGTGCAAAGAGCTTCCCGACGTCTCTAGAACGGTATGTGATTCGAGCCCGCAACGAGCACACGAGAGCCGCGGCGAAATTGTTTGACCCCAAGAAATCTCGGCAGTCTCATCATACGAACTCGAACCACCACCACCATCATCACCCCTCAACGGCGTCGTCCTCACCGTCGTCGCAGCCATCTACGCCATCTCCTGAAGGCACAGCGACTGCAGCAGGCGCACAATTAGCCGGTGGTGGTGGCGGTGACGAAGGAACAGAAGGAAACAACCCAGCGTGCTGCCCCGCCTGCCTGGACCCCGACCGGTTATTAGCCTGCTTGTGGCCTTGCTCCGAGCACGGCAGCTCCCCCTGCGCGCGCCGCCCCTGGGACTCGGCAGTGGCAGGAGACCCGCGAGCTGCCGACCCCATGGCGCCCACGGCGACCCCGTCTTCATTTTCGTCATCCAGTGGTGCGACATTGCTGCGCCGCATGAGCCGATTCGTTGAGCCTGTCGGGGTGAGCAGATAACTGCAAATATACAGCCATTTCTTTCTTTTCTACTAATTTTTGTTTTGTTTTTCCATTTTTTCATTGCCATTCCTCCTTTGCAAGCATTTGAAAGTTATGGCAGCGCTGTGGTCTGTACCGACATATTCTGTTGGTGAAAATATCCGGCACCCTAACACTGCTATTTCACAGGTCCCCGTAAATCACGAATTTGGGTTTCGAGAAGGCCGACACACGCTCTTCGCTCCCAAACCACCCAGCGCCGCAGCAGCTACAACTGCTTCTGCGGCACCTGCTTCCTCCAACGTGCCTACGAATAACCGTGGTGAAGGCGGTGGTGAACAAAGTGACCATGACGCAGAAGCGCACCTAGTGCCGCGGCCCCAGCGCTTGCCTCTGGAAGCAACCCTAGCGTTCAACCCGGGCCAGAAAGCCATCTGCGTAGGCCTCTACGAGACGGACCTTTGCGCCGAAGATTTGTCGATGGTTTGGCTCACGGTGAGTTGTTGTTTTTGGCTCCCGTGTAGACTTTGCACATTCTTCTCAAGGGGGATGTATTACTGCTGCACACTCGCGTTGACGACTTGCGTTTATTTCTCATTGTGATCCTCCACAATTCATTGTCTCTTCTTGGTTAAATACTTGTGATTCTTGTCATGTTTGTTTAACAGGTGGATTGGGCGTCGCAATACTTCCGTGAAGGCAACTGGGGCCAGAAACCGCCTACACCCGAAGAAGAAGAGGCCAGTGACGCACGTCCTGACGGAATTCTAGACGTGCGTGTGTGGGTGTTACAGCCGCACATTCAAGCGGTGCCTTCTGCATTTGGGCCTTTATTGGCTACGGCTACCGCGGCGACCCAACCTGGAGGCTCCGTGGCACAAGCAGCAGCGGCAGCAGCTACTGCCTCTGCGGCTGCCTCGAGCAGGAAGAACAACGGTAGCACGGGGTCCAGCCACGATTGGTTGATTTTGGAAGCGGGAGATGGCGTGTTTTACCGTATGTCCGTGGGGCCCTCAGACTGGCGCCAGCGGATGTTGCCTTCCCTGGACTCTTCCAATGCCAGTGATGTCCTTGCTACTGGAGGCACCAACACTGGCAGTGGTGGCGTTCTCATGTCCTCGGAAGAAGAGGCCTCTCGGTGCATTAATCCGAATACGGGCTATCCCGTGCGCGACCGGCACCAAGAAATTCTGGTGTCGGGCCTGGCTGCCGTTGCGACGGACCGGTTCATTGCGGCGCCTCGAGGCGGGCGAGGCATCCGTGGCGCAGCTGGCACCGGGCGCGGAGTTGCAACGGTATACACTCATGATTGTAGATGCTTGCTCGTGAGCTCTCTTTGTCTGCTCTTGATCTACATGTACATATACATAATTCATAACGTTTTTAGCGCCGCTTTAATTTGATTCAATCTTTGGACTTTTTCAACGTTTTGTATGTGTGTATTTTTTTGGAATCACAAAACATCTCCACAGGTG
>Ga0307982_1001341_pt1 | contig 20049 bp, 15 predicted proteins | sample OrgLakmetagen989_FD_201847 | JGI IMG/M metagenome (GOLD analysis project Ga0307982, IMG submission 201847) | Saline water microbial communities from Organic Lake, Antarctica - #989 | ecosystem: Environmental > Aquatic > Non-marine Saline and Alkaline > Saline | place: Antarctica: Organic Lake... | reverse complement strand
AGAGGTCAAAGAAGGAAAGTCGAGAAATTCTGAAATCAAACACAGAAGAAAATGAGCAAGTTGTTCTGCTAGTTCTGCTCTGTTCTATTCTTCAAGGAGAATGTTCAAATCTTGAATTTTTTGTTGTCTTCCTGTCGTACGTTTGTTATTATGCAGCCGAGTTTAGGCTTATTGTAAAAAAGGTCGGCGTTTTTTTGGGATTCCCTGGGAAAAAAAAGTTCCAAAAACGCTCCCCAACGGACAAAATATACTCAAACGGACAAAGAATTCGAGCTGAAGAAACCCCGAAATCCCTCCTTTGGGAACATTTACGATAAAAAACCGTCGGAAGCGTTTTTTGATACAGGCCCCGAAGGGCCGGAATTAGAAGGCTAGCACAAAGGAATTCAACAAGTGTTTTTTGGAGCGTTTTTTTGTAGTTTTTGGAGCTTTTTTACAAATAGCCTAGCCGAGTTGTCAACTCATTACATGTCGTCATCCCGAGAATTGGAGCGGCGCTTTGTGGAACCAAGCTTCAGTCGACGAAGTTGATTGAATTTAGGGTGAACAATCTAATTAAATCCTGGTGAGGAATTGTCTCACTCAAGCGGCTTCAAAGTTCGAGTTAGATGTCTCAGTTTTCCAATCCTTCCTCGTTTTCTTATCTTGATACCAAGGTAGGTGCGTGTTGGAGGCGGAGAACGATGGGCTTGTGGCTCCAAAGCAAAATCAGGCTATTTTTCGCGCTTTGCTTACTCCCACTACCAACTGCAGGCTTAATTATGTCATCCGGAAACGAATTTGGTGGGTTGTCTCGGTTTGAGTTGCGAGTTCTTGAGCAACGTAGTATTTCATTGATTATCAATTGCAGTGATTCATTCGAACTACTCGACCGCGCAAGCCCTAAAGGCGACCCTACCGCATCAACAATTCTTTGATTATAATATTTTGTATGGTTCTGACTTTTGATCAACATGCAATGCATTCTAGGCACACTTATTCTTCTCCGCCATGGCGAGTCGGAGTGGAACAAGAGCAACCGGTAAGTGCCTCGAAGTATGTTACAGGCACACGTATATACTTGCTCTAACTAACGTTTTATCTTGCCTAAACTTTGTTTTAGCTTTTCGGGCTGGCTCAACATTGGCCTGACGGCGCACGGCGAAGCGCAGGCGAGGGCTGCGGGCGAGACCATCCGCGCGCACGGCCTTCACGTGGACGAATGCTACACCTCCGAGCTGTGCCGCGCCTCCGACACTCTCGCGTTGTGCTTGCAGGCTGCAGGAATTGACGGCCACGATGGCTCACCCATACCGCCCACACACGCGAGCTGGAAGCTGAACGAGCGGCACTATGGCGCCCTCACAGGCCTGCGGAAAGACGACGTGAAGGCGACTTTGGGCAGCGTTGCTCTGGCGAAATACCGTCGGGACTTCGACACCCCACCAATACCAATGCTCCCCACGCACCCCTTGTTCAGCGCCGTATATTCGACGTTAACAGCGCGTGGTGGTGGGGCTCCCGGGTATGTAGAGAACGCCCCCGAGCTGGCTGCCTTGCCGGTGGCCGAAAGCTTGTCCAATTGCCACGACCGGGTGCAAGCTTACGTGCAGGAGCACGTGCACCCAGCCTTGCGAGCTGGCAAAACGGTGCTGGTAGCCGCGCACAACAACGTGCTGCGAACGCTCATGGTGCATTTAGACAATGCTGATCCGAGAGGAGAGCACGGGAGCGCGGACATTCCTAAGGCCGTGCCGATTGTTTACCAGCTTGATCGCACAACTATGCAGGTTCGAAAGTCATCCTTTTCGTGCGTCATGTTGTCAAAATTTGCTTGTCAATTGGTTTAAGTTCTCATATATATGATTCTTCTGATTCTCTTCTTAGCCAAAATCCCAAGCCTCGATCTCGGCGCTTGGTGGTTTCACGGGCAAACAACTGTGCAAAGAGCTTGAGCCAACAGCAACCGATGATCACGAGAGACGCGCCGCCACTTTTCCGGCTGTCAGCGTTGAGGAGGTTGGAATGCAAGCCGTCTTCTTTACTATGTTTATGTTTTTCCTTTATCTTTGTTGCATCCGTTCCGCGTGTACCACCTACTAAATTGTTGTCATCGCTGCACTTCAGGTGCTTACTTATGCGATGGTGCGTGACGAGGCTCACAAGCTGGGCTTAAGCGAAGCTGATGTGCCCCTGCTCGCGTCTTCAGCGCACGATTCATCCTTAGCAGCGGTGGGCTCTGCTCCACCAAGTGGTGCACGGCCATCTTCCTTGTCCTCCGGGCATCGATCAGCCGCAGTTGAAGATCGCCACTACAGCCCGTGGCGAAGCGGTCCTGAGACTGGTGCTTGTACTCCTCCGATGCCCGCGTTTCAGAGTTATTCCTCTACTGAGCCCTAAGTAAAGATATGTGGTATTTGTTGAAGTGTCTTATGTTTATGTTTTCTCCGATGCCCGCGTATCAAAGTAATTCCTTTACTGAACCCTAAATAAAGATATGTGGTATTTGTTGAGGTGTCTTATGTTTTTCTTTTTTTGCGCGGACTTCTGGGCTGCCCTGATCTGAATGCCGTAACTCACTTCAACTTCGAACTTAAAAACGGCTGCAATAGCCATGAGAATTGCATTTGGGACGTTAGAGATCAAGATCAAGGGAGATAAAAATTTGAGACAGGTCCCGAGGGGCCGGAACGCCGGAACTAGACAAGAAGGCTAACAGGTAGAGATAAAAACAAAGCAGCGCAAACTTAACCTAGGAAAGCAATGAGGCATGAGGCGCACATGCCCGAGTGGCCATGGAAATGTTGGCAGCGGTCCAAAGTCGCTTAAAGTTATACGCTCCTCCGTGCTCAGTGCTCTGACTCTGACTGACTGCTGAGAGTGCAGCTCAAAAGAAGAGAGAAGAGTTTCCGCCCGCAGAAGAGGGGACTACAACGAAGTCTCGGCGTTGCGGCCCTTTTTTTGATATACGCTCCACGCTTCAGCGTAGTACTAGCATGTACGCTGTTCGATGCTTTTCTACAGATTCCCGTTGATGCCGTCCTCGTTTTTTTTGTGTTGTTGCTCTCTCCCGTCGGCTTGTCGTTGTTTAGCTTGCTCATCGCCCGTCGCTCATTGAACTGCTCAACTGACGAGTCGTCAGTGACGACTTTGACTTGTCTCCTTGCTCCTTGAACTTGAAGTTTAAACCCCCTGTAAAGTACGGCGTATCGTGCCGGGTGATCGTGCGCTGCTGCGCTGCGTGAAGCCTCGTTCCGTGATCCGCTCCGTGAAATCATGAAGGCAATAGTCGAACAGACTTGCCATAGCCATTAGTCCACTTCTAGTCCTAACGGTAGAAAATGTCAACGGGATCTGAATAGAATAGCGCTTACCTTAGCATACTGCGCGGGGGGATGGAGCTACCAACGCTAACTCACAATTGGGAAGGAACTTCGATGCTTATGTACTCTAATGAGACTGCACTCGATCACAGTTGATACATTGGATCACTTGCGCTGGTTTAGATAATTTCCATTGTCAAATGAAGATAAAAGTATTTGCCAAGTATCTCTGTTACGTTTTTTGCTTCGCTGGTGTTACGTCTTTCCGGCAGCCATTCAAGTCAAGAACTAGTCGACTTCAACTATGCTCAAATCGAGCCAGCATAGTAGCATCTGGCGCAACAGGCAATTCACTTGATGACGCCAACCCAGTTCAGCTCGAGGCTTGGGTAGCTCAATTCAAAGCTGCAAACGAACTTTCTTTAGTCCGGTCCCACAGTACTGAGGCCCGAGCTGCGGCAAAAGCAGCTCACATTTCAGCACTTCGGGTGCGGCCTGAAAGGCTCCGCGTTGACGGCACACTAGCGGTTGGCTACGCGGTGAATGACGTGCTGGCAGCGTTCGGAGAATCAAGCAGCGAAGTACAAGTTTCGTCTGCCACGCGGCAGCTGCGCGCAGCCTTTTCAGAGGCGAGGTTCACGGCGAGCGTTGTGCGGCATCGGTTTGGGCTGCCAGAAGAGCCGAGCTTCGGTGTTGGCGTTCTGTTAGCCAAGCGTGTCGCTGGTATCCTACAAGATAGCAAACTTACCTCAGAATCACTGGATTCAGTAGATTTCAATAGCCTTACGGCACTAGAAGCATTCATTCAACTCTTTGTGTTGGGATTGGCACTGCCAACGGAAGCCGTAGCTCTCGCTCTCGGCCCTATCACGCTCATTGCACTGCGGCAACTTGGCTTAGTGGGGGACTGCCCTGACGTGGGTCAAAAGCCCAGTGAGTGGCTTGTGGCATCGTCAGCTATTACTCCACTTGCTGTTCCTCGCTATCAGGCCGATGGTGATCAGTCTACTGCTAGGAAGGCGTCGTCTGCTGATTCTGGTGGTACCGTAGACGTGTGGATTGCGACGGACTGGCGCCCTCCCGTGGCTGTTGCTCTCACGGAAGAGCCTGTGATGTATCTTGGGCCAGACTCAATTGCTCTCTTACGGCATTTACCTGATGGATGTTTGACTGATTGCTCTGGCGACACCGTCATGGAAGGCCACTCTAGCGGTAACCATGGACAGCAAAGCAGCAAGGACAGTTCACCCGACAGCAAAAAGGTCAAAAGCAGTACTGGTCGGCGTGGTGGGCGGTGGCTTGACCTGTGCTGCGGCAGTGGCGTACAAGGGGTGTGCGCCCTCGCGAGTGGGCGTTGCGAGCGTTTGGACCTTGTGGACGTAAACCCACGCGCTCTTCGCTTCACGCGCTTCAACTTGCGGCTCAACCGCCTGCGCTCGTTTGGCGCCACTTACCGAGGCGACCTGTTCCAGGCTTTGCCGCCCAAGTCCAAACTTTACGACGTCATTTTGGCCAACCCTCCTTTCGTGCCCGTGCCTCCAGAGCTCTTTGGGCCTAATTCTCGTGGCAGTAATGCCGAAATCAAGGCACGGCGCTACGACGTCTTTTCGGCAGACCCGTCAGGTGCTGGAGACGGCATCCTTCGACGCATCCTCCAAGGGGCGCCCAAGTTCTTGAGGCCTGCGCACTTCAAGCAAGGAAAAATAACCGAAGCAGCGTCAGCAAGGTTGGAAAGCACTTCTAACGACAGTGGCGTGGGTGTTGACTCCGACGCTGTGGGCGCACACGAAGAGGCCTTGGCCGCATTCATTGCGGATGCCATCCGCAAGCCGGCCTTTGACCCGGCGGGCCGCGCGAAGCCGACGGCAATAGTGCTGCGCGGGATCTCGGGCAGTGGCAAAAGCACGGTGGCCGCAGCACTGGTTCGAGCCGCTGAGGGATCAGGCCGTCCCGCAGTCGTTTGTTCCGCCGATGCCTATTTCTTGGACCCGACTACGGGAGAATACCTTTTCGATCCAACTAAGCTGCCTGCTGCCCATGCAGCTTGCTTAGCTTCCTTTGAAAGTGCCCTCTCTATGGATGTTAGCCATACATTTGTTAGCAGCAATGATCAAAAGCTTGCTGCTCCACCGGTAGTAATCGTCGACAACACCAACACGAAGCGTTGGGAGTATGCCAAATACGAAGACCACGCTCGCCGAGTTGGCGCACAACTGAAGTTCCTCGAGCTCGTCGCTCCTAGAAGCGCTACTTCTACCCTAAGTGGCAGCGGCCCTACAGGCAAGCGCTCTGCCTCTCGATCCAAAAAGAGAGGATCTTCCGGTGCCCGCAGCGGCAGCAGTGTTAAGGACAGCAACCCCGCGGCCAAGGCAGAAGCAGACGCAGCACTAGTGTCCGCATGTGCCGAGCGCAACGTGCATGGCGTTCCACTCGCCGTTGTCTCCGCCATGCAAGCACGTTGGCAGCCTGACTCAAGAGCCACTCAGCTCCCTGCAAGCCTTCCTATGGCAGACTCTTCTAGAAGCTCAGAGACCGTTGGCGGCACTGCAACAAGCACTGCACGAACCATCTGCACAAGTGCGAAGTCGGTTGGAAGCAACAGTGGCGGCGGCACTCTAGCCATCGTTACTGAGCTTCCAAACCCACACCAATGGGGCGACACTGTGTTGCAACCGATTTTTGACGCTCAACTAAATGACAGATGGCGTATAGAGGGTGACTCGATCTCAGTTCGCGGTGCAGTGGTCGTGGATGCTGTGCCGTCAAGCGCAGAGGAGTATGTTACGCGACGCGCAGGTAGTGGCAAAGACCTGAGTAGCGAAGAAGCCCAAGCGTGGCAGCAGCACCTTGTCAACATGGGCATTAAAAGCATGGGCAACGCTCTTGTCTTCATGCAAGCCATCGATCACAATTCGGCGGTGCAAGAGGCTGAGTCTCCCTCTGTGTTGGAGCACCCTAAAAGCCCGAGGAAAGCTGCGGTGCGAACGTTCCAAGCGCCGAAAGTGTGGTCTGCTACTGACAAGTCCTCCCACGCCTCCATTTGTGAAGCTGCGAGCTGGGTGCACTCCATTGAAGAGTAAAGAGCTGTCCATTTTTGATCTCGCTTATTATAGTTCTAGTTAGGAGCTGAGATCCAAGAAGTGCCGATATGGGCTAATTTCAGAAAATTAGCAAATGGCACGTAACAACTAACGAGTATATCATATAAGACATAAAAGATTATATTACCGGTATGCAGTTCCTCAGTTCGGGTATCGCTAGGAGTGTCGAGTGTCAAAGAGCAAAGAGTGCCAAGCCAGGCTTAGCTCAGTACTGGATTACTGGGACTGTCAAGACTTCCGACATCGATGAGGCAAGAGAAAGATGAACTAACATATAGATACGTTATCAGCAACGTGTGATGTGATATATATAATCCTTTATAATTTGCAAGTAAAACTGCAGTATCACTATTATACTACAAAGGAAAGCAAAAGGGAAGCAGGTGCGGTCATACAATACTCCACGGACTACATTATTTAGCACTCGTCAACTCTTGTAGCAAGCCATGTGAAGGGTTACTCCGCCTACACCCCCTGCTGCAGCGCTATCTGCCTCAGCAGCAGCTGCGCGACCAGCCGCCAGTGCTGCCGCATCCTCCGCGCGGAAAGTGGCGGCTCGGAATTCTGCATCGGCCACTGACCACCCGTTGTCGCCGGGAGTCCAAGCTTCCTTGCCCGCCATTTTGAGGCCCAGGCGGCAAGCGATCGCATGCTGGGCCGCTCCCGTAGCAAGAGCGAATTCAAGCGCGCGCCGTTGCTTCTTCTCCTCTGCCACTTCCGCGCTTGTGGGTTTGCTGCTAGCTCTTCTGGCGTTGCCACTACTTGGCTTACGGGAGTCATTTGTGGTGGTTTGAGTTACAGTAGTGGCAAGGAGCCGCCGGCGCACTGCCGGCGTGTTAGTGACAAGCCTTAAGACTTCAGCGTCGATCACTGCGTCGTCCTCGGCCACGTGTCCCACGCCTTTCCACGAAGGGTTGGCTTGCTGCACAAACACTGCCTTGCGCACCTTCGCAAACTCTTCCGGCCGTGCCGTAGTCATGCATTCAAAGCCGCTCTCTTGCAGTGCTAACGGGCTAGCTCGAATCATGTCTGACGGGTCGCAGACGTAAAACACGCGAACACTAGCGTACTGAGGGGCAGCGAGGGCCCACACCTGCCACCACGCCAACAGGGACGATGACTTCGTTACAGTCACGCAATACGCGAAAGAAATGAAATGGAAGCCGAAAAAAAGTCGCTAGGAGGATTTTACCTGTCGTGCATGCTCAAGCACGGAGAGGTAATCGAGTGCAGCCCTGCGGGTAACTTCCCATCGGTCAACGGTAACCCACGCCCACTTTTTCACCATTTCTTGGCACAGCCGCATCCGGTGTCGAGCAGGAATTGCTTGAGTTGGCGTGCGTTTAAATTTGTTTCGTACAATAGTGTCGTGGTTTAAGGAAATAACGGCACCCGCGACCTCAAGGTCTAACTCACTGCGGCACCAAGCCGCCGCCGCCTCCAATGCGTATAAATGGCCCTTGTGTGGAGGATTGAAGGCCCCTGTCATCACAAGCAGCGCGAGCGATTTTCCAGCTTTAGGTGGCTTGGCATCGAGGCGGTCCACGAGCTTCTTGTACGATAGCGTGAACATATTCTGAGGTGTCAGAGCTTCCGTCGGCTCATCTTCTAGCGCCGCTCCATTGCTATCGGGGTATTCCTTGGCGTCGATGCCAATCACATCGGCTCTCGAAGCACCATCAGCCGCCTTCGATTCAGAACCGCGTGCCGCGATTGAATTGGCTCCTACCTTAGGTTCAGCGCCATTGGTCGGAGGTGCGCAGGCTTCGACATCTCCATGACTACACTTTTCTTCTCTTATATTCTTTTGCATCTGCTTTGAGAAAGAGACGGAGCCACTCCTTTGAACACTTCCGTAAATACAGTAACTTTCCCTTCAAATTGTCAACCCTTTACTACCGGAACTAATTTTATTGAAGCAGCGAATAATTACACCGAAGCAACTTGTAAGATAAATGCTCACTAGGATTGTTTAGTTGCTAAATCCCCCGCAGGTACATTTTTGTTCGCAACCACTTGCAAACCGTTGCTTACGAACAACTTACGAAGACTCAAATCGTACTGCAGTACAACAATGACTCATCAGCTCATGTTGAATTTTTTTAGTACAGCAGTTATCGGCTACTCAGAACTCAGAGTAGCATACTTAGGAGCTTTGATTCGAGAAGAAAGTATTGATCAAAGTGTGCCTTCCTTAAGCCATTAGGAACCCCTTAGCACTTTGTTGGCAAATTCTAAGATAAGCACTTTATTCCTTAGTCAGCTCGAAAGAGTCCCCCGAAAGTGAACTCAATGTTTTGTAGATATCGATCCGTCGCAGCAGTCATAGCTTTGATTTTATGGTGTTCAGTACCATCTTTAGCATTTGAAATGACAAAGCCAAATACCATTCGTCGTTTGAGGCACCATGGATATAACCGTGGATCTACTGGCTTAGTTTCTCTTCCTAATCATCGAAATTCGATAGCTGCGGCAGTATCCCGCGATGAGAACGAAAGCTCCAGCGAAGCTCAAGAAAACAATGATAAATCAAATATCTTAGCTGCACTCCTCACTGAGTATGGGCTTATTTTTGTTCTATTTCATTATGCTGTGTTTTTCATTGTTTGGGCGGCTTTTTACGTATTGTTAAGGCTGGGGTTAACAGAAGAGGCTGCACGTGTGCCTGGTTTCTTAGGAAAGTATCTACCTGCAGTTGAGGCTGACTCGACAAACGGTGAACTCGTTGCAGCAAGTTTCTTTCTCATGGAATTGGTAGGGCCTGCTCGATCAGCGCTGGACATTGTCGCAACTCCAATTATCGCTCGCGAGTTGAGAAAATCCCCAAGATGGACTTCCTTCGAGAACGAGGTTGGAACCTGGTGGGATCAATCGGTCTTTAGAAACAGAAACCAGGCCGACTAGCCTGAGTAGAATTAGGCGAGAATTTGCTTAAGCGACTCCGGAATCCTACTGCACAGAAAGTAAGATTTCCTGGCGTGTATGATGGTTAATTTATTTCCTTCAAAAATCCATGTTTCTACAGATAGCTAAAGTCAGTAATGTGTAGTTGCTATTTTTTCTAAGACCAAGACAGTCTAGTCGAGTCCTTAGTCATGCGCAGCAATAATGAGATAACAGCAGCATCAAGCCGATATCAATACTTTCATGGGCCTGAATCTTCTTTACCATTTCGATTAGATTAGAGATTAGATTATACTCCTCCGGTGTACAGAAAGACAATGGCAGAAATAGCACGCTCTCAGAGATGATTTGTATTTGCACATGTGGCATGTATCTGCGCGTTCCAAAAGGCTCTATGTGCTATGTGGCGCCTTCTCTCCGATCAAGTCGGCGGGGTCTGCCTTTGAGTGCCCATTGTGTTTCAAGTCCCAGGTACACGAGGCATTTCTCCGGGCTATTTTTGCCCCAGTGGAGCACACCGGCTCAATGTTCTTGTCAGGCGGCGGGCGCCAGCCGCTCTCAGCATCGGCTGTCCTCTTTCTAGCCGTATAGGGCCAATTATGGATCACGTCGCCCTATGGTGTATGGTGCAGCTATGCGCCGTCTACCATCGGTGATTGTTTCTCTAAAGAGAAAGAGTCGGTTGTGTTCAGGCTCAACACTCGGACTTACATGTACCCTAGTTTGGTGGGGAGTTTCCACGCTCATCTTAAATCGACGTCCCTAAGTACTTAACCAGGAGTGCGACATGCGAAATCGATAGGTTTGTGGCATAATTATATATATTATAATATAATTTATATGGCCCGCTCGCTTTCAATACGTGAATCACTTAATTAATAGGGTTTAATGGCAGGCAAACCCGGAGGTATTAATTTCTCTTGCATTGAGGCTTCTATCATCCAAATTTTACTGCCTACTGTGGACTCTGGACTGCAATCGACGGAAAACGTCGTTAGCTCCATATAGGCAGTTTTTTTTTTTCTGTTTAGGTTTATGTTTACGGAATAATTTCGCCAAAACGGGAATCTTGCAGGATTTCCAAGGAGATACCGGCGTCTTCGAGCAGCACCATCGCGGAACGGCGCTGAACTCCAGGATAGAATGCAATTACTGTGCTGCGCTGTGATTTGAATTGTCATCCGTGATGAGTGTGGATGCCCAAGTGATCCTCGTAAACATTGTCGATTGTCGGGCCGATTCACCGCGGCCTCGTTTATGTCTCAGCATATTTATCTAATATCGTAAATTACTCGCTCATTATCACTAAGCTCGAGCCTTATGCCATGTAAGCGCGAAGACGAATGGGCTGGGTAAACCTGCCTTCGAATGGGCACAAAAAGCCTCGCCCGTGCGGTTGATTCACAGCCTCGATATTAAATCCCATCAAACTATCTGTGATTTTGAGTTGCTGTTGCTTCTCCACTTAATACTTGGTCAGCTGGGAAAACCATCGCAGCCACTTGAGCCTCGAGTTCCTTGGGCAGCTTTACCTCGGATTCTTGATGCACGCATCTGCTACACAAGCGCTTCGAATAAAAGATACTGCATTCCGAGGCTGCACAAATGCAATTGTCACACAAAGCGCACGTTCCGCCAACACAAATAACTGCATTAAGCCGTGCATCTGAGAAGGGGTCCTGAAGCGTGTAAACAGGTTCCAAATAAGTATATGCTGGAGCATAAGGAGGTTGTATCCCATGGTAGTCGTAAGGGTACTGTGTTCGACACATGGAACATTCCATGCGTCGCTGCGCCATTGTCGCGCTGGCTAATGCAGTCAACGCGCACTGCTATACTTATTTACACTATATTTCAGGTTATCCACTGAACTTCTTATCTACTTTTGAACTTTCCTAGACCTAACAAGCACTGCAGATGCTACTTTTGGGAGATGACTTCGTGAATGCAACTCAATCGAAGATGCTTCAGGGAAGCTAAGAATGACGCTTAAATCGTGTTGGCCAGCTAGCTAGGAGTTCACTGAGTATTGCAATTCATCAATTCTGTTTTGAGTTTCGAAATCGGTAAACAGCTTCATAGAAACAACGGCGCCGAGCGCCGAGTTGACACAGGTGAATGTAAATAATTGGCCTTCTCTAGCTTGGTCTCTTGCTGACACTGACTTTTTCTTTGCTTCGTTCAGGTTCGTGAGGTTTCAGAATTTTCTTTTGTCTGGGTTCAAATCAGCAAGCAGTTCGTCCTGAAAAATCACCAAAATGGTCAGAGCTAGTGTTCGCCGCCGAGTGGCTATCGACGAGCACATTGTCGACCCTGAAAGTCCGCAAGCAGATGGTTCCAATGACAATGATGGTGAAGGTGAATTATTAGACTCTAGTATCTCGCCGTTGAACGAATGCTTCCGTGGCCTCGTGAAAGCAATGGTGCTGGCAACGGCAGCAGTGATGGCCATAATGCACATCTGGCCAGGAACAGTAACACCTTACGCTATTTCTACGGGGCGAGCTGGTGCTCTAGGCCGCCGTAGAGCGCACGTTGGCGACCTAACTGATTCGCGAGCAACGCCTCGGAGCGTTTTAATACCGTGGTCGCAGTGGGCAGCTTCAGGCACCCACAACTCGAGTGCATTTGCAGCATCTGGACTCGACCGCCACCTCTTCGGGAGAAGCGACTGGTCTCACGGTAGCATTAGTTCAGGAACAAGAGGTAGCAACTCGCCTGGCACTAGCGCGTGGGCGAAGGACCGCGACGCAGTGGCCCGTGTGATGCTGTTCAAGCTGCCGCGGTCGGGCTCTACCTGGGTCACTGAGCTGCTCAACCGTAGGCCCTCTGTGTTTTTATCCAAGGAAATCGTTCAGGCCGAATTCGACGAAAGATTTGGCCCTCATGCTCGGCTGCGGCATTTGAAGCGGAGCTTGCTGTGGCCAACGGGGAAGCTAGCGTCGCGCTCGTGGGGTGGCCGCTTCGCCACTGACTACTGGCTCCCCGGCAAATGGCGGCGTTCGCCAGGCCCCAGTGGGACAGGCTTAGACGTGATTGGGTTTACCGTCAACCCTGTAAAAGTGGAGATGGACTATCAAAAATTGAGCTTGCAACGACCCACTGCCAGGGTAGTGGCTTTTGTACGTACCAACTTAGTGAAGACCGTGGTATCGGCAGTGCGCGGTGAAGCAACGCTCAAGCTATGTGGAGCTAACAACCTTCGCGCAGGCGATCCCTGTAAGATACCGTCCACGCTCACTATCGAGGTTGAATCTTTCTTGCGCATGCTTCACGCGCGATTTTTATTGGAGAAAACTTTCATTGACTTGGTCTATTCGCTGGGAAGACCCGTCTACGAAATTACTTACGAAGACTTACAGGCCAACCCTGACGCCACAGTTGCTAAGTTCCTTGCGCACCTGGGCCTCCCTGGAGCACGTGCTTCTGCAGCTGATGTTGCTACGACTCCAGCCTCTATGGTGCCGAAGGTACCAGCAGGTAGCAATCTAGCACCTGAAGCCACCAACCGGAGCAAGAGCGTGGCGGGTGGCGGTGATCAGTGGGTCAAACGCACTTCAGACGACTTGGCCCGGCATGTGCTGAATTACGAAGAGCTTAGAGCTGCTCTTCCGCCCTCGGTGTGCCTCCTTGCACAGTTTGAAGTGAAAACGCCAGGCGTCTCTTTTCCCCCGTGCCCCATGCCTGACTCCTGGCTTAAGAATCCCCCCAGATAGTTTTTTTTAACCAATTGTCAATGGGCTGTCGACGTGATGGCGTTGTGCCACATGCCATGAACAGTTTCTACGCAGTGCGCAATAATATCAAAGGAGACGTTCGAAAATCTTGGCTATGTGTTACTTTGCGATAGTCCGCAGTCTGGTACCTTCATTAAGGTGCGCTCACTTAAAATCCACTTCAATCTTTTGGCTCTCAAGAGGCCGACAGCGATATAATGGAATGTTATTGTTTGCTACTTATACTACCAAGACCCAGCCCAAGGCGGCAACTAACAACTGAATGGCCAGCCAAACGGATAAATAGGTCATGAAGGAATTCACCAATGTAGAAAAAAATAGAAAGGTGGAAGAAACTCGAGAATGGGTTATTGCTGTGGCTCAGTGGTGCTGCGATGATACGGTGGCGAAGTGCGAAGTGTATAATGGGAACTTGAACACTGCGTTCTACAATTACCGGTATATCTGGCTCTCGTTAATGACAAACGATTCGGCAGTGTGGCATTGATATAGCACTCGCCGGGCACTGGCAGTAGGGCAGTAGGCAACTGGTTCTTTATTTGCACGCAGTTTTAAAATCGGGGTCACTCTGGAGAAAAGGCAAAAAGCTGTCAACAAGGAGTACCACGATCGCACTAAGAAGCTCGACCTCGAGCTGCATGGCACGCAGGAAGATCACAGAGGCCCAATAGAGAACGAACTTAATGAGCACGGCCACAGCGGCCGTGTTCTTGCCCAGTCATTGGGGTGGTAAAAGGGATGCTTCCTCTGACCTCAGCCTCATTTTGGACCTCGTCGCTCGGGAAATGGCTCGCAAACACACGGCGTTCTACAACATTGGGTTTTCGGAAGCCAAAGACTTGTTCAGGCAGAAGTTTACACGCAAATGGGGTCATGCACTTGCTCGGGGATGGGCGACTCTCTTCTTCTGGATCGCCTGAGGGACTTCGTTGTAGTCCCCTCCTCTGCGGGCGAAAACTCTTCGTTTGAGCTGCACTCCCAGAGCACAGAGGAGCGTGCCACTTTGGACCGCTACCATCACTTCCATGGCCTCTTGGACATGTGTGCCTGATAAGCTTCTTAGGTCTAGTTTGCGCTGCTTTGCTTTTCTTCTGTACCTGTTAGTCTTCTAATTCCGGCCCTTCGGGGCCTGTCTCAAAATCTAAAATAAAACAGGGCAGAGCGGTGGCTTTCTCCTTATCCTTATCCTTATCGCCATCCCACTTCCAAGGATAACCTGCGGCCTAGGGGCCTTACAACTTACAACTAAAAGCGGTGCAAAGGCGGACAGGGAGTGGGAGCTCTACACAAAAGGGCACTCTCGGCTATCACCTACATCACACCCACGTTACCATGTTGATATTATTACAGGTAGTTTCAGTTTCGGGTGGTAGCTGTAACTGTAGTATGTAACTGGTAAGATAAGATATAGCCACGTATAGAAACTTAGGGGTCAAATAGGATAAGGGTTCCGAGCATAAAGCTCAGTGATAAGCCAAGAAAAAGAGGGCCGAGGCAAATTTCCGTTCCACTCGTATTACATATTACCCGAAATTGCCTGTATTGAAACATATAAGATTTTTAGCTTTAGGGCGCACAATCGAGGAATATATAATACATGAATTAGAAGGCGGTCTGGCTTACTCGTATATGTTGCATTGAATTAGAGATAGATAATGATAGGAGGCCCTGGGCAACCTTCCCAGCTCCATGGGAGCATGGTTGACCGCACAAACAGGCAGTACTAAAGGTTGTGGTGCTCTCATCGGAACACCGGGGTATTTGTGTTGATATCCCCCATCACTACATTAGGGTGCTCTGCCTCTAGCGGAAGCGTCGGTCCGTATACCGGACCTCACTCTATGAATAATACTACAAAGGAAATGCAATTATCAAACATGTAAGACAAGAAGAAGGGCAACAAAACGCCCAATAACCCATTGTAAGGATTAAAAATTAGTAAGCCCCGAAGTAAGCAGGCTTGTTCAAATTTCTGGCGCGGTCGTCAGCAGCGCGATTGGCAAACGGCACAGCGCTCGGAATATTTACATTCATGTCCAAAATGCTCCGATAGCCCTGCATAGGAGGCGCTGCAGTCGGGAGTCCGCCCGCGTCATGGATCATCTTCGCACACTCGGGCGCTTGACATGAGTGGGCTAAATACAAAGGTGTGTAACCCTTGGTCGTGATGGCATTGACTTTGATGTCCATCCGCATGTTGAGTAATACGCGCACGCATTCGGGGAAATTGCGAGCTGCTGCCAAGTGTAAGGGCTGCCAACCTTGGTAATTTGCTAAATCGCAAGGCGCGCCAAGCATGTAAAGTTCCTCTACACACCATGGTAAGTTCAGAGCTACGGCAGCTTCAATACGCTTCTCCATGGGCGCAAGCCGCAGCCTCCGCATCGCCTTGTCGTTTTCAAATTTCTCCATTCCGAAGTCAAGCGGGTGGGCTAGGAGTGGTTTGTAGAGATAGCCACCTTTGTGTGGCTTCTGGCGGTCCTCGACGATGGGCGCAGCGGCTTTCTCTTCTTTCAAGCGCAGCATGGGCTGTCGCTGCGCAATTGCCCGCATCAGGTGGTCATCGGCTTTAGTTCGTTTCATACTGCCTAATTTCTTTTTTGATGAATGCAGAAAAACAGAATCTAAAGAATGATTCAAAGGTTAACTTTGTCACTAAAGATCTAGCACGGTTCAGCAATCTTTTTGATTGTATAGGGGTCTGGCGTATTATCTAATTATTCGCATGCCAGGTTTGTTCGTCTTATATGATTGAGTTCTCTCTCCTACTTAAATTAGTCCCTTCTTAGGTAGCCTCTACGAAGCTAAGAACTGCGTTGACATGAAACAAGAATCTAAAAATAGAATGCCGAGGCAGGACACGAGCTAGACTGGCTGGGCTGGCCGCTGGACAATGAGGCAAGTCAGGTAACGACGTGACGGGTAACGTGCTAACGTGCTAACTAAAACGCTAAAACGCATGAAGGAAAATGTTGTCATGTCATGAGGTCGGGATGGCTCGATGGCTCTGCTAATACGTTGAAAAAAATGCCAAAAAAGTACGTAAAAACTGATCCTAATTTCTATTTTTCGGACCATTATTTTGATTCTTGAAGGTTAAATTTTCGTGTTTTGCGCTGAAAACTGGGCGTGCTGAAGAGTGCTGAGTGAGTGTGAGTACAGTAGGTAGAGAGCCCTAAAGATGAGCATGACGATGCGCCGCCTCCTTTCAACCCCCGCGCTCAGGATGGCAGCCAATGCTGGTATTCGAAACCACTATCATAAATATTAAACGTAGCCTTAAGAATATGTCGTAGTGTAGAATGTACTTCGGCAGCCTGACGATGTTGTTTTGCGAAGAACAGTGGTGTACTACTATTCGCCTGTTGACTCTGTGCAACCATATGCTTTGTGTGCTTTGTGGATGTTTTGCGTGCCCAGATCGCATCGCTGTACGCCATGCCCCTGCAATGGTACGCCCAAGGATGTATCTATAGCATTCGAGTTATTCAATGTGTAGGATGTAAAATGGCGTTTGTTGCTGTGGCCTCACCTGCTGAGCCCCTCGTTCTATGTATCTGTGCAGGGCGCTCGCCAAATGCATGCATCGGAACCTCGCAATTCAGATCTCACTGCTCACAAGAACGTTGACGCTATGATGTCGTCGGTACGAATGGACTCTTAGAGTCGAGAAGGCACTGGAACAGTGTCGCATGTTTGTTTCTCGTCCTTTCTCTCTGATGCCAGTTTGTAGGACTAGTGGTACTTCAGTCTATGTGCTACGCAAAAGTATTTCGCGCTCGCGCGCTATTTTTAATTTCCTGTGATGCCTTCAGTCTTATATGCTTTTTCATGCGTGTTTGCGTGCCTTATGCAGGCGGCCCCGAAGGACGCTGCTGGCGTCGAGTACGTGGTAGCGAAAGTTGACGATCTGGTGAACTGGGCGCGCAAAGGCAGCTTGTGGCCCATGACTTTCGGCCTGGCGTGCTGCGCCGTCGAAATGATGCACTCCGCCGCCAGCCGCTACGACATGGAGCGGTTCGGGATGGTGTTCCGGGCGTCGCCGCGCCAATCCGACGTGATGATTGTGGCCGGCACGCTGACCAACAAAATGGCGCCCGCGCTGCGGAAGGTGTACGACCAAATGCCCGAGCCTCGCTGGGTGGTATCCATGGGCTCGTGCGCCAACGGCGGCGGCTACTACCACTACTCGTACGCGGTGGTGCGCGGCTGCGACCGTATCGTGCCCGTTGACATTTACGTGCCCGGCTGCCCACCCACCGCAGAGGCACTCCTTTACGGGATGTTGCAACTCCAGAAGAAGGTGAAGGCCAACAAGGCGCTCCTCCTTAAGGTGCGCAAGTAAAGGAACACGTGTCTTTCGAGGTGGCCACTGCAAGTCAAAAAGTATTCTTAACCTCACCTATTGCACGTAACTCCGGCAACCGGCCACTTAAAAGCGGAAGTAAGAGTAGGAGTTAACAAAAATGAAAAATCAATAGAAATAAATAAACATACACCCTTAGAACTCAGAACATCGCCGCATCGCCCTAGGACTCCACCATCCCGCCTTAAAGAGAGAAGTCTTATGTCCAGTACTCTCATTAAATTCAAATGCATATCTGTGTCGTACTAATTGAGTTTTATATTTATATTGCTTATATAAAATTCAAAATCGCAACTGCAACTGAAACACTGTCCAATTTTCTATTTTCTGATGACTTAGACGACCTCGTTAAGGCCATAATTTTCGAAGGAAAAAAAAGCGAGTTAACGAGTTGCTTGTTTCTTGAGATAAGCAGTTGATTCAGGAGAAGTGCACGTAGAGCGCCCAGCACTTTCACTTGGCACCAGGGCTCATAATTCGGCTGATGGTCACACGTCCCTACGTCGACGGCAATGCCGAGCTGCCTTCTTGTAACATGGCCACACCACGCTGGAATATCTGTGATTTGGTTTCTTGAGAGAAAGAGAAAACGTCTACGCTTCGTCTTCATCGAATTCGCCTTCTTCTTCGGCGGTGGCATCCTGGTATTGCTGGTATTCCGACACCAGGTCGTTCATGTTGGATTCAGCTTCAGTGAACTCCATTTCGTCCATGCCCTCACCGGTGTACCAGTGGAGGAAGGCCTTGCGGCGGAACATGGAAGTGAATTGCTCAGCTACGCGCTTCCACACCTCCTGCACGGCGGTGGTGTTGCCCACGAAGGTGTTGGCCATCTTCAAGCCCTTAGGAGGGATGTCGCAAATGGCCGCCTTGACGTTGTTAGGAATCCACTCCACGAAGTACGAGGAGTTCTTGTTCACCACGTTGAGCATTTGCTCGTCCACCTCCTTGGAAGACATGCGGCCGCGGAAGAGGCACGCGCAGGTGAGGTACCGGCCGTGGCGAGGGTCCGCAGCGCACATCATGTTCTTGGCATCGAAGGATTGCTGGGTGAGCTCAGGCACGGTGAGGGCGCGGTACTGCTGGGATCCACGGCTGGTGAGCGGCGCGAAGCCCACCATGAAGAAGTGGAGCCGAGGGAACGGCACCATGTTCACAGCGAGCTTGCGCAAGTCGCAGTTCAGCTGACCAGGGAAGCGGAGGGAGCAGGTGGTGCCGCAGACGGCCGCCGACACCAAGTGGTTTAAGTCACCGTAGGTAGGGGTGGTGAGCTTGAGGGTGCGGAAGCAGATGTCGTACAGGGCTTCGTTGTCGAGCGCAAAGCACTGGTCCGAGTTCTCCACAAGCTGGTGCACCGAAAGGGTGGCGTTGTAAGGCTCCACAACGGTGTCCGACACCTTAGGCGATGGGATGATGGAGTAAGTGGACATCACGCGGTCAGGGTACTCCTCGCGGATTTTGGAGATCAGGAGAGTGCCCATGCCGGAACCGGTGCCGCCACCCATGGAGTGGGTAAGCTGAAAGCCTTGAAGGCAATCGCATGATTCAGCTTCCTTGCGCACCACGTCGAGCACCGAGTCGATAAGCTCGGCACCTTCGGTGTAGTGGCCCTTGGCCCAGTTGTTACCGGCACCGGTTTGGCCGAAGACAAAGTTGTCAGGGCGGAACAGCTGACCGAAAGGACCAGCGCGCACCGAGTCCATGGTACCAGGCTCCAGATCCATAAGGATAGCGCGAGGCACGTAACGGCCGCCGGTGGCTTCGTTGAAGTACACGTTGATGCGCTCGAGCTGGAGGTCGCTGTCGCCGTGGTAAGTGCCGGTGGGGTCCACACCGTGCTCGTCAGCAATCACCTCCCAAAACTTGGCGCCAATCTGGTTGCCGCATTGGCCGCCTTGGATGTGCACGATCTCACGCATGTTTTAGTAATCGAGCAAGTCTGGAGAAAGAGAGGAAGGGCGCCCAGGGGCGAAATGGCGTTAAACTAAGTCAAAACAGCTGCATAGTCTCTCTCAGTGCATTAATGTAAGCAGATTTATTGCTTTATGATATAAACGTGAGAGCTGCTTTCATTCTGCGTTCTAAAGCAAGGCGTACTGGAAAAAAACAACAGCAAAAGTCAGTTGACTCTTTCACAGCGTGGTTAGTAAAAAAGGGAGGATTTCACCTCGAAAAACGTGACCTTCTATAGGAACGTTAAAATTATGGCTGGAATAAAAGCGGAGTAAAGTAAATCAGAGGACGATGCGAGGAGAGGGGCAGGGAAAGGGAATGAATGTTGCGCGTGCTCTCTGACCACACGGACCTCGGAATGGATGTTGTGCAACGGAGCAGAGCAGCAGAGCACGTTACTTTAGCACCACATGAGGAATTCGTGGGTTTGCGGTTCGAAGCCGTGAAACGGTGAGAAAGTACGGTATATTTGATAACAGACGAGACAACGAGACGGCGACGGCCGACGACCGACGACCGACGACCGACGACTGAAGTGGCCCCGGCCTACACAAACACAAAAACTAACACAGGGGCGCTCAAGTAGATGAACAGCGGGTTGAGGGGTTATTTACTGTGGGTGTGTCAAAAACCTTGCAGTATTGCCGTAGCCCCCTGCCCCCTCCGAACTCGAACTCGAACTAATA
>Ga0307982_1001340_pt1 | contig 20053 bp, 10 predicted proteins | sample OrgLakmetagen989_FD_201847 | JGI IMG/M metagenome (GOLD analysis project Ga0307982, IMG submission 201847) | Saline water microbial communities from Organic Lake, Antarctica - #989 | ecosystem: Environmental > Aquatic > Non-marine Saline and Alkaline > Saline | place: Antarctica: Organic Lake... | reverse complement strand
CACTGCGATTAGCACTACTGCTACTACTACCGCTCGGTTCATAGTGCTTGCTATCCATGCTCTTGCTTGCTTCTTCTCCATCGTCAACGATACTGCTGTAAGGCAAATTGCTATCCCATCCTGAAGCCGCGACTGCTGCAGCTAAGCCCGCCGCTCCCACCGCAGGCCAATGAGCAGATCCGCGCGCAGCAGACTCCGGTGGAACACTCACGGTCCTTGCAGAATTGGTGTGCTCAGATGTTTCTACTGCAGCAGGGAGCGAGGACGTTGACGGTAGCTCTTGTGCGGGTGGTTTTGCGTTGTGGGCCAGCAGAGGCACTTCACGAGCATGAAAGTGGTTGTGAAGGGCGCGCCCAACGGCGCCATGCCCAGGCGCCGGCTCAAAGAGCACTAATGATGACATCAACGACGGTTCACCATTGCTGGTAGTGGTATTAGTGGTGGTGGTGGTGGCAGTGGTGGTTGCACAGGGGGGAGGAGAATCGGCGAGGGAAGCAGCCCAGTTTAGGAGGGCGTCGGCTGCCGGCGCCGGCAAGTAGCTTAGCACGCACTCGATCACGACCAACGTGTGCGTGACAGAGGAGGCATTGCTAGCTTCTGTGAGAGTATTATCTTCTACAGGCTGCTTTCCAGACGTTGCTACTGATGCTGCCGTTGCTGTAGGTGCTGCTGCTGCCGCTTCTGTAGCAGCGTTGTCAGCGTGAGCAAGAGACCTCTCAAGGCTCCCAACGGAAGCCAAGTCTGCAGCCACTAATGTTAACCGGCCGTTGCTACTGCGCCAATGCCAGTGGCTCTCAGTGTAATTCTCACGATTGTTCTTATTGCTGCTACTAGTACTGCTGTTCATCGAGCTGCCGTTGGCACCGAAACCAACACGAGGGCTCGCGCCCAAGAGAGTAGCACTAGCGCATGGGTTTGATTCAAAAACGGACTGTTTCGCACGTAGAACAGCCTCAGCGTCTACCTGCACGAATGAGAAAGTTTGCGTTGATTTTATTTGTTTTAATAATGAATGACAGAATACATTCATTGGAAGATGAAATATTTTAAGTTCTACCTCGATAAAGTCAATGTCGTCGTGTCGCGCATTAGCCAGAGAGTCTGCCTCTGCGCTGGCTGTATTCGCGGCCTCTTTGTTGCTGCTAGAGCACGCTTCAGCGCTCTTCGCTGTAGACGGCCCTTGTTGCTGCCACGCCTGCAGGAGCCGGAGCGGCATCGTGTCGAGCCCTGCACCAACAATGATTATTCGCCGCCGCGGTCGCCGCCTCATTTGGCCAATCACAGAGCCCGTTTTGTCTACAGGTTCGGTAGCTGCAGCCCAGCGGCGCACGATTGCTTCTACGGCCGTTGTTCGAACGAAGTAGCTGTGATGCACCAACGGCGTCTGCGGTCGCACCTTTCCGAGCTTGTTCTCGCTGCCTGAATCACCAGTTGTTGGATTGCGCAAAGCATGCAGCATCGCGCGATCCCAGCAGTGGACGTTCTGCTGCCGCGCTTCACCATAGTAGCCCATTTGCGCTGCTGATGCTTTTGCAGCCAAGGCGTCGAGGGCAGTGTTGTTCACCAAGGACCAGGCAGGCGCGTCACCTGACACCCTGGTTTGGCGTGTAGTTCCTCCCTCGACTTGTTGACCCTTGCCATCATGACTGTGCAAAGCAGCTGTCACCTGTTTCTTCTTTGACTTACTCTTCGGCAAATCATAGGGCTGGCCAGCGGCTGCGGAATAAGCAGCTTTCGCCTCTAGGAGTGTTGTTAATGCAGCTGCGATGGCTTCGGTGTCACTAGGTTGCGTAGCCTTGAGATGGCGAACATGGTCGCCCGCTGTACGAATCTCAGTTACGAGGGCTTCCAAATCGGACTGCATCCCTGGCACAGTGTAGCACCGAGAATAAACAGATCTCCACCTAGAAGCTAGTTAGAGTTCCGGCAAAAAAGGCATCCGGGCTATATCCTTCGCCGAGTGCTTCCTTTTCTTTAAGTGCTACATCCTCGCTTCTTCCTGGCTTTTGGCTTTTGGCTTTTGGCTCATTGCTCGCCTTCTCGCCTTGCTCCTTGATGGAAAAAAATATTCACGTCTTGCTGATGGGCATCAGAATTTCCGAATGTTCTTTTGACTTCGGCACAAGAATCGATTCTTGCTGAAGCTGGATGCTGTGCTCTAATTGGCTCAAACTCGACGCATTCGAGTTGAGATGAGGGCATCCTCGCAGCGTTGAGCTTGGACACCTGCCGCGTGACCGCCCCACCGGGGCCTCAAGAGACCATGTTTACGACTCAGGTAAATCCAGGCTTCATGCTGGGCGTGAGCTCGAGCACCACAGTTTGCGTGTATGTCTCTATCAAGGAAAACATGCACACTTGTGGAAACACCGCTTCGGAGTACGTGCTTGTTTGCTCACCTGTTTTGTGGTTGTCTCTTCACAGGAGAGGGTCCAAGTCGATGAAGGCATTTCGAAGCAAGCAAAACTCGGGTATTTGTTCCCTGACGCTTTTGTAGCCCCTTCTTCATCTTCTGTTCTTATTAGAAATTCTCGATCTCTTTCAGTGAAACACGCCGTCATGTCTTGCGTACTTAAGGTACAACCACCAAAAGGGCTTATTCAAGGTTACACCCCTCTTCCCATGTATTTTAGGCTCGAAGATCGTGATGAACTACAAGAAATTATTGTCAAGATTTACGAGGTAATCTTTTTGGTGTCACTTCGAGTCTCTTAAGAAAGTTTTAGGCGAGCTGCAGTCTCCAGTTTCTCAAAGAACGGAACTTTGTTCGATAGCTCCCAGTGGAGCAGTATCCTTTCCGAAGAGCGAACAACCTTTCTTTGAATTGATCATCGGCCACTCTATGCTTGCTCTGTAGCTGCAGCTCACTTGTATACATTCACGACTCATTCACTCACACGTGCTGATGATGTCCTCGAGTTTACGTGGAACTTTTCCTCATATCTTTCCTTGATTTTGTTTGCCAGATTGCGCGGCGGCACCATCCAGAGCGTGAAGCAGAACTCCCTGCCCTGTTGCGCAACTACCGTGGGCGCGAAGCTGAGCTGCTGGCCAAGCTCATCGACAAACCCTCTTTGCTGTTGCGGATCAAGAAGAGCTTCGAGCCGCGCAAAAACTTGGCGCCTCTGGACGAGAAGGTGATGACTGCTGTTGCCCTGCGGCTTGGGCCCGGCGCTGACCCAAATGCACCTCCACTGCCGGTGGACACCCAGGGCGACGGGGCCGGCTTGTTCAGCTCGATTCGGGGCAGCATTTACGGCGACGGGGTTGGCCTTTCGGACATGCTCCGGAGCTCGCTTGCGTTCAACGGCTCTCAAGCCGACGCTCAGGCTGAAGTTAACGCTGCTGCAGCGGCTAACCCTAACCCTAGGGACGCTTCGAGTACGCGAGGCAGGAATGCGGCTCCGGAGCGCGTGACGGTGGCAACTGCTGCCAAGACGCTTGCGGCGTCGTCGTCCTCCTCGGGTGCTGCGGGTGCTGCCGTCGCGGGCTCCCTTGGGGCTCTAGCGGGTGGTCTGTCGGGCGTGTTGGCAGCCAATGAAGTCCCCTTCGTGAGCCTGAAACCTGACGAGCAATTGGCGCGGCTAGCGCTGCGCCCGCCGTCGGCGTATGCGGCTGACCCAGCGCTGAATGTCGAGCAGTTGTTGAGCCTCGGCGTCTCGAACGGCAATGCCAAGGACAAGGCGGCCTGCCTGCTTGAGCTGGACCCGGAGGTCAACAACAACCTCGCGCGCCGGGCGCAGCTGCTGGAAACCATGAAGCTCGACGACGCCGTGCGGGTTCTGGTGGAGCTCCGCTTGCGCGGCGACTTCAGCGACACCCTGGGCCAAATGGGCCGCGGTGCGCAGGTAGCGGTCAAGAACGCGCTCGACCAGCACTACGAGATTGCCGAGGCCTTTCCCGGCGGGATTGACACCGTGGACCATGCTCTGGACCTCGGCTACCAGAGCGGCTCCTCGCTTTCGCGCAACAAGGCTACTGCTGCTACCGCTGCTGGTGCTGCGGCTGCGGAAGCGGTGACCGTGCGAATCCCGCCGGAAGCAGCCAGGCTGTTGACCTGTGGCGCCCCACACCATGCCGCCCGGCTCTTGCAGGGTTTGCCGCTGCAGCGGGCCGCGTTTTTGCTTTTGGAAATGCACCGCCGCGGCGCCGCGGGGCCGGTGCTGGACGCCATGGTGCCGGGGGGTTTGGCCGCGGTGTTGGCGCACGTGCCACCGGCGCACCGGGCGGCGCTGCTCGTGACCATGACCCCGAAGACCTGTGGGGCCGTCGTGCAAGCCATGGCGAAGCCGCACCAAGTGAAAACATTGGCCCAAATGTCCCAAGACGAAGTAGCGGTGGTGCTCAGCGTGCCCGGTCTCTTCGAGGACGACGAAGAGGCCGACGCTCTCTTGGTTGCCTGCGCGGCAGGCCGCCGCAAGAAGAACCGCCGGCAAAGCATGCTGGGTGGTCTGGCCGCTCAAGCGAACGGTCTAGCGGCGTCAGTACCGGGCGCTGCTGCCGTGCAGGGCGGCTTGAGTGCTGTGAAAGGCCTGCCTGGTGCCCTCGCTGGCAACAGCAACGCTTCCTTGATGTCGGATTCCTCCTCGTCGTCGTCGTCAACAGTGTCGTTGTCGTCTTCGGGCGTGCTCAAAGAGTTCGCAGCCAAAGAAGCTCGAAAAGCGGAGAAAGCAGCAGCGCGCGGTGGCCAAGAAGGAGGGAAGAAAAACAGCGGCAACGGTGAGGCAGACTCCGCTGGCGAAGACAGCTCTTCGGCTGAAGAAGAAGCGTACGAGCAGTACTTCAACGCTGCGAATGAGTACTTCACCAGTGCTTCCGCTGGGGTAGCGGCCGCTGCAGCTGACGCCAGTAGCCAAGCCGCACGTGCTGCCAACGACGCTGCCGGCGGCGTGGCAGGTGTTGCGGGGGTCGCGGCGGACTCCGCGGCGGGTGCTGCTGGCTCAGCCGCAGACGCTGCTGCAGCCGCCGCAGCAGAGGCTGAGTCAGCGGCTGCCGCCACCGCCGCCGCAGCAACTGAAGCAGCCGATGACGTGGACATTGCGATGCCCTCTTGGGCGGCCCTGGGGCAAGACCAGGACAGGGACGACGACAAGGACGACAACCACAGCGTGGCGTTGTCGGAGGCCACCACCGAGCTGAGCGGGGTCTCGGAGCGCGGCGCGGGAGACGGGTCGGTGCTGGAGCAAATGGTGTGGAACTACCTGATGCAGGGCTTGCCCGACAGCGACCAAGCCCAATTTAACGCGCTGGACGAGCAGGGCAAGCAAGCGGTGCTGGGCCGAGCGGCCGATGCCGCCAAAGCAAACCCCGCGCAGTACGCGGCCATGACCTCCGGCGAAGCAGCCCTCAAGGCTCAGCAAACCCGCGAGCGCGAGTCAGCGGCGGCTGCGGCCAAGGCAAACGCGGAAGCGAATGCGTCGCCCTGGAGCGTCTTCAGCCAAGGAATCGACAGCGCGCTGCTCCGGGCGTCCGGGGAGTTCGACCGCAATCTGGGCTCTGCGACGGCACGAGCGTCTGCGGTGGACGGCGGCATCATTGGCAACTTCCTCCAGAAAGCAACGGCGGAGTCCGCTGCTGCGGCCGGTTCTCCAACCACTGCCGCCTCTGGCGAGCCTGGCACTGCTGCTACAAATGCGACTGCTCGAGCGAGTTTCAGTGGCTTTCCTTCGTGGCTGGCGGCCCCTGCGGGAGGCTCAGCTTCCGCGCAAGACGCGCTGGGTTCGCTGCTTTCGCCCAGCAGCACTGCAGCGCTCATGCTTGGGGCCACCACTCGTGCTGCTGCTGCCCCTGCCGAACCACCACAAGAGGAACTCGCGCGGCACCAAAAGAGCATGGCCAAGAGCCGTGCCACCAAAGCGGCTGCTAACTTGGCTACCAAGACTCTGCTGGACCCCACCGCAGAAGCTGAGGCGTTCGACGCGCCAGCACCTTTGGTGCCGCTGCCGAGTTTGCCAGGCTTCGTGGACGTGGAGGCCAAAGCCAGCTTGCTGTTCAGCGCCCAAGACGCCAAGCTGCTCAGCTCCAAGTGGGGGGTCTCAGTCACCGAAATCAAGTTTGTGGCGACCCAAATCGCGCTCTTGGCTCCCGGGGACAATGGCCTCCTCGACCCCCGGCTGGTGCCCCACATTTTGAACCGGCTGGGCTACTTCGACACCATGGACTCCGCGGTGCTGCCGCGGGAAGCCATGGTCCGCTTCGTGCCGTCGGCTCGGGCCCGAGCCGCGGCTGCTCGGCGCGAAAAAGCCGAGCTGGAAGAGGCAGCTTTATTGGCGGGCCTGGGGAAGAAGCCACCCAAGAAGAAGGCCCTCAATGCGAACGCGCGCAGTGCAGTCGCCGCCGCGGTGCCTCTCGACGAGCAAGAAGTTGCTCCCACGTTCTCGCATGGAGCCTGGGCAGGCGTTGGTGGCGCAGCCATGCAGCTCACGCCAGTGGACGTGGCCGACTGTTTCGGGAAAGCGGCTTTTGCGCTCGCCGAGTCTGCGCGCTTTGAGAATGGCCCGTCTTCGAATGCGAGCGCGGGCACTCTGCGCCGAGTCGCCCTCACTGACGCGGATGCCAAAGGCTGGACCCCCACAGACGTGCTATGCAAAGACCCCCTCGCTAGCTTGGCAGCGGTGCCCGACTCCCAGCTGGCCCGGTACTTGTTCGTGTTCAAGGAGGTGGCGGCGCAGTCGGACCCCGACGCCGCTGCGGCTGCCGCAGAAGCGCGCACCATGCAGGCGGCAGCGGTTGCCGAAGAGCAGCCGCAGGCGCGTGGGGAGAGGCCCAGCGCGAGCCGGAGCCGCCCTAGCGTAGCAGCTGACACTTTGATGGAGACGCGGCTCCTGGGGCGGGCCCTGCGCCGCGCCGGGTTTGGCCGACCAACGGGCCCACAAGCCGCGGCCGTGCTGCAATGGACGGGGGTGCGGCTTGCGCTGCCGGCCGATGTTGCCTCGGACGCAGGGGAAGAGTTCGCCCACGCAGCTGCAGTGGCGCAGGGTGGCAACAGCCGCATCGGTGCTGCTGCTGCTGCTGCTGCTGGCAAGGACGCTGGAGTGGCAGAGGACAACGACGACCATGCCCTTGGCAGTGGGGTGGGCGCAGCTGCAGGCAGTGACGGTGCCACCACCGAGTTCATTGGGGTCTTCGAGTTTTTGTGCAGCGTGAGTGTGATGATGTCCCCCGATGTTGACCCTTTTGCCACGGTGGATACTTCTTGCTTGCCCAACGGGCATGAGGATGACGCGTCATTGGACATTCCTGACCTCGAGGCCGTGCTCAGCCGCCCAGGCGCCAATTTCAAGACCGAAGAAGCGGCACTGGCGGCTGCCGCCAAACGAGCGCGCGGTCGAGCGGAGGCGATGGCGGCCAACGTTGAGGAGCGGGAGGTCGCGGAGAAGGCTGCGCTCGAAGCCCTGGTGCTGGCGGAACCCCACGGGTGGTCAGGGGGGCAGGCGCTCCTGTTGCAGCGGCTCTTTTTGTGCTTTGCCGAAGACTTCGAAGTGCACCGGCGCGGGTCCAAAGTGGTGCAGAAAGGCCTCCGGGGCTTGTTGCGCGCTTGTGGGTGTTTTCCATCGGTGCGTGAGCTCCGGGCCATCCGGGACACGTACGGCGACCTGGCGCTCAATCTGCACTTGGACCAGTTTGCGCGCTTGGCGCGGCACTTGCAGCATTGGTTCCCCGCGGCGACCCCGAAGCGGATTCTGGGGGTGGCGAGCCGCCAAGCTGTGAGTCTGTTCGACGTGGCCGCCGCCGTGAGCCAAGGCCCTGGTGGGGCCAGTGGCCTGGAGCTCGCGGGGTCGTCGCCCAGTGCGGTCGCGCAGCGCGTGGCGACGCAAGCCAAGCTCAAGGGCCCCTTCAGTGGGCCCCAGAGCCGGTCGAGCTTGGCGAAAGTCCCCGGGTCCGTGGTGGTGGTGGGACCCCGCAAGGGGGGCAACGTGGGCCCACTCACCAGCCACCATGCGAGCAGCTCCGCTACCACGGGTGCTACCCACACCAAGGGAAGTGCACCGCCGTCTTCCGACCCCACGCAGAATTTTGCGGTGGCGGAAGTGGAAAAGCTCGAGCACGCGTTTGGGTGCTACGACTACGACCAAGACGGAATTTTGGACCAAACCGCGCTCCGAGCGCTGCTGCGCCGGCTGCACGTGAACTGGTCCGCGAAACAGTTTGTGCGGGTGACGCGCGGGGCCCTGGGCCAAACGGCGCCCGATTACGACATCGACGACTTCGTGGGGCTGCTGGCGCTGACCTCGGCGCACATGGTGGACACCAAGGAAGCCAAAAAGGAAGGTCAAACCGGACGCCGGGTCGCCAACCACCACGCCAAGATTTTGTACTCCCATTTCGCCGTGGTCTGGAACCTCCCGCCGCACCAACTGGCCCTCATTCAGCGCGCGTTTTGCGACGCCGACGAGCAGAACCTGGGCAACCAGCCGCCGCGGGGCTTGCGCGGTAACCGTACCGGCGGGCGGGCGCTGGTGCCTCGCTCCACGGTGCGCGGCATCTTGGCTACTCTCGGCGTGAACTTTGCTCGTGTCGAAGCTTCGGGCCTCTCAGAAGCTTTCGATGTGAATGGCGGCAGCAGTGGCAACGGTTCGTCGTCTACCTCCTACCACACGGACAGCAGCAACGGCAACGGAAACAATGGCGACAACGCACGGAGTGGCTTCATGGACTTTGACGAGCTCCTCGGGGCCATCGCACACCTGGTGCACCTGTACGGCTTCGTCGGCAACGGAGTCGACGATCCATTGAGCTACTTGACGGACGGCGCGGTTGCTGATGCACGGCGGATTTTCTTCAACCAAGTGAGTGCCTCCGCATGGGAAGAGAGAATAAAAAGTCACTGGCCTGTGACGACTCGCCTACTTGTAATTGTGGTGCATGCTCCTTTCTTTTGCTCTCTTGCGTACTCAGGATATGAAGTCTCGTTTTCTCGCATCGAAACTACCTCTTTGTTTTACCTTCTTCTTTATTCGCCTCTTGATGTTTGCGTTCACCAGGCGATGGACCCATCCAGCAAGAAGGTCGCAGCCAAGCATTGTTTGCTGAGCTTGCGGCAAATGGGCCTGGTCGCCACCGACCTGGAGCTGGACCGCGCGCTGAGGCTGAGTGGAGTGCTGCCGCAGTACCGCAACGGCTGGCTCGGGTGGCCTGCCTTTGTGCGCCTGATTGCGCAGCTCAATTACCAACGGCTCAAGGACGAAAAGTTGCACTCGGCTGCGCACCGCGCGTCGTCTTCTTCTTCGCAGTTCAACAACGACGACGCAGGGTCCAACGAGGCGACCAAGAAGAAGTTGCCGGTGGTGGAAGTGATGGCGAGTTTGGTGGGCGCGAGCGTCCGTGCCAAGTCGGCGGCGGACTCGGACATCGAAAAGCTGCGCGGCGACTTGTCGTCCTACGTGCAGGACCACCACAAGTTCGAGCACTACATGGACCGCCTCAACCACACCTACAAGGTGCTCCAGGCCGAAAGCTCGCAAGTGGTGCCGGCGCGCCCTGCCGAGCCCGATCACGCGCCCTTGGACAAGAAAACCCAGCGCAAGCTGGTGTCTGCGGTCAAGGTCAAGGCCAACAACACCAACCGCTCCAGCAGTTTCGCGAATGCTTCTGGGTCCTTTGGCCGGCGCCGCGGCAGCGGCAGCTTTGGAGGCGGGTCCCGCGACAGTGGGTCTCTGGCAAGCCGCGGCGGCAGCCGGGAAGGGTCGCGGGAAGGGTCGCGGGCAGGCTCGGAGGTGGGCGAGGACGATGGCTTTTCGCCGATCACCAAGCACGCGCCAGGGGCCAACGTGTCGCGCATTAGCCGCATGGGCTTCCAAGACTTCGACGAAATCGATGGAGGGTCCATGGACCGTGGCGAGTCCGAAACGTCGAACTGGGCGAACTGAGCGCCGCTGAGCTTTCCTGTGAGATGCATGCGTGAAACGCGCAACGGAAGAGGTCAGCCCATTGCCGGAAGGCAAAAAAAACTAATCGGCCGCGGTCAATCCGCTCCGACAAAAAAATGAGAAAGAAAAAAAAAACGAATTTGAACGAGCCAGGCGCCAGCTGCGGTAAATCCGCGCGGAGATGGAGCAAAGCTGTTTCGAGTTCGAACTGAAAAAGAAGGCAAACCACCTGTTTCCTGAGGCCAGGTGGCCTAAGAGAAGCACGCCGCAAAGTTCACGACTGATGAGCCCAGAGCAAGGGTGGTGGCAATGCCGAATGGAAATGAGAGAAAAAATTGCCCTCGCAGCGGTAAATCCGCGCGAGGTGACACAGGTAGTCAGGTAGTCCAATGCAAAGTAATCCCGAGAGATGAGATGGCTTTATGTGCATTTGCCTATTTGCTAAATCTAAATCAATGCACCTTCATTAAAGCGGGAAGGATCTCCGTTCCTAATTTATTTCTCACTGCTCACTGGACCCTGAGATTTAATCAAGGCACAAAACACAAAAGAACACGCTCCATAATCTCGACAAAGTCCTGAATTTCCACCTTCAGTGAGAACAAACGACGACAGCACACTGCCATCCTTTATGTTGAATGGAAAATCGACCGTGCGTGGTTCGTGGTTTCGTGGTTCGTGTCCGACGTAAATTTTGGACGTACCCGTATATATAGGGGAAGTGTTTTCTGCTCTGTTCGTGCTGTCGCACACCAACGGGATGAGGAGGACCACGGGCACGGGCACGGGCACGGGCACCACGAGAAGGACGCGCGCCGAGATACCAACAGCACACATACTGTGTGCTGCTGCGAACTCATAGCGCCCCTCAAACGCGCATTGCGCGGGCACCTGAACTTGTCATAAGTAAAGAAGTAAAGAAAGATGCATCCAATATCTTTCCTCGTTAGCCATGGCTAGAGCTACATAGTTGTCAACCAGTTACCGTCTTTGTGGATCCTGTAGTGACCTGAGATATCCCCTAGCCACTGAGCTTGATTAGCGGACGATTACACACATGCTAGTTCTTTGGGTTTATTTCATATCCGGCATGTTGACGGCCGTACAGCGCGCAGGCGCTTGGACGTTAGCTTCAGGTGCTCTAGGGCAACGGCGAGCTCCCTTCCGGACGAGATATTATTATCCATACATTCGGCGGCGAGGCTTACGAGGTGCTGAAGACAGTAGCAACTCTGAGCTGTCCTTGGAGGTCGCAGGTGCGATTGAAAGAGTAGTCTATAGAGCGCCTTCGGGTTATACAGTAGCCAAGATTCGTGCCGCAGCAGCAGCGGTGGATGCAGACATTGCAGCGGCGGCATCTGAGCCCTCGGCCAAAAAGAAGAAACGCAAACAAGGATCATTAGTGACAGTAGTGTCGTCGAGTTGTCCGTTGCTCGCTACAGCAGTGGTAGGCGACATGTTGTTGTGCCGTGGAGCCTGGACCACCAACCAAAAGTACGGCACGCAGTTCGTTGTGCAAAGCAGCAGCAGCAGTGGCAGTAGCAGCGCCACCTATGGCTTAGGCACTGATCTAGGCCAAGGTGGGACTGGATCTAGCCTTGACGTGGATCAGCCCACCCCTGCTGAAGCCACTTTAGCCTGGCTCAAATCGGGCGCTTTACCCGGAGTTGGACCCGCAACGGCCGCACGTATTGTGGAGTTGCTAGGCGACCGCGCCCAGGAAGTCATCGATAGCCTCGCCGACTGCTCGCCTCAAGAGCTTGGCAAGCATGAATTGTTACAAGTGCCGAAGGTGTGTAAATATTGCTATCGCAGCCGGGTTTGCTGTTTTGGCGCAGATTTTGCCAGGAACTGTTCTCGTGTATTGTTTACACGCTATGGAACGCATTCCATTGGCTTTGCTGCCTCTGAGCCCTTCGAGCATTATGGCACTTCGCGATGCTGCATTCAATGATTGTATAAATGTGTGTGTGTGTAGTTGGACTTAATCTTTCGTTTGTTTTGTTTCTTGCAGTTGGGGCCAAAATTACTGTCCCGCATGGCCGAAGCTGTGCAAGGCGCGGGCGTGGGGCGCCGCAACGTGCAGCGGCTATGTGCGCTCGGCGTCCCGCTCGAGTTCGCCTTACCCGTAGCGGACTACTATGGCGCTGACGCTGAAGAGAATGTATGATAATAAGAGGAAATGATTGTATGTGCAGCTTAATAGGGCATGGATGTTTTAATTGAAGTATTGTGGGAGAGGATGGTAAGGTATTCTTGCTAGAGTAATAACAAGATGTATGCATGGCGTCTTAAAATCACGCACAATTTTTTTTTTTTCGCTCACTCGCTACTTGTCCGCCCCCAACATACCACTGAAATCAGGCGCTGAAAGACTGGCACGCGACTTGCCTGGACTTAGTGTTTGTGGGGCGGTCCGACCCCACTGGGCATCCAGGCAAAGCCTCGCTTCTCACCTCCTCATCCCTGTCGCCAACGTCGCCGAATGCCTTCGCCAAAGCCGATGATGTGGCTCGCCGATTAGGGTGTGCTCGCGCTTGCTCACCTTTTTCTCTTTCTCTCTCTCTCTCTCTTGATTTATCTTTTTCTATAATTCGTGATAGAAGTGATTATGTACCTGGCTCTCTCTTAAAATTATTCATTTTTAGTATCTTCTTTCTTTGTATGTTTCTTTTTTGGTTTTCCAACCCTTTTTATTCGCTCTTTCTCTTATTTCACTCGTTTCTTCTTGGTCCATGTGTGCCCTAATCTCAGGTGCCCACCAGACGCTCCGGGCCGCTTGCGCCATGGCGTTTTAGCGACCCTCGTGTCGCTCACCGAGAGCAGCGGCCACTGCTGCGCGCCGTTGCCACTCCTCGTGGCCAGAGCCCAAGTGACCCTTTCCTGCGCTGCGGTGCCTCCGCGTGCTCCTAGTGTGCCTACGGATGGAGCAGCAGCAGCAGCAGCAGCCGCAGGAACCGCAGCAGAGGCGGCGCTCACAGGAGAAGTGGGTACTAATGCAGAGGTTGATGCCACCACAGCAGAGGCAGCAGCGTGGGCGCAACGAGGAGCTTACGTGCCGTCTTTGTGGGAGGTCAGTCGCGAGTGTTCTTCTTTTTTTCTCTAAAACAAGTCACTGTAGCTACTGAAGCAGGAACCAAGTAAATATTGCATAAATATCCATGCGCACGATCGACGTATTTTTGCTATCCAATGAAAAGATGGCTTTGAGAGCTACAAGGGAGACGGGAAAAGTAATTCACGCAAAGTAGCTTGCTACAAGAAATATTTACATGCAATACCCCAATGTGTGGTTACGCTAGGTCGCTGAAGTATGCGCAGAGACGTGTTCGCGCCATTTCATTCGCTTCGAAGTCCTTGGCGCCCCTACAGAGCCGGTCATGCCCCTGGTCGCCGCTCTGGCAGCGGCTGAAGCAGCTGAGGCAGCCACAAAGGGAACCACCACATCAACAGTAAGTGGCAAAGCCACTAGCAGTAAACCCCCTTCAGAAAGCAGCAACGGCAACGGCAACGATGGCTTCGTGGCCGTGTTTCTACCCGCGCTGTTCAACGCTGAAGAAGAAGTAACAGCAGCTGTGGCTCAGCGTTGCCGTCCCGCTGCCATAGATGCGTCAAAAACGAGTAGCAGCACTGGGACTGGGACTAATGACTCAGGCAGCAGCAGCAGCAGCTGCAATGTAGTCGATGGCATGAACGACAACAGCTATCGAAGTCCACACACCTGGCAGGGATGGAGCGCTGCAGCTGCTGTGGAAATGACTGCAACAGCCGAACGAGAAAAATCTTCGGCGTATGAACAGACGCTCGCTAAGCTCAATGCTTTAGACCTTCACGCCGCTTACGACAGCGCAGAAAGCGAGAGTACAACCACCTTTGCAACCCCATCTAGTAACCCCATCTCAACTAGTAGCTCGTGGGCCGTAGCGTCGGTACAGCGGGATGCGTTGCTGCTTCACACCTTATGGCAACAGCGCCGCCGTGAGCTGGAAGCCTTAGATCAAGCAGCTGAGCAAGCAGCGAAAGCAGCTCAGCGCGCCAGTGAACTAGCCGAGAAAGCTGCACTAGACGCTGCAGCTGGTTTGATTGCATGGCCCACTCAGTCGTCGTCGTCGTCGTCTAGTAGTTCTAGTAGGAGGAATGGTAACTCGCAGTCCTCCTTTGGCAGTTCACCACAGAGTAGACCCAATGGTGCCGGTGCGACTTCTATAACAGGTGCAGCAGCAGCAGCAGCAGCAGCACCGGCTACCCGTGCTGCCGTCGCTGCAGCTGAAGCTTCATTAGCCGCTCAAATTGCGGGCAAAGTGAAAGCTCTCAATGAAGTGGGAGCCTCGGTGTCGTTTCCTTCTTCTTCTTCGCCTTCGTTTGCAACGTCATCACCTAGCCTATCACCTTTGCCATCGTCGTCACCCATGGGGACACCTCGCACAAATACGGCAGGATCAACGCAACCTCCGAATCCGGCAGCAACGCCTTCTATGAGTAAAGCGCCCACGACGATAGCTTCACTTGGAGCAGCATTTGCCGCAGCTTCAGAAACAGCTCGCTTGAAAGAGCCTTTGGGCGAGGTTGGTGAAACTTTAGTGTACCCGTGGGAAGCGAAGTATCCGAAAGGATGGCTTGAAGAAGCCAACAACGACAATTTAATATCTGAGAATGAAAACGGTGGCGTAAATACGAATTCCGATGGCACCAATCAAGAAGACCTGAGCGACAATTCCAGCCGAGGCGTCAGTGGCAGTGGCAGTAGCATTGATGAGCCCATCTCCGCTCTGACAGTGCGGCACCGGCTTGCATCCTTAGCTGCCTCTGCCCAGGCACGGTGGGGCGGGAAGCGCTTGTCTTTGGCGCAAGCGCAGGCCGTGGCGCTGGCCACTGACGAAAAGCTGTTGCTGGTGTCGGGCGGCCCTGGAGTGGGCAAGACGGAAACGGTGAGAGGGTGTGATCCATTGATTAAAGGTATACGAGCAGTGACAACGATGCGTATGAACTTATAGGATATTCACATGAAAGCACGTGTTTGTTTTGTTATAAAGAGTCTCTCTATTTGCTATCTTTCCCTGGTGCGCAGGTCCGCGCCATTGTACACGCACTCGCCGACGAGCGGGGCGAGCGGGTCATTCTCACGTGCCCTACGGCACGAGCCGCACAGGTGTTGGAACGAGTCACTGGGCGCCCGGCTGTGACCATTCACCGCCTCTTAGAGTGGAGCCCGGCACGGAGCGACTTTGACATCAATGCTTTCAAGTCCGTTGCTTAATTTACGAATGCAGACGTTGCTTTGTTTCCTTTGAGGCCTCTGATGAGATAAGCTCTATGTAACTGATAACACAAAATTAAGATTTACTATCTTTCACAGGCCGCTAGCATGCGATGCTGTAGTAGTAGATGAAGCATCAATGCTGGACGTCGAGCTTGCTGCTGCGCTCTTTCGTGCTTTACCGCAAGGTGCTCGGCTCATTCTGGTTGGCGACCAAGACCAACTTCCGTCGGTAAAATATTTTCTGAAATTATTACAAATGACGATGATGGTGTTGGTTATGAAGCCGAAATGCCATTATTTTCTGAAGGTTTACAGGCCTATCGTAATCTTATGCTTGCTACTTTTCGATAATTTATATTCCACCTTTCTTTCCCTCCAACAGGTGGGACCGGGCAGCTTGTACCGCGACTTGATGGCGTGCCAGTGCGTGCCCCGCGTAGTCCTCAACGAAGTGTTTCGCCAGGCCAAAGATGGGAGTGGCGCTGAGCACATTGCCTTGGACTCCCATCGCGTCAACCATGGGGCGTTGCCTCGCCATTCCCGCGCGACGCTCTTGGCTCGGCGGAGCAGTGACAGCAGCCATGAAGGCGGTGCTAAAGAGGGTGGAGGAACTTTGCACGCTCCCAATGGCGTAGTGCAGCTGAGTGCTGCTAGCGCTACCGAGGCAGCGAATCAGGTGTGTATTTTTACTGCGTTTTCAATTTTTTCATCCTTAACTTTTACCACGTCAATTTATCAACGCTTTTACTGAATAGTAGGACCTTCGTCTAAGGTTGTTTCGTTCAACAATTATTCCCCTTTGTACATTTGTGTGAAGGTGCTGCATGCCGTAGAAACACTGGTAGTGGCTGCTGGTCGAGCACCTGAAGACATTCAGGTCAACTTTCAAGCTTTTCTGTGTAAAAAAACTGTGCCTTGAGGATTTAGGTTTTTAACGGGAGTTGAGATCTATCTCAGCGTGATAGTGTATCCTAAACTTTAATAATTACGCCGGATATTTCAATGGTTACCATGCTGCCGCGTACAGGTGTTGTCGCCCATCAAGCGTGGCCCTTGCGGCACCATTGAGCTCAACCGTCGGCTCCAGCAATTGCTGAACCCGCAAGCAGCTCAAGCAGCAGCAGCGAACCAACGAAGCAGACGAAGTCCCGAGCTAGACACTTTTGAGACTTTCAAACATCCGCCTTCCTTAGATCGAGTCTTTGTGGGGGATCGTATGCTTCAGCTGGTCAATGATTACGACCAAGCGGTGTTCAATGGAGATCCTGGTTCAGTGAGCACGGTTTTTCCTAACGGTTCTTTTGTGGTGGACTTCGAGAAAACACCTGCGCCAAACTTGGCTTCCGACTCTGCTGCCAATAGCGAAGCCGCGACTTCGTCTCCTTCTTCTTCTCAAGCCCTGGTGTCAAACCGCCGCAGCGTCCAGTACCGGCCGAGCGAACTCAACACGCGGGTGTCCTTGGCCTACGCCCTCACGGTGCACAAGGCACAGGGGTCCGAGTACCCGTGCGTGGTGGTGCCAATGGTTCGCGCCCACGGGAGCATGCTTCAGCGCACCGTGCTGTACACCGCCATGAGCCGCGCCAGCACGCTCCTGGTGCTGGTGGCCGACTCCAGCGTGCTCGCCAGCTGCGCGGCGGCGGCAGACCCCCAACGCCGGTTGACCAACTTGCCGGCCCGCGTGCGCCTTGCCGTCGCTCAAGGAAAAAAATCCGAAGGCAGCAGCAGCAGCACCACCACCACTACTCCAAGTCCAACTTTGATGACCAAGTTAGTGTCGGACGCAGAGATATCAGAATCGAAAGTAGCTCCAAAAAGAACGAAAAGCGAACCAAGTGCGCAGCAAGAAAAGTTTACAGGAGTGCCTCTTTCAACTAGCGACTTTCCTGATGTCCCCTTTTAAGTAGGTGTGAAGTCTGATGGCTAAAGGATCACTGAATTGGAGCTCTGACATAGGTATGCTGAAATGCTGGATCGCCTCTGCCCTCTGCCCACGATAACCAGAATAGTATTGCTCAGGCGAAGCTCACAACAGAGGTTTAAATCTGGATGGGAGGCCTCTGCGCCCGACTAATTTTTGAAGGGACGTGAACCAGCCAGAGCAATTGAAGTAGCGCACATCGCACATTCTTGCTCGGGAGCGAGAGCTTCATAACTTACAAAACAAGTTGTAAGGTCGCTTGGTGGCTCTGGAGGAATTCACTCCGATTTCTGGTTGTTCCGATTCCCAGAATTTCCCTCCCACAGCAGTTGGGAGTGAAAGTAGTAAGCGTTCTCTCTCGCTTTCCGACTTTCTCGAATAGTCTTGTCTTGGCTCGGCGCCTAACTCAGTTCCTGGCGCCTCGACGGCACAGCTGCCTTACGCAGCCCGCGCCGCTTATTTAGCTGTGCGGTTGAGGTTGTCGCTCCGCACCTCACTGCTTGCTGGCTTAGTACGCTTTGGCGCACTCAGCAACAAAGTAACCCGCTCAATCCGACGGCTTCACTTACGTGCTGCGTTGTGATGTGTGCTATAAGACTAGAGGGAACTGCCCTGGTATTTGGCCGATGTTTGAATTCGTTGGGTTGGGAAGTTCGGCGAGACCGCAATATTGGCTCGCCGACTCGCGGCCTTTTACATAACGACCTCGCGATTGGCGAATTTACTAGTATGGTATGGTGCTCCTATATATATTACCTTTTCGGAAATAACTCAGGTCTATAGTGATTTGTTAGGATTAAATAAAGAGCGCATTTTGATTGTGCCGATAGAAATAACTCCTCTGTCCCTTCCTGCGTGTGAGTTGGTAGTCGATGGCTCTCGTGGTCATGGTCTCTCAAATGAAGAACATGCGCGTGTGTGGTAATCCAAGTGATCATGCAGAATTGATGGTGTTTCAAGTAGCCCGCAACATGCAATTTTAGACGTTTGTAATGTACAAATCAGAAAGTGCGATTTCTGGTTCATTTTCCTTTTCCCGAAGTGGTGTAAGGCCCAGCATAGCCGAGGCCCGGTTGTAGCTGGAGCGTGAGCCGGTGCTGGCAACTGACGAGCCGAGCCCTCTGCTGCCACGGCGGGAATTGATGTCAACACTGCCGCCGCCAGCAGAGCCGCGAGAGCTCGATTGGTCGAGCGACTGACGCAATGCTTCCGTGATGGATGCCGCACGGGCGTTGCAAGCGGCGACGCGATTCAAAGGCGGGGACACGTCGTTTTGAGTCTCAGTGGTCTACAACGCACCAATCATGAAACAGAAGAAAGTGGTCAATCCAAATAAGCATACCAATTACTGAAGATAACGATAACAGCGAAGTTGAAGCTTGGGTTTACTTCAACTCAATAGAAAAGAGCAAACCGATAAAAGTACCGAAATCGAGAAAGACACAGACCTGCTTGGCGCGCAATTCTTCACGAGTCAGCGCTGTCGACGACGCACTATTTGTGGACCCATTCTCGCTCAATGAAGTAGCCGTTGGCAGGAGCGCAGCTGCCTCTTCGTCGTCGTCGTCACCATCATCGTCGCCGTAGTGATCGAGCCCTGGAGGCAACAGCACCACTGATTCGTCAAGCGGGACGGAAGGTGCACGAGAGGAGCGGAATAGCTGGCTAGACGCGTTCGTGGACTCTTCCGTGAGGTTCATGATGTCCCCAATGCGCTGTCAGCAGGTCCATACAAATAGATAAAGGTTAGATCGTGCATGTAAAGTATATATCTAGATCACCAAGTGCACGACTGCACGCATCTTTCACGACATATACCTGCATAAATCGGTCCTGGTAGTTGTTGGGATCAATGGCACTGAGCCCCGACGGATCTTTAGCCAAGAAATAAGTCTTGAAGAACCGCTCAAGGCGCTTTTCCCACGTCCACTCCTATACCGCAATCAAAAAATGAAATTAATGTAACCGAGAAGCGGATCATATTGTTCATAGTTCCATCGCTAACATTCTTATGAAGACCAGTGCATGATAACCTATTCTTCCTCAAAGTGGCTCTATACGTCGACTAAGAGTAAGAATTTTCTGCTTCACCTGCAAGATGTCAATCATGCCAAAATAGTACGCATTTGGGCCGACAATCGAAGATGCCTCGATGCAGCAGTCTTGCCCCTGTGTCGTAGGCTCCATCCCAAGGCTCATTTGTTGCACTGCTCGAGATACCATCCTAACGCCTCCTTGATGACCGTAAATACCCGAGCTTGCGTTGCGACCAGTGGACTGCTGACTTTTGGACGAAGAGCTTCCCATCGCTGAGCTCCCTCCAGCCCGTGAACTGCCAACAGAATCGTAAGGCGCTGAGCTTGTTGAGTTTCCAGATACTGCCCGATAAGCTGCATCTGCCCGGTCAGTGGCGATTTCCAGGCGCTCTAACTCCGTCATCGACAATAAGGATGCCCATTCGCCTGCCATTGATGCAACACATTGATCACGTACCAAGCGCGAATGATAATCAAGAAGCCACACGATGTAAGCACACGTGTATGAACTTCGTCACCGGACAAGAATAATATTTTTTAAACAAAATAAGACAAGTAAGAACAATACCATCACTTGACTCGTAGGTCGAATCCATCTTCTGCCAAGTTACTGGTACTTTCTTGTAACTGATTCCTACCTATGAAATCAAGGTTGAGAGACAAATGAGAAGATAAGCAGCAAAACCCGTTTGCTCATCCGTATAAGATATCATGATATTGAGGTGAACCAAAGATAACCTTGGACATCCCTTTTTCGAGGTCTATTTTTTTTTGCTTTATCCCTAAAGTACCAGAAGAGAGTAGTCCATGATGTTCCGGAGCATCAGAAATTTCGAATCACGTTCCAGCTGTAGGCTGATCCGATATGCTTGGTCTGGCTCAATCTGAAACTTGGACGACAAGTCACAGTCCTTCAATATCACATTAGGAGCGTGCAAGCCTTGCACATGCGCCGAGCACTTGTCCT
>Ga0307982_1001339_pt1 | contig 20071 bp, 22 predicted proteins | sample OrgLakmetagen989_FD_201847 | JGI IMG/M metagenome (GOLD analysis project Ga0307982, IMG submission 201847) | Saline water microbial communities from Organic Lake, Antarctica - #989 | ecosystem: Environmental > Aquatic > Non-marine Saline and Alkaline > Saline | place: Antarctica: Organic Lake... | reverse complement strand
TCCCACGGCCAGCCCGAGTGCCACTCCCAGCAGCACTCCCACGGCCAGCCCGAGTGGCACTCCCAGCAGCACTCCCACGGCCACTCCCAGTGGCACTCCCAGCAGCACTCCCACGGCCACCCAGAGTGGCACTTCCGGCAGCACTCCCACGGCCAGCCCGAGTGCCACTCCCAGCAGCACTCCCACGGCCAGCCCGAGTGGCACTCCCAGCAGCACTCCCACGGCCAGCCCGAGTGGCACTTCCAGCAGCACTCCCACCCTTAGCAATAGTGGCACTTCCAGTGGCACTCCCGGCGGCAGCTTTGCACCTCCCACGATCAGGGCTGTGGCTGAAAATGCAACTGTTCTGCGCGACGAGGCAGATGATGGACCAAGCACACTCCTGGATGATGATACTACAGCGACTGTGGGCGCTTCAGTTGCGGCATGCCTGGTCGCTGTTGCTGTTGCTGCAGGGGTGTGGCGGCGCACACGGCACAGCAAGCGAAACCAAGCTACCAAGCGCATGCAGCGAAGTTTGAATGCTCAAGAAAGTACCGCAAACCCCATTCACAAACTGAACGCACCTTTAAGGAGTTTTCGTCTGATGCAAGGCGCTGAGTTGAAGCTACAAAAGTTCAAAGCACAGCAGAACCCAGAACCTTCGGGGGTTGTATTCGGGCAAGCAGCCCAAAGCATGGAACATGCTGTTATGGTGCAGACGGTGCACAGCATAATTGCACCGCCTTTATTGCATTCTTCTGTGTTGAAACGCGATGGGGCTGCGCTTCCGCTGCTTTCAGCTGCCGTGCAGCAGTGCCAAGCAAGTCACCACAGCAGGCAGTTGGACAAAACCGCAGCGACAGCCCTGCAAAGCAGGATACTGCGCATGTCCGGGTCGCAAGTTTGGCAACATGCCACGGGTGGACAGCGTCAAGCCTACGCTAACGGCTGTGTGCTGGCAGCGCATCTGCCGCCCAGATGTTCAGAGGTGCTGGCCGAGTTGCACGATGAGCGCATTGACGGCCGGGGCAGCACAGTGAAGCCACAAGTGTGGTCATTTGCCGCACAGCTCAGAAACCTAGCAGAGTGTGGCTGGGAGCCAGACAATCAAGTGATGCTTGCCGTAGCTGCTGGCAGCTGCGCTCTAGCTGAATTGACTCGGTCAGAAGATGATACCGCGGCGTCGATAGCAACAGTCATGGCGTGCAGAATGCTCCCCGCCAATGACTTGACCAGCATGACGCGCAGCAAAGTGTCCAGCCTCAAAGAGCGGGTGATGCACATGCGGCAGTCAGGGGTGTGGCAGCAGCTGGACAACTCAGACAGAAGCTTGTTTATTCTTGGCACGCTGACTGCAATCACATCCAGTCAGAGCACCTTGCAGCTGTCCATTGACACTCGAGATGAGCACTCCCCCCTTCACATGGCTGAGGACTGGTCACCCACTGCTGGTGTAGAGACTGAGAGGCAAAGCTCGGCTTTTTCTGGCTGGGGGCTGGTGCGCGAAGCGGTGCTGGGGGGTGGCAGCCCAATTGCAGATACTCGGAGCAGCACAGCTTGCTCTGCTCAGTCTGGAGAGGCAGTGGTGCGTGGTGCGTCACCTTGCGTGTTTGAAGGTCCGCCTTGCTTCGCCTCAGTTGCCATGCAGGTGGTTGTGGCACAACGGCTGAAGTCGCGTCCAATGCTGGTGAAATCAGTGCCGATGTCTCCAAAGCAGCCTCTGCTCTGAGCGGCCCCTGCCTTTTGGCACCAATCTTGCTTTAGCAGAGGGCCCACAGCTCCACACAGATGATTTCGCACTGGTTCTCCCCCAGAAGCGACGAGGCATTGCCAAAGGTGTCGCAGCCCCCGCTGCTACCCTTCTGCAGAGTGTCATTCAGGTACAGAGCAAAGCCATCTCCGCCGCCCCCCAGCGCCAATGCTGAGGGCTTGGCAAGCTGGAACAGCTTGTTGTTCTGCGTCCATTTGTACTCGACGGCATGGGGCTGCAATGCAAACAGGACTGTCTCCCCGGTCCCGAAGAAGTGCCGCTGGGGGCGCCAAGGCCGACTGGCAAAAGCTGCCACAGTGTGGCCGCTCTTGCCAACGACAACCAACACCGTGTCGGGGTAGCGAGCTGCTTTTCTGTACAGGGTAGGCAGGCTGTAGCCATCAGCGTGTGTGTGGAAAATGCACTTCCAATTCGACCCCTGACATCGCCGCGGCAAGTGCTGCAGAATCAACTTCAAACTTTGCGCATTCAACACAAGCTTGAGGTCTGCTGGGTAGCCTCGCAGCTCTGGCAGGCGAGTTGACCTTGCACCTCCAGAAGCAAAGCGGCCGTCGGGCCCAGAATGCAGGGGCGGGGAGCGGTCGCCCCCCCCAGCATCGGCAGCCAGCGCCGCCACAGCTGCGGTAGCTTGCTGTGCAACTTGGCTCAATTGCGAGAATAGGCTGCTTTGCCCCTCCCGCCCATCGGCCGCTGGGGCGCCTGGGCGCTCGGGGGCGCTGGCGCCGAGGCTGTCTGTTGCATCGATGGCCCCTGATAGCGTGCGCCGTGCGCTGGCCACACCAACACTACCGCCACTATGGGTGTCTTCTGCGTGGCTGCTTTGCTCTGAGAGTAGGCTTTGTGCCTCGTCTGGGGTGTGTTGCTCGTCCGTTGAGCTGCGCCCCCTGGCGAAGAGTGACCCCCGCTGGCTGATGGCCCATGCAACGAAATTCAAGAAAGCAACAACAGCACGATGTGCCAATCGATGACATATCTGAAGAATGGCCACACTTGGCAAGCGAGCCCACACGGTCAAGCAAGCTTGATTTCCAGCAGCCTGGAGGCGCTGCCATGCAGCCGGCTGCAGCCTCCTCACAAGCAGCGCAGCACAAAGGACCATGGAAACTACCAAAAACAACCAGTTCATAGAGCTGATGGATTCAGGCGTCTCGTTTGTGTGTGCAGACTGGGAGGCCAGGCTCCCTGCGGTCTCGGCTTGTGGCATGAGCCTGAAGCAACTGAGGCGAAACTTCCACTGGTGCGCCCCTTCACTTGAGCAAAGGCTGCCACACCTTGAAGTCCTCGATCAAACTAAATGTGTACATGAAGCATTGGCATTGACTTTACTTTAGCTTCACGATGCAGGCCGTCTCAAATGCATGTTGCCTGAGCCACCCCTTGCAAACGCTGTCGAGCCCTCCTCGCCACGGCATCTTTGAGAGTATCAACGCTCAAGTTCAGCAGCCCTAGCCAAATATTGACAAAAAATCTTAGCTCAAACGTGCACCAGCTAGCTTTCAACATACTCGCATGCATTCTCGAGTCACCTGTGTTCACATTGCGCCAACTCCGTACGCAATGGCCACGCCCACCCCAGTGGCCGCCACCGCCAGAGAGGCCTTGGCCCAGTCTGGCACCTTCTCCAGCTCCAGCAGCAGGCGCAGCATGGGGATTTTGCTGTCCTGGTACGGCGCATATCGCTCTGCAGGGTCCAGCACGGGGTAGCTGGGGTGGTGCATCACGCCCTTTCGGTGGGAGAACTCCTGGAAGCCCCACACGCCGTGGTACGCGCCCATGCCAGAGTTCCCCACGCCGCCAAAGGGCAGGCTGGTATTTCCCACGTGCACCAGGCAGTCGTTCACGCACACACCGCCTGACCATGTGTTGGCGATGACCTTTTCTGCCACGCTCGCGTCCCGCGCGAAAATGTAAAGCGCCAGGGGACGCTCCCCTGAGTTCACAAAGGCCACAGCGTCCTGCAGGGAGTCGTAGCTGAGCACCGACAGCACGGGGCCAAATACCTCCTCCTGCATGAGGGCGCAGGAGGGCTCGGGGTCCGCGATCACAGTGGGTGCGATGTACAGGTCTCCCCGGTCCCCGCTGCCCCCAGCGATGAGCTTGGCCTTACTGCCGCTCTTGCCTGCCTGGGCAGAGTCGATGAGGCCCATGACGCGCTGCCAGTGGCGCTCATTCACCAGGCGGCCGTAAGACTCGCTGGCCTGGGGGTCGCTGCCGTACGCTGCCAGCAGCTGAGCCTTGAGCTCCGTCAGGAAGGCCTCACGCACGGTGGAGTCCACCAGCACGTAGTCAGCTGCCACGCAGGTCTGGCCATTGTTGGCCCAGCGCCCCTGCACGATGCGGCGGGCAGTGGTGGACAGGTCGCAGTCTGCAGTGACGATGGCGGGGCTCTTCCCCCCCAGCTCCAGGGTCACAGGCGTCAAGTGCTCCGCGGCGGCGCGCATGACGATTTTGGCCACGAAGCTGTTGCCTGTGTACACAATGTGGTCTGCCCGCTGCTTGAGCAGTTCTGTGGTTTCCTCCACGGCGCCCTGCACAACCTTCACTGCGTCGGTGTCCAAGTAACGGGGCACCAGATCGCCAAGCAGCGCGCTGCAGGTGGGGGAGCACTCTGATGGCTTCAATACTGCAGTGTTGCCAGCCGCAACAGCTGCGACCAGAGGGTTGAAAATCAGCTGAAATGGGTAATTCCAGGGAGAGATAATGAACTGCAGCAGGTGACGTAAAGCAGAAAGTAGGGCCATGAGATCGCCGCTGGATAACATACCACAACGCCCTTTGGCTGATAATGGACAGCACTGGCACCTGGCAGTGCACCCAGTGGGGTTGCAACCTGTATTCGAGATGTGCAACAGTCAAGCTAGGATGCGGAACTTGTCGGCTTCTTCACTTACAGTTGTTGGCTGCATCCACTCATCCAGCTCACTCAGAGCCGCTTTTGCTTCCGCAATAACTGTGGATACTTCCATAATCACCCCCTCAAATCTGCGGTCAAAGTGTTGAAAGCTAGACTGCCAACAGATCGCAACGGACTGCCTCACTTGGGTCGGCGAAGATCAGCCTTCAATGCAGCAACGATTGCATCCTCATTCTCCGTAACGAGTTTGAGAATACCATTGAGCTGAGTCTTGCGCCATTTTGCATTCAGGGTCTTCCCAGACTGGAACGTATTGCGTGCTGCAGTCACAAGCGGAGCGATTTCGCTGACCGCCGTGTAAGCAAGCTTCTTGCCGCTTGCTGCCATCTTTGAAACACCTATTTACCCCTTGACTAGGCAACGGACCCGAGCAGTTTGCGTGTTGTTTGAATTGGATTTGATCTCGCTATGCGTGCTGCACTACAGCGCAGCACTGAATGACTGCATGCTGGGGTCAAGGGGCCGTTGGGAGAGATTTCTAGCGCAGTGCCTCCCAACTTGGCCGTTGGGAGGGACTGCGCTGCATGCATTATTTCATGGTCCTGCATTCAAAGCCATCTTACCGTATAGCTGAGTTCGGTTCGGGTAGGTGTTTGAGAGATCTCTCGGAGTTCAGTCGAGTGTTGGTGAGCCATCGTATTTCCTTGGGAAATCATCAACCAATATGCTGCACAACGCATCCCGCCTTCTTAGGGCTGCAGCGCTGCCAACAGCTGCTGTCATTTCATCAATGTTATTGCCACTGGCCACTCCCTTGAACGCAGAGCAAGCAAATGCAGGTACGAGAGCTCGCGTTGCTGGCATCAGGCATTCGCGGCGCACTCGCTGTGCTTCTCAGGGACTGTGCAAGGTGTCAAGGCCAGTGGCTTCAAGGGCGCAGTCACCAACAGTACTGACGATACATTCGTGGAGATTTATAGCCAGACCTGCCGTGCTTGTAGTGCGCTGGCCCCGCGTCTGAACTCTCTCGCCTTGCTGCTGCCGAAATTGCCTGTAAGCCCAGCCGGCATCCAGTCCAAGATAGTCAAGATGGACATTGACGACGAGGAGGGCCTACCTGAGCCTGTGTATGGTGTATGTTTTAGGCAACACAGTTTCGTCTCTCTAAAGCTTCGAAACCACGTCGTCGTTTGTTTGCAGAAAGCCACTCCTCGACTGTACTTCTTCCCCGGAGGCCGCTCATCCCCAGCGGCAACGCCGCTGGAAGTGCCCATGCTACAGCGCGGAGAAGATGCACAACAGCCTGGCCTTCCCACTGTGACCGACCTCCTGCAGTTTGCAGCCGCCAACGGTGTGCAGCTGAGCCCCCCGGCTGAGCTGCTGGCGGAGGCAGCCGTCGCTGAGCGCAGTGTGCAGCGCATCAACTGGATGTTTGAGATGCTGCAAGCGTACGACCTGTTGATTTGCGACAAGGCCATGGAGGAGCTCCTGGAGCAGTGGGAGGCGTGGCCAGGGGACAGCGCCCAAGCCACGCTGGACGGCATCCAGGCTGCGCGTCGCCGCGCTCAAATGCTGTGTGGGTTCGTCTTGACTGAGGCAAACCACACGGATGTGATGTTTGTGTTTGCTGAGCTGTGCCGCATCACAGCCCAGCTGCAGGAGCTGTTTGCTGCTGCGCCAAAAGCAATGGATGCAGCCTTGCTGTGCGGCGGAATGACCATTTACATGAATGTGATCCCCTTCGCGGACGAAGAGAGCAATGAATACCAGAAGACACTGGCCGACATGGGGGTGATTTACGGGGAGGCAATCCAGCGCATGGAGGCTTCCACAGCCCTCAGTGCAAGCAGCCCCTTGGAAGCAGAGCGCCTGGCACTGTCCCGTGCATTGCGGTTTGCGATGGCTGTGAAGAGTAAAGAGGCTCGCACTGAGCGATAGACACAATTCATTGATTTTTGCCTCTCTCTTGGCTGAAGTCTTTCTTTTCGCCTGCGTTTCGTCGCTGGGTTGCCTTGGCTCGCTCACTGATATCTTTGCTCATCAGCGTCGACCTCAAGTGCATCCAATTTTCCGGAAGCCACTTTGAATCTTTCTTTGCAAGCCGTTTTCTGGTGCGGTCTTTCCAGAAGCCTTCGCCCAGGACAGCGGCCCGTGTCACCCGCTGGGTTTCGAGAGCCGGCAGCATGAACTGGCTGTTTGCGCGGCCAAACTCCACAAACTGCTTTTTGCTCATTTGACCGGAATATTTGCTTCTCAGCCGTTCATTTAGGCGCTTGACAACTTTACTGGTCTTATTGGCGTGATGCACGTCTTGAATCAAAAGGGTTAGTTCATCAACAGCTGAAAGCGAGAAAAAGAAGCATGCTGCAACCTGAGCAGTAGCGACAAATAAGCGCTGCCCGCGACGTACTCATTGAGCCACTAGAGTCCGCATCATACAGGTCAAATATCAGCATTAAAAGACCTTGCGCATCGAGAGTGCACAAATTGTAAATGCAAAACACCATCTCACGAAAGTCCTGCATATGCCCAGATGGGTTTTATCGTGCGGGCAGCTTCAAGCACAAAATGCTTTCTTACAAGCTGACCTGACCCGTCGGCATCAAATGCTTTAAATGCCTTTCGGTTAAATGGAGTTTTCGCGATGTCTGTACACGATGCATTGCTCATTGACTCTGCCGCAGCCATTGGATCATAGAGCTCACCGATCAAGTCTAAGAGTTCTACCAAATCAATTGTGCCAGAATTATCTGAAATAAGAAAATCTAGTTTTGCTTATTGTCGTCCGTCTCATGCTTACCTTCATCATAAGCCCTAAACAACTTGTAAAACACTTTAGCTTGGCGAGTCAAGTCCAGCTCAGCGAGCGTCGCCCCATACCGCGTGGTGAGCACATCTAGCACTGCATTTTTGGACGAACAGCACCCCATTCGTCAAAGGAGAATTGGTGTCCCCACGGCAACAGGCAGTGGTATTCAACAGCGCAAGCACAGGGCTGCGAGAAGCGTTGAGAAATTGCGTGAATGAAGCCCCGACTTGCCTTGATGAGCAGCCCGAGCAAGAGGCAGGCCAAATCGAACAACTGCATTGTGTGTATCATCACCCCCAGTTTCATACGGTAAGGTCATTTGCATGGCCCAAGAGAAGGCATAGGGGGCTATAAACTAAAAGCAAGGGCCTTCACTCAAGTCAGTGCACGCTGATCGGCAGGTTGGTGTTCCAATCTGCTCACCACAGTTAATTGTACTGTTGACCCGTGTACGGTTCTTGTGCACAGCAGTTGTCGTGGCACTTTCAGAAACGCACTACGCACTGCATCGAAGTCCAAGAAAGATCTTGGTGGTTCAAGCCCGGACTTTTCATGCATTCCGTTGCGCGGAGTTGCTTGTGTACCAGTCAAAAGCCACACGACTTCAATTTTGTGAGATTTAGTGCGATGGCTGCAACAAATGACAAACCGCATAGTTTTGGATGGGACACGGTTTCATCTGAGCGTGCTCTTCAATTTGCATCTCGACGGAGTCCCGTTTTGGTTCCACCAGGTGGGGCCATGTGCGCAAGTACACAGCCCCTGGCGACTGATATAGGATTAGATATTATCAAAGCTGGCGGGAACGCAATGGACGCTGCAGTCGCTATGGCAGCAGCATTGAACGGTGCGGGGAATATTGCGCACTTTTCAAGCAAGTTGCAAGAGCATTCACGTGGCTTTCCCGCAGTTACTGAGCCGACAAGCACCGGAATCGGCGGAGATTGCTTCTGTCTATACTTTGATGCTACAACTGGCCAGGTAAGCTGGTCGCCTGTGTCGTTTTGTGCATGCATGCAGCGACTCCCCACCTCACACAGGTTCACGGGCTGAACGGCTCCGGGCGAGCCCCTGCTGCCCTGTCACTGGAAGTGGGCCAAGCCGCATCCGCAGCAGATGATGCGCATACCACCAAGAATGCCTTGCCGCCACGCAGCGCCCACACCGTCACTGTGCCCGGGGCGGCCGCGGGCTGGTGTGACGCGCAGGCAGCTTGGGGCTCTCTGCCCCTCGCCACCGTGCTGGCCCCAGCCATCCAGCTGGCGCAGCATGGCTTTCCCGTCTCGGAGATCACCGCAAACAGCTGGACTGCGCAGGGAGATTTGCTGCGCGCGGCCAACGGGGTGCACTTGGCACCTGGCGCAGTTGACGGCGCCCCCTTCAGCGGGGAAGGGGCGGTCTGCCCTGGGCACGCGCAGTGCCCCTTCCTGCGGGCGGACGGCAGCACACCAGCCACAGGTGACATCATGCAGAATATGGACCTGGCAGATACGTTTCGCAGCCTAGGGCAGCAAGGTGCTGCTGCCTTCTACACTGGGCGCATTGCAGACAGCATCCTGCAAGCGGTGCAGGAGAGGGGGGGGGTGATGCAGGCAGAGGACCTGGCTACGCACAGCAGCACCCGTGTGCAGCCACTGAGTGTTAAATTCCACGGTGTGAGTGTGCATGAGATTCCACCCAATGGCCAGGGCATTGTGGCGTTGATGGCGCTGCAGTACATGCAGTACATGCAGTGGCCAGACGGCAAGCAGCCGGCACACAACAGCCCCCTGTACATCAACGCTCTCGTGCAAGCGCTGCGTCTGGCGTTTGCAGATGGGCGTGCACATGTAAGCGATGAGACCTGCGCGCAGGTGACTCCAGAGCAGATGCTGTCTGACGCGTACGCCTCCGAGCGGGCTGCCCTCATACAACCCCACAAACAAATGCCGGTGCCGGAGGGCGGCTGGCCTATTGCCTGCAGCGACACCGTCAGCTTCCAGACTGTGGACGGAGCAGGCAATGCAGTCAGTTTCATCAACAGCAACTACATGGGGTTTGGCACCGGCATCGTGCCCAAGGGGACTGGCTTCACGCTGCAGAACCGCGGCGCTGGATTCTCCCTGGAAGCGGGACACCCCAACGCCCTGGCACCTGGCAAGCGGCCATACCACACCATCATCCCGGGCATGGTGACGCAGGGGGGCTCATTGTTTGCCACCTTCAGTGTGATGGGGGGGTTCATGCAGCCGCAGGGGCACGCGCAGGTCGTCAGCAACATGGTGGCATACAGCATGGACGCACAGAGCGCGCTGGATGCAGCCAGGGTGTGTCTTCCAGCCGGCAGTGCCGACAGTCCCCTGGCTGTGGAGGATGGCATTCCCCTCGAGGCGCTGCAGGAGCTGCTGCCGGAAGCGCACCTGGTGAAAAGCTGGGAGAGGTCTGTGTTCGGGCGGGGCCAAATCATCCGCCGCTTGGCCACGGGGGTGTTGCAAGGGGGGTCGGATGGGCGCGGGGATGGCTGCGCCGCTGGGTGCGGGCCCGCATCCATCCGGCAGCCAAGCAGTGTGGAGTAGCCGCCGCTGGGTGTTGCAGCGTCTTTGTTTTGCAAGCAAGGCGTGTGTGGGGCGACGATGGCCGGTTGTGATTAGCCAATACATTGCAATGCATGATGCGGAGCTTTGTGTGCAGCTCGCTAGCTGCCAGTGAATGACACCTTCTGCTGCGTTGCCCTGTGATAGTCGCGTGCCACGGGCTACTCACACACAAGCACCTCACGGGGGCTTCAGCAAGCTGCAGAGACCACAGCTGGGAGGGGTGGAGGCGAGTAAATCAGCACACTCAAGTGGAGGCAGCTGCAGCAAGCTTGTGCGACACGGTGCACAGGCGTGCCACAAGGCCTTGTAGCTGCAGATTGCTGCCACACCCCTCAGCAATGCGCATGTGAGTGTATCCGATGTGCTTGATGAACTCCAACTGCTTGCCCTCTGGCATGTCAAATGTGCGTGCCACACGGAAGATGGTGCCGATGATGTCGATGGCGGCGTATCCCTCGTTCAGCAGGGACATGAGGTTGCGCACGCTGCCGTCCACGTCCCCGTCGCTGGCGCAACGCACGATCTCACGCACCGTGAGGGGGTGGGGCTGGTCGCACACCTTGAAAACGGTGCTCTCAGATACCATGCCAAAGCCTGCATAGGTGGACTGCAGGTTGTTCAGTGCGTTGCGCATGTCGCCCTCGGCTGTGAACAGCAGCGCCTCCAGGCCGGAGTCCTCCCTGGGGATGCCCTCGGCGTCACACACGTGCACCAGGCGCTGCAGCACCTGCTGGTCGCTGAGACGGGTGTACCGGAGGATGGCACATCGGGACTGGATGGGCTCGATGATGCGAGTGCTATTGTTGCAGGCAAATGCAAAGCGAGTGGTGGACGAAAAGAGCTCCATCGTGCGCCTCATGGCTTGTTGCGCAGCACCAGTCATGGAGTCAGCTTCATCCAAAATGACAATTTTGTGGCGATTAGGTGGGAGGGTGACCTTCTTTTGTGCGAACATTTTGATCTTGGAGCGCACAACGTCGATGCCTCTGCGTGAGGAGTGAAGTGAGAGAAAAAGCGTCAGCCATTGTTGATGCCACTGACCGATCATCTGATGCATTCAGTTCTAGGACTGCGTCTCCACGAGCATCCCCCAAAAGTTGACGAGCAAGACACAGAATGCTTGTTGTCTTGCCTGTCCCAGGAGGACCCTGAAAGTGGTTTGCAGATTCGTGAAAAAACTCAAACAACAATGCGCACTGTTGCACCCCAACGGCACACTCACGGCAATAATGATGTTGTTCATATTCCCTTCCGATGCAATATGTTTCAGTCTCTCGATTGTCTCCTCATTACCGACAATATCGTCCAGCTGTGCACGGTTGGGCAAGTTTGCGTGAAACTGAGTGAGGGAGTTTCGAGTCGAAACGACACCTCATCTTCCCAGCACTCACCAGCTGCGGTCGGTACTTCTCCACAAATGGCTGCTCCACAATAATGCCACCCTTAGCTGCAGCTGCTGGAGCACTGCTTTCTGCTGCTGCAGACATCGTGTGCTGGTTCTAAGGGGATCCCGTAAAGCTCCTGCGTCCAATATGCTTTGCAGCTGCAATGAAGCATCAGTGAAAGGATCCAGACAAATAGCGAAGAATTCTGAATTTGGTAAATGCCCGCCCTGCGCATTGTGGCTGTTATGCATTTTAGCGTCTCCTTGCAAGCAAGGTCCGTAGCCCATTGACCCCACACAGGGGGGTATGCAGGACGGTGAAACTTCCGCAGTGAGCGTTGCCGCCGCACTCAAAGCGTCAAAAGTGGTGAACTGTTCCTTTCGGATGCTGCAGTCGGCAGCAGTTGGGGGCTATGAAGCCGCCCAGGCTATTGGGTTGTCTGCTTACAAGGCAGCTTCGGTTTCGGCCGCTGCACCTCCGGCGACTGGGCCTTCCAGATCGCGCTTTGTGCAGTTGACGTGCCTTGCACCGCGCAGTGTGCCCCCTGCCCTGCACAGACTCTCGTGCATTCACATGAGGAGCATTTCATCGATGCCATGTTGACTGTCCACCTCAGAATCAGACCCAAGATCCACAGTGCCCCCAACTTGCACAGTGGACGCATCTCCCCTCAGGGTGTGCGCTGTGAGGCTGGGGGCCTTGAGACCCGCCACCTTCACCAGGGCGGCGTCCACCCCCACCCCATCGGTCACAAACGAGAAGTCCCCCACAAACAGCGGCACGAAGTCCCGGGACACCGTGTCGAACTTGTACTGCGTGCGCATCATGTCCCTGGTCACCGTGCGAGGCCCCTTGCCCCAGATGCGTCGACCTGCGGTGCACTCGTCATTCAGCGCCAGCAGACTCAAGAAGCGCCCCCGCACGGTGCTGTGCCCGGACACAAAGCAAGCCACGATATACGCGCTGTCGTGGGACTCGATGGCATCCAGTGCATGCGCAAGGGGCGCTGTGTGTGCCTCAGCCGCCAGCAGCACTCGGCTCAGAGCGTTGCGCAGGCGCTTGTGGTTGTCCTGCACCACACGGGCAGTGGGGATCATGGGGGGGTATGCAGCCCTGGGCGCAGCCGCCCCTGCCTCGTCTCCGAAGCGAGCTTCTTTTTGAGCGGCAGCAGCTGCTGCTCTGGCTCGCGCCTTGCTCCTGGCTGCGGCTGCGGTGGCCCCCTGCTCTCCCGGTGCCACCTCCCCCGCCGCCGCCGCCGCCGCCGCCACCGCTGCATGGGGCTGCAGCCCTGCCTCCACCTGGGCTCGTATAAGCTTGTGCTCCATGAAAGCTGCCTTGCTGGGGTCTACCGCTTGTCCAGAATCGATGGTGAAGGCTGTGGCTGCAGTGGAGGTGCCCCCCGCAGCTGCCCCGTGACCCCCCCCTGCCTGGGTGCGCACAGAAGGCATGGTGGGACTGCCTGGAGAGGCAGATGCAGAGACAGTACGAGGCGAGCTCGCTGCATCTGAGCTGGCTATGGTGCTTGCGCTGGTTGTCAGCTGCATGACTGCTGCAGGCTTCCCCCGGGTCAGTGGGGAGGCCACACGGGGGGGGGGGTCTGCTGTGTGCACGGGGGAGGCGGTGCGCATTAGTGCTGCACGGATGATGGGGGACTCTATGGTGCTGTGTTGGGGTGCCACAACTGCCAGTTGCGGTGGGCTGGCGTGGGGGCTGCTGCCGGCGCTAGGACTCAGGGAGCGGGGGCGAGGGGGGGGTGAGCTGGCCTTGGCTGGCAAGGAGGGCGATGCACGTTGCACCAAGGACTGCATGCGTGTCTCGTGGTGGCTCAGGGTCGCATCCAGCTCGTTGTTCACAGTGGCAAGCTGCTGCTTGAGGGACGCAATGACCTGAGCGTCCGCCTGTGCAGATAGCTGCAGAGCGGTAACACGCGCTTCCAGGTGCGCTGCTTGCGTCTCTGCTGCCTCTGCACGCTTGTGCTGGGTGCTCAGTTCCTCTTGTGCGTCTCCAATCTGTGCCTGTAGCTCAGCCCTCAGCTGAGCAGCTTGGCTGGCCTCGGCGGCAGACTCGGCGGCAGCCTCTTCGCTGGCGTGCACCGCCCCAGTGAGGGACGACAGGCTGGACTGCACGCCCTCCAAAGTGCTCAGCAGCTCCTCGTTGTGCGCTCTGCATGCGGCTGCGTCCTGCTGTGCATCGTGGAGCGCCTGCTGCGACAGCGTCATGGACTGCAGCCCCCCCGCGGAGGCGATGCAGCGCTGCAGCTCTGCACACTCCTCCCGCAGCTGCCGCACCTGCTCATCGGCCACAAATGCGACTGCTTGTGCCTGGCGCAGCTGATGCTGCCGCTGCTGCCGTCCCTGCACAGCCTGCAGAGCAGCTTCCCGCTGCCCTCGGCCCTGGGCGGCAGCCGCCTCCCTCTGCTGCCGTACACGGACAAGCTCCTCACGCAGACACTGCACCTCCACGTGGGCTGCCTCCAGTAATGCATGCAGCTGCGCCAGCGCGGCTGGTGTTGGGGCTTCCTCTCCCCCGCTCTCCTCGTCGCTGCCCCCAGTGTCCCCGCCACCATCAGACGGTGCCAGGGCCTGCAGGTGCATGCGCAGCCCACGCACCTCTGCCTCAAAGTTCTGTTTCTCCCGCATGGTGTCGGCTTGCTGGTCTTCCGCTGCTCGCAAGGCTGCCTGTAGCTGCTCTGCGTGCATGTGGGCTTGTGCCGCTTGGGCGGCGTCGGCTTGAGCGCAGGCGGCGGCGGCAGTGGCCTTGGCCTCCGAGTACGCTGCTGCTGCCCGCCACGCTTGGGCAGCCTGATACAGTGACGAGGCGGGGGCAGTCGGGGCCAGCGGGGTGTCATCGTGGGGTGGTATGGCCGCTGGGAGCCCGGGGGCGCGCGCTAAATGCTGTGAGCTGGCAGCCGCTGACATCGGTACACTCTCAACGCTGGGAAGGGCATGCAAGTTCTGCTCGATAGATTCTGTGAAGAATCCTGGTGTTGGTGCTAATTTGCTTTGCTGTGGGTGGTATCGCAGTGGAACACTAGGTGGGCGAGCAGGAGAGCTGCCTCCAACGGAATTTGCCTGCCAAGCGGGCTTCCCCTTGGGCGATGCGAAATGCCGTGACATTCGACTAATTGACATCGGGGTCGATGCAATGTCAAACTTTGCGGGCGTTGTCGTGGTATCACTTCCACTGCCAAGTTGTGCTTGCAGCTGGGCGTTCGCTTTCCTCAGCTCATCAAATGCATCGGTTAATTGCTTTTGCTCCAGGCCAGGACTGGGAGCAGCTCCAGCAGTGAAAAGTTGCATGTAATCCATCGGGGTATACTACAATAGATATTTGCTTATCGTCTCAGCTGTCAAGGCGTGCACATCAAACGTGTAGGCTGATGCGTGGGCAGCTGAACTTTCATAGAAACACTCTCGAAGAAATTGAGCTGCAGCTGTAAACACTAAGAGCACATGCCGATGCACACAATGCACGCCTTGGTTGTGACTGTTACTTGGTTGTGCTGACACTGCCACTTAGCAGGCCCTCAATTTTTCATCGTGACCTTGATGCCCTGCAATGCCCCCCAAGTTGCTAAACCAGTGCTGCAGGTTCACGACCTTTCTCTTGGCCCCTTGTGATTAGGTTTAGTACTGTTGGGCAGCCCCTCGCACCAGCTCAGAGCGCACCAGTGCTTCAACAACACTTGCAAGGTGAGTCAGGAACAAACTTGCGTGCCAAGTGTGCCACTCTTTCCTCCTCATTTTTGATTTGCGTGACGCAACTCCGTGTGCGCTGATGCTGCGTTGTTTCAGAAATCGGCTACGCATCGCTTGCTGAGATGTCAGGTAAGCAGAATGCTGCGAACATAATGATATTTCTGAAATTAACGAACCCACGCAGATGCTGGCGGCCCACCTCGCGGGCCACCTCGGCCACAAGCTCCAGCAAAAGCACCGAAACGCCCAAAAGCTCCGTCGGCAAGCCAGGCGCCCGGCCGCAAGCCAAGCATGAATGGATCCTTGAAATCCTTGAAAACCTTAGGTCATGCTGCAGTTGGTGCAAATTCTAAAAGCCCTCCACCAGGTGCTCCACGAGCGCCTCCTGGAAAAACAGTCTCCCGAGGCATGAGTCTCGCCCAAGCGGCAATGGCACTGAATGCTGCCCACAGATTGAGCGGGAAGCCACCACCTGGCCGACCGTCTGGGCCACCCCGTGGGCCACCCCGTGGGCCACCTCGTGGACCACCTCGTGGGCCACCAATGAGTCGAAAAAGCTCGGCTGTGGCGCAAGGCCTGCCCCCCTCACGGGCTCCACCCCGCGGTCCGCCGAAGAAGCTCAAGAAACAGAAGGCCAAGGCTGAAAGCAAGCAACCACCCCCCAAGCCTGCTTCTAGCCGGCCTGTTCCAGTTGGGCGACCCGATGGCGCTACACAGCGGTCAGATGATTCTGATGGAAGCGAATTTCAAGAAAAGCTTGCAGAGCTCATGGCAGATCCCAAATCTGATGAGGAGAGTGATGCGAGTACAGATGCAGATGATAATGTTGAGGAGGGAGGGCACGATGCGCCACCCCCCCCTCCAAAGCGGGCACCTCCGTTTGCTGTTGATTTGGCAGAGGACGCCGCTCCGCTAGAGCCGATCGCAGGCCGCATCCAATTTCAAATCACAGAACTGTCAGGCCTACAAAGACCGGGTGTGGATCCATCCAACGATAAAGCTGTCATTGATGTTCGCCTCAAACTGCAAGTGGGCGGCAGTCATGGAGCAAAGTCAGTAACAGCAAGCTCGCCAGTCATTGCAGGAATTCGCAGGGAGAAAGCAACTCTCCAAACGCCTGCACCCCTATCTATTGACATCACGAAACCGTCAGATCTCCAGAAGTCGGGGCTTCCACTGCAGCTTTCGTGGGAGCTTCACGAGGCTAGCGGCAAGAATGATAAAATGCTGCTCGGCCAAGGATCACTTGACTTTACCAAGGTTTACAAATGCTACGGTGGCAAGAAGCGCCAAATTCGCCTTGACTTGACCCTCCCTGGATCAGATGGACAGGAACCAATGGCCGTGGGTGAAGTCCTTGTGGACATGCAATTCTTTGTGGCATGGCCGGGCATGTTTGTTATCACATGCCTTGAAGCAAGAGGTTTACCAAACATGGAACTTGTCGGGAAGCAAGATCCATTCGCGGAGCTTCGATTTGCCAAGCAAAAGCAAAGAAGTTCAACTGTCAAGGATGGTGGGGAGAATCCAATATTTCCAGAGGATGAACTGTGCATGTGGATTGACCCGCAGAATTGGATGGAGGCGATGACTCTGACTTTGTGGGATGAGGACATTGGCAAAAACGATTTCATCGGAAAAGCTAGCATTGACCCGCTAGAGTTCAGCAGTGATTTAGAGCCCCAGATCCACTTCCTCGATCTGACAAACAAGAAAGGCAACGAAAAGCGCGGCGAACTGAAAGTCGGGATTCAGTTCTTCCCTGCTGGAAGGCTAAGGATTGAGTGCTTGGAAGGAAAAAATCTCGGGAAAGCGGGATCCAAAGACTCTGATTTGTATGTCCAGTTTACGCTTGACGGCAAGATTCAATCCTACAAAGCCAAGACCAAAGTCGACAAAAAAGCATCGGACAGTCCCGTGTGGAACGAAAATTTTGAGTTCTGGGTAGTAGATCACACATCAATGAGGATCGAAGTGTTCGATCACGATCTCCTTACTTCTGATGACTTGATAGGGTCCAACACGCTGCCTCTTGGGACCATTTACAAGGACGGAGTTCGAGATGGCTGGGTGCCCGTGCGTGCACGGACGACTTGGGGCGCCCTCGAAGATCGGGGAGAAATTAAGATTCACGTAGACTTCAGCGCTCATGAAGGAGTTGAATTCCCTCAAAAGCGGCCTGAAGCAGACAGCTACAGCCACCAAAGCCGAGTGTACAGAGATGACGTCAAACTGTATCGTTTTCAAAGGACAACGCATAAGCAGACAGCGTACAAAGCAGAAGAACAGAAAGAGGACACAACCCAGGTGGATAAACGGTTTTCTGATGAGGACATTGAAGTTGCATTCAAGTTTATTGATCTTGATAGAAATCTTGTCGTAGGGCCTGCAGAAATCCGCCATATTCTAACTTGCATGGGCGAAATGATCACTGAAGAAGAGGTGGAAATGATGATTACCCTGTGCGACAAGTCAGGAAATGGCAGCATCTCATTTGACGAGTTCTATGCCATGTGCAAACATCCTGACCCGGCTTCGGATGACTTCCTTCGTGATGATCGAACTGCATTCAAGGCATTCAAATCAAAAGCACCGCCCCCACCGGGCACAGCTGGCAGCCAAAAGGGCTTGGCAGCCATTCGCGCCCAAGAGAATCAAAAACGAGAAGAAAAACGCGTGTACTGTCTGGAGTTCATTCGGAACAACGGGCTGAGGCTTCCTGATTTGAAGCGCGCCTTCTTGCGATTCCGGTCAATTGGAACAAGCAAAGCTTATATGGTCACCTTTGAGGAACTGATTTCCACGTTTGATATCACATTTGAGAATGATCCGTCAGAGCGAGACCGAATTTCTAGGTACAGGCAGATGTACAACGTGTTTGTTGACCCTCAAACTGCACGCCTGGACCTGCGGCAGTTTCTCTTGGCGCTGAACAACTTCACCAATTCTGACCGCAACCAGCGTGTCAACTTTTGCTTCTACTTGTATGATGTTGATAATACTGGTAGTCTTGACCAGGCTGAAATTGCGGCCATTCTCAAAGGCAACCATATGACGGACGAGTTGCAGTCCGTGGAAGGCAAGGCTAAGACGATCATGAAGCAAGCAGACAAAGATGGCAATGGGAGTGTCGACCTGGAGGAATTTGTCATCGTTGCTGAGAAGTTCCCCAGCCTGATGTTCCCAAACTTCACGTCCGCTGTTGGGAGGGCAGCTGCTCCCACTGGGCGCTTGTCCGCCAGGTCCACGTCTCGTCCAGCTACCGTAATGACGGCAGGAGCATCCTACCAGCGCACAGGCCTCTCTACCAGAAACAAAGGACCACAGCGAGCTACTGTGGGTCAAGATACCATGTTTGCTGGCATGCCCTCTGCAAGACGCATGGGAGCGGTAGGTGGCAACATGTCCATCGCACAGCATCGACAAAGCCAGGCAATGCAGCGTAACATGGCAAACCTGACTGCGCGGGGGCTTGCAAGTGCTCGGGGTGCACAATATTCCGCCAGACAATCTGCTCGACCGAGCGCTCGACAGGCACGGCTGGACGGACTCCGTTAGCCACCTGGCGCCTGCTTGACACGTGTGTTGTTCTGAATTCAGTAAATTACAAGCTAAGCGCCAAGCTGAAGACTTATCAAATGGAGCACGAGTAATGCGTTCACACCCCGAAGCTGTGTCTGCGGAGCAAGTGTTGTTCTTTGTTGTCCTCGACAGGACTGAATGCACCGATTTCGTGAGACGCCAGGCGCCGCGGCGGGCGCTGCGGAGTGGCCCCGTCCACGAGATCCCCTACTGCGCCGTGTGGCACTCCTTCGGCATGCAAACTGACAGCACCCTCCAGGCTATGGTCAGAGTGTGAGGGCAGTCTGAAGCTGGGAGCTGCGCCGCCGCCGCCCTGCAGCAGGGTGGGAGGGGGGGACATGATGCCAAGTACCCGCGGCACAGGCTGCGGCACGCGATGCGCAGCAGCTTGGGCCCGCATGGAGCCGGCAAAGTCCGCCAGTGACACAGCGGAAGCAGCTGCCACCATCGGACGTGCCGGCGCATCGCTGCTGGCTGACCCGCCTCCCACAGCAGCCGTTGAAGCGGGCGGTGACCCCATCAGGCCCAAGAAGGGGCTTCGAGCCTCAAATGGCGTCACGGGTGTGCCGCCAGCAAGCGGGGGAGGGGGGGCGGAAAGGCGCAGAGGGGCGAGCTCCCCGTGCGCAGACAGGCGGCGCTGCCCCGGAAACACGTCTGCCAGCCGCCGCCAGGCCCAGTTGGGCAGAGCAGACAGACAGGGCGGCGCCGAGCGGGTTGCATTGGGTGCATACCGCATGCGATTGCGACTTGCCTGGGCCGCTTCTTGGTCCTCACTGCCCCACGAATGAGCTTCCTGTGCGTTGACCTGTGCGCTGCTGTCGGAGGCTTTGCTCTCCTCCCAGTCGGCGAGGTCGATGCTGGGCCGCTTGGCCAAGCCTGCAGGCCGTCGCCGTGGGGAGCTGCTCTTGCTGTAGCTGCTTTCATCGCCGTCGCTGATGGGGGGCAATACCTGGCTGCCCTCTGCTGCGGCAGCCGGGGACACCGCGCCCTGCCTCTCAGCATCCTTGTCTGTGAGCCACTTGGTGCTCACGCTCCAGCTGCGGTGTGTGGAGCCGGCAGCACGAGCCCCCGCAGCAACTGCAGGTGTCGCAGCCACTGTTCCTGCGTGTGTTGCTGATAGCGTGCGTGGGTCGTGTTGATTGTTGGCATGGAAGCCTGTGGCGCTGCTGGGGGCTGCTGCTGGCGGGGTATCAGTCATGGGAGCTACACTGCTTGGGGGGCTGGCTGCCGCTACCAGCCGCTTGGAATGCAGCCCCGCAAAGCGGCACGCAGCAGCCACTGTCTTGACGAGCGCCCGCAGTTTCAGCCCCGGGTCCACGCGGCGCTTGGGGGCGGCTGCAGGCTTGGAGTACCGGGCGTTCCACACGGAGGCGCTCATGCTGCCGGCGCTTTGCTGCACCAGCTGCTTCATGGA
>Ga0307982_1001338_pt1 | contig 20077 bp, 12 predicted proteins | sample OrgLakmetagen989_FD_201847 | JGI IMG/M metagenome (GOLD analysis project Ga0307982, IMG submission 201847) | Saline water microbial communities from Organic Lake, Antarctica - #989 | ecosystem: Environmental > Aquatic > Non-marine Saline and Alkaline > Saline | place: Antarctica: Organic Lake... | reverse complement strand
CAGCCCGCCCACCCCTCGGGTGCTGTAGGGGCACCCGACGATTTATTGCCATTACTGTCCGAATGCGTGTCTCACACAGGTACGGAAGGGGGCTCTTTGACTGTCAAATCAGGGCAAGCTTGCCTGCCAACCTAGACCTGGTCTGGAACTAGATGGCGGCAAATTAAAGCGTAACATCAAAAAATTTCGTATGCTTGTGAAGAAAGGCAGCTTGCCCCCTGATCTGTAATGGCAACGAAGTCAAGCTTCCTGGTGGTTTTGTTGGCTCTCATAGCATTGTCAGTTGTTTGGCACTTTCAGGCACACTTCAACACCCCACATGCTGAAGCGAGGATAATTCAACTTGTAGATCGTTCAGCACCAGCGGGGGAGCTCCCGTCGAAGGACAGAATCAGTGATTTGTCAGTGCATGCCAAGGCCAAAGAGGAGACCGCTGCGGAAATTTCCAGGCCGCATTCACACGACAGGCTCGTGGCGATACTCATTGTGGACACTGCTCAACATGTGACAGAATGGGATGGTGCCATACCTATCAACATTATATGTGCTGCTGCCTCCATTCAGCAGCAGCACTTGGAGCAGCTGAAGTCCTCTCGCCCATCGTTGGCTAAAGCTGTTGTGCACTCAGTCCAACCCAGGCAGCCCAATGCACCGCTGCACGCTTCAGATTGCACTGATAGTACAGTGTCTGGCTTTGCGATCAATGAGGCTGAGGATGTGCTTCTCTTCATCCAGGGTGGACACAGGATCAGCCCGGTGGCTGTGAGGTGGACAGAAAAATCTCTGCCAGCCACCCCCCCGGGCCAAGCAGCTGCTGTTGCCCTGGCGTCAGCACAGGGCATGCCACTTGCATCAGATGCATCCAAGGACGCCAAGGCGTGCTTTGATGCTGCGGGTCGCCGAGTCGGCAATGGTGTCTGTGCTGCCCCCATGGACGCCACTGTGTTGCACTCCTGTACGGTGTCTCCTGGTGCAATGGCAGTGCGTGCCAGTATTTGGCGGGATACGCAGAGCTCAATGCGAGCCGCTGCCAATGGCACTCAGTGGTCGGCCTTTGAGCAAGCGTGTGAGCGGAGCCAGTGGCGGGTGCAGCATCTGAATCTGGGGGCCCACTTGGCTCTGGCAGCGCCGTTTGCTGCCACAGAGGGCGACGTTGCTACAGCTGTGCTGCAGTGGTGGCGCCCTGAGCTGGACCATATCTCGCTGGACGATGTGCTGGACCTGAGTGACGCGGGGAAGCAGTCAGCTGAAGTGAAGTACGACGGGGGGCACTCCGGCACCCCGCAGCTGCTGCACGTGATGCATAGCATGCAGCGCGCGCAGCAGCTGCCCTTTCTGGGCCTTACAGTCAGCAACGAGGGCTTTGTGAACATGACGCTGGCGTGGATGTGCCAGGTCAGCGCATTGCCTGGGGTTCTGGAGCGTAGTGTCTTGGTGTGCACAGACACCCCTTGTCTGGATGCCTTGCGGGCTCACCCTGCATCCAAGCGACTGGGGGCCATTGTTGGTGTCGACATGCTTGCTCGGCTGCAGACAGCCTACAATGAGCTGGGCATGGGTGTATTTGCAGGCAATCTGGGAGCTGACCTCAAGTATGGCACCAAGGTGTACCACCTTTTTGTGCTGGTGCGGCAGCTGCAGCTGAAGGATATGGTGGAAGGAGGCGTGCCATTTTTGTTGTTTGAGACGGATGCGTGGTGGCAGCGCAGCGCATATGAGTACTTGGACAAAGTGTTGGCCACGAACGGAAGTCTGGAACTCGCGGTGCATGCTGGTGTGAAGTACGATGCGGCCAGGCTAAATATAACTCAAGCACCATTTGACATGCTCCTGTATGTGGATGATGCTCGCTTCTGGAACAAGCAGCGCATTGGTATTGGCGTTGGATTCTACCTGAGCTTGCCATTGCCTGGCACTGTGCGTGTGTTTGACAAATGGTCCAGCGATGTGAAGAGCAGCATGCTGGCGAGCACCAAGTACGGCGGTACACATGTTCATGAAACAGAGCAGGTTATGCTGCAGAAGCTTGTGGCGCAGAAGTACAAGGGCTTTCGGCCTGCATTCCTTCCGCAGAAGCTCTTTCCAAACGGCGAGTTCTACAACAAAGTGGCCACTGCGCGGGCTGCGAAGGACAAGATTGCTGCAGATGAAGTGGTTGTGGTGCAATTCAACTACGTGATTGGCGCTGGGACCAAGGCTACACGCGCCAAGCGGTACAACCACTGGGGCTTGGCAGATGATGGCCAGTGCATGCCGCTTTCCCAACTGCCGTTGTGAGGGCAGTTAAGCTCATTTTGAGGTGAATTATGTGTGCTAGACTGCAGATTTACTCGGAAAGCTCGCAAACACCGCCCCTGCGCGCGAGGCAGCGTCCAAGGCACTCGGCGGAAGTGGCGGGGAAGCAGCCACAAGGCTATCAACCAAGGCTGACTGGGATACAAGCGTCCCGGCACTGAATGCACCTCGACACTGCTGCAGGATATTGGGCTGCAACTGGTAGAACCTAAAGAGCTCGCGTGGTGGGACAGCAGGAGCTTCAGCGTTCGGCTCCGGTGAGGATCCCCACAAAAGAATGCATGCACGAACACGCAGCTTTTGCTCATAGTTTCCCTTGATCCAACCGGCGTCAGACGAATCTGTGCAAAATAGGGGTGAAAAACGGCATTGGCATACAGAAGCAGCGCGCATGGACTGACAGGTCGTTCCAAGAGCCCCAGCGAGCTTGAGTGCGCCTAGCATGCGCAATCGCATGGAAGGGCTTAGCTGCAGCGCAACAAGGCCAAGGGTGGTATTCACCCTGTGCACGGTTTCGGGCTCGGTGCTCAGCAAAGGGCACTCCGCAGTCGGATTCGCCCTTGCCCACCACAGTGCATAGTCCTGCAGCGCAGCACGGAGGTAAGACATGATCGATCGCACCTCAGATTCCACTGTAAAATCCCCAGATACCAGGGCCAGGACGGGAATATCCTCATGTGCACAGGATGCAATGGCCGCCTCCACGGCTTTCTTAGTGCCGATGTGTGGGTTCACCCAGGCAGTACCGGCTGGGGCGGCAGGAAGGGCTGATGACTCGGCATTCCCATCCGGGCTGTGCCTGTTCAAAGCAGCTACAGCACCGTGGATGGTGCGCATGTCCAGCGGCTGTGTGTGCACAAGTGCTGTAGGTGGCCACAGCTGCTCTGGCCAACCAGCCTCGTCTGGTGCGGCAAACCTGCGTACCAGGCAAGCCGCACCTCGCAGAGATGGACAGGCCACCTGGCCAGCAGCGTCTAATTCTGGCGAAAAAGTGCCAGATGCAGCTTGCTTAACACGAAGAGGGCCTGCAAAGTTACTCTCGAGTGCATCCCAGTCGGGTGCTTTGATGTTTGCCAGTGCTTCGCGCACACCAAGCTCTCCTCGCTGTGAAGCACCATTGGCATCCAAACCATGCAGTGCTGGCTCTAACAGCATCTCCCCCACGCTGCTCACAAGCAAATGCTTGGAGCCATCAATGGGAGTCGTCCCCAGGTACTTGGGGATTGGAATTTTTGCTTGCAAGGACTGCGAGCTTGCTGCTGACCCACCGCTGCTCGCAAAGCTGACTTGCGTTGACTGTGACGCAGACAGGAATGCTCCCGCGCGCCGGCGTGATGCATCCAAAGCATCCGTTTCAGAAACCTTTTTCGCTGCAAATAAGGCAGGGTGGTGCCGCGCGTGTGGGCCTTCAATTTGCTTGCATGCTTACAACTCATTGCCGTGGTTGCCAAGGGCTGGCGCAGAGACAAAGTCTGCAACAGTACAGCAGCAGGGTCGTCACGAGGATCGTAACCAAATCTGAAAAGCGTAGATAGGAAGCAGCGCTTCGTACCACGGTAGGCCACGCCCCTCAGCGCAAGCTGCCATTCCCGCGACCCTGCTGTTGATGAGGACGCGATGGACAACAATGCGGACAGAGTGCTACTACGCCAAGCCACACTCAACATGAATAACTGCAAACACAGCACACGTGACCTCATACTTTGGTGCTTCTGGTGTGACTGGGAGGCTGACCTTTTGCAGAGTTTGAACCAAAAGCGTCATTTTTGCGCTTTCCATGAAGGGGACAGGCAATGGCCGGCTTGGCACACTTTTGCCCAAGTGGCCCATGTCCGCGAAAATTGAAGCTTGAGCAGCAAAGTAGGAATTGATAAGCTGCACTTGGATGGACTGGGGTGTCTGCTTGCTGCTCAGAAAACTGTACATATGGGTTTGAGGTGAACCAGATTTGCTTGCAGAAATATTTGAAGTCTTACTTGTAAGTGAGCGGCAATCGCTGCTTACACAGGCTCCTTGGGGGAGTAAAGTCCCCAAACTCGCCACAGAACCATCTTGGTGGGCACCATTGCTCGTACTGGTGTTCATTTTGAATCAGCTCCTCAGAAATATCATCTCTGTCATGGAGCACCGGCCCCCCGCGGAATTTGATATAGTTATCACCAGCTGCCATGCTGCCAGCATCCACAGGCAGCGGGAGCGAGCTGCTTTCTCGGTGAAGGAATCTGAAGTCAATCAAGCGGGGAAAACACCAGTGTCTCTGCACAAGCCCAGTCAAAAGAGCCGAGCTGCCGTCACTTTGGCTGCTTGCTGGTTCGACCGACAACACAAAGGCAGGCACAGCCTCCACGAGTGCCCCCCCTGCAGGAGCACACTCAACATCGTGCGGCCTCACAAATAGAGTTGGCGCTGTTGTCTCGAGCTCCTCGTGTCCGTAAACAGCCCGTGCGGTTCGCTTCACCCCGCCGAGGTGCACGACAGCTTCCTCAGCACGGGCACAGCTCAGGGGAAGGTCAAAGCGAACTACCGGCAGCAACTGGCCCAGCCTTTGCACTGGGGTACATAACCCAAGGTCGCTATGAGCTGCCATCTTCTGCTTTTGTACTTCCAGACGTGCTGCTAACTTGAGTTCGAACCGTCCACCCACAGCGATGCAATGCAAGCGAAATTCGCAAACACTCGCCCTAAATCAAAGTTGGAGAAGTGAGCACAATGAAAATGATTGGGACAGCATCCATTTGAATGGGTTCCTCGCGCTTTGGGGGGAGAGGACAATCTGTGCCAGCATATGACCCCCCCCCATTCGATGAAAGCAGAATCCTTGATACTACCATCCCCGCTTTTAGATACAACGCGGGCTGATCTCAGCACCAAAATGTGAATCTTGAATCATACTGTTTCAACTGAACCAATCTTGCTAGCGAGCTAGGTTCTGAGCCACGGCCTGCGGAAATCGCCCCGGTGAACCTTGGCAGCGTGTAACAGTTTTCGAATAAGTTCTTCAACCGAAGCGATAGCCATGAAATCTGTTGGTGCAATTTTAGTGCTTGCTGCTGGTATAACGTGCGTTAAATCCCTACTTCAGCGTATGTCTCTGCGCATTGCTTCACCAAGTGCAGTGCCGCACTGGCAGCGGATTGGACAAGCAACTGCAAATTGGACAACATCCCCAACTTGCCTGGCTTGACCTATGATGTCACACAGTATATTCCTGCTGATGGCGAGTGAGTGTGCATTCAAACTGCGCTGTCATCGCTAGCGGACATCTCCAGATGTGGAGCTTTGCCATCATTGCCCAAGCAACCCTCGCTTCTGTGCAGCTTTGAATGGGTAGATGTCCGCAACATGGATACGAGAAACATGACATACATATTCAATCTCTGTCAGAACGTCAAAAATGTGGTATGTTGGGCTGCAGCATGCACGAAGTTCCTTCCTACACCTGTGCTTCTGTCTGTAGCCATCTCAACTTTGTGGGGCCAACACCAACCAGAAGGCCCCAGCCTGGCAATACGAGAAGGAGACCCAAAGCTGTTATGCACTTGGCCATGATGCTTCCATCACGCCGCGTCCATTCAACTTCAAGGTGCACGACGCTGACAAACCTGCTTTGGGCTTCGACATTCAGTACCACAGCGGCGATGCAACCTTCTGCGGGGCCAACAACGACGTGCAGCGCTCATTCACTGTCAGCCTGCTGTGTGATAGCAACAGCTTCGACCAGGTATGTGTACGCCGAGAGACCTGCGTCTGTATGCAACACCCCTACTCTTTGCAGACAAGCACTACGCCTGTGGAGCACTTCATTCGCGAGACCGACCTTTGCGCGTATGAGGCGTACAGCTTCAGCGTAGCTGGATGCCCGACCCAGTGCCAGATCTACGATGGCAAAGTTTGTGGTGGCAACGGTGTGTGCAACTACGACACTGACGCAAACCAGGCTCGCTGCTTTTGCAACGACGGGTACACAAGTGACAATGGCTGCCAGCATCTCGCGAAAAATGACAAGGGAATCGGCGGATCTCTGGCTGGGGCTGCCATTGGTGGCCTTGCCTTGGGTGCTCTTGGTGTTGGCATTTGGTGGTACATGACGCAGCGAAGCAAGCCAGCTGAGTTCACCGATGACTACGCCTACAGTGGTAACTTGAACTAGATGTAGACCTTTGTTCACAAAGAAATGCATTGTGCCGTGTGCATCATGTGCCTAAATCACGCATCATCTGCAGACAACCCATCGTACGCAGATAACCCATCAGCGTTCAGCAAAGTATCGTCAATGCCGCCCTTGTCTGGATCTGCAAGCCAAACAGCCAGGTCGGTGTCTTTGTACATGAGAGCGAAGTGCAAGGCAGTGTTGCCGCGTGCATTTTGGTGATTGATGTATGCCCCGTGTTGCACGAGAAGCTTGGCAAGATGGCCCTGACCGCTTTGCGCACACTTTAGCAGTAGCGTGTTGCCGTGTTCGTCTGCCAAGTTCGTGTGAAAATCGAGTGCAGCAAGTGAATCGTCATACTGAGTCCCAAATCCGTCAACAAATTGTGCCTTGAGTAACCCCAAGTCAAACTTCTGATCAGGCAGCGTTCGCAGTGCATTTGCCACTTTTTTTGCCTTGCCGAAGGAAACCCACTGCATCATGTCTTGGAAGCGAATACCAGTCGCCATGGCTTGCATCGGCGCAGTCAGCATTGATCCACTATCTTGTCCGCCAGAAAGAACAGTGCCGTCTCCGTACTGGCCGTATCCTTGATCTGGCATCCGCCCTGCCGCCATGGATGCACTGGGTCCAATCGAAGACATCGCACCCAGCATTCCTGAAGGACCTCCCATCCCTGAGCTTGCATCGCCACGCATCATCATGGCCGATGCACTCATTGAGGCGGCTTCGCTAGCCGCGCGAGCATCACGCTCCCTGCTACGCAGACGAGAGATTGCACTCAGTATCTTCTTGCGGTGCAGAGCATGCTCTATGCCAAGTGTGCTGCGCAGATCGTCATCAGTTAGGTCAAACATAAATGCCCCATCCACTGCTGCATCGGCAAATGCGTCCTTGTACTGACCCAAGGCCAGTGTGTCAAGCCAATTTGCAACATCCCCGACAGTCCACAGGCTCACGTCTGATGTTTCTTGGCCAGCAACTTGTCCCGGTTTCAAGCCGGGCTGAAAGGAGGCTGCAGTGCCTCCTGATCCATCCATGAGCGAGCCTTGGCCGACGAGTCCTCTATTAAGAGCACTCATCGTCCCTCCTGCAAGCATAGGGTTCGCAAGCACAGTATTTGCTGTGCCAACCTGCCGCATAGCTCTGATCATATTGAGAGATGAAAAATATGTCATGGACATAGACATGAAGCCAAACTTCATCATTGTTTCTGTGCTGGACATAAGCGCATTGGCCTCAGCCCTCTGCTGGGGAGTCGGACCTCCACCAAGCTCGGATAAATCAGTCATTGATGCCTGTCCACCTTGACTGCCTGCATTGTTGGACTGCCGCCCGATTTGTAGGGGCGTCTTGCCCCCCGAGGCAAGGGTTTCTTGAACTGCCTTGACTGCATCATCAACAAGGCGCTCACCTTTTCGCGTTTGGCGGATTTTAATAGCTTTCAGCTCTCGCTGCTGTTCTTCAAGTAGAACAACAAGCTTCCGCTCGAGGTCTTGCAGTTCCTCTTTCTTGGCTTCTCGTGTGGCATCAATCCGCTGCAATTTTTTCTCCAGCCCTTGCAGTTTCTCACGCCTGTCTGCAATTTTAACCAACATTGCCCCGAACTCTCTGTCCAAACGCATTTTGTTTTCACGCAGCTCCAGTTTGGCTTCTTCGTCCAAAGTGCCCGCAGCTTCGGCCTCGGCTCGAGAAAGGTCAATCATTTCCTTTTCTAGGGCTCGCACACCAGCCTCAAATGTTGATATTTCTTTGAGAACCATTTCAACGGCTTCCTCTGTCTCAATCTTCTCTTTGGTCAAAATGGATACCTCAGATTGAAGTTTTGTCGCATGCAGCTTGTGTTCCATGAGCATCTGACGACCAAATTCGATGCTCTGGGACTGGGATTTCGAGAACAGGTACTTCTCTCTCTCTCGCTTGGCCCGTGCTCGGCCGAGTCGGCCTCTAAAAATACGCTGAATATTGACAGCGGCATTATGCCTGTCCCGCATCGCCCAGGCATCCCTCATAGCAACACGCTGTCGCCACATGGACTGGATTTTGATGGCAGCGTCGCGCCTGGCAAAGCGCAGCAAATTAACAAACCGCCTTGCCCTCCAGCCCCGCCAGCATTTTTGAATGAGGCGAGCAGATCTTTCCTCCAATTGCATTTTCCATGCCAAACCCCTGCCAGCAAATCCTCGCCAGTACCGCTGCACAACATGAGCTGCCCAGTGCTCTCTCCGCATGTGCGCGACCCTCTTTCGGCCGACACAGCCCCTCCACCATCGCTGCATGTTGAGGGCACTTCGTTGTTGGCGCATGCGAACGAGAAGAGTTCGGGATAGGTAGCTACGCCATGCCCGTTGAACCATTTCAACTTTTTGCACAATGCGAGTGTATCGCTTTTTGTTCCTCTTCAATCGCCAAGCCATGTATTCGCGAACTTCGGGGTGGGCTGGAACGGTCTGAGCAGCAGACCCGAGAGTGTTGTCGTTATCTCTACGCTCAAACATTGCAGCCTCAGGATCCAGATTGAGCTCAACATTGAGCTGTCGCATTTCGTCTCTCTTTTCCTGGGCTCGAGCTAGCGAAGTGCGCTTTTTCTTTCCCTGCCCAGACGCATCAAAGCCGAATCCAGAGAATGGCATTTTTGGTTGTTTCACTCTGGGCTTTTCACCACGAGCTATCGCTGCTTGCCACTCCTTGAGCTCGTCCGGAACTGGCGGGGCATCATCCAACGCAACAGGATATGACGTGGTCTGCGTCGCATCTGCATCTGCATATTGTCTGGATGCCATTGCTTGGTAATCGGCTTCATCACCATAGCTTCCCATTGCCACAGCTTTGCCCATTTTGTTAGTGCCTGCAAGCGACTTCACTCCACCATCGATCAGGTTTTTGTGGGCTTCAAGCTCCTCAACCATTGTCACCATGCTGCCATCTTTGGTCTTGGATTCGCCACGGCCCTGAGCCTCATGCAGTGTACTGACAACGTCGTCCAAGTACTTGTCTTCATACAGCTGTGCTTGATCTGTCGGCTGTCCCGGAGCCAACCCATTTGTTGAAGCATGCCCTGCTGACATCCCATCAAGTTGGGCTGTCATTTCACCCGCACGCTGCGTTGCCCGAGCTGCTGCTTTTGCAGCCAGGCTGGGAGGTTGATAACCACGGGTGCCCCCTGCAATTGTTGGCTGCTCTGGGGCAAGTGGGAGGAAGGCAACATCATTGCGTTCGTGGTAGCCTGTAGCAAGCTGCTCCACCAAGTTGGACAACGGCCGCCTCGCCTCTTGAAGCAGCTCGTGCCCAGCACGGAGCCATATCACACAAACCCGCCTTCTTGTTGTCAGTACCCGTTTGATGCTGCGCTCTTCGCCCCCTCGGCATGCAATTGCTGCTTGGACGTGCAAAGGCTTAATGAAGCCATCTTTTGAAGACGCCACCGAAATAATTGGCAAGGAGAGGCGCTCAATTGTATCGCGCACATCCACATGTGACAACGCCCCTTGGCAGAGCTGGATGCGACCTTCTAGTGTGATGGGATTGTGTACCGCAGTATACAGGTTCAGTGCCAAAGGGGCTCCCACTTTGCTCAAGTAAGTTGGCGAGAACAAATACCTCGAGAAGAAGTAAACAGGAAGGTCTGGACGAGATGCAGGTGTACAAGCAAAAACGTTCATACAGTCATGATACACCCCAGCAAGGTGTGCGTCCAGATACAAGTGGCCGTTTAGGAGCAGCAGTCCTCGCAAGTTTGGGTGCCGTCCCATGTAAGTTGTAACAAAGCTTGACGCGATTGCCCCACCATTGCCAACTCCCATCAAATAGAAAGGAGCTTGTCCATCCTCCAGCGCAAATTCACCATTGCCATGCTTTGACAGGTACCCCAGCAATGCTTCTGTTACTCCAGCCAAATACTCATTGTTCAGGGTTGCATCGCGTCGCCACTCAGTAAACGCTTGGCCTGGATAGTTAAACAGCAAGACGCGCATACCCGGGTATTTCGCAACAATTTTTCGGAAAAAAATCTGCCACACTTCACAGGTTTCGAAGATATCTTGCAAGACTACGAAATGAAACACCGGCGCACCTTCCATAGACTTTCCAAGGATGGCATATGGGATAGCTGTCTCAGCGTCAAGTTGGAAAACGCCCGAAATCACATCGCCTTGCTCCGAAACAGGTGCTTCCATGGCCGAGTTAAGGACGGGGGGGCCCTGGGTGACACGCCCCCTCGGGCGCCGAGCGCTCCTCTGGGTGTCGGCAAGCTTCCGTGTGCCAACAGGACTGGATGGAGCTAACTTCTGCGACCTACCAACCACAGATTGCCCTGCAGGCATGGATCTACCCATAACAGCAGATAGTTCTGTTGCTGAGCTGGGCATCTTGCCCTCAGCATCTGTGCCGGATGCAGGCGGAGCGCGCCCTTCTGTCAGGGGAACGGCCGCTGCAACTGTATTGAGCAACGAACCAATTTCAAGCGGTTTGCAAATGCAACCATCCATGCCCACTTCCATATAAATCCTCAAGTCTTCTGCTGTGGTATGCTCGGTAAAAGCAATAATGGGCAGTCTCATCTGCAATGTGCCTGGAGCGGTGTGAGCGAGCGCTCCCTCACGCTGGCGGATGATGCGTGTGACCTCCACACCACTGACAGACGGAAGATCACGGGCGATTAAAAGTGCATCGAAACCATCATCCCTGGTGGCCTGTAAAGCTTTGGGCCCATCTGCGACAATTTTGATTGAGTAACCTTGGTCAACCAGAGCGTGCATAGCTGAAACGCTTGCCAGAGCATCCGAGTCACACACGCAAATCTTCCCACGCCAGCCGTCACCAACTGCACGACCAACAACATCGTCATATGTAGCATACACATCGTCGGCTTTCTTTTCCTCTTCCACTTGGCGATGTCGTCTGTCTGCAAATGTACTCTCCGACAATGTCAAGGATGGGTCGTCAGCGCCATGTGTGCCATGTTGGTTTGCACCATGAGCAGGCACAACGTGTCGTGGTGCAACTAAGATGTCGTGCACCCAGAGAAGCTGTGGTTCATCCTGCTCATCGATGACATAGTCGCAGACCAGCTTTGTCACGCGGCTCTTCGATGCCACCTCCAAGTGTCTGGCAACTTCTTCTGTGATTCGCCCGAGAATCTTGTTGATGCCCTCATTGTGAGATCGGTTGACGGATTCTTCAACCTCGGCATCAGACACGTTGAGTAAGTACTTGCTGAGCTTCCAAGTTGACAAAGACACTTCAGCGAAAGCAAGGTTTTGAATCGCATACTCATTCCTAAAAATTGCCCCGTCACCCCCACGGGCATGAGTGTAGCACTGTAAACAAAAACTTTCCACTACAGTTCAAATGCTGTCAAAAACGGGCTAGGCCAAAGGCTCGTCGTCAATTAAATGCGGTTTTTGACTTACTTGCAATGCCTCGCAGTCTTTCACGCCAGCTGAAAAGTTCATCATGAAGCTACCGAAGGCCTCTTCATTCAAGGTGCGGTGACTGCCGTCCTTGTAATGAGCGATTGCGCAAAATTTGTGGATATTGTTTGCATGTGACAAGCTCTGTCTCTTGAACGTTTCAATAACCGCGGAGTCGGTGACTTGCTTCCGTTGCTGAACTGCTCCGTCCTTGCTCTGGTGAATCCATACCTGAGGGCGGCCATTGTCATCGAAGAGAACCTACAAAGTTCGATTGAGTTCGTTGTGATGCACGCAGACATCGATATGTACACTCACGGTGTCAACCAGTGGCGCCGTACAAAATCGCCCCGATTGCTTTGCTGCAAGCTTGTGCATCGCCCACGGCGCCCCTTTTGGTTGCTGAGGGAAATCTGCCGCCATAATGTGAAAAGTGGGAAATCTGTTTCAGCCTAGAGGCTGCCTGACCACGTTGTATTGCTTTCACTTCGCCTGGGTTGGTTGGGGAAGTTTCCAGACCGAGTCGAGTGTTTTAGCTGAAGGTTTTCACGGCATTTTCTAAATCGGCCACCCGCCATTGAAGACGACTTCTGAGACCAGTCAAATTTGTTCGGACAGGTACTGCTGCCGTGGTCAAGCATCAACATGGTCAAGTTTTCAAGTCGTGCATTACACATGCCACAGTGATGGGGGGGGCTTGAGTTCGTGGCCAGCCGCCTGCCATCAACACAATCTCACAGACAAATATCTCTGTCAAATAGCTTCCGACTGCAGCACAACTTGACAACGACTAGTTGGCGTGGTCCAGTGGCGTCTGAACCCTTGCCCTTCGGCACTGAAGCTATCTCTTCTGAAGACATTACGTCACTCATGGCGTTTGAAGACATTTCATGTGTATTTGTGAACCCATTTGAGTTGTCAACCCCAGTCTGGTACCAAGCGTTGGAACCCAAACCCACCCAACTAAGAAAACTACCGTCAAGTTTACTCGTTCTCCTCCTTCTCGTGCTTGCGGCTGTTGGCGTTGATCACACGCACGTTCAGCTGGGCGGCACGGGCCAAGATAGTCTCGCGCTTGGCGCTGGAGACGGATCCGGCGATCTCGGCAGCGTACTTGCGGTTGTGCAGCAGCAGCAAGTCGACGTCCTGCGCGTTGAACACGCGGAACTTCTTGAAGCCGTTGGGCAGCACGTGCTTGACGCGAGAGTCGGTTCCGTAACCGATGTTCACATGGGGGCCAGTGCCCTTGAACTTGCGGCGGAAGCGGCCATCAATACCACGAGGGCACCGCCAGACGTCCTTGACGCGCTTAAACTGGTGTGCCTGCCAGCGGGGGAAGTGCTTGGTGCGCTTCGAGACCTTCTTCTTGGCCACAATGGCGGTAGGCTTTGCCATGATTACCGAAAGTATCCGGTACTAAATTGCTGACTGAAGACTGCGAACAGCAATTAGTGAAGTTGAACCGAAAATGTTTGCCCTCGAGTGATCAAACCCGAAGCCAATTCAACGGAGCATGGGATTGTGAGAGTGAAGCACACGAAGTGTCTCCGACAAACACTCAAGCTGAAGCATTTCAGAACCAGACAAAACGCAGCCAACACAACAGCGGGTTATGTGCACAATGGCTGCAGCAACCACAGCAAACACGCTGTGAGTCTAGACAATTCACTCGCTCGGCTGAGTCCTAATTCCGCACATGATCACTGGCACTACGCGCACTGCACAGAAGCCAGCCCTAAGCCAGGAAGAAGGACGACTAAACAAACAGCCACAAACTGTTCATGCTAAATGCAGTGCTCGCGTCAATAGCCATTCATTGGCAAGCGCATCCAGAATTGCTCGTGTCCATGAGGCTCAGTGTTGGCTACAAAGCACAGCACTGGGCCAAACAAACAATGATTTCAAGCTGCGATGCAGAGGAAACTTACGTCAAGCAAATCATTTAAGGCAATGGTAATTCGTGTGGAAAGTGAAGCGCAGTGGGACATCGTATTATCCTATATTCAATCATTAAAAGGTGTACGGGAATGAAGACAAAGCGCTATTGCTCTGGGTGTTCACACACTTCGGGCACCCATGCAACCTGCACCCCGTTTCGCAAGCACTCAAACGAAACAGTACTCATTGGCGCAACTCTTGAGTTTTTCGAGGCCTCCCTTCTTTTGTACCATTGCTCTGCATGAAGTTCTACGGCGGCAGGACGTCCACTTCGTATACCAGTTCTGCGGCGCTGGTGCTGTTCAATTGACCGAGCAAGCGTCAAATCATCCAATCCATAGCTGTCACAGGCCTTGATTGCGTTGGATGCTTCTGTGCGCCTTCGTTTGCGAAGCAGCCTCGCAACCACTGCCGGGGCATGTGCTCCCATGCCTGTCCCCCCCTCTCCTGCAGAAGTGCACGCAGCGCTGAGGGCGAAGTCAGACACGCCTGTCGGCACAGGCAAAACTGTTGCAAGCCCTGACAAAGCCGTGCAGTTTTCGTGATGGCCACTTTCCTCAGAATGTGCGCTGCCGTGCTGAGACAGGTCAACAACAACTGCTTTCTCGCCAAGCTCCCCCATGGCCAGCACGCGATCAGTTTGGGACGCTCCGGGAGCCGCTGCAGCATGCTGCACCAAGCACACATCAGCCAACACTTGAGCCTCTTGCAGCTGGATGTCTTCAGAACACCAACCTGAGAGCAGTACAATGCTACTCTGCTCAAGCGTGCTTGCACCTGCAGCAGAAGCAACGCTTGGGAAAACCTGACGAATGATACCTGCACCAGCGGTACCACTCAAATCAAATTCTGGCAACAAGGACATATGTTGTCCGCTCAACCTAGGCAAAGAGGCACCAGCTCTGCAAGCCGTCCAACGGAAGCGGGCCCCAGATTTGTGTGCAGCCTGGATCAAATACTGCACCCCGTCAACTGAGCCATCTCTATCGACCATGCAAGGACATTGATCTTCAATTTCAATACCAGTTATCGAAAATAGGTCTTTCTTAGCCCCAGGCTCAGCATGTTTCAACCAAAGCAACCCTGCGGAGAAAGTTCTTTCAAATGCATGCATGATTTTATTCAGTGGACCCAACTCACCACAAAACCATGATGAATCGGGAAAGAAGCACACCAAACCTCCAGATTGTTGCATAGTGGGGCCTTGTGCAGCAGCCATGTAGTCCTTGTATTTCCAGCGAGACAAACAATTCAAAATACTGTTAGCAAACACACAACACTCTGACAATGTTGGCTTCCTGGACGTTTTAGAATTACAGACTGCCTAATCATGATCAAACTAGCATACAAGATGAACACGCGATTTTCCATTTGCTTTCTTGCCGCTGCTTGAGAAAATAAGACCTGTCCTATTTGTTGTGCGTTGTGAGACCCTTGGGAAAATATGTGTTCATTCACGTACGCTATGTAGGATCCAAACAAGCGTTTTGCTCGGAGTGCATGGCGCGCACTTTCCCAAGGTACTTATAACTGTCAAAACATTGTGTCGGGTACGTATATTATGTGGTTTCGCCCAGTTCATTGTTTGATGGACGGATTAGGCTACTGTTGGAGATATGGCTGCTGCGCCGACAACTTGGTTAACTCAAGTCCTGGCCTGCTTGGTTGACACGATGCATCTCGTCTGTGAAGGTGGTCATTGTCAACCAGGAACCTAGTTACTGTACTTTATGAGAGCGCAGCACCCGAGGATTGTCCTCTGCTGACAAGCAGTGGGGTCTGGGCTTGTTGTTTGCTTGTGCGGAATTTGCAACTGCAGCAGCCTTGCTGTCGATTCGCAAGTGTTGCATGGGCTGTGACTTGCTGCCCTTGCTCACGTGCAAAGGATCAATGTGCTAGTGTTCGGACTAACTTGATCCCAGAACGTCGTGCGGACTTGCTGGAGTTGCTGATTCTCACGCTCTGTGAGCAGATGATTCTGGACGTCGTTTGCGCTGCTTGTTTAGCTTCACGTTTGCTTTATCGGAGCATTTTTTGGTTGATCACGTCAATAATTCCTTTTGCAGTTTCGCATTTTTGCGTATCATCGACTTTTGTCAGCCATGGCCGCAGACAAGCCCAACCCCATGAGGGAGATCAAGGTTCAGGCCTTGACCCTGAACTGCTCCGTCGGAGAGGCCGGAGATCGCCTTACGCACGCTAGCCGCATGTTGAAGGAGCTCACTAAGCAGGAGCCCGTCTTCACTGCTTGCCGATACACCGTCCGTGGATTCGGTATCCGCCGTAACGAGAAGATCGCGTGCCACGTGACCGTGTCTGGCGACAAGGCTCTGGACATCCTGGAGCGCGGCCTCAAGGTCAAGGAGTACGAGCTCAAGGCCCGCAACTTCTCCGACTCCGGCAACTTCGGCTTCGGTATCGATGAGCATATCGACCTGGGCATCCCATACAACCCCCAGACAGGCATTTTCGGCCTGGACATGTACGTCACCCTGACCCGCCCCGGCCGTCGCGTCTCCAAGCGCAAGGCCAAGCGCGGCCGCATCGGCACGCAGCACAAGGTCAAGAAGTCAGAGGCCCAGGAGTGGTTCAAGAGCACTTTCTCCGGCATCCTGACCTAAGTTTGCAGCAGAAGTTTGTTGGGGAGGTGTGAGCACTGTGTCGGTGAAATTGTAGAAGCATCGACAAAATGTATGCACTTGGTTGCATGCACATTTGACAGACTGTGGCACGGGGCCAAGTTGGGCACCAGGTCGTTTGTAGGCAAGAAGTGTGTGAAAAGTGGTTGCGAGGGGCCTCTGTGTGAGACATGATTGCTCTGCTTGCTCAGACTGGTTCGGATGCGACAACAGCGGTCATGCAGCAAAAATGTACAGCACACAAAAAAGCACATGTGAAAAAGTTTATTTGCTCCGCTGCTGCATTTTGTGCTCCATCCTCGTTGCCAAGCTTGCAACGGCTGCGGAAATTGCCGTCCCTCTCGACGGCTCAAGCCTGCGCGCTTGGTGCGTAGTGGTTCACCATGGCAGATATGGAAGACCAACTCCTGCGAACTCAAGATGAAAATCTCCGTCTGAAAAAAGAGGTGTCCGCCTTGCAAGAAGCTGTCCGAATGTACGAGAATCATCCCAACGCCCGTTGCAAAGAGCTTTCGTGCACCCTTTTAGTTTGCAGCGGCGATGCAAAGCTGGAAATTTTACGCAAGCACATGCGCAAGGAGGGAACAAACGGTCAAAGTAAGTGGCACCACTTTCACTGGGGCCTCTCCTGACTGCACGTATGCGGCTTGCAGGCGAAGAGATGATCGAAGCAGTATCTGAGGCTGCAACACTGCGAGAAGCAAATGAACGCTTGAAGCGCAAATACAAGCACCTGTACGAGGAGCTTCGACGCGCAAAAGAGTCTCTGAGACACAAAGCCAAGGTCAGGGGTGTCACTCCAGCTTCCCTCATGCGCTCAAGCAGAGACAGTGCGGCGCCCAAGGCCAGACCAGCGACAGCTGCAGCAGGGGCAGGTGCCACCCGCCGCGCCTGGGAAAGCGGGCGCCCTAAGAAAAGTGGGGCCACACGTCCGCCCAGTGCCCCAGCATCTACAGCAGCACCTGCAGTGCCGTCTGCAGCCCTGGAGGCGTTGGAGACGCACTTGACAAAAGCCGAGGCTAGGATTCAACAGCTGGCCCAGGAAAACGACGCCCTGCGTGCAGACGCCTCAAAGCGCAGTGCGGGTGGACCCGGCAGTGACATGCAGCTGGCTGCTGCCACAGCCCGGGAAATGGCGCTGTCGGCTGCCGAGCAGGAGTCCCTTCGAGTCGCACTGCGGGACCGTGAGGCACAGGTGTCCCTCCTCAAAGGGCGCCTGGATAGCCTGCAGGCCTACCAAGGCGCCGAGCGCCGAGTGTATGACAACACCGTGGAAGAGCTGCAGCGCAGCACCAACCAGTTGCGAGCGGCGCGCGCGGAAGCTGCCCAGCTGGCGGCTGATCTGGACGACGCACGACACCGGGGCGGAAGTGCCTCCCAGGCAGCAGCGGAAGTGCCCACTCTCAAGGCCCGCATTGCTGCACTGGAAGAAGAGAAGATTGCCCTGCTGGAGTCGCCCTTCCTGAAGAAGGGCGAAGACGCGGTCGCACTGCGACGTGCCGCAGCCAAAGCGAGGGGGCACGCCCAAACTGCCGAGGGGCAGCTGGCGTTCTTGCGGCAAACTGTGCAGGCGCAGGGCTCAGAGGTCTCTGAGCTGCGCTCCATCAAGGACACCCTGGCCTCCACAGTCGAGCGCCTTGAGAGCGAGAACGCGTCGCTGCGGGCGGCAGCAAGGGCAGCGGCCAACTCCACAGTGGCGCTTCGGGACAAGCTGGCGCTGTACGCTGGCGTGCTCAAGTACGGCGAAGGGGGTATGGGGCAGGGGGAAGGCGCCATCATGGGCATGGATGCGGCAGTCATCCCCCCAGACGAGCTTGAAGCGGCGCTGGCCGCAGTGCGACGCAAGCTGGATGGGGGAGACTTGAGCACGGAGCACGCAGACGTGCCGTCCCTGCGCAAGCAAACACAGACACTGCAGCTGCAGCTGCTGTCCTCCCACAAGGATCTTGAGCGCGCGGAGCGCATGCTTGGTGCCCAGTCCTCCCTAGCGCGGGACCTGGCTGAGGAGGTTGACGACCTGCGCTCCGCCAGGGGCAGTGAAGTGGGCAAGATCAGAGCCGCCCTGGCTAGCGCAGAGGCGCGGGCTGCCAAGGCGGGCTCCCGTGTTGCGGCGCTTGAGGCTGAAGTGCGCACCCTTCGCACAGAGCGCCGGCGCCTGCTGGGCGACGAGGAGGGTGGGGGTCAGCGGGGGCTTTCCTCTGCACGGAGGGGGGGGCGGCAGGCTGGCGGCAGCGCACCCTCCGACGCCTCAGGTCTGGCGGAGGTTGCAGATGCAGCGGTCGGAGAGACTTCCTTTGACGAGCTGGATGTGCCGGCACTGGGCCCAGGCCAGAACACCCTGGAGGTGTACGTGGTTGAAGCTTCCCTTGAGGCGGGGCCCCTGTGCTCAGCTGTTGCTTCCGCCACGTCAGACATCACCGGGGCTGCAACTTCAACCGTGCTCCCGAGCTCCATTGCATCTCTTGTCATGCTGGACTTCTTGGACTACGAGACCCAAGCCTCCCCCCTGGCTGGGGGGGTCACACCCCTGTACAACTTCAGCACCAGCTACACCCTTGAAGTGGATGACTGGCTGCTGCAGTACTTTTCTTCCCGCAAAGGCGTGGTGCAAATTGAAGTTGCAGTTGCAGTCGGGGCAAGCTTCACCGTCGTTGGGCAGGCCCCTCTGCCTTTGTTCCGACTGCTCACCTCCTCACGCGGCCGCCTGCGTTCCGGGGCCCTTCCGGTGCGCTCAAATGGAACAGGGGCCGCGAGTGGCACCATCATCGGCAGTATCTCCGTGGAGGTGCGTGTGGCCCTGACGCTGCTTGAGGCGTGGCGTGCCCTGGTGCAAGCAGACCCCCAGGTAGATGACGCATTGGCCAGCACAAGTGCTGCCTGGCGCAGCGGCTCCTTTGCCGCTGGGACCAGCACTGGTGATGATGACGATGAGGACGGCGATTGTGTCGAAGGGGGCGACAGCGTGTCCCTGTCACGTGCCCTCGCGGGTGCCTCCGGGCTGGCATACGTGCTGGTTACAGTAGAGGAGGCCCGGCGGCTAGTGACGCCATCAGGCCACCCCCCCTCCCCGTATGTGCAGTACGCACTGCCCTGCTCCGTGACAGGGCCCTGGCCTGTGTTCACTGGCGTCGTACGCGCCACCGCTTCCCCTGTATTTGCGGAGACGGCTGCGGTGCCTGTGGCCGTGTCTGGCAGCACCCTCACGGCGCTTCGCTCCCAGCCCCTGCGCTTGCTGCTGTGGGATGATGCAGTGGCGCCACGCGCCGCAGACAGCGAGGCGGGCGACCAAGGGTTGCTCCGGGATGCATCCGCTGGGGCCGCCGCAGCGGGACTCATCGGCACTGTGTCGGTGCTACTTGAGCCCCTGGCTGAAGGGGGGGCGGTGCGTGGCTGGTTTGACGTCACTGCACCAGGCGCTGGGGGGGCTGCCGTGGGGCAGCTGAAGATCACTGTCGCATGGGATGCGCGCGCGCCTGCGCTGTTGAATGAGTGGCACTTGACGCAGAGCCAGCCGGGAGCCGCAACCCGCAACGGCCTAACACTTGCGCCGCCCCCCAACGCCATCACTGCCACCCAGGCAAACGCCGTCTTCAAGCGCTTCTCTCGGGAGTTGTCTGGTGTGGGGGCGCTGTGGCAGCGGCTGT
>Ga0307982_1001337_pt1 | contig 20086 bp, 25 predicted proteins | sample OrgLakmetagen989_FD_201847 | JGI IMG/M metagenome (GOLD analysis project Ga0307982, IMG submission 201847) | Saline water microbial communities from Organic Lake, Antarctica - #989 | ecosystem: Environmental > Aquatic > Non-marine Saline and Alkaline > Saline | place: Antarctica: Organic Lake... | reverse complement strand
AAGCATGCTCATCGCCGGGCGCGATGCTTGCCAGAAATTCTACACTGCAGTCAATGAAGAAGGAGGCTGCTCGTCTACAAGCTTGCACCATTGTGCTCAGCAAAGTTAACTACCCAGATAAAAACCTGCCGACGACAATTACAGACAAATAATTCGGGTAGGGTCCTACTAACAGTACTTCGTACTGTAGAGGAGATAATTAATTAATTAATTAATTAATTACTTACAAATAAGTCGGGTAGGGTCCTACTAACAGTACTTCGTACTGTAGAGGAGATAACCCAACACCCAACCAACTGAGCTAAGTGCGCACTTCGATTCCCGGCGTCGTCAAATCAACCCAGTACAGGGGCGCACTCAGCCAATTGCATAATGCCTTGGCTGCAGTACAACTGTATAATTCTGTTGTGCGAGGCCTATAATTGGTCGGGCGATCGAATTAATAAAATACCCAAGGACCGGGATCATCGTTTTGTTGGACTGCGATTAAGCAGACGACAAACCAACTGAGCCAAGTGCATAATCAGTACTTCAAGAGGTCGTTCAAGGAGTCGATTGTGTTCGGGCTCGGACTCACATGTATCCGAGTTTCGTGGGGGGTTTCACGCTCATCCTACCGACTTCCTCTCTGCTCCAAGTCCGCGATCTTCCCACTCTAACCGATGGGATGCCTTAACCCAACGAAGAGCAGCGAGCCTAGGCTCGCAGGGTAAACAAAAAGTTGGAAGCAAGCTACAAAGCAGGGGAAATCGCAGGGGAATTTTTCTTCGCAAACCGTGCATAAGTTCAGTGGCTACGCGGGTGTCGGGAAACTCACCGACTACACCCACGAGCCTCACCGGGGGAATTGAGCGACGGAAGGTATGTACACTGCCATAGCGCTTCGATGCTCTCTCGACAAAACGAGCATTCCACAATAGGTCGTCGTAGACGATCGCAATGAACTGCCTCCTCTCTTCCGCGGTGAAAACTGAACCCCAACCGGACACGCTTTTGAAGAAGGGGTAGACGATGATATGGAGGTAATGTAGGCGGTAGAGTGTACAAATTGGCTGCCGTAGGCCAAATGTTACATTGATATGATGAGTTTTCATGCTCCGTTTATCAGTGAGGCCATCCTACGAGTCACCATGACCCTCCGGTCGGAGGGCCATGGTGGGGATCCTTCGCGAGGATGAAGAGACGAAAAGAGAGAAGGAAGGTGGTGGGCTCAGTTTATTAGGAGTTTGAGCAGCGCCCGCCGCCCGAGAGACAGCGCATGTGCTGGCGTGCTTGCTATTTGTGGAGTGACTTTAAATACGCAAAATGCTCCTCGACCCTCACCTACGGCCATACGCTGATGAGAATACCGCATCCCGTTCGATCTGCGAAGTCAAGCATCTGCCGGCTCAGTCAGTAGTGCGGTCCGGGAGGACGCGCGAAGCCTGGGTGCTGTAGTTTTTTTCTTTTTACTTCGTCGGGCCCACATATTCCCTTCTCTCCTGTGTGCTTATTGCGCATTGCCCAGTGCCTCTCTACCTGCGAACGGCGTAGAGCCCTATGCAACCAAAGCACTCTTTTTTCGTATGTGCCATAGCCTACTCATAGCCCTAACAAGCACACCTCAAATTCCTTCTTTTCGTGGTCTTCTGGGAAGAAAGAAGAAAGCTTGACTGGCTTCAAGTATCTTCATAGCCAAGTTATTTTTCTGAGCGCCCATATCAATTCCATTTGCTCATAAACAAAACCCTTGGCCACTTGGGAATATGTACCTGATTGGCTTCTCTTCTCGTGTCTGGTATAAGCGGCATTGCCCTGTAATTCTGCCCATTAACTCTCTAATTACGGCCCTTCGGGGCCTCAATAAAATTCCTTACTTCTTCGCTGCAAAGAAGCTGGCCATCGATTTCATGCCTTTGGTCGAGGTCTTCGCTAAAGCCTTGTTGCTGTTGGTCTTGGCACCACTCGCTGAAGAGCCACCGCCAGATGCGTCCCCAGTTTTAGCCTTCTTGGGAACCCCAAAGGCGAGAGCCTGCATTTCGTCTGCGTCTGATCGCGTGTTCCATTTCGCAGCAGCTGCCGAAGATGAGGACGCCCCTGTAGTCGAAGAAAAAAGTGCAGGAGTGATCAAAGTGCGAACTTCAGTCATTTGGGTATCAATTTCTGGAAAAGATGCATCTCCCTCTGGCGCAATCTTTCAAATGCTGGGCACAAAAGAAACAACTAATCGGAGCAGTTCATATTTAATGTTTCAAGGATTCGCATTGCGACAGAAGCATCCCCCTCCTTTCGTCCCTTCAGGAATCATGGCACATCGCACCGCTGTCGTTGGTCGAGCCGTCCACCATAGTATTACCACTTGGGTCTGCAAGGGGCCGCTTCGATGACGATGAGCTGCTATCATCAGCCTCTTTGGCAGCCGCAGCTTGTGCAGCAGCCGAGTGTGACGCAGCGGCCGCGGCTACCGCAGGGTTAGAAGGCGCGTAGTAATTCCGTAAAGTGGCCGCCGACGACTCCGTGAGGTATTCGCTTAACAACTGCAGCAACGAGAATGATATCGAAGACAAGGCACGAGTAGAGACACACGCATGTGAGATTTTGAGACAAGCAAAAACAAAGCACACGGACAGTCAAAAGAACAGCAGTGGCAACAGCAGCAGCAGCAACGGGTATTAGTGGAGGTACAGTAGCAAAAGCCAATAGTGCTAACAAACGACAATAACTGCAGCAACGACAACGCCAACGGCACCACCAGCAAAGCATGGTCATTTTACCTCCACAGCGCTCGCCACATTCGCCGGGCTCAGGTCAGCGTCTCCTCCTACACCATTCCCATCACTGGTCTTGCTCCCATCGCCACTGCTGCTTGCGGTGCTCGTGGCCCGTGGCAAAGGCGCTTTGGCGGCTTGGCTAGGGATAGTTCCTAGAGTAAAGCCAGCCACGAAACCACCGCCTGTCAGACCGCCCTGGCGCTCTCTGTCGGCCGCTGCTGAAGACTCGAGGTAGCGAGCGATACGAGTCACCTAGGACGGGGACAAGGAGAGGCAGGGAAGAATAAAGAGGACTGAATTAGAGTCAAGGGGGCCAAAGCAGCACATAAACAAAATGATAATTAAAAAGAAGGGCAAAAATGGTGGTTCAATAGATAAAAGGAAGACATTCACAAAACAAATGTTGGGTGCGAACACAGGTACCTTTCCCTTCAGCCAAGCCTCAACTTTCGTCTCATTGAGGCGATAAAACACGCCTAAGTCGTCGAGGTCCTTCACGTCGCACAGCCGCTCTAGCCCCAGCGCAATCACATCGTTAGGTGGCGATGTCTCAGACGCACCAGCACCCTCATTGCCAGTGACAGAATTAGTGGTAGAGCCATCAGCATCAGCTGAAGCATCAGCTGCAGTAACGGGAGGTGGTTTGCAAAAGAGACGCGCCAATGCATGGGTGCCATCGTGACCCTCGCCGCTGCCACTGCCATCCATTTCGTTGGAGCTCTCACCACTCTTCGAAGACCCTGAGGACGACGATGACGGCCCGCTCTCGCGCCGCCCTTGTTGTTGACCATGGCTCGGTAATTCTTCGCTCAACAGTTGCGCCAGAAGCGAGAACTTTTGCCCGGCTGCGCGCAGGCGCGGCAGCAGCAGCAAGCCAGGGTCCACCTGCACCAATATAATATATAAAGAAGATATAGACGCGCGAGCACACCGGAGTGAGCAAATCTTTGCCAAGTGCGAAATGACGAATTAAATATCATCATCAATGTTTGATTTCACACGTTTCCAAGAGTGGGAAAACTTGCGAGCAACCTAGTGGACAACTCTAAATCCTTAGCAGCCTTTACCCGAGTAGCAACGTAGATAGCCCCATCTGACTGCACGGTCTGCCCAACAAAGAGGGAACCTTGTCGCTCGGGCTCTACTCGCTGCAACTCCATGACCGCTCCTGGGGCGACTAAGAACTGAATCGAACGTCCTGTATGCAACAAGAAGAGTTACCAGCGCTGGATCAGAGGACGGCTTAAGGCTCGATTGAATGGATGAATTACACCAAGACCACTTCCTCCAAAAGGACTAGGCATCGAGCGATACGTGAGTTCGTGCTAAATGCTAGACAGATTACGAAACACTCTCCATTTCTGCATCATTCATCATCCTTGAGCCGAAAGACTTTTGTGGAGCAAGCGTGGAAGCTTGAGATACCTGGGTAGCGTGGGTGTGGCAATGTTCTTATGTCCGCCGCCATGAGTGCACCATTGCTGAATGTGCCCAGTTCAGTCGACGCGCCAGGCCCCACAATGACTAACTTGGAAGCAGGAGACGCCATTTTTTGCGCGCGAAAGATGTACGATTTGCGCAACAATCAAATGTAACGATTTGAAAAAGTACTCCCTGTATTTCAAAAAATGTCGGTGCTCTGTCTGTCGAAAAGTGAGTTCATGTAAAGCTAATGGCAGCTCGCCGCTTGAAGCCACCGCCCACGCTCCTCAAACCCAAGGAAATTTCAGCCCTTTACGATGCACTGGAAACCACTCAGCGCTGCCTCGAGCATCACGGTATGTGTATTTCGACTTCCAACTCGAAAGATAATCTTTCACCGTTTTATCAATCAAGCATTAACACACAAACTTCACAAAGTATTGATGCAGAATGATGTTCTTAAACCTAACTACTCTGGATTAACGAAACTTCAATTCGGATGCTCTGTGCTAGGTATTCCATATGTGCTAGTTGCTGGCTCTTTGCTTGGAGCAGTGCGGTCTCGTTCGTTGCTTTTCTGCGACGATGATGCTGACATTGCTGTGTTTGAGGAAGACTACGCCAAGGTAATATAAAAATACCCAGCATTCTATTTACAAAATACTAGTCCAGAATTATCAAGTATAATGGACTTCTTGAAACATTTTAGGTGCTGGAAGTACTGCCTGCAGCCCTCCGCAATGGCGGCCATCTCGATGAAGATGACAGTGAAATGAGCAACGATTCAGCAGCTGTGGAGCCTCGAGGAGTCTTGTGCTCGTACACGAAGAGGCCATGGCCAGCTGCTGACAAAATTCGGCCGATGAGCCAAACTCAGATGTGGGTAGACGTGTTTGTGTTGAAGCGGTTTGAAAACCGTGCTGCCCTTGCCTCGTTTGTGGGCACAAAAGCCAACGGCCAACCTCAGCCGCCTTCGTACGTAGCTCGCATTTTGGACGCCATCGATGTGGCAGGCAACGGCTGCCCCGGTTCAACGGTATTTAAAAAAATACAGATGCGCACAGAAAACACAGCAACACGCTTTCTTGATACTACAAGGAAATTTTACTCATGTCTGACTTGAACAAGAAAAAAATCACCATGAGAGAGAGCCACATCTGTCCTTATTTCTGTGTTCTTTACAGCCCTACCCGCTGTGGCATTACGACGCTCCAAAAGCGATTGAAGAATGGCCCAAGGAGTTCTTTACTTCGGTGGAACTCTATCCTCTGCACACCAAAGCTTTTGGCCCTCTCCATCTTCCTGGGCCAGCTCACCCTGTTCCCTATCTGGTAAGCTCGCTACGGGACGCCGTGCTGTCATTCCGAGAGTTTTCTTTGGAGTCGGGTGTTCATAGTGACACAAAGTGTGTCAAGGCAATGTGATAGCAAGCTTATATAGCAAAAGTAACTCTATGAATGCATTATAGTCTTGATACATGCTCCTCAATCATTCTATCGTTCTTCCTTGATTTCCTCCTGCATCAGTTGCGCGCATACGGTGCGTCATGTTTCGTCGAATATGTCGTAGCTGAGCAGCATATTGCATGGAGAAACGGCAAGAACAACAACAGCAATAATACCAACAAAAGCAGCAGTAGCAGTAGCAGCAGTGGCGATGGTGGTGGCAACAGCAGCGACAGTGGCAGCAGCAGCAGTTCACCAGGACCGTTTCCATTAGAACACTTCCACTACTTGCCGATTCCTCACGGTGCTCGAAGCAAACGTGATCAGGTAGAAATATTACTCATCCCATCAGCTCCAAGAAAAGCGCGCATGATACAAACAGAGAGGTATGCCACTCAATAGCTGAGTTCTTGGCCTCAGATGGCATCGTTTTTCTTTCTCATTCAAACCAATACAAACATCAAGGTGGCAAGTGGACACACTCGAACAGAGCTTCAAGCTTATCTCATGCAAGAAAATGTGTGGGCTGTAGGCGCCAAGTATACCGCGCCGCTCGTAAGCGCGTTTGCTATTTTTGGTTTTGACTCAAATCGTGCTCCTGGTGACACTATTTTTACTCAAAAAGACTTAGCATTATCTACTCAACCATCGTTGAGTGCAACCTCTCCACCAAACCCTTCAGTTGTCGATGCAAGTACTCCTCCTCCAATCAAGCTCGCGCCTTCACCATCGTCGCCACCGACAGTCGCGAAAGCTTACCGGCCAACCCTAGTACGTTCAAAATATAATTGTCCGCTCATCCGTGGATGATACAATGTACTTGGCTTTTGGTTTATTTATTCTCACTGGATGCTCGCGCTCATTACAACAGGTGAAAGTAAATGGGTTTGGGGCAGTTGTCGCGGCACTCACGGATTATCGCACGGGTTTGCTCTTTTCAGCCAATGAGTTGCAACCTTTATCCAAGGAACTTGTCTGCCATTCTCCTCTTCCTCGTCCTCCTGTCCAAGAATATGCTAGACAAGAGGATGCTCAATTGTTAGCTGTGATGGAGCCATTTGTCGCAAAAGTGCGTGTTGCGTATGCGCATAGAAAATTGATTAGAGGAAAATTATAGGCTGGATTAAGACTGGAGGACCCTCATATGCAGTGATGTATGTAGTGCCACTTAACATTCTTTGCTGCTGTCGTCTCTCCGTGGAAATTGATAGGCTCGAGCTGCTCGTGCTCGCGCTGACGATGCATGCTCGACGGCTGTATTTGCTGCTCTTGGTGGTCTTAATCTCGATACTCATGAGGAGGCGACTAGTAGTAGTGATGCGATACCAAAAGCTTCAAATAGCGCTGCAGGATTTCAAGCCCTGACAAGAGAAACAAGGACCTCTTATGACCCTCATGCCCATCCTCTCGCTTCAACTTTAGCAGATGCTCTTTACGGCCGTGACACTACTACTCAAATACATAGTGCTACTGACGATCAAGACAATTTGTGCCGTTTTCACGACCTAATAATGAACAAAGAAGAGGATGCAGCTGTTTTGAGGGGATTGAAACAAGATACCAGTACCTATGAATTGAGTGGGTTAAGATGCTCCGTAAACCAATGTCAAGACAACGATGTCATCACACCTGATCAAGCTGCCACAACTTCCGCAACTGCTATTGATGAGGTCAAAGCACTTAAACATGCCAAAACTAAAGCGATGAACCGCTTAAGGGATGTTGACCTTCGAGCTAGCTTTCACAACACGTTTGAGGCGTTTGTAGCGGAGGTGGTTCTACCTTCTGTTGCGAAAGATTGGGATAGAGCTGCGGAAGTGGCAATAGCAGCAGGAGGATGTAGTGCTCGAGCCAAGAGAAATGAAACAGCTGCAGTAGCAGCATCACCTGGATTAGAAGGTCTAGCAGGAAGAAAAACGGGTTTTGAAGGTAGAATAGCCGAAAGAAGTGAAGGGGATAGACTGAGCCCATCAGACGAAACACCAGACAACAACAGCAACATCACAAGCACTGGGCAAGAAGATTTACCTGCTGATAACAAAGAAGGAGAATGGTTGTCCGAGTGTTGGGTGCAATCTTTCCCTTGCGTGCGTGTGCTGACGCCTGGCGAATTTTCGTTACCACCACACTGCGATTCGGCGTGAGTGCTACTGCTTCTGTGTATAACGATAGAAAGAGAACAGTAATAGCAAAAAATTGATTATCTCATTTAATAAAAATCTATGCTTTTATGCAATTTATGTATTTAAATTTATATTGCATTCTCCACAAATATGCTTTTGTCTTCTTGTTGTGCGAAAATCTCGAAAATGAAACCTCTGCTTTTCCTTCCTCTATTCATTTTGCCACTAGGTATGGCCACCCTGCGTGCTGCATAAATTTCACAGTGCCACTCACGACCCCACCGCCAGCTGCTGCGCTACATGTAGAGTCAGCACCTGGCAGAGAGGTATATCTGTAGGTGTTTGGGTGTTGATTTCTGCGTAACTTGGTTCAAAGGAACACTCACTGAGTGCATCGCGAGACTTATAAAAAGTGCGTCGCACCAATAGTGGTTGTGGCAATTGAATGTGCCCGCACTTCAACACTCCTCCCACCTTCCCTTGTGTACACTTATTCCTTCGATCAAATTCATCATCCTAGTCCTTCCGCACAGGACTGGCACCCGCTGCTAGGAGGTTTGGGCTCCTTTACCCGTTTCTGGGGGGCGCGATGCCTGCATTGGACTTCGGAAAACACCGATCTGGACACTACCAGGGTTCGTTTGAATTGAATAATGCTACTTCGTTTTATTGTAGATATGAGGAAGTGCCCTTTGGCATTGATGATAATCATTTTACATTCAATTCAATGGGGACAGGTTTCTTTGGACTTTCGCATTGTGCCAAGCCGGCACCTGTGGAATTGCCTCGTGCCAGAAAACAGCGATTCTGATGCCGCTGGCAGAGCCCCAATCGTGGCTTCTAAACCATCGCCACCTTCAACTTCCTCAGACCCATACGGGGCAGCGGGCGGGTATTACGCCCATTTCGTTCGGCCCCACAGAGAGGCACCGTGGGTGCGAGTAGGGCTTCGCCCCGAGCCCGACAAACGCATGGGGTTCCCTTTCGTGAAGTCGTAACATAAACGAAGGGACTTTTTTTATCGATTTGATGAGTGAAGTCCACGTTCATCACAGCGGGTTACCGTTTTTAAGCCCAAGGTCCCTGCTCTGAAATGGCAACTACCTCAATCAAAACGAAATTTCGCACGTAAGTATATCCACACAGGACCATGGACTGTCGGCGTAACGCAAAAATACTCACGCACGCTTGCTGTATATCACATATCATATGCATACATGAGCCTTGAGCTTTGGCCTTAGATCCAGCGCGCTAAATAAGTTACAAGTTAAGGTTCGTGTCTAAATTTGAATGCAGTTTTCTCGCAGCACAATAATATTATCATTTACTTGTTTCATTTCATGATTAGGCCGCTGAAAATCTAAAGAGCGTATAAGTCGAAATTGAATTACATAGAGAAGTCCGCATCCATTACAAGTTCTCAGTGGGGTCACTCGAGCTGCTGGCTGCTGGTTGGTTGAAGACCCGATTCAAGAATTCAACAGATGACGAGGAAGATGGTGCGCTCGTACTCGAGGGTGGAGTTTCTTCATCTTTATCTCTTCTTCTGCTGCTGCTGCCAACGTCATCGTCAGCATTTGGTGCTATTTCTTCAGAGGTTGAACTCCTTCCTGCTGATGCCTCTGCCGCTGTACTCGGATCATCAGGTGTTGGTGGCAAAGAAGAAGAGGAAGGAGTTGAAGCGTCGTCTACACTGAGGGCAAAAATTCGATCCAAGTACGATACAGTTTCAATTGAGTCATCATCATTTGATTCACGATTATTGTTGAGGCTTCTTTCTTCGTCTGCTTTGGCGGATGGACCATCATCTTCTGCTGCTGTTGTTGTGCTGGGAGATTCATTTCGAAGTACCAGTCGTTGCAAGTACGCGCCTACTGTAGGCAAGAGCACACTGGCCTGAGGCCGGGTTGCGGCTTCTCCGAAACTGCCACAAAACACATGCCCTTCACCGTTGCCATCGATAAACATCTGCCACGGCCGACCGAACCTGCGGGCAAATGCGTGCGTGTGCAATCCCACAAAATAATGAAGAAACAGCAAGCATAGCAACAACATCAGACACTTTCTGCGGACATTGAATACTATAAGTACGTGTGACCAGAGTGAGTTCTTAGATATGTATGGTATACACTCCATAGAAGAGCACGCACCGCTTCAGAACTACCACCGAGGGCTGAAAGGAAGGGCGTTCGTCTGGTCGTGATGGCTCTGCACCTTTAGCCTATCGTAGAGAAATTAGGTGTGAGCATATGTCTACAAGAAAGGAACTGATCAGTAGATGCAGTTGAGAAAATGACAAGCAAGAAGAAAGGCTACTAGAGAGTCAAGAATCGACGTGAAAGCGTTTCAGGGACGAAAGTACATTCAATAAGTGAGGACATCCTCCAAGTCAAATTTAACATTCTTCACCTGAACTTTGAAGGGCACCAGGCCAAACACGCACTGAAAAGTCGCCATTTCGCGGGGTGGTAACTTAAACTTGGGGTTTAGCATCACGACGGCACCGGGTGTACAGTCGGCACCACCACCAACCGTGACGTCCTCGTCTCCATCCGCCCATGCAATCGCTGCTCTCGAAGCAATCATCTCGGCGCCGTTTTGGGGGCACACCACGACGAAAGAGGGCCGGCTGTAGCTAGCGGCAGACGGGGATAATGAAGAAGAAGTAGCGGTCGTTGACGAAGCATAATAGTCTTCAATCGCTTGACGAAGGCGCGGCTTCACGTTGGCAAGTGCGTCGGGGTCGACTGACGACGAAGTAGGTTGTTCAGCCTGGGAATAGAGGAAGTTCAGCAAAGTAAAACACATACAAACACGTCAAGATATGACCGCACACTCACTCATAAGCATGAATGTACGCCTCGGCAGTTCAAACAATCCAAAGATGAGATCATTTACACATGATCTTGAAGTCATATTTTGTGCATTATTTCCATAAATTTCTGACGGTAATTTCAAACCTTTCCCTTGTACCCGCGGCCGTCCTCTTCTGCTACGGCGATCGTGACAACCCCCCTCTTCACCGCCGCAGGTCCCCAAGCCTCGGCTGCTTCGGTAGCCTCAGCTGTTGTGGCAAACAAGACAAACACCGGTGGTGACAGCAGTGTTGATGATGCTTTTCGGTGCGCAGTTGCAACTCGCAGTGCGAGTTCGTAGGCAAACTGTTAGCAAATAAAATGAGGAATGCAAATGAGCGCCAATCTTGCATCTAAATGGAAGCCTACACAGCAATGTTCTATCATTAATATAGCGACCCTAGAATCCAAAAGCATCGGCAAAGAAGAAGGAAGAGCGCAAACCTGAGCGGCCCGAGGTGGTTCGTAGAGCCGTGGCTGATTGCGGTCCAAAAAGGGAACGTCGACGTCGACAGTGAAGCGCTGCTCACCTTGGGAGGAGACGAAAGATACACACCCAAAAACATCGTAACGAAGGCTAGCGCGTTAAGATGTGCACCAAGTGAGCAAACCCTAGGCAAGTTGGTAGTCTAACGGACCGCTGTCGAGGGCAGCCAAGACACAAGCACCTGCGTCAACAGCACCTAAAAGAAGACCACCCAAATGTACGAGAATGTGACCGCGCCGTTCACAGAAGCTTCGCAGGATACATGCACCCATGCATTAACAACATCTCAACTATAAAAAACAATGTTACCGCCTCGTGCATCAGTAGCAGGGAGCTCAGCCTCGTCTTGAGCTGCCCACTGGCCTGCTAGGCGGCTTCGTGCACTCATCAATTCAAATGACTCGGATGAGACATCTTCTTCCGAATTGCCGTCTTCAGACGACACTCGGCGACGCATTAGAGTCCATCTACGCTGTCTAGAGCCATAGCATCTAGTTGGACACACTGAATTCGTGTGGCAATTCCAAGCTAGACTAGTAGGACCCAGGAGACAACATGATGCGGCGGCAGCTAACTTCCTCATTGCGGCAGTATCTGAGGAGCTGAGATGCAGTGGAGAACAAAAAAAAGCAAAATTGCACCACCCAGGTAAGAAACCGTCTTTTTGTCTATATATCGTAGACTACTACCTAGCTAGACTTTCGACGAATCCCGAATCGACGAACGGCGAATGTAAGTTCCGTTTCCTGTTTAGTCCGGATATGTCCATAACTCATTCAGTTATGCCACTGCGCAATAAGGAAGAGGAAATCGGACTTCGGACCTAGGGGCACTGTAGAGTCCTTCTCTCGATGGCTACTGCTTTTCTCACGTGCCTACTTGCCTGTACTGTGTGCTAAGGGCCAGATGTATTAGTACAGAGGCGCGTGTTGCCCGTCGTGCATTCATATTTAACAATCAGGTGTGCCCTATCTCTCTTTTCTTATTTGATCGACATGTCCAATTCCTAACTGTTATTTACACAAACTTGAGCTGAAAAGTGAGGTCATGCCCCACTTGGGACGAGAAACGCCGCACCGATTTGGCAGCCAAAGCCCGCTGCACCACGGCAGGGGCATATTTGGACACCAGCCGACCCAACGACATGGGCGTGCCGTCCGAAGGGTCCGATTCGCCGGGGCTGGTTAAGCTGAAGTTCACGGTGCAGTCGAGCTTGCCGACCTGTGAATGGAAGGAAGGATGGGGAACGAGAAAAATAGGCAAAATTATGCGAAAGAAACAAGAAAGGCTGCGATGAACATAAGTAAACCAATACTTGGAAAGTTACTGATAATTAATTTAATGGTCACGACAGGAAAGAAACAATCGCACACACCTCTTTGAGGAAAGCATGAACTTCGATGAACAAGCCGAAGAGGGGATCGCCGAGTTGGTGGGACCAATAAGCAGCGGGCAAGAAGTCCAACAAGTGCATCATCTGGTTGTGAAGGTGAAGAAAGGAACGAAAGAACAGAAAGAGAGACAGAAAGTACAAAGCAATGAGCCAACAATTGAGTACGAGTACAAAGAAGGATTGAGTATTTACCACCAGTAATATCACGTTCTTCAGTATTATCTCAATTCTACTTATTCTAAACGATGCCAAGCCCTCTTCCTCTCATGTCCCAGTACATGTGCTGTACCTGGTAGTTCATGTGCACCCAGAAGTCGGCTGCGGAAAGCTCAAGCAACGAATTGTCGAGAACGCGGCGAAATTGCACCGATTTCAAGCTGGGATACGAGAAGAATCAAGCAAGAAGGGAAAGAAAAAACATGTCAAGTATACACACCTAATAGTTGAAGCGTTATCAATAAAGCAGATGTAAAGTGAGAAACATCTCTTGAAAGTATACCAATCATTATAGATACAGTGCGAAACAAGGGCATCAAGGCACATTAACACATAGCATTCCTCCATTTCTCTTTCATTCTCACTTTCCAAGGGTGCCCTTTGTGTGCGCTTCTTTGAGCTTAGAGATCAATTCCAAGTTGTAAAGCAGCCGCAACACTGAGGGAAACGCTTCCACTGTTCAGGACAAGAGCAGTGCAGATAGCATATATAATGAATGAAGGATGAGCAAAGGTTTTGAAATCAACAAAACGAACAAAGGAAGCAAAACATGCGTAGCAGTAAGCTTCAATAAGGAATGTAGTAGAAGATCAGGCGCGCACGTCCTCAGTTTTTTTTTTTTTTTCTGATTCATGATTTCCTTGTCGACATACCGTGCATCAGTTCCTCTTTGGTTAAAATGGCGGCGAGCTCTGGCAGTTTCTCGAGGGGCATGGGGAATAAGTTAGTCGCCACTCCACAGATGGAGTGCAAGAGGAGCACGTTCGGAGAATGCCCTTTGTAGTGCACCGCGCTGCGAACACAGTCGTTTTTTTTTGGAAAATGATAAATAAGTTAGAAGAAAAGAGAAGATTAGAAGAGAACATAATATGAGAAAGCACGGGGATATTGGCAACAACAGCAGCAACAGCGCGCGAGAGACCGATAACCACAGGACCCCCCCCCTCTCTCTCCCCTCACCTGTAGTCGCGACAGAAGTGTAAGTGGTCGAGGAAGGATCCGTCTGCATGCTCGCACGCAAAGTTGCATGACGACTCCATGAAGTCGAAAATCGCGGAGGTGCTGACGCAGAGAAGGAGCAAGGAAGAGAAAGAAAGAGAGAGAGAAAGTGGGAGAAAGAGGGACAAAAGAGGGATAATGATGGCGACGGAAAAATTAAACTAAAGAAAGAGATTGCACGAAAAGAATGAACAACACCAAAGAAAAGGTTGCTGGAAACGGCAATTCTATTCTAGTGCATCAAAAGCATACACACACCTCGGGTCGGCGAGGGAAGGAACTAGAGACACACGCTTGGCATACGCCGCGCGCACTGCCGCCTGAGCTGAGTCACTCCAGTACACCTACACGCAGCCGTGCGGAAGCGGAAGAACCAGAGATGTTTAGATATACAGAAACGCGTACAGAATGAGCACACGTAAAAGCGTGCTGTGCACACACTAGTTAATTGGCAAAACGGCTTCAATAGAAATTCCGCTGCCGAATGCATGTTTTAAGCTCAAGAAATGGTCTCAACCATCATGATCTCATCGCAGCGATTTCATGGCACCACCCCTAGTCGCATTAAAATTGAGCTCATGCTTGGATGGTACCTGATTGCCAAGTTTGGCCTTCATGATGACACGATTGAGCTGCGAGTCTAGGCTTTTGAAAATGGTGTTGTCGAGATCGAAATCAGGATCCAACACAAAGGTCACGCGCGGAGCCTGCACAAAACAAGGGCAGCGTCATTATTATTGTACGTGTAGAAGATTAAGGCACGGAAGAAATTTACGGAGCTGAAGATACGTAGCCAGCGTTATTTTCATCATTTACGAGCCCTAATAAAATCGTGTCAACGTGAAAGATCTAAGTAGCATCTACTATCGAGCACATTAAGCATTCAAGGCTGCCAAGCTCTGCCTTTACCTCGCCATCATCTAGCTTGGCATGATCCACAGCGCCACCGTTGGCCAAATAAGCTAGCCGCAAGCAGCTGTGCGCTGGCACGCGCTCAATGATGGTTGCTGTAGTGCCCGTGATGGTTTCGTGTCGGCCTTTCTTGCCCTTCTTCTTTTGCTGTTGCGCGGCTGTTAGAACCATGAGAGTGCCTGCTAGAGCGACGCTGCCGGCGATCTTGTTGTCAACTAGAAATTGGGGAAAACTCATGGCAGAATGAAGGAAGGTCGAACGGCCAGCGGGACAAATAGAATGAACTTTCTAGCGTATTCTAATATTCTACGAAATGCTACAGTACTTCGACAAAAATGAAAAGGCTGCGGAGCGTTAAGGCGTGATAGTATCCATCAAGGAGCTTCAAGAGTGATTGACACCTCCCTCACGTGATGTGATACAGTCGCACTACAAACTGCAGCGGCGCGCCGCCGCGCCGCGCCACGATCAACGAAGTTTGTTTGGGGACTATCTATGGATCTTATTTGTATCTGAGATTGAAGTTAGCCCTTTTTGTAAGAAAAGATTAAAATCTGGGTCTAGTACTACAATTTGTAGTTATGTTGTGGTGGTCCATGCCTTCATCTAATTGCGTTATTTGAAAAGAAAGCCTATCACCAGATTTAGTGCATGCAGGTAGCATTTCAAAACTTAGGGGTTTGGTAATTGCCGCAATTCTTGCTGGAAAATCGCTGCTGTTTTGACATGTTGCTCCCATAAGCGTTGGAGTTCAGCATTGTAAAATATTTTCCGTGGTTTTTGAAACTTTGTTGTCGTCACATAACCAACATGAGAAATCTTCGAAATCTTTTACGACGGTGAAATAATGACCTTCCTGCGGTGTTCCACCAATATGACGAACAAACCCAACAAGAATTAATTCGATAACTGCATCATGCACGTTGAAATTCAAAACGGATGGATAATGTACTCGACATCGCGGGTAATTACCAACTAATGATATCACTAAACCGGATGCTATTGACTCTGTTTGAATAATTTGTTCTCCATGAGTTTGTAAACAAACTTCACACAAAAACGCAGTTTGTGGAGCACTATAATCCAGAATGAGCTGCTCCAATGAGACAGGTCCTGTTTCATGTTTCGCGTCATTAACTTGTTATTATGAGTGAAGCTCTGAAAAAACAATTGATCGAGGAATGCAAGCGTTTGGATGCTTCCTACGATCCACCAGTGAACCACAGCATTGATGAAATACGTTCTGATCTCAAATTGATCAAGAGCATTCACCAAAAGAAGCGCAAAACGGAGCGTAATGAGAAGGTTCGTACCGACGAGGTCTATGGAGCTGGCGAACGTGAAAAAAATCGGGAGCGAAAGCATGCGCAAAAAAAACGCATGAAAGTCCGCCAAACTCATTCAGCACAAATAAATGTAAATGCAAGTCAGCGTTGTGGGTTGGTCAATCTTGGAGCATCGTGTTTCCTAAATGCAGTTTTGCAATGTCTGTTGTCGTGTCCGTTACCGCTTCCACAAGAACCAGAAGAGAATTCATTCACGCTCATGTTCTGCACTTTGGCGTTAGAAATGAAACAGCAGACTGGAGTTTTAGATGCAAGCAATATTTACTATGCCTTACCTGGCCACTTTCGTCCCGGTTAACAAGATGCCTCAGACTTATTTCACTATTTGACGACAACATGTTCTCTTTTTGAGACTTTTTTTTCCGGAATTGCAACTCACATAGAAAACTATCCTCAGTGTCGGTTATCAAATGTGCAGAAGGATTTGCACCCACAACACGAGAAGACACCGATGCTGAACTTCAACGCTTAAGGGAGCAACATGTCTAAACAGCTGCAATTTTCCAGCAAGAATTACAACAATTACCAAACCCCTAGATTTTGAAATGCTACCTGCATGCACTAAATCTGGTGATAGGCTTTCTTTTCAAATTACGCGATTAAATGACTACATGGACCATCACAACAGAAATGATTCCTTCGCCGTCTTTCCTCCTTGACACTTCAACTGTTGGGCACTGTGTTTAAATTGTAGTCCTAGACCCAGATTTTAATCTTTTTTCTTTACAAAAAGGGCTACGTTCAATCTCATTAAATAAAATCCATCGTATATATAGCAAAAATAAAAACCGCATGGAAATGCATCTCACGTGTACCAGTATTGACTGCTTTACGGCAAAATGAGCCTAGTCGTCGACTCAAGTGTTTCCTAAGCTGCCATATCGACAAGTCCGTATCTCTGTTTAATGAAGCTTTTCGTGTTATCAATAAAATACTTAAATGTATACCTTAAACCAATTTAATCCTTAGTCCAAATCCATTCAAATCATTTTGTGAACATTAGCAAAAAAAAATGCAACAGAGATCTCACTCTACATGAAATATGAAGTATGCATAACACTCAGAAAAAAAATTATCCTTCAACCCATTCAAATTTCTTGACGTTGAAAAACTTCCTCGCTTGTTTCCACACAATCGCCACTTCTAGTTTGGCCTTTTTTCCTTCACGTGCGTAAATAGCGTCAATGGTCCTCGAATTTTTCGTTTTACCACGAGGGCAATCAGCAGGACCACAGCCCGCTTCAAAGGCCTCGTACTCCTTTAATGGCATGGTCAGAAATTTGGCTATTTCTTCTGCCTCAAAGCACGACATCAACACCACCTATAATACATAAATCATACAAACAAATATTTGTGTCATAGCGCACAAAACTATGTGGCTCAACGCCTTAAGCAGAACAAAAAATACTCACTTCACCAGTATCAAGATCTTCGACTTCCAACTTCACCCGATTACCATCTGGTGCAAAAGACTTCACACGCGCACCAATCGCAAACCGTCCTTGACGTTTCGTAATTTCTGCGCGATTATTCAGCGCTGTAACCGTAGTCGGCGTTACAACTCGAACTCGAACTAATACAAACCCAAATGACACAGAAGCCAATGCTGCGGGCAGAAGTGTACGCACGTGCGTTGCGCGCAAGTCAAAATCGTAAAGAGAATAGTGTGCAGAGGGCAGGAAGCATAATACTTCCACCCCTCTTTAAAGTGGAAACTGTTCATGAAATAATTTTGAAACCGGACTTAAGTCGTTTCTGCGTCTGTGTTACAACATCACCACCTCCGTTAAGAGAACCGTTACTTTTGAACGGCATGCTAATCAATGTTCTGTACTATTACTATCAAATATAATGAACAAAAATACCTTACGTGCTTCTTCTGACACTTCTTGTCACATCTTGTCAATACCTCACGTGTCCCCAAACAATCTTCGTTGATCGTGGCGCAGCGGGGCGGCGCGCCGCTGCAGTTGATCGATTTTGGTTGCACTTCAGTCGCTTGTCTTCGGGATTAACCCTAACCCTAACCCTAACCCTAAAATTGTTGCAACGGCGAATCTCTTTCATCTTTGATCCGTTGGCATTGGGAATGCTAGTAGTTGACTCCCCGCCACTCGTCCCTCCTATACGCCAAGTAAGCCCACTTGGCTCGTCGTGAGCACAGCTGCCAGGCGTGGATGCCGTCTCGCTATCAGCTGTGCTTGGAAGCCGCTCCGCACCTAACTAATTGCTAGCATAGTGCGCTTTGGCGCACTCAGTAACAGAAGTTTGTAATCGACGTTATGACGCGATGCACTCTCATTTCACTAGCAGGATTCGGATGTTTAGTTGAACAGCTTTCTTGAGTTCACACAGCGAATGAAATAGCATAAGCGTCTTCCTCTTTTCGTCTATGTTAACTAGCGGAATGATGCTTTCGCAAGTCGCTGGACAACTTGATAAGAGTCGTCCTGATTTCACTGGCACTTACGCAACACAATTAATGTGCTCTCCTCGAATAAATGTCGGAGAACGGCGGTGGCGGCGCATCATGTTTGATTTTTGCTACAATACGATTCACTAGATATTCGGAAGGTACTATGTGAGGTGGTAGGGAAGGTTGTGTGGCAGCGAAAGATTAAGCATGCATTGCATTGCCTCGTCCGAGCGTGGCCTCCTCATTCATTCAGAGACAAGTCACCATCATTCATCACTGCATATCGAGCAGCAAGTATTCAGGAATACGAAATGAGGTCGCCATTCCTTCGTCATATTGTAAAAAATGGCCGTTTGTTAGCAGCCATCGTAGCGGGCATCTTGTCAATCGACCGGCGCGTTCCTACACTCTTCGGGGTACACTGCTAAAGACAAGCTTTTTATTAAGCTCAAGCAGGGGATCGAGTCCGCTGGAAAAACGATTGCGTGTAGCGAGCGCAACGTTTGATTCAAGATGAAAGGAAATTTCTATGACCGTATGAGTCGCTCGGCCTCCCGACTCACTGGTCAAAACGTAAGAGGACTTACGTATTTGAAGTTGGCAAAGGTGTGCCAGTTCATGAAGAATAGAGATAGCCACGTTGCTTGCCTAGCGAAAACATGGCGAGTGACACCAAAAGGTGTTGAATTTGAGGTGACCGACGAAGGGTGCCTCGTGATTCATCATGGTGAAACGACGAAATCTTGCGCCCGAGGCCGGCAGGGTGTAGCTATCGTACTTTCACCCCAGGTGCGCAAAGCCTGGGAACTCGGTGGCTCGAGGTTCAGCAATGGCAATGGTGGGCGAACGTTGTCGATTAAAGTCCCTCTCGCTGGCCAACAGACTTGGGTGATAGGCTGTGGGTATGCACCGATTAGCTCGGAACCATCTGCAATTCGTCAAGCCTTTTACGACGAAGTGTCAACTAGCATTGGTAGTGCTGACTCACAAACCGTGGTTTCTTTCTTTTTGGACGCAAACGCCTCGCCGGGGGTTGGCGTGAAAAGTAAGGACAGGCCGAAGGGTGCCCCACGTTCCTTTGGGCCCTACGGTTTGCGGCATGTGAATACGGCTGGACAGGAATTTCGCGAAGTTTTGCAAGTGCGCCAGCTTGCTTCTGCGGCATCTTTCTTCCGGGCTCGTAGCAACTCTTGCGCAACGTGGACGCATCCGCGGGACGGAAAGGGCTATCAGTTGGACCACTGGCTCGTTAAACAACCACACATTGGCAGGGTGCGGAATGCTTGTACGCGGCCATCGCTTGCGGTGGATAGCGACCATTTCCCAGTTTGTCTCGAAATCTCAACGGGAGCGATGTTGAGGCGACAACAGCCGGCGCGGTCGAAAATTGCGAACATTGAGGCTCTACGCGATGACAATATGCGACTAGCTTTTGCAGATGAAGTTGGCAAGAGGATTGCGGCTCAGTGCACAGAGCATCCTGATGCCACTTTCGAGAAGCGGGCGGAGGCTTGGCGGACGATTTTGCCAGCTGCAGCGCTAGAGACGTGCGGGGTTCGTGAGAGACGGCAACAGAGCTGGTTTGCTAAGTTTCAAGAAGCGCTGATGGTGTTGGTAGTTGGGCGCAATGCAGCAAGGGCAGTGTCTAAGCGTAACCCGCGTGATCTAGGGTTGAAAGCCGCAGCGAAGGCGGCAGCTAAAACCTTAAAACAAGCTGTTCGG